>WNFC01000380.1_pt1 | contig 166765 bp, 129 predicted proteins | sample 5400541 | NCBI WGS metagenome assembly WNFC01 (sample SAMN13153342, study PRJNA577476) | soil metagenome | isolation source: 120 cm saprolite under Douglas fir tree site 2 hole 2 replicate 1 | place: USA:California | collected 2015-04-18
ACGTCGCAGCTCAGTGTTGTCTTCCGCCGAAACGATCACCTCCAAGTGCGTTGTGATTCTGAAGTCCTGACGCCAGAAGTCGGCCTTATCTTCCGAAAACGCGACTTGGTAACTCTGTGGTTTGCTGCCCACAGGTTGGTGACCGGCCGACCATACGGCGCCGCTGCGCACATCGCGGATGTAAACGAAGCTGCCCCAATTGTCGCGGGTTGAATCCTCGCGCCAGCGGTTCACCGCCAGCGGTCCGCACATCGAATAGCCTGCGCCCGCAGTGGTGATCATCACACTGTACGTTCCGTTCGATAACAACTGCGTACGCGGCGTAGGCAGATCGGCGGTGTCGTAAGCACGACTGACCAGCCCCGTCAGGGTGCGCACCACCCGGCCGCTCAAGACTTCTTCGGCGCGTGGATGTGCCGCCGGAACACCGCGCGGAATGCGCTCCTGCAGCAATAATTCCGTAGCCTGCACCGCTGGATCGCTGTGAAAACGATTCTGCATCGCATTGCGGTTGAGCAGATTGTTGAGCGCGATCAAACTCATACCCTGATGGTGCGCCATGTAAGCGCGCACCAGCGTGCAGTTCTCCCCTTTCTTCACCCGCTCAGGCGTGTAGTCCAGCGCCTCGTAAAAACCGTAACGCGAAAGCGCGCCCTCGCGCTCGAGCCGGCGCAGATTTTCCATTGCTTCATCGGGCCGGACTTTCGCAGCCAGAATCGTCGAGTAAGGCGAAACCACCAGGTCTTCGATCAAGCCGCGTTTGAGGCCCAGGCCGGGAACCCCGAACGGCCCATACTTATAATTGAGTTGCAGATCGCGCGCGCTGTACGCTGATTCCGAGATGCCCCAGGGAACGCCGCGCTCGTATCCGTATTCAATTTGGCGCGCGACCACCGTCTCGTATGTTTGTCCCAGCAACGTATCGCGGTAGTAACGCATGACTAAGAGAGGCATCAGATATTCGAACATCGTGCCGGTCCAGGAAATCAGCGCGCGACCGCCGTCGATCGCCGTGAGCTGCCGGCCCATGCGAAACCAATGCTCCTGCGCGACGTCACCTTTCGCAATGGCAATGAAACTGGCAAGGCGCGCTTCTGACGCCAGCAGATCGTAGTAAGAGTTATCCAGACGGCCTTCGCTCACGTTGTAGCCAATCGAGAACACCTTGCGTTCTTCGTGGAGCAGAAACTTGAAATCCATCTCGTCAAAGATGCGCTGGCACGTTTGCGCGATTTTGGCCAGACGCGATAAGAGATTCTTCGCGGCTTCCGCCGTCTTTTCGAACGTGTGCGTCAACTTGCTCAAGTTATCCGACTCGTCCTGCTTGACGCCGTCGCGCAACGCCGCGAGATGGACCAGCGCGCGGTCGCACAACTCTGGAAGCTCCGCCAACGACGGCACGCTCCCAAGCTTTTCAGTGATGACTCGCCACTGCGCGGCTGCGTCTTTGTCCGGCGAGCCTAAGTCAAGCGTGCCCTTAGCAACCCACGGGGTCAGACTCTGCAAGAGGTCTTGATAGCCACGCACCTCGTGAATCAACGAGCCGGTCCACCAGTGAACTTCATCAAACGCGCCGGCGGCTTGCTCGTGCGCGAGCGCGCCGACAATGTCGTCAGTCGCTCCGGCGCTCTCGAACAAGCCATCGAATAGTTCAGTCCATCCACGGAGAGTCTCGGGTGGTTCGCTCGCGGCCAACGCGGCGCACGAGTCAATCTCGTCGCGCAGTTGCTTCATCGTAACCGCTTCAGTGCGCTGCCTGATCGCCGCGAGCTGTGACGCTTCCTGTTTCAACGCGGCCATTGTGTCTGCCAGACCGCTGAGCACGCGCGCGGCAAACAACGGATGATCCGGAATCTCGATGCATGCCTGCTTGAGCGCGAGCAGATGACCGGCAAGATTGCCGCTATCCAGGACTGAAACGTATTGCGGCCAAAGCGGCGCGAGCGTTCGGGTGTCGAACCAGTTGAAATAGTGGCCACGAAACTTTTGCAGCTTTTCCAAACTACCCAACGTGCGCTCGATACGCTCGGTCAGTTCGCGCAGGCCCAGATAGCCGAAATCATAAGCTGCCAAAGTTGAGAGCAGGAGCAGGCCGATGTTGGTCGGCGACGTGCGATGCGCAACCGTGGGTCGCGGGTCTTCCTGATAATTGTCGGGCGGCAGCCAATTGCCTTCGTCGCCGACGAACGTTTCGAAAAAGCGCCACGTGCGTCGCGCCACGATGCGACCGGCGCGAATGTCTTTGGCGGCAAGCTCGTGCACGCCGGCGGGTCGATGGCGACTGACATAAAAAGCGATCAGCGGCGACAACGCCCACGCCACCAGAAACGGAATCGCGAACGGTAGCGAACGGATGCGGACAAATGCGATCAGGATCGCCAAGACGAATGCGAACGCCGCCGCCGGCCACATGAAACGAAAGCAAGCTTCGGCGTCGTGTCGCATCGACCTTTCCGTCTGGGCCGCGGTGGTCCACTCAAGCAGGTGGCGGTGCGAGATCAATTTTCGGTAAACGGTGCGCGCGACCGCATCAGTCATCACGTAAGCCTGGTGCGCAAGAAACACTATCTCTAATCCGAGCTGTGCGGTGTGCGTGCGCAAATCACCCCAGACACTCCAGAAGTGACTCGTCCACGGAATTCCGCGCGGATGAATCAGGAGGCCCGTGGTGACGTGCGCGTAAACCGGAAAGGCGAGTGCCAGCAAAACGAACAGCGTCGACCACAATCCGAGGCCGGGAAAGGTCCAGCCTGCAAGCAAAAACAAAATGATCGATGGCGCCAGAAGGCTGCGGCGCAGGTTATCCAGAATCTTCCAGCGCGAGATTGCCGAGATGTGGTTTGGTTGTTTGCGGCCGCGCGCGTCGCGAACCATTCGCCTCAGCCACGGCGCGGTCTGCCAGTCGCCACGGGTCCAGCGATGCTGTCGCATCGCGTAGGCGTCGTAGTAAGCAGGATAGTCGTCGAGAAACTCAATGTCCGTGACCAGCGCCGCGCGCGCAAAAATTGATTCAAACAAATCGTGGCTTAAGAGGGAGTTTTCCGGCACGCGATCGCCGAGCGCTTTTTCAAACACGTCCATGTCGTAGAGGCCCTTGCCGGTGTAGATGCCTTCGCCGAAAAGATCCTGATAGACATCCGAAGCCGCGGTCGTGTATGGATCGATTCCCGTGTTGCCGGAAAAGATGCGTGCAAGAAACGAACGCGACGCGCTCTGCAGTGAAATGCTCACGCGGGGTTGCAGGATGCCGTAACCGCGCACAACTCGATCGCCATTCGCGTCGAAGCGCGGAAGGTTCAGCGGATGGATCGCCGTCCCGATCAGACGTCGCGCGGCGTCGCGCGGCAACTGGGTGTCCGAATCAAGCGTGATCACGTAGCGAATCTGCAAAAGCAGCTCGCTGGCGGCGGTCGCTACGACAAAGCTTGGCTCGCGCCGCCCACGCAAAAGGCTGTTAAGCTGCCGCAGCTTGCCACGCTTGCGCTCCCAGCCAATCCACATGCTTTCGGTCTCAGACCATTCGCGGCGACGATGAAAGAGGTAAAATGGCTGACTCGGATCGCGTCCGTATTTTTTGTTAAGCGCTTCGATGCCCCGTTCGGCTTCGTCGAGAATGCCGCGATCCTCCGGTAATTCTTCGGCGTCCGCATCAGCAAAGTCGCTGAGCAAAGCGAAGTTAATGTTCTCATCCTGGTTTGCGAGATATGCAATCTCCAGTTTATCGACCGACTCGCGAACCGCGTCTTCGTCATTGAAAATCACCGGCACCACCACCATCGTGCGCGCTTCGGGCGGAAGGCCGTGCGAGAGATCGATCTTCGGCAAAAGACGCGGCGCGAACACATGGGTGATGTCCCAATTGAGCACGCTCAGCGCGAGATCGCTCGCGGGAATCAGCGACAACAACGCTAGCAGCACGATGACTGGCGTGGTCACGCCGTCGCTGATTGCCAGCAACACGAGCATCGCGACCGTCAACGCAGTCAATATCGTCAGCGCCCCGAGATAGACCGGTGTCGCGTGTCGTTCGATCGATCGTCTGATTCGTTCGCCGATCGACGACCGATAGAAAAGCTCTGCTTCCAGGTGCGGCAGGCCTTCGTCAATCAGGTAATAACCGACGTGCGCGCGGGATTTATCTTCGTTCGCCTCACCCGTCGCTTCCGCCATGCCGAGCGCGGCTCGCGCGATCTCGAGTTCACTCCTCTTTGTTTGTTTACTGATGCGCTCAATGACGTGGCGATAGCGATCGCGAGTTATGAAATCCATCCGCGCATAGACTCCGGCTGGATCCTTCGCCAATTCAGGATCGACCAGACTGACCTTTTCGAAAAACTCTTTCCAGTCCAGCGTCGACAGCAGACGCACGCTGGTGATGATGTTGCCCACCGTGACCTGCGCCGCGGCCTGACGGTGATGCTCTTCCTGCACGATCTCTTCAATCGCCCGACCCTGCTTCGCGAGTTGCTTGTCTAACCAGTCAAACACCGGCATCACTGCCGGGTCCTGCTCGCGCAAGCGTTGCGTCAATTGCACGACAAAGGCGCGACCGATGGGCGCGCGCTTCCCGAGACGCGCTGACAACAACGGAATCAGATCAGCGGGCTTGCGACTGGCGAGTTCGAGCAATCTGTCCGCGAGCTTATCGGCTTCTTCGCGCTCGGTGCGCGATGAAACGATGCGCGTCGCCAGGCGTCGGAGGTTTTCGACCAGCGCCAGACGCAGAGTGATCGGCACCGCCCACAACTCGCCGATCGATAGCGGCGAAACTTTTTGATAAGCATCAATAAAACGTCGCAGCGTTTCGGTATCGAGGTGACTATCGGTGTGCGCGATCAGCGCGACCGAGAGCGCGTAAATGCGCGGGTAGTTTCTAAAGTCGCCTTCAGCGAGCTTGGGCAACTCATGGTAATAGCTCTTCGGCAGGTCTTCGCGAATCTCACGCACCTGCTCTTCGACGATATGAAAGTTGTCGACCAGCCATTCAGCCGCCGGAGAGATGACATGTTCTTCGCGGATCGACTCGGCGAGCGCCTTGTAAGCGGCGATTAGCTTGCGACTGTTTTCTTCCAGGCGTGGCAGCAGCAAACTCATTCGGCGCGGCGTTTCAGAGATCTTGTGTTCCGCGGCGAGCGAGACGGCGTATTGCTCAAGCCGCTCGATGCTGTAGAGCTCCTCGCGGATTGGTAGCTCAGCGCCCGTCCGGGAGCGCCTGAATCTCCAGGTCGGTGAATAATAGTCAAGCACTTGTGAAAGCTTCATAACTGGTGATGATGCTCGGATCAATATTTAGCGCGTTAGCCGGAAGCGATGAGATCTTAATTCGGCTCGAACGACGAAAGTCTTACCTTAGGGGATCCACCATTTCAACAATCAATTTTGCTCGTCCCATGCGCCAGCGCATCTTGGCGAAATGTTACCTTGTCACTAACGCTACTGTCATCAATCTTTGGGAGAGTTGTTAACATTCCAATAAAGTTCTCAGGGCGATGCGTTACCGTCATGATACGGTCGCCTCCGGTCAGTCCAACTTACCAGCGATGTTATGTCTTGTTTGATTTATCTAACTGAGCCGGATGGGCCTTTTGGGGACGCTTTAGCGGGTTACCACACGAACTTCAGTGATTACCAGCTTGCAGTCGTTCGGCGTTATAGCACCCTTGCGGACGGTACTGTCGTGCCTGGCGAGCACAGTAACCGAGCGCAAATACTAATCTGCGGTCTTCGGATGGACGTTTGTTTGGGGGAAAGATGGGACGGTAGTACGCGCGTATTCCTCTAACAAGGATCATTTAGGTTCACTCCCAGCGACCGCAACCCGTACTAAGATCAATTAATTACAAATTGGAAGGAATTGGATCAAAGGGCAAGCCAGCATTCATAACCCCAAGGTCGCCGGTTCAAGCAAGAAGCGGTTTAGTGCCGTCAACGGAACGCTATTTCATTTCAATAGGGCTCAGCGACCACCAAGGCACAAGACAGGCGCTCACAAACCGCGTATCTGGCGCGTGGGCCAATGTTGAGGTTGGTTCCATTTGCCTTCAGAGCAAAACCGGTAAGACCGAACTTGTACTCGCGGCAAGCTGTTGCTTCCAATTTGCACTCTCGGCAAACGGATGATTCCAATCTCATATCCAGGCAGATCTGACAGCTACAGAAAGTAAGGCGTTGTAGAATCTCAGCGGCAAGAGGATGCTTCCAGCCGCGGCCAACGGATGGGTAAAGTCACAGTTTGGTGTTGTTGGGGTAGTAGTGCGTAGTCGGTAGTAGTAGGTGCGTGCGTAGGAGGAGGCGTCGAGGGTCGTGGTGGTGGTGGTGGTGTGGTGTGGTGTGTGGCGGGTCGCTCGTCGTAGTAGTAGATCGTCGTCGTCGTCGTCGTCGTCAGCAGGTAGGCGGCGCGTAGTAGTAGCTCATCGGCAACTGCTGCAGAAAGCCAGACAACTCCTCTCTGCCTCCACCTGCAAACTAACGAGTGCGGTGGTAAAAACCACTGAGCCGCTGGCCCGCCTATCTGTCCCCACTGCGGTGGGCCGCTCACTCTGCTCTCGCTACTCGCTCCCAGAGGTCGCCCTCCATGAAACTCCCTCTGCCTCTGGTCATCTTTCGGTGCTCCCAGCCTACCGCGGCCAACTCCGCTCGCCGTCATCCCCGAACTCTGTCTTGGACCACAAAAAAACCAGCCTCTCCGGCTGGCTTCCCCTTCCTCGGGTTCACTTTCTTTCGCCGCACCGCTCTTTTTCTCCCGTCTATCTCACTTTCCTCCTCCGCGCCCCTCTTTCCGGTCGTTTATTCAACCTCCAAGTAGCCTCTATCCGGCTTAGTCCAACACAGAATTGTGTGGCGGCTCCTTGACCCTATCCCAGCTCGCCTCCACTCTCCGCCCCACACTAATTCTTAATACGTTAGGCTCGCGCGGTCAAAGGAATATTCAAGACGGAATACATGCGAGGATCTAAGGTGACGATCTACAAAGATATAAGATATGTATAGAAACACTTTCGTTCAGAAGTACGACAACTCTTTCGACGGTGCCAAAGATGTCCTTGCAAGACTCATTGGCCATGTTGGGATGACGGATAAGTGGCGCGGTCTAACGCCCCGAATGACTTGTTAGCGCGGTGTCGTTCATTTTAGCGCATCGAGAAAATAACCTTGTTTTAAGCGCAGTCTGATATTCTTTATCTGCTCAAAATCCACCAGAGGATTACCGTCGAGAACTATGAAATTTGCCTCATACCCTGCCTTTAGCAATCCTATTTTGCGATTCGGAAAGATGCTTCGTGGCGTCTCCTCACACCACATTTTTAACATCTCAAGATTGCTGAATACGCTGAGTTTTTGCAGGTAGAGCACATCATTGACAGGCGTTCTTCCATACTGGTCAGACCCAAAAGCAATCTTCACTTTGAATCTCTTCAGAAGTCTTAGATTATGGACCCTCACCGCATCTCTGCGCTCTTTGGCTTGGGCCTTCAATAAAAGGTCTTGCGGGTTGTAATTCTCAATCGCCACTGGCGCAATATCAACCCATACTCCGCGCCGCGCCGTTTCTTTGATATCCTCTTCCGTCAACTCATACTTTCGCGTGTCGTCTTTCAGACCGATGTAGTAGCCGGGCAAATGCGCCATTTCGTCAACGCCCGCTTTCAATGCGATGCGATAATCCGTCACGGTGTCGACGTGGGCGCTCACGCGCAGTCTCGCAGCATGCGCTCTAGCGACAATCAACGGCACTAGACGCGGGTCTAAGCCTCTGTCGCCGACGGTGTCTGTGCGTTTCTTTCGTTCTTCGAATTCCTCACTGGTCAGCAAATAAATCTTTATGAAATCCGGTTTCCCTTCAAGAATCCGAGACCATTTTCGTTCAAGGTCTTCGGCCGTGTCTATGATGTAGTAGGCATCATTCTCGCGCAGGCGGCTCTCACGAATTTTCCTAATCTCTTCGGCATTGAAACCCCAGGTGCGGCCGTAGAGTGCTAATCCTTCATAAACTTGAATTCCGTGCCCGTAACTGGAAGTCAGCGCACCGTGGGCATAGGAAACATCAACGCTCATCGGACGATTCACTTTATCCGTGACTTGCAACGTGTCGCTCCGTACATTGGCTTGGACTTTGGCATAAAAAACGCCGTCTCTTAGATACATCTCGACCTGCTGCGTGACGCTTCCGGGATTCTGGAAGTGATGACAATGTGCGTCGGCAAAGGGCGGCACGACATACCCGTTCTTTAAGTCCACGACTTCATCAACTCGCGCAGGCTTTTTGCGTGTTAGAAAACCGTTGACCGAATAAAAGGTTTGACGACGAAAACCTTTACCATCAAACCATTGCCCGTTTATGAATTGATATGATTTAGGCTGTGGTAAAGATGTTTGAGCATTGGCTTTGAACCGCACACTTTGCAAGCAGGAGCATAAAACTGCTAAAGCTATAAAGAAGACGTGGAACTTGCATTTAGACATTAGATTGTTACTCCTCCGCTAATATTTCTCCCCCTAATACAAGACGTGACTTGAAGCTGAATTGAATCACGTTCCAATGATAAAGCACCAAGCATAATTATTTTGTGGCAGAAATTTGTATGTAGCTTGAACACGGGAAGCGGCCTAACGCCCAGGTTCACCGGGCCGGCGCGATGGCGCTGGACGAAGGATGAGCACTCGTGTGCGCCGGCTCCGGTGCACCCGCTAGTTCGACGCCGCACCCGGCCACGCGTTTCGCTTCGCTGCCACGATGATGCCGCTGGCCCAGTTCATCTTCGTCACCGCCAAGTCCTGTCTCGCCTCGAGTACCGCGATCAGCTCACGCACCTTCTCCTCGTGTCCGTCCGGCCAGTTTGCTTGCGGTAGCATGTCGTCGATGACGTAGAGCCCGCCCTCCTTCAGCAACCCGAGCGCCTCATCCAGGTGCGTGTACTTGCCCACCCACGTGTCGGCGAAGATCAGGTCGAATCGCTCGTCGGCGAGCCTGGTCAGCACCGCAGCAGCGTCCTCCACATGGCATGTTACCCGAGGATCGTCCCCGAGGTGCGCTTGCGCCACGACAGCGACCTGCTGGTCCTGCTCGATCGTGATCAGGCGCGCGTGCTCGTCCATGCCGTCGAGCAGCCAGGCCGTCGCCACGCCGGTGCCCGTGCCGAGCTCGAGCAGGACGCCGCCGGGCTTCGACCGCGCCAGCGTGCGAAGAAGCGAGCCCGTGCGAGGCTCGGACGCCATGGTGAACCCGAGTCGGTCGGTCTGGGCCAGAATGGCGTTCAGAGCCCCGGGGCTCTCGAGGTTGTCCGTATCCTTCACTTGCCTACTCTCCCTCGCGCGGAGGCGTCGAACGATTGAGTTGACGCGGCGGCGCGAATCAAAGCACCCTCCGCCTCACCAATCTAGTTGCGAGAAGTGCTCCCGCCGCTCGCGTCCAACGATTTGTTGGGGCGCGTACCGATGCAATCAAGTTTTCCGGTTAACCAATCGTTTCGCCGAGCGCATCTGTCGTACGCGAACCACAACGTTGCGAATTGCCCGCACAACCAACTGCGGACTGCAAAGCTGAATCTCGTGACAACTGTTCTCGGCAACAACGAGGGTGCCCGTTTTCGACAGGGTCGCCAGTTCGGCCTTCTGTTTATTTATCCCATTCGTCAGAACGATGAGTGGCAAACTCCCCAAAGGATGCGCTTGGGCCAGTCGTTGTGATCGTAGCGCGATGAATTCCTGTCGCTGCGCTTCGCCAATGAAAGGCGTCCGGTTTACATTTCGATCTGCAAAATACTGGGCCTCAGCCCACAAGCGTACAGGCTGAAGACTGGCCGGCAAGCGGTCGAATGGCGCTGAAAGTTTCGTGGGCATGGGAGGTGGCGCGGGAGGATGGGCCAATAAGTCACGCATGAATTTTTCCAATTCATCTCGGGTGACCAGCGAGATCGTCTTGGGCTTGCCGTCGATAATATAGGCCAGCCCCTCATCGTGTGTGGGATCCACCAAGACCATGCCTGCGACCTGTTCAGGAAAGCGTCGCTGGTAGTCGCGCACCAGAATGCCGCCGATGGACTGTCCGACGAGTATGTACGGCGGATGAATCTTCGCGACGCGGAGCATCAGTTGTAAATCGGCGATGGCCTGTTCAGGTAGGTCGCGAATCGACCCACGATCGCTCCACGCGTAACCAGCGCGATCGTAGGTGCAGATGCGAGTAAACATCGAGATGGCAGGTTGCACGAGCGCCCAGTCGATAGAGAACCCACCAGAGCCATTTTCAACGACAACGGTAGGCGTGCCGACGCCGGTGCAATTGACGTGAAGTCGCCGACCACCGATATCGATCAATTGTCCGGGAGGCAGGGGCGGAGACTGGGCGTGCAATATGGCGATGGAAACACTCAAAAATCCTCCAATGACAAGCACTCCCAGCACGGCACGCGCGAGCTGCTCGATTCGGCATTTGAAAAGGAGTTGAATAAATTGCATTACAAGATATGGCAGCAGCCCAACGGTTGAGTTGATGCGGCGGCGCGAATCAAAGCACGCTCCGCACCGTGCGCAGTGCTTCATCAGCAGCATGCAAGACCTTCTTCGGATCTTCAGTGTTCGCGCCGATTCCGGGGGGCGACCTGCGCACTGATACGCGTGCTTAATATTACTAGCTTAATCAGTAAGTGACGGTAACCGCGCTAAGGTTTCAATTGGTCCAAGTCGAAGTTGGCGTTCTTGTCTTCCAGTCAGTTCGATCCCCTAGCTTAGCTAGGCTCCCGCGACGACGACGAACAGGCACGAGGAATTTCCCGCCGAAAAACCGGCGGTTTTTGCGCGATCCACAATCATCCTTATGGTTTGCCCTGAGTCTCGCCTTTGACTGCTTCCGGTGCTACCAACGTGTCGGCCCACTTGGCGATGATTTGGGCCACCTGTACTTCTTCCCCGGTATACATGTGGTCGGTGTTCTGGATCATGACGGTGTCTAGGCGACTGGGACCACTCGACTGACGCTGGATTGAGGATTTGAGCAGTTTCAGAGTCGCCTCAGTTCCAACGTCATCCCTCGTGCCAAAAAAGGCGAGAAGCGGACAGCGAATGCGTGTGACGCCCGGGTTTTTTGTCTGTGTCTGGGTTCCGAAAAAATCTTTGAATTCCGGAGGTGAATTAACGATATCCAACATCGTCGCCGCACTGATGAATGAGGGAAAAGAGCGTTTCGGATCGCGCACCAAGTCGTCGGGACGACCCTCAGCCATCATGCGAGTCGCTTGTGCAATCTGGTCCGGATCTGTCGGCCCAGTACCTGGGTGAACCGATGCGGAAGCCACAACCACACCAACCACACGGCGGTCCTCCTTTTCTGCCTGGTATTGGGTAACGGCTGCCCATCCGGCGCTGTGCCCAACCAGTACCACCTGCTTGAATCCGCGAGCTTCGGCGAAGTCGATCCACGCGGCGATATCTCGCACTTGTTCACTTGCCACGCCCCAATAGCCGCCGCCGCGGATCCGTTTGTCCCCTTTCCATGTAACGTTTCCAAGGTCATGCATGCGCGTATTGCCGGTTATGCATGTATAGCCGCGCTCCGCCAGGGCCCGGCCAATCTTGACATAAGTCGGTTGGTAAAAATTCACACCCCAACCGTGGATCCAGATGACGGCGATGCGTTTGGCTGAATCCTTTGACGGGGCAAAGATCACGCCGCCATTCGGGATACCGTCTTCCGACTGAACATAGACAAGTTCTTCGGTGAACTTTCCCGCTGTTTCTTTTCCGGCGCCCTGCACGCTCCCTTGCAAAAGTAGGAAAGCTGTCCCCAGCAGAGCGAGCACCGCAGCTATCGCGGTAAGCTGACGCCGTGTTGGCGTAGAGTGACGTATCATGTTCTGTCTCCTTCGAGGGGGATTCGACGCCCTATTCTGAGGCACTGCCACACTTTCTGCTTTGACATTGGATAACACCGCTGACCGGCCGCAGCGATTACACACCAACTCTCTCGAATCATACGAACAAATCAGAAACAGGTTCCCGCGCACCTCCAACGAGAAGAACCAAAACCGGGGTCAGGCTCCGTTTTCAATCAAGGGATCATTTCGGAGAACTCGGAGAGACTGCAAAAACCACTTATTAATGCCTGCCGAGCAGAGCAAGAGCTCTTTCGAGCGCGCCATCGCGACTACTCTCAAGATCTACTTTGGGATAAACCGGAACGCGAATATTTGGCGGCACTCCTCGGCCATCGAAAGACTTCCCGGACTTGGTCAGATACAACTCATTAGGCAATCCGAAAGTCCACCCGTTCGGTAATTTGTGGCCGAACACGTCGGAAAACACTCCCTGGGTGTTTTCCCCTATGGCGCTCACCTGGGGCTTTCTTCCCATCAGGGCCATCGCAAACGTTTCACCTCCGCTGAGCGTATCAGGGCCTACTAACAGAACGACCTTGCCGCGATATCCAGGTCGCGTCGAGACTTCAACCCATGCTGGCTGCGGCGCAGTGAAATGCAGACGCCCGCTTGGATTGTTGCGCGTTACCTTTGAGTAAGCGAGGTACTTGGCGCTGGTTAATCTGGAAGCGATCGCCAGGCAATAAGGATCGGCGCCGCCAGTGTTGATACGCACGTCGAGTATCAGACCTTTCATCTGCTGGGCATCCTTGAAAATGTCGTCTAGCGCGGCCTCCAGGCTAATCCCTCCTTGCGCAAAGCCTCCTTCCTTTGCGTAGTCGTCGAAGCCAAGGATGCGCAGGTAGCCAACGGAGCCCTTGAGCATGCCAAAATAGATTACGTCGTTGCAGTAGGGCCGCAACTTGGCATCGGAATACTTTGATTCGATTATGTCCCTGGTCCTTTTGGCTTCCTGGTTGAACAAATCAAGAATCTCTTTGAGCGAGAGCGAGCTTGTGGCTTGCAACTGAAGGCCGATTTCTGAAGCAGGCCGGTAACCCACGTATTGCCGATTAATGGATGCGGCGTTGATGTTGGTATGAGCATTATGGAACGGCAGGATCATCTCGCGAAGGATACCGAATAGCTCCTCAGGGGTCGTCGACGCGGTCACCCGGGGGCGATATTTTCGGTCGATAGCAGCCCAATCGGTGTGATACAGCGGAAACAGAGCAAACTGCTCGGCAAAGGTTTGCCAAAACACTGCATAGTTGTTCTGGGGCGTATTCGCCAACTTTTCAGTGCAATTCTTTGGTCGATCATTGACGCGCCGCAGTTCCATACTGGAAATGGAAACGCTCTCACGCATCAGCAGAGTACCCGATGACGAACCAGGGGTCAGACGAATGACGGCATCGCCTCGCTTGAATGCAATTTCGTTCTTGTTGCCGCTGCTATCCGACCGTTTAGCGGTCCACCACGGCAGACAACTGATTGATGTTATTTGAGAGACGCTCATCTTAACGCCTCGAATCTCCACGAGAAGGCCATAGCCGTCCGATTGCCAAAAACCGTCTAACGACTGCGCCGTCGCCGGCGTGAAGAACGTCGCTACGAGCGCTATCAAAGCTGCAGTCGAAAAGAGTAGCGATGCAATTCTATTCGCCCCACACTTTGAGTCACGATTCTCCATTTATCACCTCTAGCGAAGGAAGCAGGGCGAAAACACCTTCACGGTGTCGATGAAAAGACCTGGCCCTACCCTCTATTAGTTTGAATAACAAGAAAAACTTCCAACGTATCCGCCACTATTTCCCAGGCGATCGGTGAGGCTTTGCAACTCGCTTTGTTGATAGAGACGTTGAGACAAGACTGATCGTTAACAAGAGCTCGCTTTGAGTCACACGTATCGGGAGAAAACAATCCCGGCCAATCTTGACATACATGGGTTAGTAAAAATTCCCCCCAACCATGGATCCAAATGACAGCGATCCGTTTGGCTGAATCCTTTGACGAGGCAAAGATTACGCCGCCATTGGGGATACCGTCTTCCGATTGAACATTGACAAATTCTTCGGTGAACTTGCCCGCTGTTTCTTTTCCGGCGCCCTGCACGCTCTCTTGCCAAAGTAGGAAAGCTGTACCCACCAGAGCGAGCACCGCAGCTATCGCGGTAAGCTGATGTCGTGTCGGCTTAGAGTGTCGTATCATCAGAGTCTTTCTCCTTCGAAGGGGATTTAACGGGCTGCTCTACAGCACTTTCTGCTTTCTCAGCGCCTAACGCGATATAGGAATTACTCCACGGAAAAACCTCCGAGTGGATGGAAAGGTCACCGAAGAGCAGTACTGCAAATAATCGTACCTTTGAAGTTGAGCTTGCGCGCCAGTGAAAACAACGCTGCGAACCCTTTCACTTGACGATCTCGAGTTCGGGATAAAGCGGAGACGAAACATTAAGGCCGGGATTGACTGCACCTTTCAGATGTTGGTCAAGAAAGCTATGCACACAGTAAGTCGTCAGAGCAAGTTGACGAGTTGCGTCAATGCGTAGCCTGCCGAATATTCGCAAGAGTCCCCGCATGATACGACTCTTTAGTAGCGCTGTATCATCACTGAAGGTGTTGTGATTAGCGCCGTGGATCATGAGGCGCACCCTTCCGTTATCGGGTAGTCGATCGTAAATCGATTGGATGTTCGCCATCACTTCGCGGCTCTCGGTGTCAGATTCACCGCCGTGGTCGCTTAGAAGAAACATCAAGGGCTTTTGGCTGCCAGACTGGACGACGCTCCCGTATGGGGCGCCATCAATGTCGATGGCTGCCTTGCATCTACTGTCGTCACGGCAAAATTGGACGGCTTGCGCCCCACCCCAAGAATGGCCAAAGATACCGACCCTTGTCAGGTCGAGATGTCCATTGAACTTTCCTGAGGGGTCCGACACATTCAATCGTGCCAGGCGATCAAGGACGAAACCAATGTCAGAGATCCACTGAGAGAACAACTTGTCCAGACGCGCAGCTTGTTCCTTACTTCCCTGGAGCGCTTCCGGGTTGTTCTCTGGCGTCCTCGTGATCACTCGGCCGTCGGGAAAGACGATCTGTCCGGTACGATAAGGCGCATCAATGCCCACCACTACGTAGCCATGGCTGACCAGGTCCTCTGCAAGCGTTGTGTAGTTCATCACTCCGGCCGAAGCACCGCCTCTCATCACTACAACCGGGTACGAACGTTCGCGCGGAGACACATCTGCGTTGTCAGTACTGTGCACGTGAACTTTTGACCAGTCGCGCGTCAACCATTTCCAAATCGGAAACTCACCAGTGGTAACAGCCCTTGTTCGCAATTGCGCGGGCACGTAGTCGCCTAACGTCGTTTGAGGAGCGGCAGCCGGATACCAGAGCCACACCAGAACTTCGCGTTTTGTTCCCGGCACCGGCGCCATCGGGTCTGTTGCTCCCTCATCCGTCCAATCAAAAATCATCCGGCCAACCGGAAATTGACCCGTAGGTGACGGGAGCGTGAGTTCGCTCCTGTATTCCAACCACAGCAAACCGATTGACACTCCCAAGACGAGAACCGGAGACAGAGCCAAAACCGCCAGGGCCTTCGAAAGAAGTCGTCTTCCCGTTTTCTTGCCGGATACTAACGCCGTCAAAGGGACAACCAGCAAGATCACCAGCCAGGACACCAAAGGGAGAACCATAAATGGGATAGCGGTCCGCCCGCTCGGTGATCCAAAAGCCACACTCCCGTAGAATGCGAGGGAACCGAGCGCTACAGCAATTATCAGGAGATGGGTTGTTGTTCGGGCCGCCGCCGACCAATCGCTTGAAGCCCAGCGGCTCACGATCAAGCCGATAAACGGCGACAGCATCCAGATTCCCAAAATGAGCAGCAAGATTGGAGAAGTGCGGCGACCTGTGAAGATGAAGAAACTGATTGAACCGATAGCGCCAGCTATTGTTGCGAGCAGAGTCACAGCCCTAAGGCGAACGACAAACGTATTCCCTGAGTGATCGCTCGTTTCCGAAGGTTTGGCATGAAGTGTTTCGCCGCTCATTCCCTGTCTTGTAAATCACTCTGTACTGCAAAGACAAGAAGGCAATCAGTTACCGGTGCGATAAATGCAGTGAGTGGTCGCCGCTCCTTCGCTTGGGTTGTCACTATCCCACAGCGAGCTTTCAGGCTACACAGTGTTTTGTCGAATCTTTGAAACGTTCCAGGAGTCGTCGCATCGCGCTCCGACGTCTCCGGCTCACCGGCACGAATATCCCATGTTCCAGCAGCAGCACGATTTCCCCGCCGTTATTTCTTACTTCTTTCACCCGGTCAATATTAACAATTGCCGAACGGTGGACTCGAACGAAATGGGTCGCATCGAGACGCAGCGCTAACGACGCCAACGACTCGCGCACAAGATGACGACGATCTCTAGCGTGAATCGCCGCATAGTAATTATCAGCCTCAATCCAATCGATTTCTTCTGCATCAATGATTTGCTGGCCAGTGAGCGTAGGCACCACAATGCGCTGCTTAAGGCGTTCCTTGTCTCGGGTCTCGAGCAACGACGAAAGCTTGCGAGAAAGTTCGAGAGCACCCTCGGACCGCTGCCTCTTTCGCATGCGTTCGAGGGCCTCCGCAAACCTTGCTTGCCGTACGGGCTTAACCAAGTAGTCGAGCGCATGAGCGTCGAAAGCCCGGACAGCGAATTCATCATGCGCGGTCACGAAAATCACCACGGGCATGTGCTTAGCCCCAATCGTCCGCAGCACTTCAAATCCATCCAATCCCGGCATTTGGATATCAAGAAAAACGAGGTCCGGTTTCAACTCACGTAACGCTCCCACCGTCTCGTGGCCATTCCGCGCCTCAGCGATTACGCTGATGTCCGCGTGTCCCACGAGCATTTGTCTAATGACGCGACGTGCCAGCGGTTCGTCGTCGGCTATTATGGCGCGAATTTTACTCATTGATTGACTCTTTCAATGGGAACCGCACTTTGGCAATAGTCCAGCCATCGTCGTTGGTTACGACCTCAAGATGCCCTGCGGTTCCGTAAAGAGTATCAAGCCGTTCCCGTGTGTTCTTCAGGCCAAGTCCCTCCGCCGTAGGTTGGTACCCTGGTCCATTGTCTTCAACGCTCATAACGAGATCTCCGCTTTCTTCTCTCGCCTTCACGTGAACGTCGCCGGCTTCAATCCGCCTGGCGATTCCGTGCCGGACAGCATTCTCTACCAGGGGCTGCAATATGAACTCAGGCACCAAAACGCTGCGCAACTCCGATCCAATAGAAAAGCGTACTCGAAGGCGATCTGAAAAACGCACTTGCTCTATGGCAAGGTACTTCTCGATAAAATCAAGCTCTTCCGCCAGGGGTATCTCGGCCTGCTTTCTCTCCTGCAGCACTTGACGCAAAACTTCACCGAGCAGCCCTAGCATTTCCGATGCGTCTTCAGTCTTGTGATCGCGGACTAGGGCTGCAATTGCATTAAGACTGTTAAAAAGGAAGTGAGGATTCAGTTGCATACGCAGCGCGCCCAGTCTTGCCTCCGCCAGTTGGGCGGCGAGGCGTGCTTGCTGTGACTCGCGTTCCCTTGCCTCGCGGTAATATGTGGAAGCGAAGACTGAACCGAGCATCAAGAGGTAAATGAACACAGCCCACGGAAACGTAATAACTACCCAGGCCACGTAGATCTTTAATAAACCGTGTGACCAATTGAAGTCTCCGGCAGGCGATCGATTTAGAATCCAACCCAACAATACGCCAAGCGCAGCCCAGGTGAGACTAAACACGAGCGCGCCGAAGAGATGGGCAGTCACAGCGCGACCAATTCGTTTTCGGCGTATTGGGTATTGGCGAGCGAGAGCGTAAATCAGCGGAGTCAACAAACTAAGAACGAGCCAATCAAAGAAAACAAATGAGATGTCATGCCAATCGACTCTGCCATGTTGAATTCGTGATGTCAGATAGGATCGCAGCGCAGTCAAAAAGGCGGGGACAAACGGCACGGCTGTAACCAGCAGCCAATATGGCCTGCGCGTGGTTACACCGTTGACTGGCGTTGAAGCCACTGGGTGAGAGTGTACGATGCTTTATCGGTGGTAACGTAGCACCCAGAGGGACGGTCGCTAGTGCGCTTGTATGATGAATGCAAGGGGCGAATGAAACAAGGAGCGCGAAATTTTCAGGTCACATACACCCGAGCCTGGCTTTTGCAGGCGCCTACAGCCTTTTTTGCTTTACCGGATCTTTCAGTTCCCGAGACTGACGGTTGCGAACAGTGAATCTGCGGCACGCTTTCGGGACGTTTGTTTAATTATTCTCTAGTGATTGAAACGTGGTCTTAAACATTCGTTAGAAATCTGGAGCGGGCGACGGGACGCCAATTACTTCAACCACTTGCGAGCTCCCGCCATTTTCCCGCGCATCAATAAAGGTCCATTCAGCTAATCACTGCATGCGAATGCCGGAAGCAGTATCTCTACGGCCTCGTGGAATCGCCAAAAATGTTTGTCCTTTCCAATGACGCTAAGATGACGACACTTCGTTGTGAGACTAAACCGGACCAAGCGTGACTTTTACGGCTGCCAGTCCGGTGCCGGTTCGTCCACACTTGCTAATGTTAAAAAATTAGCATTTTCTTGTTGACTTAAAAAATTCAACATGCTAGAAAATTAGCACGTTGAGCCTGACCTCTGAGAGGGAGCCGCAGATGACAAAGCATACGCACTCGAATCTGAGCCGCCGCGAGCGCCAAATCATGGACATAATTTACAGAAGGGCGCAGGCGACGGCGATGGAAATGATGGAGAACCTGCCCGACCCGCCGAGCTATTCGGCCGTGCGGGCGATGCTCCGATTGTTGGAGGAGAAGGGTTATCTTAAGCACCAGCAGGACGGGCTGCGATACGTCTATCTGCCCACGTTGTCGCGAGAGAAAGCCAGGCAGTCGGCGTTGAAGCAGATGCTACAGACCTTCTTTGAAGACTCGACCGAAGACGCCGTGGCGACGCTTTTGGACATATCGAAGTCGAAGCTGTCGAAAGCAGATCTGGACAGGCTCTCAAAGCTCATAGACAAAGCTAGAAAGGAGGGGCGCTAATGACATATCTCACTTTTGCAACTTCGCAGCTCTTGACGAGCGGAGCCGAGGCGGCGCTTTTTCTTCTGGACATGGCTTTGAAAGCTACGGTGATCATTCTAGCCGCGTTAGCGCTGAGCTTCGCATTGCGGCACGCGTCGGCCGCTACGCGCCACCTTTTGTGGAGCGCTGTACTCCTGAGTCTGCTGGCGCTTCCGGTCCTTGCCTACACGCTGCCCGACTGGCGCGTGGCCGTTCTGCCCGAATCGTTTTCGGCCTCCGAGGTATCTTCGATCGACGAGGGATCTGAAACCATTGCACACCGCGAGACCGCGGTCAGGCAGGTCCCCACAACAAAACCGATTGCTCCCGCGCAGAAATATGAAGTCGCTGCGCCTGCGCAACCGCTGCAAAAGGCCGAAGCCATCGCGCCTGCTGCATCCCAATCTTTTCATTGGAGCCGGTGGGTTTTGCTCGTATGGTTTGGGGGTTTCTTGATCTCAATCGGGCGGCTGACGCTCGGAATCGCAACGGTGCGGAGGCTCTCGCGCACGGCAAGCGAGATCACCGACGCGACGTGGACGGCGCTGGCTGAAAACATAGGGCGGCAGTTGGATCTGCCACGCCGAGTCGCCTTGCTGAAAAGCTCCCGGATTGCAATGCCGCAGACCTGGGGCACGCTCAGCCCGGTGATACTTCTGCCCGCAGACGCCGACGATTGGTTGATCGAACGCAGCCGCGTGGTCCTGATGCACGAGCTAGCGCACGTAAAACGCAAAGATTGTCTGACACAGGTGATGGCCCAGACGGTTTGCTCACTCTACTGGTTCAACCCACTCGTGTGGATGGCCGCGCGGCGGCTGCGCTTGGAGCGCGAGCTGGCGTGTGACGATCAGGTGCTGGAGAAAGGAACGAGGGCGTCCGATTACGCGGACCTCCTGCTCGACATGGCCCGCACGCTGCCTTCGAGGAGGTGCTCGTCGTTGACCACTGTCGCTATGGCGAGGCAGTCAGAGTTTGAAAGAAGATTACTGGCGATCTTAAGCCCGAGCTTGGACCGAAAGGGTTTGAACCGGCTAAAGGCCTCGATTCTTGTCGTTGCCCTCGCCCTGGTAATCCTGCCGCTGGCGAGCCTGCGCCCGACTGCACAGGCGAAAGGTTCCCAACGGGGCGAGGTGACAAGCTTCACATTGGCCGAAGCTTTGGGCAATCAGGAACTGACGAAGATCGGTAATCAAACCTCCAACGCATCTATCACCTCGCCCAAATCTGAACCGAAGAGCCTGATTGACGAGCCCGCTAAAAAGCAACCGGAAGAAGGGACTGGCGAGCAAGAGCAAGCGAACGCCGTAGAGCGAGCCTCGGCCGCATGCAAGCTCGGAATGATGGGCGTGAGTGCCGCGCCCGCCATCCCGCAACTGATCCGCTTGCTCGGCGACGAAACGCCTGTTGGGGCATTCGACTGTGGGACGAGGGGCACGGTTCACAGCGACGATGACACCGTGGGCCAGGAAGCCGCCGTTGCGCTGATGAGGATCGGTCCTCTCGCCATAGACCCGCTCGCCCTCGTGTTAAAGACCCAGGGAGTCCCTGCGCGGAAGAACGCTGCATTCGCGCTCGCGCTGTTGAAAGACGACCGCACGGTAGAGCCGTTGATTGCCGCCATAACCGATTCCGCGGGGCAGGTACGCGCTCAAGCCGCCTGGGGTCTTGGACAAAAGCATGACTCGAGCGCCGTCGAGCCGTTGATCAACGCGCTCAAAGACGCCGAATGGGAAGTTCGCGAGCAGGCTGCATGGGCTTCGGGTCTGGTGGGCAACAGAGACTCCGTCGAGCCGCTCTCAGCGGCGCTAAAAGATTCGCACGCCCGCGTCCGATCGCAGGCCGCCTGGGCGCTCGGGTTAAAGGGCAATAAAGACGCGGTCGAGCCCTTGATGGTCGCGCTTAAAGATTCTGACGCTCAGGTGCGCGCGCAGGCCGCGTGGGCACTCGGCCTTAAAGGCGATTACCGCGCCGTCGAAGCGTTGAGCACCACCACCAATGACGATAATAATCACGTTCGCCAGCAAGCCACCTGGGCGCTCGGGATGATCAAGTTGCGTGACCGCCGCGCAGCGAACATGAACATAAAGATTGAGGTCGACCCGAACTCAACAAAGAAGACAGTTAGTCGCAAGTTCGAGTTTGTAACCATACTAAGGCGACCGGAAAAAACAGGCTGAGGAGAAAGAAGAACTGATCAGCAAGTTAATCTCAATGAAAGGATTCATAATCGGTATTCTCTCCCTGATCGTGCTCGCTGGTTTCGGCGCGTTAACATGCGCGGCACAGTCATCGGCCGTCGCGCAACAAAACCGACTTCACGGGGTGTGGATTGGAGGTCATCCGGCGACTGAAGGGTATGTCATGGTTCGGATGCGGGTCGGACTGGACAGCGCCGCAGACGATCGCCTCGCCTCGATCGACGTCCCGTTTCTGGGCAAGACCCAACAGTCATCGCCAATTACGCTGAACGGCAATCGAGCCACCTTTCAATTTGAGGAGCGAGCCGGACGGGCAGTGGTTACGGCGACGCTTCGGGGCGACACGCTCGAGGGCCCAGTACGGATCGGGAACGACACGAGGCAGTTGCATCTCACGCGGGTTCTCCAAACCGTCCCCGCGGATTTGAAGGACCGCATCAAAAACACGTACGAAGGAACGTACGAAACCGAGGACCACCAGTTGGTCAGGTTCGATAGTTACTCCGAGGGCGGCGCGATGATGTACATCAATTACGCCACCGGTGAGTTCCGCGATTTCTTCCTGACCCAGAATGGTCTCATCGCTGGACCGACCTTCTTTCTCCCTTATCCTCCGACGATGCGGCTTCAGGAGGTGAAGGATTCGCTGGGACAGCCCCAGATCGCTTTGGAGGATCCCGAAAGTGGAAAGGTCCTGCTGCGGACCGCGCGAAAGTTCGAGTTCTCCAGAGAGGATATCGAGGTCCAGAGCGACGTCACCATCTCCGGCACACTGGTCAAGCCGCCAGGTCGGGGACCCTTCCCGGTCGTCGTATTCGTGCACGGATCAGGTCCGTGGACCCGAGGCGCGCCGTCTGCGCTTGACCAATATCTCGCGGCGAACGGGATCGCGTCGTGGATCTATGACAAGCGCGGGGTCGGGAAATCGCGCGGCGTCTACACGCACAAGGTGGATGCGGCTCGATTCGAGCTGCTGGCCGCCGATGCCATCGCCGGGGTCAAGATGCTCTCGAAGCGGCCTGATATCGACGCCACCCGGATCGGGGTCTGGGGCATCAGCCAGGCTGGGTGGATCATTCCGATTGTCGCCGCGCGGGCTCCGGAAGTTGATTTCACCGTGATCGTGTCGGGTCCCATAACAACCTTGAGCCAGGAAGGGTATTTCAGCGAGCTGACGGGCGAAGGTGCTGATGTGCCTCGGCGGTCTCGAGCGGAGATCGCCCAGCTGATGAAAGCGCACCAGCCCACCGGCTTTGATCCGATCCCCTTTATCCGGCAGATGAGAATTCCCAGCGTCTGGATCTTCGGGGGGCAGGACGACAGCGTCCCGGTCGATCTGAGCGTCGAGGCGCTCAAAGCTCTGCAAAAGGAAGGCTACCCATTCGAGCTCAGCTGGTTCCCGATGGCGAATCACCCGATGTGGGAAACGACTGATTGGAGCCGGCAGTACGCGCCTTTAATTCACCGATACGTACCGCAGTACTTCGACACCACGCTACGCTGGATCCACATCCTCAGCGGCGCAGGAGCTCGAGCAGCGGGAGAAATCAGGTAGTGTTGCGTATTCAATACATCTGAATACGTGTGCAAACTCTGTCCCAGTCAAACGGCGGGTAAAGTATGAAAATAAATCGACGTGATCTTCTCTTCGCAGGTGGGTTGTCGTTACTTGCGGGGACGCGCGCTTTCGGGCACGGCACGGGTGTCGCCCCTCCTGGTGCGCAGTCTCAAAACCCCGGTAGTGGCCCAGCGCGCCTTCTCGAAGCTCTTCAACGAAATAGGCTTCCCCTTACAATGAGCAACGGTCCCGCGGAACGCGGCTGGGATTGGCTCGTCCAGGAAGCGCGGGATGCCCGTTTCACACTGATCGGCGAAGAGCACGGAGTGGCGGAAACCGCCCAGTTCTCAGCGGGCCTCTTCAATGCGCTTCGTGGATCCGGCTACAGTCGAATAGCCGTTGAGCTTTCACCGATCATAGCGCAGGACATTGAGGCGGCGGCGAGACGCAATGGCCTCCAGGGGATTGTGGATTTTTTTGCAGCCCCCGACACCTGGAGCCCGATGTATCTGCGTGAGGAAGCTCAATTCCTCGCGAGTGTCATCTCCGCCGCGCCCAGGAATGAGCGAGTTCTATGGGGGTTCGACCGTGAGATTTTCAGCGATCGCTATTTGATCTCCAGGCTCGAGGCCAGGGTACCGCGGCGCGCAAGGGAGTCTTTTACGCGTCTGAAGGAGGCGTCAACGAACGCCTGGGCGCGGCAGCAGCAAAATCCGAGTCCGGCAAACCTCTTTCTCTTTTCGCAAGACCCGGCCATCGTGTCGGCCGTGCGGGCCGCCTGGCCCAACCCAGACCGCGAGAGTGACACAATCCTGCGCACGCTCGAGGAATCACTTGCCATCAACGCTGTGGCGCGGACTGGCACCGCGTGGGCTTCCTCGCAGCGCCGCGCGCAATGGATGCGGAATAACCTGGCCGCGCGGCTAAGCGAAGAGCGGGGGCGCGGAGCGCCGCCAAAGGTCATGCTGAAATTTGGCTACAACCACATGATCCGCGGCGCCAATTATGTGAACATCTTCGATGTCGGCACAATGACGGATGAAGTGGCGGCGCTCAGCGGGGCGCGCGCTTTCCATATCCTCGTCCTCCCTGGTCCAGGTTCTCGTCAGGCTGTAATCGGGCCGGGGCGGAGCTTCGTCTCCGTCTCGAGCGATGAGTTTGACGAATTCCGAACCGGCGACCAACGCCTCACGCGCGTGTTTTCAAACGCCAATGCCACGGGTCATGAAGTGATCGACCTTCGCGCCCTGCGGCCACTGGCACAGCGCGGCCTGGAAGGCTGGAACCCCGACGTCGTCCGGACGATCTATGGCTATGACGCGGCCGTGATCTGGAAAGGGGCACATGCATCTTCATCCCTGAGGTGAGCCGAGAACCGAAACCTCGCGGTAAGACTCGGAGGCGCAAACCCTCCAGTCCCGACCACGAGATAAAATCCGTTGCCGCTAACGAAATCAGCGGCGCTCTCCCAGGGCAATCGCGCGTCCATTAAAGGTCCAAAAATCGTTCCCGTGAGTCCTCAAAGTGCGGTAGAGTGCTATCCATGCCGCTAAGTTACATTGAATTACAATAGGTCGCTTCTCTTTCACGGCGGCGACATGGGTTCGACTCCAGTTCGGGAGCCGCCTCGGGTGATGGCAATTTGTTGATTGATTGTTGATCACACAAAACGTCGATTGTGAGTCGCCCCGAGTCTGGGCATTATGGTGATGTTCCGTGGATCTCTCTCTGAGCTATCAGGGCTTAGGTCGTGGATGAATATCCTCTCTCCAAGACCTAAATTTGTACTTTCGCCAAGCCGTTGCTTCAAATTTACCCTTCCGGTAAACAGATGCTTCCAATTTCACCGTCCGGGGAATTCGTAGGCATGAACAAAGCGCGTTTTCTACAATCCTCGCGGCAATCTTTTGCTTCCGGTTGCGGCAAACATTTGGGTAAAGTCATAAGGGGGGTGTGACTTTACCCATAAGTTTGCCGCAACGGCAAGCTTATGGTTCCAATTTCGGCTCAGCAGAGATCGAAGTACGGCGCGTGAGCTAAGGCACTGGTATTCGAGATGACGAACGCATCACCAAAGTCAGGATTCTCACTTCAATCTATTGCCAGCCTCCGTTTCTCGTCGCATAGGAGCAACGGTTTCAGCAAGAGGCGCGCGCCGCGTCAGCGCCGGACAACCGATGGGGGCTTACCCTGATGGCTTTCGTTGAAATCACCGTTTGATACCAGAGTGATGGACCAGCCTATGAATCAGTCACTCCGAGCCGAGGTTTGCGTGAAACGCTGGTTTGATCCTGTTGAGTCTCCATCTAAGCGCCAACCTTTTCCTGGAAAAACCGTAGAAAAATCCATTGACTTGTTTGGGCATCAGGCATATCGTGATGCCAGTTTCGAATCCTCTGGGGACTTGTCTGAAGCCATCCCTCGCTCACTGCGTGCATCTCCTCAGATGGCGAACGAACCGATGACTCATCACCATCACGACTTCCTACAGGAGGGAAGAACTCTATGTCCTCCAACGAATTTGAAGACGAGTGCCGCAGCGGCTGCCTTCACACCCTGGTTTGTCTGGTACTGAGCATCCTACGTAGCCTGCATCTCGTATCGAAAAAGTTTTACCGGAAACACTGTTCCTGCGACCTCAAGATGGTGGCGATCAAGTTTAATCACGATCCCTCCTCGCTTAGTGCCGATGCTATGAACGTGAGGAAAAACTTCACCACCGCGGTATCGGTGCCGGAATGGACCGGCCAAACTCTGGCCATTGACTGCCCGGCCGCTTACGCCATCAAGGAGACACAAGGCAAGAAAATAACTATCAAGGTTAAGTTCACCGTCTTTCCGAAGAGTGCGAAGGCGGAGATAAAGGCGGATCGCGGCGGTGTCCTGGGTTCAATCGATCCGCAAACTGTGACTTTCACCAATGGAGTCTCCGTTCCGGAGTTCGTCTCTTTTGAACTTAACCATCACACCATCGGAGCAGACGGCATCAAGTTGGAAGACATTTCATGGGATTGGAAATTCAGGTGCTGTGGGGGTGCTGAATGGGAACCGCTGCGGACGACACGTCATCGCATCTACATCGTTCTGGAAGAACCCAAGCTGCCCTGGAAGCAGCAGCCGTTTCCCGACACACAAAACCCATGGACCGAAGCGTTGAACTACGCCTGTGTCTGGGCGGCTGGCAAAAAGAATCGAGATGACGCTGCGACGGCCATCACCGAACAGATCAATGCCAATTTGGGACTCGTCTACGACAACGCAGCCGGGGCTTCGCATTACACGAGCGGCTTCCTCGCCATATTTGAACTGACGCAGTTTCTCGCTTATCTAAAGAACGGAACCGGTCTCGGCAACATCGTTAATTGCACCGACTGCGCAACCATCACCACGACCTTCTCAAATCTGGTTGGCTGCGATCTCCACGCCTCAAAGATGGGAACTTTCTTTGACCTCACTCCATTCCGAGGCATCGGTGCCGCCGGTTTTGGCTGTCCCGGCTTCGGCTGTGGTTTCAGCTTTCACGAAGTTGCGTGGAAGGGCGGCCACGGCAATGCCGATCCGCTCTTCGACGCCTGTCTGCGAGTGGACGGCGATACAAATCCATGGGCAGCGCCGTATGCGGAAATATTTCCCGTCAACATCGTGTTTTCCACGAACCCCGGCGCGCCCTTGCCTCTTGCCGTGCCCTTCAATGCTCAAAGCTACAAGGAAAGACTCTGCACCAATGGTGCCGCCGGCATAGGAAGTTGCAATCCGATTGGCCCATGGCCCAGCAGCAGTAACGGAAGGAGGCCGGTGAAATGATCGACAACGACGCTGATGCAGCCTACCGAAATCGAGTTAAGGAGAACTATGGCTTTTCCGAATGGGGCGGCCACACCAAAGAAGGCGATCGACACGTGCGCCTAACAAACTTCCTTCTCATCACCGAGGAATTCAAAGGATGGGAGTTAGCTGAGAAGGAAGACTTGCCAGCCTCGGCCAGGCAGCTGCGAGTGCTCCGCTATGTTTTCTCCGCAAGCAAAGACCGGCGCATGGTATCGACAATCTTTGAATGCAACTCCGTACTCGATGCCCACGAATCTTTGATTGATGTGGTCATGACGTACATGGCTCCTAAGCTTCCTCGGTGTGAGACTAAAGGATTGGAGATCGGTGACGTGTGCTTTGCCGGCCACGGCGAGATAAATCTTTCCGTGATCTTCGCCCGGTTCAATATCCTCGCTGAAATTCAGCGTGTCGGCACCGTCGCCACCTCCGTTGATGAATTCGCTAAGAGTGTAGATGCTTTGATTTATAGTCGTTACACAGAAACCAAGATCAAATAGCATCTTGGTGCCAGCCCGAAGATTCCGCAAACCCCGGGCAAACTTAACTAACTCAACCAAGCATTTAAACGTTTTTTCGGTTAGTGAGTTTGCCGTAGCCAAGTTCGTTAACTCTTACCCAGATTCAACGTTGCCGACAAGATGAGTGACTGGCTTGGACACTGAAGCCAAAGTCTACGGTTATGGACTCGTCCGATTCCGGGATCCTTCGAGCAAAGCCTCAAGACTGAAATTGCACTCTCGGCAAGCGGTTGCTTCCAATTTGCACTTTCGGCAAAGGGATGATTCCAATCTCATATCTAAGCAAATTTGACAGCTACAGAAAGTAAGGCGTTTTAGAATCTCAGCGGCAAGAGGATGCTTCCAGCCGCGGCCAGCGGATGAGTAAAGTCACAGTAGTAGTAGTGGTGTGCTGTGTGACTGGAAGCTTGAGTTGGCGGCAAACGACAGCTGATGCTTCCAATTAGCAAGCCGCCAACTTATGCTTCCAATTTCGTTCATCAGGTGATCAAAGCGCACCCCATAGTCTAACTACTTACAACCGAGATCCGATCACTGAAAGCAGCGAATGCTCCGTCCTCAGTTGATTGCCAGCCGCCTCTTCTCATGGCATAGGATGGCCCAGAATTTTACATATGCGCTGCGCCAAAAGATTTCAAGCAGGTATGAGAAGAGGCTTCGTTCAACCAACGCCCGCGCCTGTTTATTGTCTAACTTTCTCATTCTTAATTGAATCAGCGATATCAACAGGGAATGCCGCAGATAACTGGCGCGCTGCATTCACGCGAGACAGAGGTTCGCTTGTTGCGCGTCCGGTTCATCTGCTTGTTCGGCTTCGTATAACGAATCGCGATTTGATCGCCTTTAAAGAAGGCGGCCGACGAGCTTCATGGTTCGTCTGACAAGCCCTGCAGCTTCTCCTGCATTCCTGCATGAGTAATTCGTGCGTTTATTGACGGCAGCCCGCCACTTCACCCTCCAACGTGGAGACGACCATCACCTGGCCCGTAGCCACAAACACCTGGCTGTTCTTCAACCAGCCGGTGACGCGCGCCGATCTGGCGCTCGGATGCAGTTGCATGTGCTCCATGTCGAACACGACGACGAGATCGGACTGACCATCCTGGTTCACGTCGGAAATGTAAAAGCACAACTGCTTCGCGCCGGCGAACGTCACGCTGGAAGGCTCGATCTCATTCACCTCAAAGCCGGGCTCGCCAAGGACCGCAACCGTCACCGTTCCGCTCTTGCCCGGTGCGATGCGCGCCCGCTCGGCCGCGCAGCCCGGCCGAATCTGGATCTCGACTGTGCGCGGCGGATGCAGAGAATGATGCGCCTCGGCCATGTCGCCGGTCAGCTCCGGGCTTGAGATTGTATTCGCCAATACCGACGCGAACTGTTCCGCGCCGGGTGCGCTCGACAAGGCCAAGAAACGCCGGACAAGCACCCAGTCGTCGTGCCCATTCAGAACCTCGGTGACGCCGGACGGGCAAAACTTAACTCCTGGATGGTCTTGCCGGTTGAGGTCGGCGCTCACATGCAGGCCGGTCTTGTTTCCGTCGCCGTCGAAGTCCAGCGGCCCGTTGGTGGGCTGGAATCCGAAATTGCAGGCGCCGTCATCAAAGCTGGTCAAATCCGCTGTCCCCGACCCCAGGCCAGCGACTTCGTTGAGGCCCGGCCCATTCTCGCTGAGGGCTCCCGGGGTGTTGCCGCCGGTCGGAAGCACCTGCCGGGAGTAGTCGAGGCGGGAACAGGCTCCGTGAGGGGTACCGCTATGGCAACGGGCATCCGCCGGGCAGTCGCGATCGCTGGTGCAGGTCTTGGGCATGTAGGAGCCGATGGCGTCCGCCACCTGAATTCCGACCAGCTGGAACTTATAGTTCATCACGCTCAGGAAGTTGGGCTTGAACGTGGGGGTGTCCTCGGCGGAGCCGTCAATAGCACTGCCTCCGCCGTGGTGCAGGCCAAGGTTATGTCCCAACTCGTGCATGAATGTGCCGCCCACGTTGAAGATCGTCGGCGGCACATTCCTGTCCTGGATTATATTAGCGAGCGTCACCATGAAATTGGGCGCCTGGACAGTTAGAGGGTAGCGGCCATCCTGAATTGCAAGTCCACTTGCGCCGAAAAGCGGAGGCAAGGGGGTGGAAGCGGTAGCCGGGCAGAGGCAATGCCCAGGTGTGTTGTCGCAGGTGGTATAGTGACCGAATACCGCATAATGGACCAGCCTATCGGGATCCTTCGGATGGAAGAAGGCCGCTTGCAGGTCATCAAAGCTCTCCGCGTACTTGCCGATGCCGGCCGGAAGCGATGCTCCCACCCTCGCAAAAATCTGTCATGGCGCTCAACGGGCATCGATGATGAGATCGATGCCCTGGCGGGCGAATGAATCGACCACCTCCTCGATGGCCCCGGGCGCGATCACCTCGGGATCGTGAGTGTGCTGGCAACGTTCGGCGATGCACCGGTCGCCTACGTGGCCGCGGCCGCGCGCGGTGCATTGGGCATCGGTCGTACAGGCAAAAGCGCAGCTATGCGGGGCGCTGGGGAGAACCGCCGGGCCGATGCATCGCTCACCCGCGTGCCCGCTGCCCAGAGCCGTGCATTGGTTGTCTGTCGAGCAGGCATCCTGGCCACTGCTGTAGCCCATGTAGTCGTAATGGAGATAAATCCTGGGGCGCTCCCCCTCCCGCTCATCGTCAGATTGACTCTGTGCGCGGTTTAAGGTGCTAATCGCCCACAAAGCGAAACAAACGAAAGTGACAAATGCGAGTCTCTTTGTGAATGACATTTGGCGGTCCTTTCTAAGCCGCCTAGCATGGTTTGTTGAATCGCGTTTGCAGTGCATGGGTGTTTCTCCGTTTCGTAGGACAAGATTGATTAGGGCTTCGATGGCGATATCTGTTCTCCTCATGGAGTGACCTTTCTGCCAACGTATGTAGTTCCATTGATAGTCAACGTGTTGAGAAGCTCTGCTCCGTCGAACGGATCAATTGTCGGATTATCAAAATCGAAGACGGCGAATTCCCCATCCTCGTCGGTCACATCAAAGCTGGATTGTTGGAGGTACTTAAAGAGCGCACGGGGTGCGTTGCCTAACGACACAAAGACGCGCGTGAAGCCGAAGAAGGCTGGGGCTCGCCCATTTCCGGCAAGGTCGTTATTCTCGAATGTGGCGATGAACACACCCGTAAACTGACGAGGCGTATTCCTAAAAGGAAAACCAGCATCCACGATGATTCCGTAGTCTCCATTTCCGTTAAATGAGTTGTCACCGATCGTGGCTATGATGGTGCCCGTTATTGGTTGAGTTTCGTCCTGTGTATTGTAGAACTGAGGACTAAGAAAAAAACAGCGGAGCCCGCCACTACGGTTATTGCTGAAGTCGTTTGCGATAACTGTGGCATCAAGTCTATCTGGAATGTTGTTCTGGTCATGTGCATTATTTCGGTCAAAAGTCGTTTGAAGCGGCATGACCGCTAAAGTGTTGGCGCCTAGCTGTAATGGAAATGTATTTGCAACCACTCCAAGAATCAGTCCCTCGAGATTCTGAGTTGCGCGATTGGCGCGCACTGTTACTTGTGCGGGATCGACTATACTTCCGCCTTCGATTCCTACTCCGTTGGCATAGTTGCTAAGGAATAGATTTGCCTCGATCACTCCAGAGGCCAAGCGGGTCTGGAGGCCGGTGTACGTATGCCTAATAACATTTCTGCGAATGGCGAAGTCAGAGACGCGCTCCACAATGATCCCCCGGCCCCTCAAGTTTGAATTCCCAGAAATCGCGTCCAGAACGAATCCAGCGACAGTCACTCGGTTACCGTCCATACCATCTGTTGTCGGAGCGATTAGGAGAAGCGACTGTCCGAGACCGAGGGCGCGGTCGGCTGTAATTATCGTTTCGCTTTCAGCGTCGGTGCCTGTTGGGAGTCCAAGGCTATCCTCGTCGAGGACAGTGCCTCCGCGTAAAACCAGCTGAGGCACGTTGAGAATGATTGGCAGAACCTCAAGATTCGGATTGCTTGCTAAACGTGCCGCATCGTAACTGCCGACGTAAACGCCACGCGCGACGTGGATGATGATCTTTTTGTCAGAAGTTTGGCGCGTGGCACGGGCTCGCTCCACGGCATCGGTGATTCGCCGATACGGGTTCTCAGCGCTCCCGTCGCCGTTCTGGTTAGCCGCTGCATTAACAAAAATGCTCTTGGCCAGTGCTTGACTTTCGACTATTGTTAAGGAAGAACACGCACAGGTTATTTGACTAGATGCAGATGAGATTGAATTAGACTTTGGGCCTGCCTGCCCTAATTGGATTGAATGGTTCGCTAGGGTGACTGTCGCCAACCGAGCTGCTCGACCGGAGGAGTAAACAGGCAGGGCAAGCGAAATTGCCAAACCTGCTAATACGAGCGTTAGACCGAGCAGATGCTTGGCGTGATTTCTTTGATTGTGCGTCTGGAACATGGTCGTTCTCCTTTACGTGGTCTTTGCGCCACAGGGAATACATTCAGCCGATGACCTATCTACTCCAGTCAATTCCCTTCGCAGGTTTGTCTGAAGTTTACCGCCGCACTGACTCATCATGCCGTCTCCTTTAACGCCCCGCGCGGGAACTGCGTCGATTCTCACGGTCCGAACCGGTGCCGATACTCAATCGAGTTCATGAATCCGTCGATCATGCGGCGTGAGTCTGCGGAGTTCGCATCCAGGACCTTGATCCATTCCAGGTAGAGGATGTCCGGGTCGCGTCGCAGATAGCCAAAGTACTGCATCACTACGAACGACTGGTTGTAGTACTTCTGATAGACCTCGCCACTTTCTGCGATCTGCCGCAACACCTGCGCTCGTGTCGCCGTGCCATTGTTCAGCGCGTCAATCAGTGCTTGTCTATTCGACAGGTTGACTCCCGCGGTATTGATCAGCGCGTCGACGTATGCCACGTTGTTGAGTGAACTGTATTGATTGGCGAAGGCCGGTCGGGACATGAAGTCGTTCACGAATGCAATCTTCGCTGCTTCCAACTGATCGTTCGTCAGGAAGCCACTCACTCGTTGGAGATCAGGCATGAACTCGACAAAGTCGGGCTTGCGTCCAAAGCCGACAGAGTAGAAGCGATAAGCGAAATAACCTCGCTGTTGGAATTCGGGTGATTTGAAGAAAGCTTCGGAGACGTGAATGCGATCACACGAAGGATCTCCCGGTGCGCAGTTATTAATCGTGTTCACCCACTCAGCTCCGAGCGGGTCAGGTTCGCGACCGAGAAAGTCGAGGTACTGCTGACGAACGAAGAACTGCGCGTCGTCGATGGGATTGATACTCCTACTGTGCGGCACAAGCACCATAACCATCTGACTTGAAGCGTTACCGAAACTATCCGTCGCAGTGATGGTGATCGTGTAGATGCGCCCGTTTCCACGACCTGAGCGTTCGGCTCGCAATCGTAAGTGATGCGCATCAACAATTTCCCAATCCGACGCCCTGTTGCCGTCACGCGTCCTATTGACTGGCTCATCGCTCGTGACACTGAGCGCAGTGCTCACTGCACCACAGTTATCCGTCGCCATGTAGCGGACTGTGACATCGACCATCTGGTGGTTCGGCGGCCACAAGGTCGGCTTATCAACGCTCGCGTCGGTAATCACGGGCGGTGTATCGTCAACGACGGTGACACTCTGCGTGGCGAAAGCTGTGTTGCCGCTCGCATCGGTCGCCGTAAAGGTGATGATTGTTTTGCCGACGGGAAAGAAGTTGCCGTCAGGGACGCCGCTGCGGTTGATCGTGACTGAGCAATTGTCTGTAGCCTGCGCTGTTCCTAACACAGCGTCGCTTATGAACGCTCCGCATGATGTAGGGTTTGCCCCAGTATCGACAGTAACTGCGGGCGGCCCAGTAATCGTCGGCGGCGTCTGGTCCACAACGGTGACGGATGCGAGGGCTGAGTTGGTGACGCCTTGATTATTCGCCGCGATTAGCCTGACGGTGTGCGTGCCCAAGCCGAACGGCCCTGCCGGATCGAGCGAGAGCGCGAGCACACCGCCATTAGGATCGAACGAACCATCATCCAGATCGCCGGGGTTGATGGTGGCGGAGCAGGAACTGCCTGCTTCCAGGGTAATGTCCTTGACCTTGACAAGTGGTAGCGTACGCGTGCTCCGGTACAGATCGTTGCCGCCGAACCCACCCGCGCGGGCCGAGAAGAAATAGAGTTCGTTGCCGTCCCAGGAAAGCGCAGGCGCTCCATCTCGAGAGGTGCTGTTGACGTCGGGCACGAGGACAGGAATCGACCACAGATCCCGCGTTGAGGCTCGCGTCGAAAACCACAGCTTGCGAGGATCGCTCCCTGGCGGAAAACCGGAGGGCCGCTCGCTGGTGAGAATTATTTCCAGACCATCGTGCCGGATGGCCATGCGCGAGTCCCGATACGGTGTCAAATTCAGTTCATTGCTGCGAGTGATGGTACCCCAGGTGCCGGCCGCACCAAGCGTGGCGGTGTAGATGTGGATTTCGCCTGCCTCCGTCGGCTGATCGCCGCGCGTGAAGTAGAGCACCGTCGCGCCAGTGACAGCGTCGTAAAAGTACGAGGGAGCACCGTCGGTGTTGGGAGTGTTGACCAAGTTGAGGTCGCCAATACCTCCGCAGATGAGACCCTCTGCCGGGTCGCGGCCGAAGCGGTTGAGGTTCCGCGGCGCTTCCCAACCGAGATCATCGCCGGGATTCTCGCGCTGTGCGTAGTAAACGTCGCCGCCACCGCAGTTATCGTTGCTGCGGTAACTATGAAGGAACAGCAGATGGCCGTCCGGCGTGAGGTTGGGCGCGAAGTCATTGGCGCTGGAGTTGATAACGCACGGCAATCCCTGCGCCAGGCGGTCCCTATCAAGGTTGAAAGGCACCTCCCACGGACAGTCAACGCAAGCGCGCTGTGTCACCCAGATGTCCAGGCCGCCGCAGCTAATTGGCCTGCCGTTGCTATCCACACCACTCCGATTGGACATGAAATAAAGGCTCAGGCCGTCCTTGGAGATGGCAGGATGTTGGTCAGCGAACGGCCCGTTAATTGGCGTGATCTGGCCCGGTAGCAGATTCAGATTCACGGGTGTGGACCATGCAGAGCTTTGTGCGAAAGCCCCGGGCGCCAGCGTTAGCGCGCCCATCAAAATAGCTAAAGCGACGAAAGAACTCTTGATCTTGTACATGTTCGTTCTCCTTCGGTGTTGGTGTTGATTTGTTCTTCGGCCCGCGAATGTGAGCATCAGAACAACTTGTTCCGTCGTCGCGAATTCGTGTTGTTCCGGCTAGTGCCCTGCGTTAGAATAAGCGCCATCAAGACCATGACTTCTCCGCCCACCTCCGTTCACCTTCGCGGCGGACAATAAGCTGAGCGGGATTTAGAAGTCCTTCGATAAAGTGGATATCTTTCAGAAATAGTTTAGAAATAATTGAGGAGGCAGTTACGGCCAAGCATTTATACGAATTCGGCCCATTCCTTTTGGATCCTCAAGAGCGGCTCCTTCTGCGTGATGGCCAACCTACAAAACTGACGGATAAGGTCTTCGAGCTTCTATGCGTGCTTGTTCAGGAGAGAGGCCACCTGCTCAGCAAAGATGAACTGATGGCGAAGATCTGGCCCGATGATAGGTTTGTCGAGGAAGGTAACCTCACACGGAATGTCTCCACACTCCGGATGACTCTTGGTGAGACTTCAGGGAACCACGAATATATTGAGACGGTGCCGAAGCGCGGTTACCGTTTCGTCGCAAGCGTTAGAGATATAGCGGACAACGGCACCGACTTGGTTTCGAAAGAGCAAACCAGATCACTTCCCGGCATTGAAGAAAAGGAAATACGTGATCTGGATCGCGCCGCACAGGCTTTCGATCGGGATTCAGACCCGGCCATCCTAGAATTCAAGGTGATGAATTCTGAAGCCGTCTCCTTACCTCCGAAGCCCGCGTTGATAAATCAGTCGGTTCCCCGCACCACCGATGTCGTGCCCTTTTTGACTTGGGGCAAGAAAAGCGGCCTCCGCCCGGCTCTTCTGGTCTTTGCCGGTCTAATTCTCGTAGGGATCGCTTATGCCGTTTTCTTTCACAAAGCGCCCGCGGTACACCAACCCGAAATCAGATCGCTGGCGGTGCTGCCGCTCAAGTCTCTTAATAAAGAGAAGGACGACGACTACCTGGGCCTCGGACTGGCAGACACCATCATCACCAGAGTTTGTCAAATCAATGATTTGACGGTGCGTCCAACCAGCGCGGTGCGCAAGTACGCTAATCAAGAGGTTGATTCGCTGGAAGCCGCCAGGCAGTTGAATGTTGACTCGGTGCTTGATGGCACAGTACAGCGAGCAGGCGATCGCCTGCATATCAATCTGAACCTGCTTAGAGCGCAGGATGGCGCATCGCTGTGGAGTGACGGCTTCAATGTGAGCATGACCGATGCCTTCAAGATGCAGGACGAGATATCGCAACAAGTGGCAGCGCGACTGCGACTTAAACTGCGTCCTCAAGATCAAGGCCACCTTAACAAGACTGCGCGTTCGGTCAACCCCGAGGCGTACGACTACTATTTGCGGGCCATGTTTCATGCCGGCCTCCAAAATGAGACCGATAGCGAAGCGGCCACCGCACTGCTTGAGCGGGCCGTCCAAATTGATCCGAACTTCGCCGCGGCTTATGCGGGACTCGCGCACGAGTACCGGGACAGGGCGTTCGCTTTGAAACCGCAGGACAAGGAACTGGAAGAGAGAGCCTTCGCCGACGCGGAAAAGGCGCTCTCGCTGGACCCGGATTTGGCCGAAGGTCATATTGCGCGCGGGCTACTCCTGTGGACGCACTCAAACCATTTCCCACACGAAAGGGCGGTTCAGGAATATCGCCGCGCTTTGGAACTGAATCCGAATTCGGATGAGGCGCACCACGAACTCGCCTCCGTCTACAACCACATCGGGCTGCTCGACAAAGCGGCGGAGGAGATCCAGAAGGCGGTCGCCATCAACCCGAGCAATACTGCGGCGCGGTTTCGGGTCGGGGTCAATCTCCTTTATCAGTGTCAATATGAGCAGGCCCTTCATGCTTTCGACGATTCATCCAAATTCAATCCGGGAACTTGGGCCTATCAGACCGCCTGGGCTTTGTTCCAGTTAGGAAGAAAAGAGGAGGCCGCAGCGAGAATCAAACAGTTCTTAAGAGATTACCCGCAGGACGAAGGCGGCATTCTGACCAGCATGGAGGCGCTCATTGCTGCCGCAGCGGGCGATGAGCGCGGGGCAGAGCAGAAAATAGCGAGGGCGGCAGAGATAGGAAAGGGCTTCGGACACTTTCACCACGCCGCCTATGCCATCGCTTCGGCCTACGCGCTGATGAACAAGCACGAGCAGGCTATCGAGTGGCTACAAAGAACGGCAGACGACGGATTCCCCTGTTATCCCTTATTTGAGCGCGATCCCAATCTGAACAATCTAAGACAAGACACGCGGTTCATCGCCTTCATGGCAAAGCTGAAGGAGCAATGGGAGCGTTACAAGGCCACGTTGTGAACGAATTCGGTTTTGTGCATTCACCAAAGCACCAGGAGCCCACCCCGGCCCGCGTGTAATGTCTCGGTTCTAACCGCTCAATATCACTTTCCGAACTTCTTCCGATTTTTCTCAGGATTATCGAATGACTTTTAAACTGCTTTCAGACTACCGTTTGCCGTCGGTTAACCGGTGCAACTGATTTTTCCCTCGAAATTGGAGGCTTGCTCATCGCCATGAAAACAGCGGCCTTACTTACAATCATTTTGCTGCAGTCCTTTTTAGGCGCAACCGCTCTCGCTCAGGGCCCGACGACAGGTCGAATCGAAGGGACGGTAAGGGATCAAAATGGAGCGGTCATCGCTGGAGCCGTGGTGAAAGCAATCAATCGAGCAACGGAAGATGAAAGAGCAGTAAACACCGATGAGACAGGCCGCTATGTGATATCGCTCTTGCCACCAGGCGTCTATCGAGTAAGCATTTCAGTCAGCGGATTCAACACAGCCATCATTGATGCTGTTCATGTTCTCATTACTGAAACCACGCTCGTGAACGCCAGCCTCGTTGTGCAAGGAGTAATCGTTGATCCGATCACGGTTCATATCGAGCCGATGATGCAAACCAGTGGACCACAACTCGGTCGCGCCGTTGATTCGCGCTTTGTCTCAGAGCTGCCATTGGCTGGCCGCAACTTCACTCAAATCTTAAGCCTCTCGCCGGGTGTGGCCACCTATCTGCCTGACAGTACCGGCGTGGGGCGTAACACACAAACGATCTCGGTGAATGGAGCGCGGATGACGCAGAACAATGTCCAGATAAATGGCATCGATGCGAATACGATGGGTACTAGCTCCGCGGTTAACCTCGCGATTCCCGCGCCCGAGACGATTCAAGAGTTCAAGGTACAGACTTCACTTTATGACGCTACGTTTGGCCGCTCCGGCGGTGGCAACGTCGAGATTGTCACTAAGAGCGGCTCGAACGGTTTTCATGGCGTCGTTTACGAGTATTTCAGAAATGACGCGCTTAACGCGAACAATCCTTTCTTGAAGGCGGCGAGGGTGGGCCGGCCGGTGTTGAAGCGTAACGCCTTCGGCGGCACGCTCGGCGGTCGTATTAAGAAAGACAAAGCGTTCTTTTTCGTTTCTTATCAGGGCACGCGCGAAAGCAACGGCGCGTCAATCCTGAACAGTGTGTCTTCCAGCGTTCTCGTCGCACAGGGATTAACCGATGATCGTTCGGAGCAGACTCTGCTCCAAACGTTCAAGCCTATGCTCACAAACGGACAACTGGCGACATCCATCGACCCGGTGGCTTTGGCCCTCTTGAATGTGAAGTTGCCGAACGGACAGTTCTTGATTCCAACACCGCAGGCCAGTGGACGCTACTCTGGCTCGGCCGTCTCCCGCTTCCGCGAAGATCAGTTCAATGCGAACATTGACTATCGCATCAGCCAGAAGAACTGGCTCGCAGTGAAGTTCTTTTTCGCAAACGCGCCGTCGACACTCGCGCTGCCAAGTTTCCGTGGCACTGGCCCCAACGTTCCGGGCTTCGGCACCAATCAAGCAGGTAATGTCAGAGTCTTTGCTGTTCAGGACGTTCATAGTTTCAGCTCAAGAATCTTCAATGAACTACGTCTCGGTTACAACCTGCATCGGAATCTCATTTCGCCGTCCGAGCCTGTCAAGGACTCGGACCTAGGCATCAAACGATCCAACGCTGAGGTGTTTCCCGGCCTGGGCTTGATTCGTATCGCCCCTGCCGCTGGCGGAGTAATTGTGGGAACTCAAACTAACATAGCTCCTGCATTTCCATGGGTGGCGACTCTAGCCGATACGTTGGCAATCACGCGCGGAAAGCAGCTTATCCGGACGGGCGGTGAGTTTCGTTTCAACGAAGTTGACTTTACACAACAACAGTTCTCTCGTGGTCAAATAGACTTCTTGAACTTCAACAACTTTCTGGTTGGCGGCAGTTCTGTTTCAACTTTCGGCAACGGCATCGGTGATCGTAAACAGCGCGCGATCGATTACAACTTCTTCATCCAAGACGACTGGAAGCTCTCACGAAAGCTCACGCTCAATCTGGGCTTGCGTTATGAGTTGGGCTTACCGCCTTATGACACGCGCGGTCGCCTCTCAACCTTTGACCCATCGCTCTACAAACCGCGCTTACTGGTAGGAGCAGATGGGCTCCCCGTTGGCCCACCCGTTAGTGGATTCGTTCAGGCAGGAAATGTGATCCCTCAATACGATTTGCCGGACGTGCCAAATGTCGGCAAGTATGTAGTCAGCAGCATTGACGCGAACAACTTTGCGCCGCGTATCGGCTTCGCGTCGGCACACGCGGATTGAATCTATTCAGGCAAGTCGCCATCAATCAAGCTCGGCTTGCAAGCCCTGAACACCCGATTATCAATGAAGTGCTCCGCGCACTGAACCTTCCTGGAGCCGTAATCACGACCAACACTCCTGCGAACGAGAACGTCCGACTGCGGGCGCCGTTTCAGGGCGTTGATATTAACGGCTTCTTCCAGAACCAAACCACCGCACAGTCCTCATACAATTCACTGCAAATGAGTTTGACCAGGCGGCTCACGCGCGGGCTGCAGCTCATCGCTTCGTACACTTATGCGAAGTCGCTCGATAACGCCTCGGGCACAGGCGGCGGCGCGGGCATCGTAGGCGTAGTCAATCCCGGTTCAGTCGCCGACACAAGCATCATCCTTGGCAACCAGCTCGATAACCGCGCCAACCGTGGTGTTTCGGATTTCGATCGTACGCATCGTTTTGTCCTGAGCTATCTCTGGGATTTGCCGAAGCCCGCCTTTACCGGTCGCTCAGTTGTTGGTCGTTTGTTCTTTTCCAACTGGCAGGTAAGCGGAATCATCGTTGCCATGTCGGGCCTACCGATTGATATTGTGGATTCGAATGCAGGCTCGTTTTATTTAGGGCAAAACAATGGGCTGTCGCGGCCAAACTATGCGTCAGGTACTACTCGCTCCACAGCGATCAGCAACATCCCGGCGGTATATTTCTTCAACCCGTTCGCGTTCGCGCGCCCCGTCGTGCTGGTCGGTCAACTGATCCCAAGTTCAAACGGAACAGCCACTGCAAACGCTACGGGAACTGACTTCGGCAACGTTGGGCGCAACGTTCTGCGTGGGCCAAAGCAGACTAACGTGGACTTCTCAATCATCAAACGTTTTCACATTTCCGAATCGAAGAACGTCGAGTTCCGCGCGGAGTTCTTCAACCTCTTCAATCACGTAAACCTTGCCAATCCGATCAGCGACCTCAACGCCCTCTCTTCATCAGGCGGAAACATAGACCAAAACACGGGACAAATCGTCAACCCGGGCGATTTCGGTCGCGTAATCTCGACCAGCAACAATCCGCGGCTCATTCAATTCGCTCTGAAGCTCAATTACTAACGCAACGACGCATAAACGGATGGTGGCGGCATTACAAACTCCACTCCTCTTGGTGCATGTGAGATAACTAAGCGCCTACATATCTATGGTGCCTAACACTCTTAATTGTGTTGAGTGCGGACACTTGGACCAAACCACGCCGCATTTTCTCGCCGCCTTCGGAATCATTCCCTCACACTTCCGAGTGGGGAGACATCAGTACAGAGCTCGGGGTTATCGACAAGTGATGAAGTCGAGATTCGTCGTGTGGCAAGAAGTAGTTTGCGTCGAGGCGATCGTCAATTGACCAGTTGCCGAAAGAGGAATTCATCTTGTTTGAGTGCCTGACTCTGTGTCTGCTTGAGTTAAGTTGACAAGGCCCGCGCCGACAGTGCATCCTGATTAAAGTCGGCAAGACAGAGCTAAGAATCTTCTTGCAGCGGATCAAGAGCAGCCTCACCCAGGATCCTCGGGATTCACTTTAGAGGGTCTGTCGTCTGCCCAAGAAAAATGGTGGTACAAGCCATCTGACAACAGGTTCTGACTGTCCAGGTTGGATCTGGATTTAAAGGGTTCACTCTGTCGGCGCCCTTGTTCGCCTGGAAATCGTACTGTTGGTCCTCTTTTATCTCCGGGAATAGCTGATAATACATTCCGAAGTCTGAAGCTTCCGTCGCCGGGTATCGCGTGTTGTTTATCAGGACGATATAGGGCGAGGGACAAGGCGGGTTATTCGTCAACGTGTCGTAAGACAAGTCGAAGACTTTGTCGCCTGAGCCATCGTCTTTCAAAACCAGTTCTTGCCCTGGTTGAAGGTCCACGTGGAGAGCGACCGTTTCCGGCACGAAGCCGAAGTTAGAAAAGTTGCCGTTCTTGCCCTGACGGCGCTGAAGATCAAATGACTTGTATTGGGTGAAAAATTTGCCAATAGGGAGATGGATTATCGGCTTCAAGTGTCCGGGCTCCAGAGTGAGCTTCTTGTTATGAAACTCTTTACCCTCTAAATCGATTATCCAGCTGAAATCGCTCTGGCCAAGTTGACTATCCGGGCGCCTCCCTGAATGTCCTTTCTCATATGGAGGAATGGCTGATGTCGCCGACGAGTTTATGATCTGAAGGGTCCAACTACCGCCTGTAGGCAGCTTCTGTTCGCACTGGGGGCACTTCACGCCTCCGGGATACTGGACGCTCAAGTTGTGGTCGCCCGTCGTAAGAATGCCTACTTCGTAACCGGAGCTTTCAGTCGTATGCAAGACCATAAGACCCCTCAACCCAACGGTGACCTCAATGGGCGTCGAAACGGCCACAGAGCGGGACTGGAGTTCAGGTGTTTGGGTCTTATTGCAGCTTATGACCGTAAACGCGACGAGTGAGATGGCGACGATGATTTTTGACATTTCAGTTTTCCTTTCGAGTCAGGCAAGAAAACAAATTAGCAACGTGTTCCTGCGCGAGGGCGTCATCGCAGCGGAATTTTAAGTCGTCAAAAGCTGGTCCAACCGCCAACGGCAGTAAATGCGGCCCAGTAATAGGGTTGACGGACGTCTTCTTCGGAACTGGTCAACATGTCAAGCTGGGCACGCCTTAGCGCTTCGGCACTCGAGACATTGTCGCGCACCCGATGTTTATGAAAGCTGATCATCAATTCGGCCGTAGAATCGGAATCGACTGGCCAAAGGCTAACCACTATAAGCGGAACACTGGCGGCTAAAAACGGACGCGCCAAGCTGATCATGCCCTCGCCGCCATAATATTGCTCAACCCCTGACTGGCATGCGGACAGAACAACGATCCTTGTCTGCGGTAGCTTGGTCCCATAAATTTCGCGCGCCTCCAAAGCGTCGCTCGCCCCGTGACTTCCGGAAGCTCCTGGTTGCTTCGCCAGTACTAGTTTTGAGCGCAAAGGTGAATGCTGATCTAAGACCGTATGAACCGCGAGGTGAATGACGTCGGCCGTTTCCATTTCCATCTTGACACGTCGCTTTATGGCCGTCTTGTTAGTGAGAAGGCACTTGGCGTCATATAATTTGGCGACCTCCTCAGCTTCTCTTTCAGCCGCAGGCAAGGCAGAAAGCCCTGGGAATTCAGAGTTGTCGAAGCTTGGGTTTCCAACGCTTAGTAGCCTCTCGACGGTTCGTCCCTCTTTCTTGCGAGCTACATCAGAACAGATCACAAGCAGACTCGAGCTCGGTGACACTACAGTCAGGTAATCCTGTACGAGGAACCGATTGGTCTCTGGCGATACGAGCGCGCCGAAAGGAAGGTAATTAAGAGCCTTGTCGGGAACTAAGTAAACCGGATCGCTCCTGTCAAGCGAGCGCTCCACTGGCCTGATCAGGATTTCAAAAAGTTCTTTTGCATCTTGCGTGGCTTCCGCGTGGGTATACGATTTGCCGGAAACTGCCTGCAAGTACTTACGAATCTTCAGGGCCAACTGTTCCTCGCCGGTCTTACTCTCGAAAATGGAAAAAGTCGTCTTCGAGACAAGCCAGATCAGGAGCTTGTCATCAAGGACGGCGTACTGGACTATTTGTGCGCGGTTTGGAATGCGACCCTGCACTTCGCGAAGCGTAAGAGGTTGCGCGAGTGAGCGAAAAACTAAATCAGACTCGCCGGTCTTATCAGAGATCTGGGCCTGTGAATTCACCAAATCCAGCAGGGATCGCGCGCGTGAGGCTTCAGAGTACTCGAAGGCCCTTTCGACGTTATTCATCCTGGAGTACTCGAAGTCTATGGCCAGGTCATACACGCTTTGCTCTGTATCAAAAAAATGATTTCTGTTGTCTCCTTCCAGTATCTGGGAGCGGTATTTCTCGACGAGACCTAACGTTGTCTTGAGTTCTTCCTTGGCCGCTAGATCATCTCGCTTGGTGATATAGCAGGAAAGCCTATTCTTATGCGCCTCGTATTGACCATAATAATTGTCCAAGCTCTTGTTAAGATCGAGACACTCGTCATACCTGTCGATGGCTTTGGTGATATCCCCTGTCTGCCGATAGAGGTCCCCGATCTGCAGGGACGAGTAAGCCATCATTCCTTTCCGAATGCTCTCATCTGAATGCGATTTGGCGGCCTCGTAGGCAAGGTTGAAATTCTCCAGTGCCTGACTGTAATTCCCCATCTTTCCATAGATCGATCCGAGATTTGCGTAGGCCCGAGATATGGTTTGGACCTGGCTTGTCGTCAACGCTCGTCTTACTGCTTCTTTCTGATAATCTGCCGCGGCAGAATGGAAACCGGACGAGCTGAGAACTGACGCGATAATGCCGTAGTGTTGCGCGATCTGGACTTGGTTTAAGGCGCAAGAATCGATGATAAACAGGCTGCCCTGAACGCAAGCGAGAGCCTGTTCATAGTTGCCAATGTATCTGTATTGCTCGATGAGGATACTCAATGTGTTGAAAGCGCCTATTGCGTCGCCCATTTGCTCCGCGAGAGCCAACGAACGATGGTTATGGTTTAGGGCTTTTGAGTACTCGCTAAGGTCATACTCGGCGCCCGATAATAGATGGAGCGCCCGCATAAAAAGCCACTTATGATTGTGCCGGTCGAAATACGAAGCGAGTGGCTCAAGGATTGTCACGCTGCGTTGGGTGTCGGAAGCATTTATGTAGCAATATCCAATCCACAATTCGGCGTACTGCGCCTCCCATGAATCACCAATTCCGGTAAACAACTCTTCGGACTTATTGAAAACAACAATCGCGTCCAGTGGTTTAGCCCGAGCATAATATCCCTGTCCCAGCTTCATAAGCTCGCGCGCTTGACTGAGAATCGCTCGCTGCCCAGGCGATGAACGACTGTAGAATCGCGACAACTCGGAGGTGTAGACGTCGCCGGTCTTTTTGAGTTCGAGCTGGCCCATGAATGCTAAAGCCTGGAGTCTACTGTTTGCATCATTATTCTCGTCGTTGGTTGAAGCCTGTAGATACTCGTCCAGCAATTGATCTCTAATTTGCTTTCCTATAGAGAAAGCGTCTCTGCTGTGACGAATAACTTCCCACGCTCGTTCGCTATCATGCGCTTCGTACGCGCTCTGAAAATCCTGTCTGATCTGCTCTTTTGTCTGCGATGGTTTGTTCTCTTCATCTTGCAACGACTTGAGATTGCGACGCGCTTCATTAGCCCACGGCGAAGTTGGATCGTTCTTGAGATACTCTAACCAGTCGTCTTTCGCCTGGTTCGGTAGCATCAGGTATTGATGCACGATCGCGCGATTGAAAAGCGGTTCGAGAAGGTTTGGCTTCAACCCGAGCGCTTGGTCTAATTTTCCCAGACTACGAGCAAAGTCTTCGAGACCCTTACCCGGCTCTGGCCCCGCGCGCTCAGTCTTACCCTTTTCCAACCACGCCGCGCCGAGATCGCCGTAGAGTTGCGCGTTCTTTGGATCGCCTTTGAGGGCTTCATCAAACTGCTCGATGGCCTTATCGAATTCCTTCTTCGCTAGGTAGACTCTTCCAAGCGCATGGTGCACGGGCGGGGTAGGGCTCTTATTCAGACCGTCCAGTAGAGTTAGCTCGGCAAGGCGCAATTCATTTTGATCGATCTTTTCCGAACCCGGTCCGCGAGTTGTTAAGTAAGGGGCATAGTCAAGTTGTGAAATGCGCGCTTCAAGTGGACGCTGTTCGCGGTAGGCTGCGTTCAGGGCGAGCAAACCCTTGTCGACTTCTGATTGGTGAACGAAGACTCGCCAGATCCCGAATGCGATCCCGACAACTATGATTGCGCAGATGCCGATTCTCAACGGAGAAGAAAGGAGATTCTGAGTCCAGGCCCACGGCCCTGTGGCTGACTCTGCCAGCCGATCGGGAGCAACCCCCGCAGCATCCCCGGGGATGTTGTGCGGCGTCACCATCGGCACGCTCCTGGAAGACAGATAACGATTGAAAGCGCGACCAAACTTAAGTTTGTCGTGTCGCTCGGGCGTGATAAGAAAATACTGTTCGAAGGCCGTGCGCTCACCATCGTCAAGCTTTCCGCCCAGATACTCATCGATGATCTCGTCTTCAACCACCAGCAACTCCTCAAACAGTTCATCGGTCGCCAAAAGATCCTTTTCGATCTCTTCGCGGGCGCCATCAACGAGTTGGCCCAGCAGATACCGCCTGATCCTCTCTTGAAGCTCTGGGGTCGGCGTCATTGGAATAGGACTTTCTGGCTGGAGGCAACCTCTAACCGGTATGCACTGTCGTTGGAAATCATTTCAGTTGGCCGGTTGTTGTTCGAGACAGTTCTTCACGCAGTGTTCCAGGCTGCGACGAATTCTATGCGCCCGAATCCGTAAAGCGTTAACAGCTATGCCCAGTTCCATCGCCAGCCCTCTCCGGTGTTCGATCTTGGCGTGCTTTTCCTGCTGGTAATACTGCACCACCAGTTTGCGATTATCGGTAGTCAAATGGTCGAGGCATTTCTCCAGGCATTCATATTCTGGTTCAAGATCGTCCGCAAGTTCTACTCTCGGAGTATTCAGTGCGCTCACCGCTGCGCCGACCCCAACTTCGGCTTGTCTTTTTTGAGACTTCCGCAAGTACTCGAGATGCACCTTCTGCGATACGCCGTAAAAGTAGAGAGCGGGATCGCCGGCATAACTGCCAGCCACTTCCGTGACGCGCGCACTCACGCGGTTAATGGTCTCATCGGCTAGCTCTTCGGCGTCCAGACAGCCGCGGCAAGTAAATATCTTGACCAAGCGCAGCCGAATTGCTTCGTACTTGCTTCCCGCGCGTTCACGGTCGGCGTCAAGCCAACCGAGTAGCGTGTCGAAAGCGTCTTGAGTTAACACCCACTCTCTCTTCATTGGGGCAAGTCGATTAATGCGAATCGAGTTTTTCTTAAACTAAGAACCCTAAAGGTCAGGAATAGAAATCGAGTGAAACTTCCGCGCTCGTGTCCTGTCTTGGACTGACGGACGGAAACCGCGCAAACGAGTCTGGGTCGAGAAGTCTTCCCGTCGCCTTGCGAGATGAGAGAGCCAGTCAAACACTTCGAACGTTGAGGCTTACGCAGACTCGCAAACGGATTTGCGGAAAAACAAGCGCAGAGTAAACGCGTTGTCGAATCATGTCAATGGGAATCCCGGCGCGGTGTCGAAACTTGGATGCCTCTTCAACCGCCAGAGCAATGGTTTCAAAGTACGACCCCGAATGGCTTCGCCAGCCGCGAAATGTTTTGACACATCTGAGCATATTCAAATGAACGATCTGATAGTCGCGCAATTCAAAGTATGTCTGGAAAGGAGAGATACATGCTCCACAACGCTCACTCTGGATCACTCAAAACCGCCGGAAAGATGACACGCATCGGTTTTCAGGACCATCTGGCCGTCTCTCGTATTTCGACCCAGCGAACGAAGCGTCGCGAAATGATTGGTCGTGCTACCTTGAAGGGGGCACGGATCGGCTCTTCGTTGTTGGCTCTTCTTTTCCTGCCCTTGACTTCCTTGTTCGCGCAAGCGAATGACTTCACGCCGCAAAGGTTGCCGGATGGTCGCGTCGGAGAGACCTACTTGGTTCAGATACGAGCTGAGGGTCAGACGCAAACGTTGATCTGGAGCGCTACGCCGCTCACCTCGTTGCCGCCTGGTGTCACGAGTCCTCTTCCCCCGGGAATTAAGATCGCTCCCAACACAGGCTTGTTGAGCGGCACTCCACAAACTGCGCAGGACACTCCTTATGTCTTCGTGGTTGAGGTGAGAGACTCGTCCGCATCGGTCGCGCTTTTTAAGCAGACTTTTTCAATCCTCGTTACCAGTCCTATTCGGGGCTTCACTGTCTCAGGCTTATCCGTAGACCGCGCATTGAAACCACAAACCAATACACAAGCTGATTGCTCAGAAGGTGAGCCTGCGGATGTCGGTTCGAACTCGGACGAACTGTCGATCACTGTAAACCATCTCTTCACGCCTGGCACGGCCGGCATTGACTATAAAAGTCAAAAGGGTCCCATCACGAATCCAGACGCCCTTATAAAACACACTATCGGCCAGTGCGTAAAAGAATGGGGCAAAGACGATTATGTTGTCGTTCACCTGGTGAAGTGGCCTGAGACGGATCCGCCCGCCCAGGGAGGCAATGCAGTCAAGTACGAAGTGGAAAAGGAGAAGTGGTATCTCTACCGGCATACGACCCAGAACGACGATCCGTGGGAATTGCAGACCGTTCAGGAAGGCGCGCGCATTTACGGCCACCGACAGGTCGCTGTCCTCCTGGTACACGTCGAAGCGCGCGAGAGTTGGGACATAAAGTATACCGTGAACCTTCGGAAGAAGCCGCCCGCTCCAATTCAGAACGTCATGGATCTTGCGGGGATCATTCTCGGCGGAGCGAAGGCGCTTAATGTCACGGGAACTCCATCGCTGCCATCTTACTGGGGCGGGCGCTTGTTGCTTCTATCCGATATTCCGTCCGACCTGACTGTGCAGAGCAACATAACCTTTCTGCCTTCACGACAAGCTCTGGCAGGTCGAAAGGCTGATGACCCTCAACCGCAAACACAGCAGCCAAAGAATTATTCGAAGGTTTACGACAACGAAGGACGCTATCACTGGGACGTCAGCGCGGGAATCCCGGTAAAGAGTTTCAAAGAAGTTACGTATGACGTAGAGAACCAGCAAGTCACCGCGAAGGAAATCACCCGGCAGAACGCGTACGGATTCTTGAATATTTTCTTAAATCCGCGTGGCGTGGATACCAAGGGAGATCAGTTCTACAAGACGCCTCATTTAATCCTGGGAGTTCCGATCTCAGGCAAGCCGCTCGATCGTCCGGTGGTTGGCCTGGGTATTGGCTTCTACAAACCACAAGTGAAGTTCAACCTCTTTGCCGGGATTGTTTTCAATCGAGTAAGGGAGCCGCAAACGCTCGGAAACGGCATGACGGCCACCGCAGCTCAGTTGCAGTCCGACCTGAGAACTCGACGCGTGAGGAAATTCGTCTTCGGCATTAACCTGCCGATCAAGCAATTCAAGGATGCCTTGAGTAAAAAATAGCCGATCTGCCGATCACTCAAAGCTCAAAAGCAAGAGGTCATCTCGATGAATAATAAGCACACACTTTTCCTCTGTGCCTTAAGCATATTTGGCGTTTTAGCCAGAGCAGACGCACAGGTTCCACCAAAACCGCCGGTCGAGCCAATCCAGGTTGCCACTTATCCATCTGGATGGGATGTGCAGGTAAAGGAAAAGACCAGGCTTGAAACAATTAAGCAAATCTACGAGCGGCGCCCAATTCGGATGTTGGCAACTGACATCGAGGACCGTTCGCCGCTGCCCGCATGGTTTCGCGCATATCTGCGCGACAATCTGCCCTCAATACCAATCTCGGGTAGGTATCAATATCCCCGAGTCGCGCAGGAAATTCTGGAATGGATGCTGGCACATCCTGATTTGCAGGCCGCTCCGCCAACGAGCGGGAAAATGTCGGCTAAGAAGCTGGCGAAAATCGTAAAGGTGGGCGGGAATATCAACCTCACCAATCTTGACGAAAGAAACAGCGAGTCGTTCATCGCTCAGGATCATAATCACCCTGAGTTCCTCATCGCGGCTTCAAACAACCTCAGTACGTCTGGGCGTCAAAGGCAATTTTTCTCGACCGACGGAGGTCAAACGTGGGGCAAAACCGAACTCCCACTCGTCGCGGGCACCGCGTTACACTCCGATCCCGCGCTGGCCTTTTCTTTGAATGGAACAGCGTGGGCAGCGACGCTGGGAATTGATAGCCTGGGCACTCAGATTTTGGTTCAACTCTTCAAGTCGATAGACCATGGCGCCACCTGGAACTTTGTGTCTACTGTTTCGACCGATAGGAACAATGACAAGGAGTTGATGTGGATCGACACCTACCAGGGTAGTCCGTTCAAGGACTTCATCTACCTTGCCTGGGACGTCCCCGGAAGCGGAATGCGTTTCAGGCGGTCCACAGACGGCGGAGTTTCATGGGAGCCAGAGACGATTTTGTCGACAGAATCGGCTATTGGTTGCCATCTAGCAACGGGCCCCAGTGGCGAGATTTATGTTGCCTGGCCGGCTATTAATTCCCGGGAGCTGCGCATAGCAAAGTCTATCGACGGCGGCGCCACATTTCAGGCTCCCAAGGTGATCACAATCACCAACAGCTCTTATGAGATGTCAATCCCAGCAATGTGTCAGCGCAACGCGTTGCTCTATACGTCCATCGGTGTTGACCGTTCGAATGGCCCCAGGAAGGGAACTGTCTATGCCGCGTGGACGGATCTGGATGGAACGGGTAGTGATCCGGGATGCGCCGGCACCTCGTCAGGTTTGCACTCCAGGGTCTTTATTAGTGCATCGACTGATGGCGGAAAAATGTGGTCAACGCCGCGGACCATTCAAGTCAATCCGGCAAGCGCACCGGTTGCGGATCAATTTAATCAATGGATGGATATTGATCCAGACAATGGAAATATTCACGTAATGTTTTATGACACGCGCGATGATTTGACGAGGCGTAAGACCAACGTCTACTACATCGCTTCCAAAGACGGCGGTGCGACCTGGAGCGACGAGACAAGAGTCAGTTCAGAGCAAACAGACGAGACCACCACCGGAGCGGATTCAGGAAACCAATATGGTGACTATAACGGCATCGCCGCCTTCCGAGATGTCGCCTTCCCCAGTTGGACTGATCGGCGCTCAAGCAACCCCATTACGAGAGAACAAATCTTCACCGCGGCGGTGAACAGGTCAAAGACTGCTGAGCCAGAAGGCACCCCCATGAATGCTAACGTCAATTCATTGGTAACCGGGGTCTCGCAGGAGGTTACGCTGACCGCTTATCCAAGGGAATGGGAGGCCACCATACCTCAGGGAACCAAACTTGATTTGTTGAGCAAGAAACTCCGTGCTGAGGCCATCACTTTACCAGCACGCGATCTCGAAGATCGCTCGCCTCTCCCGATCTGGTTCAGAGTGTTATTGCGAAGGCGATTCCCAAATCTTCCCAAGTCGGGTCGATACCAGTATCCACGCATCGCTCGACGCATTCTTCAACAGTTGCTGGATAATCCTAATTCGGTGCCTGATCGATAGTGCGGATATGATTGCGGCGTTCGCGTTCTGACCGCTACTCCCCAATCACCGCCTTCAGCGCCAACGATCGCAGCATTTCCTAGACGCAGTGCACACTGACTATGCGCGTTGAATTACCGCATCGACGAACTTCTCACTCACACGTTGTTCTTTCATAAGGGATGCGCGCCATTTGAGAGTGTGAGAATGCAGGAAGTATTCCAACTGACTATCGTTCCGGTCGTCGAACTTTTTGTAGATAGAGGCTTCCTTCCAAGGTTGCGCGATTGCAGACGTGGGCGAATCTGGGATATCGCGAAACGCTTGAACTAATCTTCATCTGAGTAACATTTTGAGCCTCCCTACCTAAGACCATGCGAAGGCGATTGAACTAGCTAACTATCTATAGGGCTCTCTCAGATCCTTCTCCCACTCCTCGCGAAAGCCATCTCGCGTGGCGCACCTTTCCCTCCCAGCGTCGACGACGGTACCAGCTCCTGAGAAGGGTCGAGCCAGTAACGAGGGCGGTCGTGACGAGGAAGAAGGTATAAATCTTTGCACAATCAAAGGCCAGAACCACCAGTAGGTTGGAAGGTCTTTTCCATAGATTTCATAATAACGAGCACTGTAGGCCAGTACATTGTTTGGATAAACAAGATTGAACCTCGCGTACTGGGGGCTCAACGGCAGGTTTGACGGGATGGGAGCGGAAATTTGGTTGAGACGAGAACCTACGATTCTTTCGGCAACAGCGGAGGAAGTGCGCGAACGCGATATGGCTACACCGGACGCGAACGCGATCCCGACACAGGAATGCTTTACTATCGAGCGCGGTTCTACGATCCGCAGGTGGGAAGATTTATCTCGGAAGATCCCGTTGGGCTTGTCGCAGGGATCAATCCTTATGTTTATGTTGAGAATGATCCGATTCAGTGGGCAGATCCATCTGGTTTGTGTAGATGCGGGATTAAAAAGGGACCGGAGTATTACGCCTCCAGCCACTGGGCTGGCAGCTCCAACATTGGTGGCAGCAGTGTTCCCGGCGGCACGATGTTCCATTGGCACGCGGAATTTCTGAATGATGCTACACACGAGGCGAAATGTTGTGAGGTTCGCCAACTGGTCTCTTGGAATCGCGGACCGTTGGGCCCAAACACAGTCCCTCACGCCGCCGTTCCGGCTTGGGTCCGGCCAAACACTTGGATCGAGGATCGGAATAAATTTGGTTATTGCTATGGTCGACGAACTGTAACTTATTCAGACCTCGATCCGACCATCGATTGGTATCAGGGCAACCAGTACGATGCCCTTTGACGACGACCCTGGCTACACGTTGAGTTTTCGCCTTATTGTAGTAGACGTCTGTCAAGGAGGAAGACGAATCTACACCAGTAAGACGCTTAAAGTTATTTTCTGAGGTACCAAGCCCATGAAAAAACCTTTACTCGCTGCCGCGGCGCTTTCAAGTGTACTCTCGGCCTGCGTTGCTACATCCAATGAATCATTGAGAGCAGGAAGCAACACGCCGAATCAACGTGATGTCGCAACGAACCGAAACGAAGCTCAGCGCGGCCAATAGAAAAGTCGATGAACGAGCTTAACATCACGAAACTGGAAGTCTCTCGCGCCGCGCAAGCAACTCTCCGACTTGAGAATTCCTCAAAAGCGACACTAAGAACCTGGAAGGATTCAAATAGTTGGGGCGCGGCTTTTACTTTTCCCACGGCAAGCGGTTGCTTCCCATCGTGGCACACGGATGGGTAAAGTCACAGTGGTGTCGTCAACGAGTTGGGGCGGATAAACTGCGGAAGTTTTGCTTTGCGCGCGCCGGGTACGTCCTGGCCCCTCATTTTGGCTTTCCTGGTCGGCATCGCCATAAAATGGATCGGAACTGATTGAAAAGTCCATCATAGGTGCCTTGCTTCGTATCTAAAAATCGATTGTAGGTCAAATGCGCGGGCGAATTTTGCGTGAATACTGAAAAAACGTGATTCAGAGGTGTTCCAGTCGATGGAACCATCGGTTTGACATTTGAATCGTGCGCGATCTAGAGTGCGCGCCACATAGGGCGTAGTGATCGCTGGGGTGAGGACAGTGATCAATAGAGGCTGAAAGTCTCCGCCCCGCAACCTGAGAATGGTTGTGACACGAAAGGCCGGCTTGTGGGAGGGTCGGCCTTTCTATTTTGAACTTAAGATTGGCTTCCGCCCGATCCTGACAAGACAAACAACGCAGTTAAGTTCGCGCCTTTTTGATTCGGGACGTAGATGGCCGTTTGATTCCACCGCTCTTCGCCGGACTCGGAAGTGTTTTTGGAAGGTCGAGATCGTCTTCAACGAGAACGTCGATCCAAACTCCTGCTGCTTCAGCATACCGAGACAGAGTTGGCAGGGAAGGCTCGCGGACGCTGCGCTCATAAGCTGAAATTTCCTCCCGCGTCAGTTTGTCGCTCAATCCTAAACGGCGGAGCATTCCGTTCTGCGATAACTCAAGCTGCTTCCGAATTGCAGCCAGCTTTCGTCCTAAGCGCTTTGGGCGCTCTCGCTTGCCTTTTCCCATCAGGAGTAACCTCCTGATGCCCGCCAGCCTCTTGGCTGTCGCTTGCTGGGGCTAGAAACAATTGTTCCTAGTGTGCTATATGTTTTACCTCGGGCCAGGAGCGGTGATTTGAGTTGCTCCGTGGCGGCACGCATCACGAGGGATGTTGAGCCGCCTTAGTCATGGCTTAAGCGAAGGCATGGGCAGAAGCTAGGCGGGGCTAGGATACCAGAGTGTCGAGCGAGTCAACACCTTTCGAAACCCACTTTGTTTCATTGGAGCCACTGCCCACACTGCCGGCCGTTACCATATTGTTCGTCGAGGACAATGAACTGGTAAGGAAGTTCGTGAGGGAATTGCTTGAGCCGGAGGGTTGGAAAGTCCACACCTGCGAAGATGGCGTTTCAGCGATGCGCAAGCTGGAGAGCGCCGAGCGATTTGATGTGATTATCACAGATAACTGGATTGTGTGGACTTGAGTTGATCCGATGCGCCCGCAAGCTGCGGCATCATCAATCGACACCAATGATCATGCTGTCAGCAGACCCTTACCAGTTGGAAGCAAAACAGCTTGGCGCCGATGCGTTCTTGAGAAAGCCGGAGGACGTATTTGAGATACACAAACGGTTGCCCGGTTGCTAAGGATTGAGATCTGAAAGCCCGCGGCGAAGACCCAGAGTCCTGTACTTGTAACGGCTGATGAAACGTCTTGAGCCTTTCTGTCATAGCAACTAGGGATAGGAGCGGAAACGATTAATACGGAATTAAGAGCGATGTTAAGCATTGACCAGGCTTCTTTTGGCGATCGAACGCTATACGAATTGATAGATCGGCTATCAATTCGTATAGCTGTGCCTTCGCCCAAATGTTAGGCACCATGATCGATTCCGCCGAAGAAAAGCAAGAAAGAACAAAGCGTCATTTGAAATTTATGTGTGAGCAGATGCACCTGAGCAGGCGTACCTCGCGGCACGCGGTTAGCAACTGGACAACCTGGCGGGCCAAAAATCGCGGTTACGATATTGAGGGGAAAGGGTAAAAATTAACGCTTTAGAGGACGGATATTCCTGCAAAGCGGCGTCGGGAGAGAACTGCATATCGATGCCCTGAGCCGACTCAACAAGAAAGGCCTTATCTGATCTGCGAAGAGCATCGGCCTTGAACCGGAGACTTTGGCCGAAGGTTGGAGACCAAATATCAAGGCACCGCGCCTTCTTACCCCGTTCCTTTTCAACATTTGTAGCCGGAGGGTCTTGAGGGGCAATGATATAGCTGAGATGGTTTTGGGCCGTTTGCTAATATATTCGGAGCGCAATTATAGGGAATATCGTCGCATTTAAGTCAGGATGGGTTTTTCCAGGCACCTGAGTGCTGGCTCGAAAGCTCAAGCCTCAGCAAGATATGCCAAGAATTAGCAGAATTAAACACTACAAATAGCTTGAAACATTGCATGGATCGGGATATACAGGGGAAGCTCAGTAAGTGTCTTAACAGTCAGATCGTGTCATCCCGATGGGAAGCTCTTCGTCGTAGCCATCCGGAAGCACCACGGGTCGGTTCCAAGCTTTATCCCGAAATCTTTACGGACCTCACGTGATGGACCAAAGAGTTCAGCGCGTCGTTTCCTTCATTCGCAATAACCATCAGCGGCGGATAACGCTGAAGGAGATGGCAGATACAGTGAGTCTTTCGCCGTGGGGGTTGGGCCATCTGTTCAAGCTTCACATGGGCACATCGCCGGAGCGGTTTCTGACTCAGATGCGTTTGGAAAAAGCCAAGCACTTGTTAGAGACGAAGTTTCTTACTGTTAAGGAAGTCATGAATGAGGTAGGCATGTCCGACGCGAGTCATTTCACCCGCAGCTTCAAGGCGGCATACGGAATTACGCCGGGCAAGTGCAGAGACGGATCGAAAAAGAAATGAGTTCACAGAATGAGTTCACCGAAGAAGGACAAAAAGAAAAAGACAAAGAAAAGGAAGACGGCGCTAGTCATCTGTCGAGACCGTCAGGAGTTCTGGACCACCCAGACTCAATTCTGGCAGTGGTTCAGAGAAGGCGTCGTGGCCAAGACGGGCGATCACCCGTTGACTGGCAGATTCGCGCGGGAGCATGAAGAGCTGATGGTTGTATTTAGTAATACCGTATTGAATCTTGCTCATCCCAATCACATTCGTGAAGCGCTGATGTCTCGTCGCTTGGGTTTGGGGCGCTGAAAGAATTCTTAATGCTGAGTGCTCACATGCACGATTTTCTTGAACCAACAAATCGCTTTCGCTTCCGCGCCAGGGCGGGGCCGGCATATCGCTCCCAAAAGAGACGAAACCGCAAGGAGACATATGATCGGCGATTGCAACTGGTGTTGGTGCTGCTCGACGATAATATGCGATGTCAGTTGGTGATCCGAGACCTTGCCCAAGCCGTTAACCTTTCACCGGGGCGATTGGCTCATTTATTCAAAAGCGAGATTGGGGTCTCCCCGCAGCGCTACCTGAACAACCTTCGATTGGAGAAAGCGAAAGGGTGTTTGGAAAACGGGGTGCTAAGAGTAAAGGAGATCGCGGCTGAAGTCGGGTTTGCCAACGTGAGCCAATTCTGCCGCAGCTTCAAAGCTCGTTATGGCACGACGCCAAGGGAATATCGTAAAGTTCACCTAAGAATAGACTTGAAAAGCATTGGTGCTTCCGCCGCTTAAATTGTGGGATAGAATCGCTAAATTCCAAGCCAACCGCTTCCCTTAGTTTAGTTCGTATCTTCCCCTCACCGACTTACAAGAAAGAGCCGCACTAAATAGCCGATTTGATTTCCTATTGGTTGTCCGTGGAGATCTTTTCCTCGTCTCTTAGAGCGAGCTGTCGGTTATCAGTCGCTCAGTAATCCTTGGCAACTCGCTTGGGCGTGAGTGAAAAGCAAATTCAGTCACCTCGAGACAATCACAATCACGTGGTAGCAAGATCAGCGCATGATTAGCAGTAGCAAGTTGTAAATAGCTATCTCGGTCAATAGAAAACTCTTGCCCTTAATTCTTGTAGCGCATATAAGCACTCACACTCTTAGATAGCCAGACTTCAGTCTCGGTGATATGCGTTACACCGTTTCAGAGTTAGGCCAAGTTTCCGGTTATTTAAGTCCCATTAGCGTTGCCCATTTGATTGGGCTTCCCTCCGGGGTACTGCGTGAATTTGAGAAATCGTCCATTCATGCCCCAGTGGGATTGTGCCAATGGCTCTCAGAATAAATCAAAAAACAACATAAGAAACACGATTCCGCAGCCCGGGTTGGTCCACAACTGACGTCTTGCAGGTTAACTCTTCTCATCGCTAGTGACTCTGAATTAAGGCCTCGTTCTAGCAGTGAATTCATTTTCTTTCGCACCTGAAGCGAAGATGCCCAAGACTACGGCGAACACGGATAGGCAATCGGCGGCCCAGCTCTCCAGCGGCTCCGGTAGCAAGCGGGTTGGCCCGAACCGCGACCGGAGAGTGCAGGTCGTGAAGATGCTGATCGAGGACAACTTTCACCTCAGATTAGCTCTGCGCGACATGGCCCGAGCGGTTAACCTTTCTCCCTGGCGGCTGGCGCATGTATTCAAAGCTGAAGTCGGAATCTCTCCGCAGCGTTACCTGACGGTGGTACGGTTGCAAAAGGCGCGACACTATTTAGAGACCGGTTTTCTCACGGTGAGAGAGATAGCGGTGTCAGTGGGCATTCCCAACGCCAGTCACTTTACCAGAAGCTTCAAAGCAGCTTACGGGTCGTCACCGGTGCAGCATCGCAGCGCCAATTTTCGGGTGACGGCCGCCAGGGACAATGGCAAGGGCTTCCAGACACTACCCGGTTTGACGAACTCCTAACCCGCCAACGCGCAAGGCAGGAAGGATAGGTGAGGTTGGACATGAAATCAGCAAAGCGAACAAGTTCGCAGGAAATGATCAGAGGTTCTTTGTTTATTCTCTTTCTCACCAGCGCCGCGCACAGCGGTCTGGCGCAACAGCAACCAATTGCCTTGGCATCGCCGACAAACAACGGCGGACCGGTTCAGACAAAGATCGAAGATCGAACCCTTAGTAGTGCGACGACCGATACACGCTATCGAATTGGTCCGGGAGACGTGCTGGAAGTGCGGGTGCAGCGAGCGCCTGATCTATCGCGCGACGCCGTGCGCGTAGACCAGCGCGGCATGATCCGCATGCCGATGTGGGACGACGACATTCCCGCTGCCTGCTTAACCGAGGGGGAGTTGGCGAAGAACATTGCCAAGATATACCTGGAGTACAAACGCGAACCGCACGTCGACGTGTTCGTCAAAGAGTTTCAGTCGCAACCAGTGGCAGTTATCGGCGCAGTTCGCGGGCCGGCGCAGTTCAAACTTCAGCGGCCAGTCAGATTGTCAGAGCTTCTGAGTTTTGCTGGCGGCCCTTCGGAAGCCGCCGGCCAGACCGTCCAGGTTATTCATGCCGGAGGGCCTTCCTTATGCGACCAGAATGCTAACACCGAGGGAGATGCATTCGTCTCATACAAACTAAGCGACACCCTGCGGGCTGTGCCTGAAGCGAATCCATTTGTGCAATCCGGTGATTTGATCCAGGTACCGAACGCCGACCAAGTTTATGTTCTCGGCAACGTGCTGCGACCGCTGGCGATTCCGCTGAAAGAGCCGCTGACGATCTCCCGAGCAATTGCTATTGCCGGCGGTACCGGCCCCAGCACCAAGAAGGACAGAGTCCGAATCATTAGACAACTTCCGGGCAGCACAGCAAAGCAGGAGATCCGCGTCGACCTGACGGCCATTGAGAAGAACAAGGCTGATGACGTACTCCTGTTGGCTAACGATGTGGTGGATGTGCCGGCTTCTGCTACCAGGAGTATTCTCCGTAGCCTGGTAGGGACTATCGCGCCGACCGTAGGACAACTTCCGATTCGCGTTATTCCATGACCTCGCCCCAAAACAGGAGAAATAGGAAAGATTAAGGTGGACAATCAAGATAACGGCAAGGAGCGATCCGAGCTAGTCAGGGCATTTGAAGCCTTCTCGACGATCTCCCGCGGGCTTCCGGCCCATCCTCCCGAAAACCCCAAGTACTCCGGTTATGGCCAACCTAATCGCGTGGACGAAGGTGTTCGTCTGCGCGATGTGTGGATGGCGATCAGTAAACGTCGGTGGCTGATCATAGGTATTGTTCTGTTCGTTACGGCAACAACCGCCTTCATCATGGCGCGTCGACCAGACATCTATATGGCTGAGGCCGAGGTCCAGGTCGACACGGAAAGCGTGACGGCCGGCTTAACGTCGGGCAAGGGCCAGGCCATCATCCTCGGCAACGGATCTGACCCCTCTTACTTCAATACAGAACTACAGATTCTGACCAAGCCGGGCTTGCTGCGCCGGGTGGTGAAGACGTTGGACTTGGAACACAATCAGGACTTCTTGCGGGCGCAAAGTGGTGATAGTTCAACCACGTGGCAGCGCCTGTTGCGCACGTTCGGTTTGGGAGCTGCGCCTCAAACTACTGATGCCCAAAAGCGCGATAACGGGAAACTATTGGTGCATGAAGTCGCTCCCTCGATATCTCGCGACGATTTGGATGAAGCAGCGCGGCTCGAGCCTTATGTGTCGTCGATTCAAGCGGGACTCAAGGTGGATCCGGTTAAAGAGGAGCGGCTACAAATCACCGACACCCGGCTCATCAGTCTAAAGTTTAGTCATCCGAACCCACTGGTTGCCGCCAAGGTGGTAAACGCAATTTCGGACACCTTTGTGCTCGCGAATTTAGAGCGCAAGACAGAGACCACCAGCACCACGGGTGATTTCCTGCAGAAGCGGATCGCCGAACTACAGAGCGGGATTCGTAACGATGAAGAGCGTTTGATCAACTACGCAAAGAATAACCAAATCCTTTCGCTGGATACGAGTCAGAACACAGTTGTCGATCGTCTGGTGGGACTCAATAAGCAACTGCTTGAGGCTGAAAATGAACGCAAGATGGCTGAGGCCGCCTATCGAGTGAACAAAGAGCCGGGTGCAGCCGATGCGATGGCTGCAGGCGGCACCAAAGAGATGGAATCGCAGCTGGCGGCTCTGAAGCAGAAACGCGAACAGTTGTTGGTGGAGAATACTGAAAAGTGGCCTGAGGTTAAGGACGTCGAAAACCAGATTGCGGTGTTGGAAAAGCAGATTCAGGACGCCCATTCAAAAGTTACAACTACGGATTCAAAGCTCCTTGAGACCCGCTACCATCAGGCACTCGAGCGGGAAAAATCTCTGCGGACCGCTTTCGACGAGCAACGTGGCACTACCTTGAGCCAGAACGAAGCGGCGGTCAATTACCACATCATCCAGCAAGAGATAAATACGAACAAGGGGCTGCTCGACGGTCTCTTGCAGCGCGCCAAAGAAAACGACGTAATCTTGGCCGGAACTCCCAACAACATTCACGTGTCCGACTATGCCATAGCGCCGCGCGTGCCGATTGGCCCGAAACGCTTTCAGGCAATCCTGCTGGCTTTCGCTTTCTCCCTCGGGTTTGGTGTCTGTCTGGCGACAATGCTGGAATACCTGGACGACAGCATCCGATCCACCGAAGACGTGGACCGCATTCTCCATCTGCCTGCCCTCGCAGTGATCCCGTCAATCGGCGGTTGGTCGCCACGCCGATTAACTAAAGGTCGCAGCGGCTTAGCTGCTCTGCAACTGCGTCACGGCAATGGCAACGGCAATGGCAGCGGCAATGGAAGCGGAAAGCTCGATGAGGTGCTCCTGCTTAATAGCGATAAGCGATCCCCTCTGGCCGAGGCCTACCGCCAACTTCGAACCTCAGTACTGCTATCGTCGGCCGGACATGCGCCCCAGGTGCTGCTGATTACTTCCTGCATACCGGGTGAAGGAAAGACCACGACCGCGGTTAATCTGGCTACCAGCCTGGTCGAAACCGGCGCTCGCGTACTCGTCATCGATGCGGACATGCGGCGACCACGGGTTCATTCGATTTTTGGGGTCACGAATCGTCGCGGCCTCTGCACCGTGCTGGCGAACGAGATGACTGAAGCGGAAACCCTGGCTCTGATCCAAAAGGAAGAAACCAGCGGGTTGAATCTACTTCCCTCTGGACCGATACCACCTAATCCGGCAGAGTTGATCGGCTCCGACCAGATGCGTAATCTCATGACCCTGCTCCGCTCAAAGTTTGATCATATCCTGATCGATTCTCCGCCGATCGCGTCGTTCACCGATGGGGTATTACTTTCGTCGGTTTCGGATGGCGTGATTCTGGTGATTCACGCCAACAAGTGCTCACGCAAAGTCGTAAGACGTTCGCAGCAGGCCCTTGAGGAAGTAGGCGCCAAAGTCCTTGGTGCGCTATTGAACAATGTCACCTCGCATTCGCCAGACTACTATTACTACCAGTATCAGTACGGCGCCTATTACAAATCGTACCGGGAAGCCGAGGAAGCAGAAGTTGAGCTCTGATCCGAAGCCTCATCTTGTGAGACTTCAGGAAACTCTGAACAAGGATGGTAAGGGATTGTCACGCAGATGTTGGTTTGATGTCTCCTTTCTCCCTTTGGGAGAAGGGCCTGGGAAGAAGCGTAGCTGTGGCGGCTCGGTACCCAATCCCTCTCCCAACCCTCTCCCAAAGGGAGAGGGGGTCAAGGACAAACTTCTGATCCACGACCGCTGACCTCTGATCTCCGACTTCTGACCTCCGGTCTCCCCGCATGAATTCGCAATCCGCAATCCGCAATCCGCAATTCCCGACGCTCCGCATTCAGGCTTCACGTGGCTGGGTTTCGCTCAAGCTCAAAGAGCTTTGGGAATACCGCGAGCTGCTTTATTTCCTCATCTGGCGCGACATCAAAGTGCGTTACAAGCAGACGGCGCTGGGCGCCAGCTGGGCGATCATTCAACCCTTCTTCACGATGGTCGTGTTCAGTTTGTTCTTTGGCCACCTCGGAAGGATTCCTTCGGACGGCATCCCTTATCCGATTTTCAGTTTCGCGGCGCTGGTGCCGTGGACTTTCTTTGCCAATGGCCTTGGCCAATCATCCAACAGTTTGGTCGGCAGCTCTAACCTGATCACCAAAGTCTATTTTCCCCGGCTCACGATTCCGCTTGCCTCGGTTCTTTCAGGCGTAGTCGATTTCGCGCTGGCGTTCCTGGTGTTGTTGGGGATGATGCTCTACTACGGGATCATGCCCACGGTGAATGTGCTTTGGCTGTCGGTATTTCTCTTGCTGGCATTGGTGACGTCTCTGGGGGTAGGCCTTTGGCTTTCGGCCTTGAATGTAGAGTATCGCGACGTGCGTTATGTCGTTCCCTTCATCACGCAATTCTGGCTGTTCGCGACGCCGATCGCGTATCCGAGCAGTTTGCTCCACGAACCGTGGCGCACGCTCTATGGTTTGAATCCGATGGTTGGTGTGGTGGAAGGTTTTCGCTGGGCGCTCTTGGGAACGAACTCAGCGCCCGGCCCAATCATCGCCGTCTCTTCAACCGCCGCGATAATTATTCTTATCACCGGGGCGTTCTACTTTCGTCGTATGGAAAAGACGTTTGCAGACATTGTCTGAGCGAAAACGGGGCAGTAGCCTGACCGTTAGGGAGGGCTCAAGTCTGGTTGATTTCTTTGCGTTCCTTCGCGCCTTTGCATGAGCAAATCCTGAGAATCCTGTTAATCATGTCAGTTTCTGATCTCTGACTTCTGACCTCTGTCTTTCCATGTCTGACATCGCAATCAACGTCGCATGCGAGCACCGCCCAAAGAGCCAAGCGGAGGGGAAAAGTGCCAAGAGTACAGAGCAAAGTGCCGGCTCTTTGCCCGTATCGCTTAGCTCCGTTCCGCTTCCCTCGCTCTCGGCCCAAAGCCGCTTCTGGCCCGGGGCTGGCGCTTCTACAGTTTTCATTCTGGTCCTGCTCACTTTTGTGCCGGTGATATCCCAGGACTTTGTCCGAGACGACTTGGACTGGCTGGCGATGGTTCGTGGGCCGGCGTCGCCGCGGCTGCTGGGGCTTTTCTATGGCAACGCCTATCGTCCCTTCGTAATCGTCTACTTCTACGTCTTGTCACACCTCAGCCCCAGCGTTTTTTGGTTTCACCTTGGCTCGATTGGCTTGCATGCGGCTAATGCGCTGCTCGTCTACTTCGTGGCATTGAAATGGCGGCGGTCCGTGCCATTAGCGGTGTTGGGCGCGTTGCTCTTTAGCATCCGGGCGGCTCCCTCACAGGCCGTGCTGTGGATCTGTTCCGTGGGCTCACTCTTCTGCCTGCTCTTTGGCGCACTTTGCGTTTTATCGTTCAGGCAATTTCTTTCGCGGAACTCAAACCGGTACTTCTGGTTTGCACTGGGTTGCTACCTGCTCGCATTGCTGTCGCGTGAAGACGGATTGTTCATTCCGTTTTTGCTCGCGGGATGCTTCCTGATCTATGTATCCCCGCAGGATTGGCTAAAGAGACTCTATTTGCTCCTGCCGTTCTTCCTGGTCGATTTCGCTTTTCTGGGTCATCGATTCCTGGCTCGCACTGGAGCCGTCGCCGAGACGGCCACGACCCGGTTTCCTCGACTCCTTCCCGACACTTTGCGCAGTCTGGGAAATGCTTTTCTGCCATTGGATAAACATACCCTGTCCAGCTTCTCAACCGCCTGGATGACGAGGCTCTACGTGCCCTTTCTCTTGCTCCTGGTGGCAACGATGCTTGTGTTTTCCATCCGCCGGCGAGTGTGGAGACATGTTTCCCGTAACGAGTTACTCCTGCTGAGTTCGACCGTGATCCTGGCCGCTGGGCTAACGCTATATCTCGGTCCACTCGAGTACCGATACGCTTATCCGATGTTTCTGCCCGTGTCGCTAATATTTGTCGTGGTCGCCGCCAAGCTGAAGGGCGCCTGGAAAATGGCGTGGATTGCTGGGCACATCACAGTCGTGGCGCTGAACTTTGTGGTGATTCAAAGCATTATCGCGAAGCGCTTGTACTGATCGTCTTTTTTGGTGAGGTCTGACTTCTACTCTTCGCCCTTTGCTTGTTGCCCGCCCGCTACCGCAGGCGGTTCTGACCTCTGACCTCTGTCTTATGTCTGACATAGCAATCAAAGTCGAACGCCTAAGCAAGCTCTACAAGATAGGCCGCCTGCAAAAGCGTCACGACACCTTGCGCGATCGCATCGCTGACGCGCGTGTGTTAAACCTCTTCAAGCGCCGAAATGGACATGTGACGGGCGACGGACGACGGGTGACAGACGATGGTCAATCATCGGTCCTCGGTCCTCGGTCATCCGTCGATCCGCTGGACACCCTCTGGGCACTTAAGGATGTAAGTTTCGAAGTCAAACGCGGCGAAGTCGTCGGCATCATCGGCCGCAACGGAGCAGGGAAGAGCACGCTGCTGAAGATCCTCTCGCGCATCACCGAACCCACGGAAGGTTATGCCGACATCAACGGCCGCGTCGCTTCGCTGCTCGAAGTCGGCACCGGCTTTCATCCCGAACTCACCGGCCGCGAAAACATCTATCTCAACGGTTCGATCCTCGGCATGAAGCGCACCGAGATCGAACGCAAGTTTGACGAGATCGTCGACTTCGCCGGGATCGAAAAGTTTATCGATACTCCAGTGAAGCGTTACTCCAGCGGCATGCACGTCCGCCTCGCCTTCGCCGTCTCCGCGCATCTTGATCCGGAGATTCTTTTGGTGGATGAAGTGCTCTCTGTTGGCGATGCGGCATTTCAGAAGAAGTGCTTGGGGAAGATCGGCGATGTAGCGAAGGAAGGGCGGACAGTATTGTTCGTGAGCCATAATATGGTGGCAGTGGCTCAACTTTGTGAACGATGCGTATGGATCGATTCTGGACGAATCGAACTGATAGGTGATCCAAGGAATGTTATTGGACAGTACCTGAAGGCATCTTCGGGTGCGAATGGAAGGGCTTTGACTTCCAACCAAGTTGTAGGTGATGGACGCGTAGAATTGAAGGCCTACGAAATTCGGAATCACTCTGGAACTTCAGAACCCCCGCCAACAACGAAAGAGGATCTCTCAATATGCGTTAAGATGCACGTACACGAGACGATATCTGAGCCGGCTTATGGAGTTAGCGTTGTCAACGAGAGCGGCATTCTGATGACCAGCATTAATACGGTTGAGCAGGGACTAACTATGCCTAGCCTTGCTGCAGGCGACCGTGAGATCAGGGTCAAGTTATCATCCGTCAGTTTTTTGCCCGGTCTTTACTTTGCGAGTTTCTGGGTTATGAATCCTCAAGGACACATATATGCCCATGCTGATAATCAACTTGCATTCGAACTCGCACAGTCGGCGCTGTACGGAACGCGCCAATTAGATCATCGTTGGGGTTGTGTATACACGAAAGTAGACTTTACGCCTTAATAAAGTCTTCGCTGCCAACCAGTGTTTGAGTCCACACTAGAAGAGTACGCGAAACGCGAGCCGCCGGGAACAGATGCCTGGAATCCCCTGTTTAGTGATCTAGAGTTTTGGCACCGTGTTCGACTATTCAGTTGCATGAAGGATGGCTTGCAGATTCTTAACGCTGACCCCAAATCCCTCAACGTGTTGGACGTGGGGTGTGGTGTTGGACGCAGTACGCGCCTTCTGCTCGAATTCGGCGTGAGCCCCGAGAACATAGTTGGAATCGATATTAGAGAGTCCGCCATCGAGTTGGCGCGAAGGCTCAATCCAGGTATTGAGTACATATGCATTAACCGGGAGAACGACTGGCCACGTCTCGGAAGGTTTGATCTTTGTATGCAATGTACTGTTTTTGGCTCGATCAAGGGCCGAGAATCCCGGTCGTACGTGGCCGACAAAATGCAAACAGCAATTCATGGGCAGGGCCACATCTTTTGGTGGGACGGAATATATGCTAATGACTTTGCCGGACGGGACGAACTTGACGCCTCATCCCTGTTCCCGCGAATGAGAGCTGAACTCGTCCGCTATTTGCCATTACGGCCCACGCTCCCTGAAGTTGATGAAGGGCAACACGGAATCGGCAAGCGAATAATCAATTTCTTACAACCTCTCGCGCGAGTAAAAACCACCCATTGTTTTGCTGTGTTCGGGCCTCCGGAGTGAGGTTCGCTATTCCTTAAGAGGGTTCTGTATCGCTAAGGGCTGAGCTTTCTTTGCACATTCTTCTCGCCGCGCCTGGTGTCTCGGTTCACTCCCAACGCTTCCTGCAAATGCTGCTCGATGCGGGCCACATAGTGACGTTCGTAGATTCGCACAACCCAAAACCGGAAGGAGCAGAGCGCTACGCCTTCGTCACGTATCCGGGAATGTTTGGTTTAGGGCGGTTCGGTCTTCGCACCGTCAATCGTTTGGGCCATCGGATCAAAGCGGCGCGATTGAAATCAATTTGGAAGCGAACGAAGCCCGATGTGGTTCATGTGCATTGGGTGGACCAGCGCGCGTATCACTGCGCGCTGGCTGGTGTTCATCCGATGGTGCTCACGTGCTGGGGATCGGACATCAATAACTTGTTTGACCCAAACAATCGCGATACCGACCATCGGGCAAGAATTATTCGATCGTTGGCCCACGCTGATCACATCACCGCCGATAGCCTGGAGGTGCGTGAAAGATGCGAACAGCTTGTAGGACGGAAACTCAACTCAAGTCTCTTTTACTTTGGAATTGATCTTGAGAGGTTCCGGCCCGGATATGCTGAAGAGGCTGCGTCGCTAAGAGCCAGATTAGGGATCGCAGCGTCCGCTAAGGTGATCCTTAGTACTCGTCGGCTCGTGCCTTTGATGCAACACGAAAAAGTGCTTAGGGCCTTTGCGAAAGCGGTCAAGGAAACGGGAACGGATGCCGTGATTCTCTTTAACCGCTATCTTTCTGCTGACGCGGAATATCTAACGCAAATTGAATCACTAGCAGACTCGTTGGGCATTGGCGGTCGCGTTGTTTGGATGGACGGCATTAATAATAACGAAATGCCCGTGGTCCTGGCTGCCTCTGATTTGGTTGTTAATTTTCCCGACCGAGATGGATTCCCCGTTTCTCTGTTCGAGGCCGCAGCCTGCAAGCGTGCTGTAATTACCTGCGCGTTGAAAGCGTATGACAGGGTTTTCGACGGTGCGTTTATCCCGGTCCCGCCAAATGACGAGAGGGGTCTGTGCGACGCCATCAAGAATTGTTTGACGGAGAATGCTGATCAAAGAAGTCAACGCACTGAAAGCGCTTTCGCTAGAGTACGCGCAGTAGGTAGCCGGTCGGGAAGCATGAAACACATTGAGGCCGTCTATGAGCAGGCCGTCAGCGTGGACCAGCCCTCGAATGAATTCGCTTCCGTCGGAGGACTTGAATCTCAAAGCTGAATCGATGTTGGGAATCGGAATAAACGAAGGAATAAATAGTTCTGTTGTTGTAGCAGAGGACGGAAAGATCGTCTTTGCGCTGCAAGAAGAGAGAGTTAATCGAATAAAGAATTTCATGGGATTCCCACACGACGCTCTTGCTTTCACGAAGAAGTACCTGGACCTCCTACCCCGCGATGTTGATTATGTGTGCCTGTCAAACAACCAAAGCCCGATATGGAATAGAGACGCGTTTCTCTCTTGGTATGATCAAACCGCTGACAATTCGGATAGTCCGATGGAGGAAGGCGATCTGGAGGCCTTGGTCGAAGCGGCAGACCGCGTCGAGCGGGACAATGTGGCCCGAAAGATTTACCGTGCTGTTATTCCCGAAAGTATTCGGAAGCTGCGACACGAGTTTGGTCAAAAAGATCCTGCTGCAGTAATCGTCAAGTTTCTGAAGCAGCACGGTCTGGGGCGCGCGCCAATCATCCGCTCACATCACCATGAAAACCATGCTGCTAGCGCGTACTTCGGATTGCGAGCGAACCCGACTGAGCCGCATCTGGTGCTGACGCACGACGGTAGTGGGGACGGTGTATCCGCAAGAGTCTACATTGGCGCCAATGGCAAGTTGGATCTCATCGCCAGCACACCGTGGGGGCATTCGATTGGAAACATCTATTCTCGTGTAACTCACTTAATGGGGATGACCCCTCACGAGCATGAATATAAGTTGATGGGCCTGGCAGCCTATTGTCCTCGCAAATACGCTGAGCCGGTGGCTGAGATCTTTCGGGGCTATCTGGATCTCGATGGGAATAATCCGCTGGTCTTCAAGTGCAAAGTTTTCGAATCAACGACCTCGATCCAGGCACGGCTGGCCAGAGATCTGAAACGCGTGCGATTCGACAACATCGCCGGAGGCTTACAACTGTTCACGGAGGATCTTCTCGTGCGGTGGGTCCGGGCAGCAATTGAGGCGACCGGCGTGCGTAAGGTGCTCGCCGCTGGTGGCGTGTTTATGAACGTAAAGGCGAACAAGGCCATTAGCGAGTTGCCGGAGCTTGAGTACTTTGATGTGTTCCCGTCCTGCGGCGACGAATCGTTGCCGTTTGGAGCGCTCTGGAAACACTATGCTGAGAACTCGGTAACGCGAGGCAATGACATAATCTTTGGTTCTTATTGTCTTGGACCAGATCCGGCCTATGATCTTGCGGACACTAAGACCGCCTATCGGGACAGGGTCACGTTCACTCCTCGGGAAGATGCCGATTTAGCGATAGCGCAACTCATCGCCGATGGAGCGATTGTAGCGAGGTGCAGTGGCCCAATGGAATTTGGCGCACGCGCCCTCGGCAATCGTTCGATTCTCGCAGATCCGAAATCGTACGAAGTAATTCCGGAAATCAATAAGATGATCAAGCAGCGCGATTTCTGGATGCCGTTCGCGCCGGCAATTCTTTTCGAGGATGCTGCTGACTATATCAAGATCCATGAAAGTCTTCCGCGCGATAGAGTGTCGCCTTACATGATGCACACCTTTGACACCACGAAGCTGCGATCCGAGTTTCCGGCTGGCGTTCACGCTTACGATCACACATGTCGCGCTCAAATTGTCGCGAAACAACTAGACCCTGCATTCCACGGGCTCATCCATGAGTTTTCGAAAATTACCGGAAAGTCAGTCGTGCTTAACACATCGTTCAATCTACACGGATTTCCGCTCGTAATGGGCTCGCGCGATTCTGTTGAAGTGATGTTGAATTCATCATTGGACTATCTGGTAATTAATGAGACGCTGCTGACTAAGAACACCGCCAGTGAGAAGGTGCAAGCGCGCCTCAGTTCGCTGTCACGCACGCTCGAGTTGGTTTGAGGGTGCCTAGAGTCTAATGGGTGATGTGCAACGTCCATTGAACTGGTCCGGACTAGGGGACGGTTACCCGTTTGTTTCGATCATCGTTCCTGTGTACAACGGCGCGGCGACCATCGTTGCTTGCATCGCGTCGTTGCTTGCACAGGACTATCCCGCTAATCGCTTAGAAATAATCGTCGTTGATAATGGCTCAAGAGATCAGACGGTCGAACTACTTCAGGCATCCGTTCAGTCGGAGAGAATCAAGCTGCTTAGTGAAACCGATGTGCTTAATGCTTACGGTGCGCGAAACACCGGTGCCAAGGAAGCCATAGGGGAGATACTGGCGTTCACGGACGCAGATTGTTTCGCCCAAAGGGATTGGCTAATGAGATTGTTGGAAGACTGTGACGACCAGAGCATAGGCGTCTTCATTGGAGATATCCTGGCATACGACCCGAAGACACCGCTGGAAAAGTATTATCCAAACGAAAAGTTGAGTTGGCGAGGAAAGGACGTCGCAAAGGTTCCCGGAATGAGAGCAGGGAACTGTGCCATCAGACGCACCTGCTTCGAAGAGTTGGGTGGATTCAATAGCAGAGTAAATTCCGGAGGTGATACAGAGTTCGCCAAACGCATGTTAGGTACGACATCGTACACTTTTAAGATTGCGTTTGACGCCATCGTCTTCCACAAGAATTATGAAACTCTATGGTTAATCTTTCGGCGCGGTCTACGGTTTGGTACCAACATGCGCAATTTGCGTAATGACTCGATTCTTAAGCGACAGTACGTCAGTTGGACGGCACACGTAAGAGCGATAGTGGTAAACCTGATTTCCTTATTGACGAGACTTCTTGCGTACCCATTTGTTTCCATTGGAGCTAAATATAGAGGTCGTATCATAGCTGACCCGGTGATGTTCGTCGTCGATCCGACCGTTCGTTCCGTAGAACTCGTAGGTGCCTTTCTGGGAAGAACTTTCAGATTGCGGCAGTTCAGGTAACTTGCCTATCACGCATTCCATGGAACTCGATGCTTACTTCCCATTGTGATGGAGAAATCGAACTGCTGAGAGCTGCATCCTTTGAACCCGACGTCGGCTTCGCGAACCTTACGAGAGATCCAAGAACTTCAAACATGAGGGTTGCAGAATATCTTGATGCATCAGCAACTCAGGTTGATTCGCTGCCACTCATTTCTGTTATTACCACATCGTTCAACCGGGCTCGTTACATCACGGAAACAATTGAAAGCGTTCTCTCCCAGAAGTACCCGCGGCTTGAGTACATTGTGATCGATGGTGGCAGCACAGATGGCAGTGTCGAAATCCTACAGCGGTATTCACCGCAGTTAGCGTATTGGGTAAGCGAGCCGGATCGTGGGGAGGCCCACGCGCTCAACAAGGGTTTTGCCCGTTGCACAGGTGATTTGGTCGCGTGGCTGAACTCGGACGATGTGTATCTTCCCGGAGCACTGAGCTCCGTCGGCGCGGCATACGCGGCGAATCCGGAGGGCATTATTGCTGGGCCGGTGGTTAATCATTGGGAGGCAACTGGGCGCGAGAAAGTCATCCAACAGAGATTGGAAATGAGTGCGATGCTCCAATTCTGGTCGAACGAATGGTCATGGCATCAGCCGGGGATATTCTTCTCTCGCCGAGCGTTGACGCAGCTTGGATCACTACTCGACGAGAGTCTGAATTACTGCATGGACTACGATCTGGTCCTGCGACTTCTTCGTACCTGTAAAGTCTCTATGCTCAACAGTCCGCTTGTGCATTTTCGTGTTCACGAATCCGCAAAAGGCGGCGGCGATAATTTCGACGAATTTCTTTCGGAATGGAGCAAAGTGTCGAAACGTCATTGGCCCACCGGAAATAGCCATTACGCGCAGGCCCACGACAAATATATGTCCAATCGACTCGCTATACTGTTTGGTCAACGCCTGAGACGGCTTCAGTTCCGGCTTGCCGGCCGTGCGCTGGTAAACGCCGTAAGAACAAATTTGGTTCTGAAGACATTTGAATCCCTCTCTCAATTGTCGGTGGGCTGGCTGATGATGAGTCGGACGAAAACTTAGAGAGCAGAATATCCTTTCCGTTTGAGCGCGCCGTTGCGGTGGTTCCGCCGCCTATCGGAGATGGCATAGGGTTCGACAGACGGAAGCCTCTCCCGAAATCTAATTTTGGAACATAGCCCGACTGATTGAATAAAATGACTTGGTTGTCGCTTCTTGAATCGAAGTTTGACCGGCAAGTGGGAAGCGGGTCAGAGTTAGCCAGGCAATGGTTGCGAAGTGCCATCAACGGTGTCGAAGAGAAGGGTGGCAAGTACTATCAACGGGCTCAATCGCTGTTCCCAGTGGAGTTGATTGGAAATATCCTTGATGCGGGTTGTGGCGACGGAGAGATTGCACTTGGCTTCGCGCTAAATGGATCAGAGGTCGTGGGCGTTGATGCCGATTCGGAGTTCATCGAGGTAGCGCGGCTTCGTGCTCAGGAACTATCTGCTGAGAATGTCGAATTCCGTTGCGCCGATCTATGCAATTCCAAATCGATTGCGTCGGCAGAGTTCGATCTAGTTTTAAGCATAGACGTGATCGAGCATGTCAATGATGCCTCAGAATACCTTGCCGCTTTGCGCAACAGACTAAGACCAGCGGGACGGATATGGCTTTTCACACCAAACCGGTTTGCGGCCGCGAACATTCTGGCTGATCCACATTACAAGTTAGCCGGACTTACTTTGATTCCCAACTCGTGGGCCGCCGTTTACGCCACCAAGTGGCGGCGTAGGGTGAGATTATATGAGGTGGCGCAGCTCTACACATTTCATTCCTTGAAAAAGCTTGCCAATTCCTGCGGGCTCGATATTTCATTTCAGGCCTCATCGTTTTGGACCGACGCATTGAATAAGCGCAAGTGGTTGAAGCTATTAAATGACTTGCCGATTGTTGGCCCGGGATTGTTCAGTATCTACCAATATCGTCTGCCAACCATTGAAGCCATCTTGTCTCACCGGACGTTGAATGGCGCGGCTTCGGGCTAGTCTCCGCTAATGAGAATCCTATTGGTAACTGCGCGTTACTATCCGCATCGAGGTGGGCTTGAAACGGTGGTCCATCACCTGGCAAAGGGGTATCGGCGCGTGGGCCACCACGTGCGCATCGTCACGAATCGTTATCCGCGCACGCTGCCAGCCCACGAAATGATTGATGACGTTCCGGTGACACGGATGCAGTTTCTTTACCCGCAAAAGAGATTCGCAAACGAAAAGAGCTTTGATCTACTGGCCGCGAGTTGCTGGTTCGTCCCACGTACGGCGTGGAGTTTGTGGCGGACGCTGCGCGAATTCAAGCCCGACATTATCAACCTGCATTACCTGGGCGCGCCGGCGGTTTTTCTTTCTGTGCTTCATCGGCTAAAGAGGTTTCCCTGGGTGATAACTCTGCACGGTGGAGACGTCGATGGTGAGCCGCACGTGAGCCCGCAGGGAATGCGTTTGTTCAAAAGATCCACTAAACAAGCAGAGATCGTTACATCGTGTTCGCGCGACCTGGCAACGCAGGCCATTGCTCTATCGCCATCGATAGAACGGAAGCTGCGAGTGATTCATAACGGAGTCGATGCGCAGGCTTTCGCAAGGGCCCAGCACTATGAACATCCGAAGCCTTACGTTGCGGCAGTTGGCCAGTTGGTCGAACACAAGGGATTCGATTTGCTGGTTGACTCGTTTGGGGACGTGGCCGCGGCGCATCCCGATATCGATCTATTGATTGCCGGAGAAGGCGAGTCACGTCAAAAGCTCACGGCACTCATTGAGAAGCGCGGTCTGTGTGGGCGCGCGCATCTGCTGGGTCGCGTTGATGAGGGCACAGTGGCTTCATTGATGGCCGGCAGCTTGTTTGTTGCGATGCCTTCGCGACGCGAGCCTTTCGGAATCGTGGCGTTGGAAGCCATGGCCGCCGGAAAGACTGTGTTGGCAACACCGGTCGGCGGGATCTCGGAGTTTCTTCCGAATGGAATCAATCGACACGTAGCGCCAGAGCGAAGGGCTTGGGCCGCAGCGCTGGAAGAATTGTTGGCGGAACACGAACGCGGCCAACTGGATGGCAAGAGCAATCAGGCGGTCGCTGAAAACTATGGCTGGAGCCGGGTGGCCGAGCGCTATCTGGAAGTCTATGCCGAGGCGCGCCAGCGTTTTATGGCGCGGTGACCTGGTTAGCCCCAGAGACACAGAGGCACAGAGAGGTTGAAATCAAGAGGAGAAATCAAGCCTATTGGCATTTCTAATCAGTTCTGATCGGTCTTGTCTCTGTGACTCCGCGCCTCTGTGGCCAATTTCTCCTCTTTCAGCAACCTGCTAGACACAAGACACTAGAGATGAATCTGAAAGCGCCGACAAGTCACCCCACTCCAAAGAAGCCAAAGTGGGCGTTCATCAGTCCCTTTCAGATGCGCCTGAGGCGCGGCATTGAGTCTTATGTTTCGAGTCTTACGTCAGCGCTGGTGGAAAGCGGTGTTGAGGTCGACATTCTTACCTGGCCCGGCCCGGTTGCCAAACCAGAGAATGGAAACGGAACCGGGGCCGCGCTCCACTTGGCGCCATCAATCGGTTACTACGAGAAGTATTTCGCGGCGCCATACTACTGTGGCGAGTTCCTATTCAATCGATACGATCATGTCTTCGTCAATTTTGCCGGCTATGGCGAAGGCCCGGCGCTAAAGTTGATCAACTCAATCAAGGCGGTGCCATTTTCCGTAGTGTTTCATTTCCCACGCACGCTGGTTCCGCATCGCTATTTGGAATTTGCACGCTGGGGATTTTCGAAACACGCGCAAAATCTGATCGGTGTAAGCGGCTTTGTCGGAAACCAAGTTGAAGAGTGGGCACATCGCCCGGTTTCGGTGATTGGCCACGGCGTAGATACAAAACGATTCAAGCCGGACAAAGAAAAGCGCAGAGCAAAGCGGGCAGAGCTGGGAATAGGAGAGGCGCCACTCCTGTTGACCGCGGCGGCACTAGAGGAGCGTAAAGGAATTCAATGGGTCGTGCGCGCGCTGCCGGAAATTCTTGGCGCCTTTCCTGAGGCACGTTACGTAATCCTGGGGGAAGGCAGTTATCGCGCTGAGCTTGAGCGCTTGATCCGCCAGCTTGGCTTGGAGAGTCATGTTGTTCTCAAAGGCGCGGTCGACGATGTTGAAGAGTATCTTTCCGCGGCTGACATTGGAATCCTGCTTTCAAAGGAAGAGGCGCTGGGAATTTCGGTCCTGGAGTATGCCGCTGCGGGCCTTCCAGTCATCACTTCGAAATGGCCACCGTTTGATGAGTTAGTTAATGCTGAGTGGGGAATCACTGCCGACGAAAACAATTCGCAGCGACTGGCGGAGACTATTACGAATTTACTAGCCAATCGTGAGTGGCGGGTTCGGATGGGATCGGCGGGACGCTCGTGGGTGCGGACCAATCATTCGTGGCAACAAGTGGCGAGCCAGTATCGTCAACTCATCGGCTGATTACATTACTCCGCGGAAATTGCCCCTTCCAAAACCGTTTGCACCGAAGATGAGTTTGAGCATCTTGATGTACCACAGCATTGCTGATAACTCAACGGATCCACATGCCGTTCATCCGGATCGATTTGAGTCCCAGATGGCAAAGCTCGCTCAGAATCGATCAGCGGTGCATTTACCGCAAGCGATTAGTCACCTGTCGACCTGGACATTTCGTTCCGGGGTGGCGCTGACGTTTGATGATGGTTATCGGGATTTCTTGCTGAATGCAGCGCCCATACTTAAGCGATATGATCTGCCGGCGACGGTCTTTGTTCCTACTGGCCTGCTCGGAGAAAACGCGACCTGGGATTCCTACGACAAGACAAAGTGCTTGCTCGACTGGGACGAGTTGGCTGAAGTCCAGAGAATGGGTTTCGGCGTGGCAAGTCACACCGTTTCACATCCACGACTGACCGAATGTGATGACCGCATGCTTGAGTTTGAATTGCGCGGCTCACTGGATGAATTGCGGAAACGCTTGCCTGAAGTTGTGCCGTTGCTCTCTTATCCCGGAGGCTATTTTGGGAAGAGGGAGATGCTGGCGGCGCGGGCGGCCGGATATGCGGGAGCGGTGGGCGTGGCCAGCCGACTCAAGAATTATTTTTGGACGAATCCTTATCATCTGCGGAGGAGACGGGAGCAGTAGGGAAGGGGTCGGGTGACACGAGCAGTCTGCTGAAAATGGTTAGCCACAGAGACACAGAGAAGTTGAAATCAAAAAGAGAGGTCGATCTTGTTGGCATTTCTGATTAGTTCTGATCGGTCTTGTCTCTGTGAGTCTGAGCCTCGGTGGCCGATTTCGCCTTTTTCAGCAACCCAATAATTAGCAGAAACAGTAGGCAATGAAAGTTTCCGTTCTCATTTGTACCTACAACCGGCCAGAGCTGTTGGCCCAATGTCTCGATGCGTTAGTCGCTCGCACAATCGAGAGGCCCGATGAAATTGTGATAGTCAACGGTGGGGATGAGCGGGCAGATGGGATTGTAGAAAGCAGTAGGCAGAAGGCAGTAGGCAGCGGGCAGGGAATAGAGATTGAGTTGGTAAAGACCGTTAACAAGAACCTGGCGGCTAGTCGCAATGTTGGGTTGCCGCATTGCACTGGCGACATAGTCGCAATGACGGATGACGATGCCGAGGTTTATCCGGATTGGGTAACGCAGATAAAGCGAATCCATGCCGAGCACCCAGAGGCTGGAGCTATCGGTGGCGCGGTCATCGGCGCCGAAAGCGGAAAAGATTTCCTCAGCCGCCTCTCAGACATAGTTACATTTGTCTCACCGCCGAATTCGTCCTATGTCCGCACTGTTCCGGGCGTTAACGCCTCGTATAAACGCGCAGTAATCGAGCGAGTGGGACCACAGGACGAAGCGCTGTTTCGCGGTGAAGACGTGGATTACAACTGGCGTGTAAAAAAGCTCGGTTATGATGTCCTCTACCATCCGGATATTAAAGTCGTTCATCACCATCGGCCCACGCTGAAACAGTTTCTGCGGCAGCATTACATGTACGGGCGAGCATATTACCTGGTACGCGGTAAGTGGCTTGAGATGTATTGCGTTTACCCGCACGGATTGCGCCGGCCCAGAGACTTCATGAAGGCCGTCAACTTTTTTCTGGCGGTGCTCTATCAACCATTTCAGTTTGCGGGAAAGTTATCGCGTCCGCTGGACCGCGTTGCTGCAGTGCCGGTCCTGATCGCGAATCAAATTGCCTGGAAGAGCGGCATGCTCTGGCAAGGCTGGCGGGAGGCGCGACGGTAGTGGGACGCTGGCTGGCGGGCTGGATCACGCGGGTGCTGTTGCGGCTCGCATATTTTGCCCATGGAGCTGACGGCCTTAACGCGCTTTTCCTCATAATGCCTGCGCGGTTTCTAACGCCGACGCTGCGGCGGCATGGCGCTACGATCGGGAACGGCGTGGAAATGCAAACGCCTATCACTTTTCACAACGTTTCGCCGACCTTCGGTCAGCACTACAAGAATCTAAACGTAGGCGCTGACAGTTATCTGGGAAAAGAAGTGTTTCTTGATTTGGCCGATGAGATTCGGATTGAAAACAATGTGACCGTCTCAATGCGCGTCATGCTGCTCACACATACGCACGCGGGTAAGAGTCCGCTGATTGAAGGACGGCTGAAGCCTAGTTACGCGCCGATTGTTCTGGGCACCGGTTGTTACATTGGCGCGGGGGCAATTATTTTGCCGGGCGTTGAAATCGGTAGGGGCGCTATCGTGGGAGCGGGCGCGATTGTCACCTGCATGGTTGAGTCGGGAACAACTGTGGTCGGTATGCCCGCGCGCGTGATCCAATCTGCTGCAGAGTGACGAACTTGATTAGTACGGGACGCAGACTCAACAGTAATGGAATCCGGCTGGCCCTCGGAATCTTGGTAGGTCTGCCGATCCTACTTTGGGCGGTATGGCAAATCGGTCGAGACACATTGAAACCGCTCGCCTTCGGGATCGCTGGCTTAGCGGTGCTGATTGTCTTAATGCGCCGGGATTCGAAACGGATGATATTGATGGCTGCTTTTGGCGGAGTCGTGCTGGGTTGGCGCGGGTTTGAAATCAGTCCCGGCCTCAGAGTGTTTCCTTCTGAGTTGTTCGTGTGGTTGGGGGTGCTCAATTATCTGTCCAGTAAGCTGACGCACGGTCGTGACTCCACTCAATTGGGGCTACCAATGGCCTCGCTTCTCCTGGCGTTTGTTTCATTGGTTGGGCTGGGAGTGGCGGCGACGAATCTTAATTCAATGACTGACGCCGTTGTGGAGGCGAAGGCTTTCATTATCTTCTTTCCAATCCTGGTATTGCTGAGGTCCTGGGTTAGATCAGTAGAGGATGTGAGCCTGTATGTACGCGTGCTGGTTGTTTGCGGAACGATAATCGCCGCTTTGGGACTTTTGGAACGATTCTTTCCGTCCGTCGGCGAGATCGCGCCCTGGTTCTTCACAAACCCGACCGAGATGCGCGTGAACGTGAGGGGGACAGACATGATCCTGCTGTCCGGGTTTAGCTCGTGGGGCGGAACCATTGTGGCGGTAATCCTGGTGCCGTGCGTCGCGCTTTCGGCGGCGCTGCAAAAGCAGAGGGTAGGCGCGAAGAGAACCATCTGGATAGTTAGCGAAGTCGTTTTAGTCGCAGGTATCGTTGTTTCCGGATACCGCTCGTCCTGGCTGGGTCTCATTACGGTGTTTGCAGTCCTTTTTACGATCTACCGATCATCCTTTTTCCTTTACGTGGCTGGCGCCGCGACAGCCGTGTATTTTCTGCCCGCCGAGTACTCCGATAGGTTCAATACGATCTTGCTGCTGAGTAAATCGGGTGACTCAAGTATGGTAACCAGGGCAAGTGCGATAGAGCGAGGGTTACAAAGTGTTTGGGACAATCCGCTGTCGGGGACAGGTTGGGGATCTCAGACCGTCTTCAACGATTGGCTGTATCTTGCGATCGCTTTAGGCCTTCCAGCGCTGGCGATTTTTGCTTTCTGGTATTTCTCGCTGCTCGGCCGCCTATGGAGGAGAATTGGTTTCACCGATTTCCCAGCACAATCGTACAGCAGACACCTGATGATCGGATTTCTTGCAGGCCTGGCAGGATATGGAGTTTGTATGGTTAGCGGGGCGATGAGTCAGGTCCCGCCGCTGATGGTTTCGTTCTGGCTGATTTTCTGTTTAGGAGAACGACTCGTGCGCCTCGAAGCAACAGCAGGCGCGCCGACTGCTTTGATGGAGCGCTACTCTCAGCCGCTGACCAGTCATGTGTCGAATTGATCGTTTTGAATCTGACAGTTGCGTTCGATGGCTAAACTAACGGTACTCCTGCCAACTTTCAATGAGGCCCACAAGCTCAAGGACTGCTTGGAGTCAGTTAAGTGGGCTGACGAGATTTTGCTAGTCGATTCCTTCAGCACCGATCAGACGTTCGAGATCGCCTCTCGTTATGGCGCACGCATTGTCCAGCATGAGTACATAAATTCAGCCAAGCAGAAGAACTGGGCGATTCCGCAATGCCGGCACGAGTGGGTCTTACAAATTGACGCAGATGAACGGGTCGATCCGGCGTTGCAGGAAGAGATTCAAGATTTGTTGAAGTCTCCGGCGCCAGACATTGACGGCTATCTCACCAGGACGAAGAACCACATCATGGATCGATGGGTTAGGGTCATGGGCCTCTATCCGTCGTACCGACTCCGTTTGTTTCGGCGCGATTCAGGCCGGTTTCAAGATCGCGAAGTCGACGCCCGAGTTATCATGACGGGGAAAGTCCGAAAACTAGACAATCATGTGCTTCATTATGGATTAGAGACCATCACGCAGCGGCTGCTGAATCTGGATCGCTACACCCGCTATGAGTCGGACGAGCGAAATAAGCAGGGCAGAGGCTTCGGCGTTATTCAGCTGCTGGCGCGTTCTCTCGGGGTATTCCTTTACGTCTATTTCTGGCAGAGGGGCTTTACCGCTGGGATGCGGGGATTGATTCTGGCAGTTCACAGAGCTGATTTTATCTTCTGGACCTACGTCAAACTCTGGGAAAGAGTGCGGCCGCCGAAAATCAGCAACGGGCACCGCGTGGGTTATCACGTGCAGACACATCCCAGCGGCAACGGTTTTGGGCCCGGTCGCCGGCGCGCGAAGGTAACGGTGTTGCTTCCGACTTTCAACGAAGCCGACAAGATTCAAGATTGTCTGGAATCCGTGAAATGGGCGGATGAGCTCCTGGTGGTTGATTCATTTAGCACGGATCGTACGACAGAAATTGCCTCGGGTTATGGGGCACGTGTTGTGCAGCACGAGTACGTCAATTCGGCCAAGCAGAAGAATTGGGCGATTCCGCAATGCGTCCACGAGTGGGTGTTGCAGGTTGATGCTGACGAGCGCCTCGAACCGGCGCTGCAGGAAGAACTACAGCATCTTCTCAAATCGCCACCCCCAGATGTCGATGGTTATCGGGTGCCCTTCAAACACCACATCCTGGGCGAGTGGATCAAAGTGATGGGTCTGTATCCGGAAACCCACCTGCGCCTGTTTCGACGCGACCTCGGTCGTTTCCAGGACCGCGAGGTTGACGCTCACGTGATGGTGCCCGGTGGTGTGGGTATGCTTTCAAATCACTTCATTCACTATGGGGTCGAGAACGTCTCACAACGATTGCGAAATCTTGACCGCTATACGCGCTATGAAGCGGATGAAAGATCCAAGCAAGGCCGGCGTTTCAGCGTGTTCGACCTGGTCGTCAGATCTATCGGGATCTTCTTTTATCTTTATGTGTGGCAGCGTGGCTTCACCGCGGGAATGCGGGGATTGATCCTGGCAGCGCACCGCTCAGACTTCGTTTTCTGGACGTATGCGAAACTGTGGGAGAAGGAACAGCGCCGGCCTTGAAACCGATCCGAGTAGTCTTCATTGATCAGGAGTCTCAGATGGGTGGCGTAGAAATCACGACCTTAACGACGGCGACATTCCTGGACTCACAGAGTTTTTCAGCCCACGTGGTATGTCCAGAACGCGGTGACCTTGTAAGTCGGCTAGAGGAAGCAAACATACCCGTTACGATAATTAGACGCCCCCACTTTTACTCGGTTAGTGCGCGGGTTGGTAAGCGATTGGTGCCAAACCCTGTCGCTAGTGCGGCAACTGCGTTTGCCACGTGGCGTTCGTCAAACCGTCTAGTGAAGTTTCTAAAGACCAACGCTGACGTGGTTGTAACCAAAGGGTTACTCGCCCACATTTATGGCGGGCTGGCCGCCTCGCGCGCAGGTGTACCGTGTGTGTGGCACGTGCAGGAAGTGGCTAATGGCGAGTCGATGGGAGGTCTGTATGTGAGCCTGCTTAATCGGCTGGCCCTGCGTTGGCCACGATTTGTTGTGGTTGATGCTCCAGCGGTTGGCGCGCAGTTTGTTCAAGAGCTCCACGCGCGCGAGCGGGTCAAGATGCTTTACAACGGTGTCGATCTCAAACGTTTCTCGGCGGATGGTCCGATCGCGAAGTTGTCCTTCAAAGCCAGCGGCTCCGACTCGCCAATTGTGATCGGCCATATCGGTCGCATTGTTCCGTTGAAGGGACAACACGTCTTGCTCGAGGCGTTTGCTAGTTTATGTGAGTCAAGGTCGAGCATTCATTTAGTTCTTGCCGGCACGCCGATGTTCGACACAGATCATTATCTTCGCCGCCTGAAGCGAATGGTCACCGAATATCACTTGGAAGGGCGCGTGCATTTCCTCGGCTTCCGTGACGATGTGTCAGACCTTCTGAGATCAATAGACATCTTTGTTCATCCTTCCGTGGAAGCTGATAGCCCGGTAAGCATTCTGGAAGCGATGGCTACTGGCAAGCCCATAATTGCCACGCGTGTGCCCGGCACCTCTGACTTGGTAGCTGATGGGGTTGAGGGCCACCTGGTGCCCCCGAGCGATGCAAGCGCTTTGGCTGAACAAATCGGCTTCCTACTGGATTCTCCGACACAGTGCAAACGTCTTGCTGCCGCGGCTCGAACGGCAGCCGAGCAGCGATTTGATCAAAGGCTATTTGTTGCCAGCTTTGAAAAACTCCTCACCGATGCTGTGACGACATGAAAAAGATCTTGTTCGTCCACAACTACGCAGCCCGGTTTACAACAATCGACCGCGATATCTTAGCTAACGAGTACGATGTCATCGAGCGGTACGAACGCCATCCGGCCAGAGTCCGTCCGCTGGATATTCGACGCGCGGTGAAAGAGAGCGACTTGGTGTTCTGTTGGTTCGCGAGTTGGCACAGTCTCTTACCTGTGTTTTGGGCCAGGCGACTCGGTAAACCATCGATCGTGGTTGTTGGTGGGTACGATGTGGCTAACCTGCCTGAGATCGGGTATGGGAGTCAGCGATCCGGTTTGCGACGTTGGTTTGCCCGCCAGGTAATATGCAGGGCTGATCAGCTCATCGTCACTTCCGATGCTGCTCGAAACGAAGTGATCACGAACGCGGGTGCCGACGCGAACAAGATCCGGGTGTTGTATCCCGGGGTGTCTTTCATCACTAAGGGAGCTTCTGGGCCGAAGCGAAACAGCATTCTAACTGTAGGTCACTTCCTCCGCGATAACCTGTTCCGGAAAGGCTTGATGCCATTCGTGCGCGCGGCGCGTCTGATGCCTTTGTATTCGTTCATAGTCGCCGGCATCCGACTTGATGATTCAATTGAAGAGTTGCGCTCCTTAGCGCCGGAAAATGTGCGGATACTCGAAAATGTTTCTGATTCAGAGTTAGCAGCGCTCTATGCGGAGGCCAGAGTGTATGTCCAGGCTAGTTTGCATGAAGGATTTGGAATGAGTGTGGCCGAAGCGATGCTCGCGGAATGTATCCCGGTGGTTACTCAGGTAGGTTCTTTGCCTGAAGTCGTGGGAGATACGGGAGTTTATATACTGAGTCAGGATCCTTTGGAGATAGCGAAAGGGATTCAGACTGCGCTGAATCTAAATGGAGATACCGGCATACGCGCTAGATCGAGGGTGCAGGAACTTTTTTCGGTGGAACAACGCCTCAAGGGACTTTCAATGGTGGTAAACGAGTTACTAGAGAGAGGGGAAGCCCAATCCTGCGTCGAGTCTCAACCCATTCCGGCATCCTGACACTCTCAGAAAGCGACTAGCATGATCGTCTCGGCATGTCGCCTCCTTCATATGAGATCCTATCTGCATCGCATTATTCGGGCTGGTCGAAGCCTGTTGACGTTGAATCGTGATCGGGAATATGCGTCGCTGCGAGAGATCCTGGCTCTCCGACGGACTGACAAATTACTCGACGTGGGTTGTGGAGACGGTTTTTGGACTACGCGCTTTGCCAAACACTCCGGGCCTTGCGTCGGGCTCGACCCCAGTGAGTGCACATTGGGGAACGCCCATAGGCTGCACCACGGACCAAACGTATCCTACATCTGTGCCAACTCCGAGTGCCTCCCGTTTCCTGACGCCACGTTTGACAGAGTGGTCAGTGTCAGTTGCCTGGAGCACTTCGGTAATCCAGCGCAAGGCCTGCGCGAAATGGTTAGAGTGCTCAAGTACGATGGGATATTGGCCCTCTCTGTTGATAGTCTCCTGCCGGCGAACTCCTCAAGCTCGTTTCGTGGGTGGCACAGTCAGCGCCATTTTGTTACTCGGTACTTTGATCAGCATAACCTGCTAGAGAGCCTGGAAGAATTGGAACTGAATTGTGAGTCACATGAGGTGGTGCATCTGTTCCGATCAAAGGTGGCAGCAAGTTTGCGGCAGACTTTCATTCGTCACCCGCGCTTTTGGTTGCCGTTGTTCCCCCTTTTCTATGGAGCTGTACGCGTGGGAGATCGGACGTTCAACGACATGCACGGTCAAATAATTATCGTGGGCGCAAAGCGTTGAGGCCCGCTCAATGACAACCAACCTTTCCAAGGGATTGCCCCTCTATGCTGGAACACTTAGTAAGCCTTCCAGCCATCGAGCGGGAGTTAACCAGAGTCGTTGGCTGATTCTAACGCAATACTACCCTCCGGAAATTGGTGCGCCGCAGATCCGACTCAGGTCGCTGGCCCGAGAGCTGGGTCGCAACAATATTCACGTCGAGGTGCTGACCGCTTTGCCAAATTATCCCGAGGGCAAAGTGTTTCCCGGATATTCTGAAAGATGGTCCATACGCGAAAAGATTGACGGGGTAGCGGTGCGGAGAACATGGGTCTATCCCGGCACGGGAAAGTCCGCTCGCGTCCGACTTGCGAACTACTTAAGCTTTACTTTCACGGCGCTGCTAGCGGGGCTGAGTGGGCCCAGGCCCGATCTGCTGTTTGTTGAATCGCAACCGCTTTCGTTGGGTGTGGTTGCCATCGCGATGAAGTGGTTGAGAGGCGTCCCTTACATTTTTAATGTCCCGGATCTACAAATCGATGTGGCGCGACAATTGGGATTCATGAGCAATAGCGGGTTTTTGGCGATTGCACAGCACATGGAAGATTTCTTCGTGCGCCACTCATGGAAAGTCTCGACGGTGACGCATCGCTTTATCGAACATTTTGAAGATTCGCTGCTCAGCAAATGGCGTCTGTACGGCAAGAAGGTTTTCTTGTACGTGGGCACTCATGCTTACTACCACGGCCTGGATGTACTTATCGAAGCCGCGACGCTACTACGTGATCACTCAAACATCGCCTTCTTGATGGTGGGCAGTGGACCGGAACGCGCCAGACTTCAGCGGATGTCCACTGATCGCGGCTTGTCGAACGTGGTATTCGCGCAATCGCCTTACGAGGAGATGGATCGGCTTTACTCGATCGCGTACGCCTCAGTCGCGACGCTGCGAAATATGAAAGTAGCTGACGGCATGCGACTCTCAAAGATTTTCCCTTCATTGAGTTGCGGGGTGCCAGTCATTTATGCGGGGTGTGGCGAAGCGGCTGCTCTGCTTGAAGACTCTGAATGCGGCGTTGTGATTCCACCAGAGATGCCAGCTTCGCTCGCCGAGGCAATTCTCAAGCTATGTTTAGATCCTGTCGCCAGAGATGAGATGGGGCGGACGGGCCGGCGCCTGGTTGAGAGTGAGTATGGCTGGTCGGTGATTGTGAGAAGATGGTTGGACGAAATAGGCATTCCTATTAAAGCCGATCTCGTTTGCGAGCCAGCCTGACCGAATCTTCCAGAGCGATGACCTCCACGGACATTCTAAGTGCAAGTGATGTTGGGGTGAAGAGAAGCGCGCCTTGAAGCTCTATACGATTTCTATCGGATCACTAGCCTTGGGCTGCTGCTGAGAGTTTTCAGAAGCCAGCACGCCTACGGCCTGGAAAAGGAATCAGAATGAAGGTAAGCGTCTTTGGTTTGGGATACGTCGGCTGTGTTTCTGCCGCGTGCTTTGCGCGAGACGGGCATGAAGTCACAGGTGTCGACATCAACTCAAACAAGGTGGCGATTGTAAACCGAGGTGAGTGCCCTATCGTTGAGCCCGGGATGCGTGAAGTAATCTGCGATGTAGTCCGATCTGGTCGGCTGCGCGCGACGACTGATACCGCAGACGCCATCGAGAACTCAGAGCTGTCATTGGTTTGCGTCGGCACGCCCAGCAAGCAAAACGGAAGCATCGATCTCACATATGTACAGCGCGTGTGCCAGGAGATCGGCCTTGTCATAAAAGGAAAACATCCTCGGCACACGGTTGCTATCCGGAGCACGATGTTGCCCGGAACAATCGAAAGCATGGTTGTTCCCGCGCTCGAAGAGCATTCAGGAAAACGGGCGAACACGAATTTCGGAGTTTGTTTGAATCCTGAGTTCTTGCGCGAGGGCAGCTCGCTTAAGGATTTTTACGCGCCGCCGTTCACCGTAATCGGTGCTGACGATGAAGAATCAGCCAGCATCATGCGCGACGTCTATTCAGGCATCGAGGCTCCATTGTTTGTGATGGCCGCAAGAACGGCCGAGATGGTTAAGTATGCTTGCAATAGCTTTCACGCGCTCAAGGTCAGCTTCGCGAATGAGATTGGTAGCATCTGCAAGGCCCTAGGCATTGACAGCCATGAAGTCATGGAAGTGTTTTGCAAGGACACTAAGCTCAATCTTTCGCCCTATTACCTAAGACCCGGGTTTGCTTTCGGGGGTTCATGCCTACCGAAAGATTTGCGCGCCGTAATCTACAAAGCGAAAGAGGCAGACGTCGAAGTTCCCGTGCTGTCGGCGGTATTGCGGAGTAATCGGCAGCAGATCGAGCGGGCCGTTGATATGGTGGTGCGCACCGGGAAGAAACAGATCGGCGTGCTCGGCATGAGTTTTAAGGCAGGGACAGATGACCTGCGAGAATCACCAATGGTTATCTTAATCGAAACGCTCATCGGGAAAGGCTTGCAACTGACTATTTACGACAGGGATGTTTCGCTCGCTCGTGTTTTCGGCGCTAACAAGGAATACATCGAACGAGAGATTCCGCATATTTCGCGGCTGATGCGCGGAGAGATGAACGAAGTCCAAGGGAGTGCCGAAGTACTGGTCATTGGCAACAAGTCAGAAGAATTTCGGTTAATCGAGTCACAGCTCCGGGACGATCAGATCGTTATCGATCTCGTCCGCTTGTTTGATAAGCCGCCTGCACATGGCTCGTATCAGGGTGTCTCCTGGTAGCGTTACCTCGGGCAACGTCCACGGTACTTTAATAGCATGACGAATTCTACGGTTCCGTTTTTTCGTCCTGATCTTCAGGAGCAGGAGGTGCAGGAAGTTGTTGAGACGCTGCGTTCAGGATGGCTGACCAGCGGCGCAAGGGCCAAGAAGTTTGAGCAGGAATTTGCGGCGGCTGTCGGTGCACCCCATGCGGTCGCGGTCAATTCGTGTACTGCGGCGTTGCATCTCGCGGTTGAGGCGCTGGGACTGAAGACTGGACAAGCCGTCCTGGTGCCGACAATGACATTCGCAGCGACTGCGGAGGTGGTTCGGTATCTGGGGGCAATTCCGATTTTGGTTGATTGCAATCCAGTCACGTTGAACATGGACATGGATGATGCCGCGCGGAAGTTATCCGCAGATTTCGCAGATTACACGGATAGTCAGAACAGAAAGCCGCCAGAGGTTGTTGGCATCATGCCCGTACACGTCGGCGGGATGATGATGGACGTTGGTGCCGTTCGGAATTTCGCGGCCACGCACAACTTATGGATTGTCGAGGATGCGGCGCATGCGTTTCCGGCAGCGTGGCGTGCAAATGAATCCTCTGAGTGGCAGCGCTGCGGGCAGGGAACTGCAAACATTACTTGTTTCTCGTTCTACGCCAACAAGACCATCACGACCGGAGAAGGAGGCATGGCTGTTACCGATGACGAATCGTTGGCCCAACGGATGCGCGTGATGTCACTACATGGTCTGTCGCAGGACGCATGGGAGAGATACTCGGCTGGCTCAAGCTGGGACTACAAAATCATTGCGCCGGGCTTCAAATACAATCTCACTGACATTGCCGGGGCGATTGGCATCCACCAGTTGGCACGCGCCGAAGAAATGCGGCAGAGGCGCGAAGAAGTTGCGCGCTGTTACTTTGAAGGGCTCGCCGATGTGGATGAAATCGAATTGCCGCTGGAAGATGTAAACCGCATTCACGCCTGGCATCTGTTTCCAATCCGTGTTCGCCTGGACAGGCTGGACATCGATCGTAATCGATTTATCAAAGAACTGAAAGACGCTGGCGTTGGTTGCTCGGTCCATTGGCGCCCGTTGCATTTACATCCCTACTATCAAGAGACCTTCCAATATCGAGCGGAAGATTTTCCGGAGGCGACCAAAGAGTGGCAGCGACTAGTTAGTTTGCCAATCTTTCCGGACATGCACGGAGATGAGTTCGCTTATGTAGTCGCCACAGTCAAAGCGATTTGCCAGCGAGCCGCTGTGAGGGAGAAGGCGGTAAGCGGTAGGTAGAGGCAAGAAGCAGACGGCAGAAGGCAGAAAGCAGAAGGCGGGAAGATCAAATAGATGATGTCGAGTCTCTCAACTGAGTCTGCGCGATCTGCTAGACCCTTGGATAAAAGCGTGCCGGAACAATCCTTCGCCAAGGGCCTGCCGCGTAGCTTTGACATCATCTCGTCGCTGTTCGGCCTGGTAGTGACGTCGCCTTTGCTGCTTGCTTCGGCCGCGGTTGTAACACTCACCTCGCCGGGTGGGGCCCTATTCCGACAGAAACGAGTCGGGTTAAACGGCAAGATCTTCACCTTATATAAACTGCGGACAATGCGCTCATCGAATGATGGACCAGAAGTGACCAGTGGTAACGACGCGCGCATCACGCGAACGGGAAGAGTTTTGCGCCAGACTAAACTCGATGAGTTGCCGACTTTGTGGAATGTCTTGCGCGGAGATATGTCCCTTGTTGGTCCGCGCCCAGAGGTTCCGCGTTACGTTAACCTGAAAGATCCAACATGGCAGGAAGTTCTAGCCGCGCGCCCCGGCATTACCGATCCGGTTACTCTGCGTTTGCGAAGCGAAGAGGCGATGCTCGCACAGGTAAACGGCGATGCGGAGCAGTTCTACCTTAATGACTTACAACCGCGGAAACTGAAAGGCTACCTCGCGTACCTGCACGAGCGAAATTGGCGTAGCGATCTCAGCGTATTGTGCCGGACCATTGTGGCGGTAGTAACCAGATAAGCCTTCGGCTTTCGAAGTAGACCAACTTTCTTCCAACACCCGTCTGACGTAATCCAGCACTCTCGAATGGACCACGTTATCGATCCAACTTTGCCGCGCGGAGTTGTGTTTGCGAAACACGCAGATGAAGCTGGGTCCTTGGCAGCTCCGCGCGTCTCTCACTCGCTAGGTCGAGTGATCTTCGTTTCATTGCTGGTGGTCGTCGTTTTAGCGGCGATCCCTTATGGAACGGTCGAGCCATGGTGGATCGCGATCTTTGAGTGCCTGATCTTTCTGCTTGCGATGCTCGTCGTAATTGACGGGTTCATCGGCAAGAGCTGGCAGTTCGGTCATCTGACGTTAGCAGCTCCGCTCGTTATTCTGATCTTGTTCATCCTGTTTCAGTCCTTCTCGCCGTTTTCAGCGACCGGGTCGAGTAATTTGAAGAGCGCCTTGAGTGCCGATCCTTACACTAGCCGGCTCTTTGCCATCAAGCTTCTTGCTCTCGTAGTCGCCGGAGTCGCGCTCCAATTCTACGCATCCAGCAAAGGGCGGCTGCGGACATTAATATATGCGGTTATCGGGATCGGTTTGGCGAGCGCCATCTTCGGCATCCTGCGGAAGAACCTGCAACAAGGCCCGGGATTCTTTTTGACTTATCTGGCCAAAGACGATCGCGGCTTTGCTCAGTTCATAAATAAGAACCACTTCGCTTTCTTAATGGAAATGAGCCTCGGTTTGGCTCTCGGCCTGGTGGTTGGGCAGGGTGGCTCCCGCCGACGGACTTTCATCCTTCTTCCTATTGTCGCCATCCTGTGGGTCGCGTTGATCTATTCGAATTCGCGGGGCGGAATTATCGCTTCATTCGGCGAGCTCCTTCTGCTTGGGATATTTCTAGATCCCGTGCGCCATTTAACTAAGGAAAGAACAACGGGTACCTGGGAACGCTTTCAAAAGCTGACGGGCGGATTCGCCGTGCGAGTTTTTCTGGTTGTCGGTGTTGTGGCTCTGTTCGCTTATGGCGTCGCGTGGGTTGGTGGCGAGGCGGTGGTGACTAATTTTGAAATGAGCGGTACGGATTTCTCTAACCAGGCGACCTACAATCACAGCAATACAAGTCGCAACGAAATATGGGCCACGACCTGGCGAATGATCAAGGACCATCCATTCGCGGGTACGGGCTTTGGCGGTTATTGGATCGCGGTCACAAAGTATCACGACGCCTCGGGCGAGGTGACACCTCAGCAAGCGCATAACGACTTTCTCGAGTTGCTCGCGAGCGGCGGATTAATCGGCGCCGCGCTCTTGACTTGGTTCATCGTCCTGGCGACTAAGAGGGCGCACCGGCGCCTGCGCTCCGGAGATCGTTATCGCCGGGCGGCGTGTTTAGGAGCTGTCACAGGCGTTCTTGGAACAGCCATTCACAGCGTCGTCGATTTTGGTCTGCACATCACCATCAACGCTTTGATTTGCACCGTTCTGATCGTCGTCGCAACCGCGCCCATTGGTTCGGACGAGCGCCGAGTGTCCTAAAAGCAGGCTCAATCTTTGCCACGCAATCGATCACTTGGGATCAGTTCTTCCGAGTCGCTTGATTTTCGCCTACGCCAAATCTCGGGCAATCAATCAACAAAGTTTTCGTTGATATTTCCATGTCAAGAATGAAGGAGTCCCAATCATGATCTCCCATGAAAAGCTTACAAACGAAATGACAATACCCAGGGATCTCTTCGCCACCCTGCGACGCCACTGGCTTTCGGCCGGAATGCAGACGGTGCTCGATTTCGCGATCCTGTCGAGCGCCTTCGCGGCCGCCTATCTTTTCCGGTTCGATTTTGACCTACCCCTAATCGAGAAACGCAATCTCCTCATCCAGATTCCTTTCGTGGTCATACTGCAATTCGCAGTGCTGTCGGCGACGGGCGCGCGGGCCGCGATCTGGCGCTATACCGGGATGGGTCACATCAAGCCGTTTTTCTATGCCGCGCTCGGGTCACTGTTCGTCGTGACGATTATGCGATTTGAGTTGCCCGAGTCGTATCAAGCCTGGCGCGTTCCTCTTTCTGTGAACTTTGTTGATTGCATGCTGGCTTTCGGGGGCACCTTTGGGTTGCGCGTGTTGCGCCGCGGGGTCTATGAGCAAAGCAAGCGTAGGCAGCAACTCAAGAGCAATGGCAACGGCAACGGAACCCGTAATGGCAATGGCCACGGTCTTACGAAAAGGCGAGTGCTGTTAATTGGCGCGGGTCAGGCGGGTGTACAGGTAGCGAAAGAGATCGATGGCCGCGGCGATCTTGATATCGAGATTAAAGGATTTGTCGACGACGACCGGGCAAAGTTACGACGATCGGTGGTGCAAGGGCACAAAGTGCTGGGCAGCACGACGGACCTGCGACGACTGGTCCAATCGCTGGGGATCGATCACGTAGTCATTACGATGGCCCAGGCTTCACGCGCTCAGGTCCAGCGCATCTTAAAAATCTGTGACGACATTCCTATTAAAGTGAGAACCATTCCCGGTCTTTACGAACTTCTGGACGGCCGGGTTGAGATCAGCCGCATCCGTGATGTTCAAATCGAGGATCTGCTGGGGCGTGAGGCCGTGCAACTTGATCTCGATTCAATCAGTCGAGAGCTAACCGGGAAGATCGTGATGATCACCGGAGCCGGCGGATCAATAGGAGCAGAGTTGGCGCGACAAGTACAACGATTTGCGCCGGCTGATTTACTCCTGGTAGAACGGGCCGAGTTTGCGTTATTTGAGATTGATCACGAATTGAGACGGGCGCACCCTGATCTCTCCATTGTGTCGTTGGTCGGCGACATTGGGGATGCTTGCCGCATGCGTGAGATTTTCGATTCGTACCGCCCCCAGGTGGTAATTCATGCCGCTGCTCACAAGCATGTCCCCTTAATGGAGTCTAACTCGGCTGAGGCAGTGAAGAATAATGTATTGAGCACTCGACTTCTGGCCGAGCTCGCGGGCGACTTTGAGGCGGAAGTGTTTGTGCTGGTGTCTACCGATAAGGCGGTGCGGCCGACGTCTATTATGGGCGCCACCAAGCGGGTCGCGGAATTAGTGGTTCAGGATCTGAATCGGCTTTATAAGACCCGTTTTGTCGCGGTTCGTTTCGGCAACGTAATCGGCTCTGCCGGTTCGGTCATTCCTATCTTCCGCCGGCAGATTCAGCAAGGTGGGCCGGTGACTATCACCGACAAGCGCATGAAGCGTTACTTCATGACGATTCCTGAGGCAGCGCAACTGGTTTTGCAGGCCAGCGCCATCGCCAGGGGCGGCGAAGTGTTTATTCTGCAAATGGGCGAGCCGGTGTGCATCATGGATCTCGCTGAAACGCTAATTACTTTGTCCGGACTGAAGCCGCACCAGGACATCGCGATTGTAGAAACGGGAATACGTCCAGGCGAAAAGCTCTACGAAGAGCTGCGATTCGAAAACGAAGAGACAGTGGGGACCTCGCATCCCAAGATTTTTATCAACCAGCTGGCGACGCTTCAGTCCGAAACCGTCGAGATGGCGTTAAGAACTTTGGCTGAACTCGCACGCGATAGAGATGAACTGAGATTGCGAATCTTCCTCAATAATCTTTTGCCGGAAGCTAATCTCACTGGGCACCCTTTGCCATCTAGCACTCGTCCTTTGGCGGCGGTAGCAACATCAGCACACTAATAGCAGTAAGTGCATAGAAGAAACAATTTCTCTGCTGAATTTCGCCATTGCCGACGCGAAAATTCATTGATCCTGCCAGAGGCTGAGGCGTATACTCCGGGTTGGATTTCAAGCTGAACGACCTACGGTGCGACGTTATGCACTTTTCTCACAGTGATTGGAGGGTAGACTAAAATGAGTCTCGGCTACAGAAGAATTTCCGCGGTGACCGCTCTATTTCTCGCGGTTGCTGTTACGCAGGTATGTCTCGGATTGACCTTCGCCGCAACGACCGGCGCGAGCGCGCCGGCAGCCGAACCTCAGCGAGTCAACGCCATTCTGACGACCCGTGGGAATAAACCAATCATGGTCAACGGCGCCAACGCGATAACCGGAGCGACGATTTTGACAGGGGCGACGATCGAGACGCCCGATAATGTAAGCGCGGTGATCGACTTGGGTGATGCCGGCGTCGTCGAGCTTCAGCCTAACTCGCTAATCCAACTCGACTTCGATGCCAACGGCAATGTTAGAGTAAGGGAAATGAAGGGGTGTGCGGTCGTGCGGCGGAAAGCCAACGTGCTTCGCGATGCTACTTCCGAAATATACACGGACCAGGCTTCCGAGAAGACTAACAAGAATAGAAACCATCTGGGCTTCTGCATCCTACCCAACGGTAGCTTGACGCCTCTGGGTGCGGGTGCGGCGGGCGGCGGTCTAAGTGGGGCTGCCATTGCAGGGATAGTGGTCGGCGGCGCATTGGGGGCAGTTGGCCTTGGACTCGCTCTGCGCGGAAATAATCCCAGTCCGTCTACACCATAGTTTCTACGTAGAGAACCGGATTGCTGAAAGGCGTGCGCCCAATAACAGGCGCACGTCTTTTCTTGATCTCGCAACCAGAGCCCCAGATCTTCGACACCATGCCGACGCTTCCAAAGAAGCTCAACCTCACCGCCCAAATCGCGGCGACCGGCGGACTACTTGTGTTGTTTCCTCTGTTGATCTGGCATGCCGGACACGCGGGGTACGCAAGTTTGCTTTCCACTTATGCTGCGCGCGTCAATCAGATCGCGCCGGCTAACGCGGCTGTGAATTCTGCTCCGGGCGACCCGGAAGGTCATTATTTGCGGGGCGCCATACTTGAAGCTAATGACGATCTGACTGGGGCAATTGCCGAATATGACCTGGCCGCATCGCTCAGACCAGACGATTATGTTCTCTGGCTCACTCTGGCGCACGCGCGCGAACTTAGTGGGGACAAGGCCGGCGCGTTGGCGGCGGCTCGCCAAGCTGTCCCACTCGCGCCCTTCTATGCGCAACCTCATTGGCAACTCGGAAATATTCTCGTCCGAGCGGGACAGCGGGATGAGGGATTCAAAGAGTTGCGGTTGGCAGGAGCCAGCAATCCCATACTGCTGCCAGGAATTGTTGAGCTCGCCTGGCAGTTGTACGGCAGCGATGCGCACCTCGTCAAGCAAGCGATTCAACCGCAGAGTCCCGAAGCCTACAGGGTTCTGGCAGAAAGTTTCAGAAAGCACGGTAAGACAGAAGATGCCATTGCGATGCTGAGCGCGTCGGGTGGCGACGCCGAAGCGGTTCGGGCGCGCGAGCAGTATCTGAACGAACTCATTTCAACGAAGCGGTTCAAAGAAGCATATGCGTTGTGGTCTCAGGGACGTTCCTCGAATTCTAGTGGCGGCCTCGGCGTAATCATTGATTCCGGATTCGAGCAAGAGAGCAATCTGGATCGGCCGGGTTTCGGCTGGCGAGTTGAGAACAAGTCGCCGTCGTTATCATTTTCTCTCGATCCGGCCAACCCGAAAGAAGGCCACTCGAGTTTGAGAATTGAATTCAAGGGTGATTCCGATCCCGGGCAAAAAATAGTCTCGCAGCTGGTTTTGCTCGAACCGCGTACTCATTATCAACTTGAGTTTGCCGCCCGCACCGAAAATCTTGTCAGTGGCGGCTTACCCAGCATTACCGTCACTGACGCGAGTGATAATGTAACACTCGGTCGGCCAGTCCTGTTGCCTCAACAAGCAGACAACTGGCAACACTACGCAATTGATTTCAACTCAAAAGAAGCAACAACCGCTATTCACATTTCTCTGCAACGTGAGCGCTGCAGCAACTCGCCTTGTCCCATCTTTGGTCGACTTTGGCTGGACAGTTTTTCTTTGCAAAAGCGATGAGTGAACGGAAGGCAGTGGGCTGGATTCCTATCGAGGTGGTCGCACGACGGGCGTCTGATCCGCTTCTGGCTCCTTTCAGCGAAGGAATCCAGCGTCCCGTGGCGTACTTTGTGCAGCGCAACGGACATCGAGCGACAAGTACCTAAGGCCTGCAGGCCCGCGTCAAGGTTCAGAACGATCGAGGTTTGAGCATACTAGTCACAGGCGGCGCAGGTTACATCGGCAGCGCAACGGTGGAGTTGCTCCGGCGCAGCGGCGAATCGGTTGTCGTTCTCGACAATCTCTCGCGCAGGCACAGAGCGGCCGTAGCCGCGAATGTTCTGTTCTACCGGGGCGATATCGGAGATCGCGCGCTGGTAAGTTCGATCGTGCAGAAACACAGCGTCGAATGCTGCATTTACTTTGCGGCGCTCGCCTACGTCGGCGAGTCCGTGCAGAATCCTACTCTCTACTTCGAAAACAATATGGCTCAGGGAATCGCCCTGCTCGGGGCGCTCATACTGGAAAGCTACGATCGCGCTTACGGGATGAAGTCCATCGCTCTCCGTTACTTCAATGCGGCCGGCGCACTGCCGAACCTGGGCGAGCACCACGAACCAGAGACCCACCTAATACCAAACGTGCTGGCAGCTGCCCGCGGCGACGCATCGCACGTCGAGATTTACGGAACTGACTATCCAACACTCGATGGCACGGCCGTGCGCGACTATATACATGTTCAGGACCTTGCCAAGGCGCACATATTCGCGCTGGCGCATCTCCGCGCTGGCGGAGAATCGGACTTTCTCAACCTGGGTAACGGGTGAGGCTTCTCAGTCCTTCAGGTCATCGAGTCTGCCCGGGAGGTTACCGGTCGGCAAATCGAGTCCGTCGGGATGCCAAGGCGAGCCGGCGATCCACCCGAGCTTGTCGCGCGTGCCGACCGAGCCGCTCGAGTGCTGGGCTGGAATCCCGAGCGTGCCGATCTCGACGACATCATCCGCAGCGCTTGGACATGGCATCTCGCACATCCGCACGGCTACAGCGAAGCCGTAGCGTCCATTTCTCACGTAGATTCGGTAAGTCCAGAACGGGAGTTACGCTTCCCTCACAATGCGAGGTAGTATTTGGAACGCTGCATCTTTAAAGCGCGGGAGAGCGCCTTGACCGTCCGCCAAAGAATGAAGGAAATGAAACCCGTGCCGCTATCAAAGACATAGCTTCACATCTTCCGGAGAGAGTGCTCACAAACGAGCAGCTCATGGATTGAAGTGGGGGACGAATGGGAAGCCGGGAAGATTCTTGAGAAAACCGGAATTGCCACGCGTCATATCGCTGCACCGAGCGAATGCGCATCTGATCTCTGCGTCACCGCTGCCAAACGTCTTTGTTTTTGATGCGCACGACAACCAGGTACCGGCACAGTTGGGCGCGTTTGCCGGCAACCACCGAAGGTTGGCGCGACAGTACAATCGATTTTATTTCGGGTGAGTAGGCCGAAGTGTTGCAGATTGCTCTTCAGCGTGACCGTTGCGCCAAGTCACTACCATCTTTGACCGACTTTGGCAGGACAGTTTTTCCTTGCCAAGGCGATGAGTGAACCGAAGGCAGTATAACCGCGGTGGTGAAATAAGCCGCCACAAATCACTTGGAGGTCCGACGACATGACCAAATTCTATCGTGGTGTTTCATTTGTTTCCTGGCTCTTAGGATTGCTGATGCTCATCTTCGCGGTGATCTGGAGATTTGCGCCACATCGCGGCATCAATCTTAATGTTGAGGTGCGAAGCATGCTGTTGTTGGCCGCAGTTTTGTTTCTGGCCTCAATAGCCTCCGGCGGCCGAACAGCCTCAGCTTGAGAAAGGGAAGCGCAAGCAAGGTAGTCAACGCGGGTCGCCCAAGCGGTGAGGCTTGAACAGTCGTTCGCCCGCCTTTTGAGAAAGTCCGAAGCGGCCGGAGTGAGTGCGCAAAGTTCGTTAGCAGTTTCAAAGGATGGGAGTATTGCTGAGCATGCAAATCAGGGTTGCCAAGAAGCATATATTCCCGTTCGAGAGTGGCGGCTGTCGACTCAGGGATCGGGCGGCCGTCTCTCTAGCAAAGCGGGGAAGCGTTTGGGGGTGTTATAGGCACTCACCGACTTCCCCTCTGGAGAATGTGTTCGATGTCAGGTTCCGCGACTTGGATAGTTGGCCTGCCCTCCCGCAAACGACATTCCGGACGGTAAGTTTGCGCACGTCAAAAGAATCTGGCCTAAAGAAGGCTTTCTGTGCGTCTGAAGCGATGGTCTTCTCAACGCCGTTCTGCTAGTTTCCCCAACGCCCTTCATGTACGCCAAGAGCTCACCTGGTGATGTCTACCATATCCTTGCCGCAGACGAAGCGAAGACTTGGTGCGGCCAAAGCGTCGTGCCAATAATAATTGATCGCCCGGCCAATACTTCAGCTCTTCACATGACGTCTCAAAGGCCGTCTGATCGCCCGCTCTGTCAAGAGTGTGCTAAGGAAAGTAAAGACGAGCGACAATCGCGACGGAGCGGAGAAGAAGTATGACGGGCAACGACGAGAATGGATCGCGATTAAGGCTGCTAGTGTAGTGTCTCAGAAATTCCTTTACAACGACCGACCTTGTCGATGATCTGTTGTGAGGTAGCGGTCCAGATGAACGGTTTTGGTTGTTTGTTGTTCTGAGCAAGATATTCCTTGATGGCGGTGATGAGTTCTTTTACGTCAATAAAGTTGCCGCGTCGCAAGCGCTTTTGAGTGAGTTCGCGAAACCAACGCTCCACCAGGTTAAGCCAAGAGGAACTGGTGGGGGTGTAATGCATATGAAAGCGCGGATGTTGGGCCAGCCACTCGGTGACGTCGTCATGCTTATGGGTGCTGTAATTGTCCAAGATCAAGTGCAAGTCCAAGCCGCTGGGGATCTCTCGGTCAAGCTTGCGTAGAAACTTCAGATATTCCTGATGGCGATGACGAGGCATACACGCACCGATCACGGTGCCGTCCAGAACATTGAGAGCGGCAAAGAGAGTCGTCGTGCCGTGGCGTTTATAGTCATGCGTCATGGTGCCGCAATGACCCTTCTTAATCGGCAAACCTGGCTGGGATCTTTCCAAAGCTTGAATTTGGCTCTTCTCATCCACACAGAGCACCAGCGCTTTATTCGGGGGATTCAAATACAAGCCCACCACATCGTTAAGCTTTTCGACAAACTGTTTATCTTTCGACAGCTTGAAGGTCCTGCTGCGATGTGGTTGCAATCCATTCGCATCCCAAATACGTTGGACCGTGGCGGGACTGACGCCGTGCACTTGCGCCATCGTCCGCAAACTCCAATGTGTCGCCGCTTTGGGAGTCGTATGCAGAGTAGTCTCCACGATTTTCTTGACCTTGGCGGCCGGGATCTGCCTGGGACGACCACGACCCGCAGCATCATCAATCAACGCCGCCGTGCCCGCTTTCGCGAAACGGTTGCGCCACAGAATCACTGTGGGTCGACTCGTTTTCAACTCCCGCGCGATCCGATTGTTGGACATGCCGCCGGCTGCTGCCAACACGATTCGCGCACGGAAAACAACTTTCTGCGGACTGTTACGAGCAGCGATCCAGGTTTGCAAAACCTCCCGTTGCTCTTCACTAATCGCCAGTGCTTCACAGCTATCCCACATAATGACTCGCAGCATACAACTCGCGAGCCATATTGTAAAGATATTTATGAGACACTACCCCTAGCGAATGGTATGAGTCAAGCAGATCGGAAGCGCGGTAATTGACAGCGGAGCTTTTTGTTTTTCGTCGCGCCAGAGGATTTATCTCATTCTTGAGAGAGAAACGGAAGAAATTCTGTTCACACTGCGGAGCTCGAGTGAGCCGCTCAACTACAGCCTGTCCATCTTGTCATAAGTTTATCCTTACGCCCAAATTTGTCCTAGGCTGGGTCGCTGTTGCGACCATAATAGTTGCCATTTTCCTTGCGGTTTTGGGGTACATAAAGATCCCTTTCGGCTGACTAAGGACGTGCCTCCAAAACACCTTGAATTAACCAACCTGGCCCTAGCGGCTCCTTGACGCCGACACCTCGCGATCCTGCGCACGGCTCTCACCGGTTGCCAGCTCCAGATAAGTTTCTCTGTCCACCGCATCATTCTGTCGCTCGGCATAGATCTCGAGATTAATCTTTTCCTTGTCAGTGAAATGCGGTTCGCGTTCCTTCGCTTCAGAAGCCAACTCGCGCGCAGCTTCGTGATAATCCGAAGCTTTTTCAAAGTCATTGACGAGCCGACCATGATGCTCGCGTGCAGCGACCTTAACCGTATGGCGATAATCTCGCTGCTCGTGCGATTCAATGGCACGCGCCAGGTATTCAGTTAAGGTTCGCGCCTCAACTTCCCGAAGCATGCCAGTGCGATTCTCACCCAAGCTTAATGAAGCGACTCTCTTGCTTTCCAAAAAGTGTTGAAGGCGCTCTTTCGTTTCCTGTGCGCCGATGCCCGACGTGATCTCCCTCGCTATCGCCCGACCCTCCCAATTGATTTCTGGATCGTTTTTGGATGCGCTCTTTTCCCACTCGTGTACTTCTCTCAAGAGCTTTGGATCATGGAGCGTTTCAGCGCTCGTCTCAAGAGCGTTGATTTGATACCGCTCGTATTTTGGTTCTGGCATCGATCGACCATCAATCGATCTCGAGCGTTGCTCTGTGCCATAAGCATTCTCTAGGACATCAAGCATTTCCCGTGCGAGATCCCGATCCGCAACTAGCGGCGTCCGACGTTCCTGAATTTGTCGAACGACTTCGGTTCGAACGTAAGTTAGGTGTTCAACCTCGGCAGCCGCTTCTTCTCGTCCTGCGGCAGAATAGTTGATTCGTGCAAGTGAGCGCAGATCCAATCGAGCCGCGCGTTGCGGGATCAGTTTGGCGTCGTCTTGTCGGCGAGAGATTTGCTTGTCGAGCGCGGCGAGAGACCAGCGATCATCGCTGACTTCATAGCTCGTTAAGTGGATGGACACGTCAAAGTTTTCCAGCCGAGCGTCTCTCGCCATCAGGTCTGCGCGAGCGACGTTAAGTTGACCGGCGAGCATTGAAGCTTCGGCATCGGTGCGGGTTGGTGCATGGTGTTCACGCGCTAAGGCTAAGCGCAGCTTTTCCAGTTCTGATACTCGATCTGGAAGATTCAGCTTCACGGCCTGCTGCTGAAGCTCTGACAATGTTTCGCGAGACATCATCGGCGTCAATTCTTTCTCAGTAGGCATTTCGTGTGTTCTTGCAATCCGCTGCTCAACTTTCGATAGGACGCCTCGAAGCGATCCGATATCTTTCCCAAGGGCGGCGATCTTTGTTTCTCGCGCCTCACTAAGTTGCTGCAACGTCACACTGTGATCGGCGATGTCTGCTTCGATCGCTTCATTACGGCTGGAGCGATCGGGTTGGCTCACGCGGGTCGCGCGGGCGGCAGCGCGGCGGCGGACATCAAGGTCGGAGATCTTTCGCTCCTCTCCAGTCGATTGATCCATTACTTCAAAACGATAGGTGTCGCCATGATGCACTGCCCGGTCATGCCAGACCTCAGCGAACGCCAGTCGCATTTCGAACTCTAGTCGCTTACCGAGCGCGATACGGAAATCGCTGAATCGATCAGCGGGACTTTCGTGCGGATTCCAACTGGCCGCGATTTGTCTTTGGTCAAGCGATATCGAAGGAGAACGGATTCGTTGTGATCTTGCTCTTTCAGAAGGACGAGCCTTATCGGCACGTTCTGTCTGTTCTCTACCTTTCTGATATTTGCGGGCGAGGAGTTCCCATTTTTCAGCGGGCGTCAGTTCAGGCTGTTTCTCTTTCGACTTGAGGTACAGTGCCTGCTGCCTCTCCAATGCGCTAAGAAATTTCTCCCCGAGTGGACCGTTGACGATAATTTCTTGGCCGTTCTGAATCTCTCTGTGAGGAAGGAGACGTTTCGGTATTCGATTAATCCACTTGTGCTTCCCTGTGCCGCGCTCAATGGCATCTTTGTTCATGACGATGTGACCGTGCGGATTCTGCGAATTGCGATGGATGCCGGCAACCCAGGTAAGTTCTTCGACATTGAGTTCTGAGGCCACTCCTTTCATCGCTTCGCGGACCGCCTCGCGAAAACGCGCTTGTCTCTCTTTCTCGTCGGCGCCAAGCTTATTGAATTCTTCTTCCTCGATCATCACTGAGAAATGAATTAGGTCATCCTTATCTGGTTGCCCGTGGTTCGGATCGAGGATGCGATCGGCGCGGTGATAGAAAAGATTGTCCTGGTCTTCACTGAACAGGCGACGAGAGCCGCGTCCTTCACGTGCGAGGTCTTTGTCACGCTCGGCGATATAGCGCGTGATGCGGCTCGCGCCGGAACCCCCTCCGGTCGAGAGAATATGAAAGAAGACTCCCATCGGAGTTACCGCTTCTTTTGCGGAAGCGGGTCTTGTTTGATCATGCCGAGCATCGCGAGCTGGGCGTAGGTTGGAGTGCCGGAGATCGCCGCTGCCTCTTTAAGTTCAAGTGGCGGTCCTTTCCATTTTTCCCTGTCGTCGGGGGTCAGGATGAGAAAGTATGTGTTGGACTCTTCGGTATGCGAGCCGACCGGAACCATCCACAGTGTACAGCGCGTCGGACTAATGAAGGTGTAAAAGTAATAGTAGTTTCGCAATACCACCGTGCGGCCCCCGAAGCCGTAAGAGGGCGGATCAGGATGTTTCCAGACAGTAGCTTCGACTTCATTGAAAGTCGGCGGAAAGGTCGCTTTGATTTTCTGATATTGGCGAAGTCCTTTAATGATCTTCAGCACTGGATCGATCTTTGGTACTTCAGCCTTTGCTTGCCACTCTGCCCCATAGGATGAATAGGCCAAGACACCTAAGTAAAGTAGAACTGCAAACGCCAATAGGGCATACGAAAAGCCCAACCGATGCTTACCGGTCTTTCCTTCTACTCCGCGCATAACATTATTACTCGCCTGGCTTCTTAAGCCTCAGATTATTAAGCCCGATTCGCTTCTTCGATTTTGATGGCGCTTGTTTCTTGTTGTCCGCCGGCGGTTCCTGCACAGTGGTGCTGTCCGAAACCGGTTCCGCCGTTGCTTTGTGCGTTTCGATGGCCGATTGAGGCTTCTCAACTTCTTTGATCTTGTTCATCGCATCCACAGCTTCAGCCAACGTCAGCGGCTCCGTGAGCGCTCGTCTCGGCGGTATCGCAACATCACCCGTGTCGGCGCGAGCCATGAAACGGAAGAGAATAGGATCGGCCGTATCAATGATTGCGATGCCTTGGCGGTACTTCACCATCCGTCGCAGCTCTGGGGCCTGTTTCAAATCTCTCTTGCTTTCAGAAACCCGCTCCGCGTCATTCTTGGTTCCGGGCGCATCGACCTCAGTGCGTGAGAGCACCGTTGCAGAGCCGAGCATCGAAGAAGCATAAACTCCCGTCTCTGGGTCGATTCCGGGAAGGAAGATCTGATTCTTCATTCCCGCTAAGATCGCTCTAGCGCCATTTTCCTGGTACTTCCTCTTGATCTGGGGAACGTCCTGGAAACCGAGCAAGTAGGGCGTCTTGCGAAACCTGCCTATCTTCAGCTTGTCTTGCAGCTTGGGCGGCGCGACGTTGCCGGCTTCGTCAAGCGCCATCAATACAGGAGTTGAATCTTTCTTGGTTGAAGCCTGCATCTCAATCGCGGCTAATCCGAAAAGCAATTCCAGGAGAATGTGGTAATCGCTGGCCTGAGTTTCATTCATAACGATGTAGATGGCGGTTCCAGGTTTGCGCAAGTCGGCGAGATTAATCTCTCGCACGCCGCGAGCGATTTCCTCCGGCGTCGCGCTCCTTAGTATGCGCATCGCGTTAGGCGAGCGGAGCGGTGCGAGTTTGTTATTCAAGCCGGTGATTACGCCGCCCTGAGTTTTTTCGGCGTCGACCTTTATGAAGTTGCCCCATTCGATTTGGGCTTCCAGATCCTCAGACGCGCGCATGTCTTCGCCGAGTTTCTTCAGATCATTGCGGGAGAGGTATTCCTTGATCATCGGGAGCGTCGGATTGAGTGCTATTGTCGGCAGATGAAGGCACAGCGCTTTCATCAACGCTGTTTCACCGGATATCCAGTAATGGGTGCTGTCGTTGACCTTCATGTTTTCGGGCTCGTAGCCGACGACGATTGAAGCGAGTGAATGCGCGAGTTCGCCGTTATTCAAGCAACGCGGGAGTGGATTCCAGAGATCGGAAAGGTTGGGATTCTCCAAATCAATGCGGTAAACCCGGTCATAATATCTAGCGGTGTGAGCGTAGAGTTCGCCTTTAATGTCCATTACCAGCACTGAGCCAGTCTGCGACCAGTCGCGCAAGATGTTCATGTAAAACGTAGCTGACTTCCCTGAGTTTGAAGGCCCAAAGATTCCCGTATGAACCAAGAGCTGTTCTAGTCTCAAGATCAAATCGTATTGCCGAGGACTGAGGGCTGAACTGAGTCTGCCCATCCGCACGGCGCCGCGAGGCAAAGGCTTCCGAGATGGGTGTGCCAAACCCTTTGCTTTCAGGTCGGCGATACTGGCCCATCGTGCAGATCCATGCGTAAGTCTCTGATTGATGCTGTAGTAGGGATAGGCCAGAGAGATGGATTCAAAGACGCCAACCAGGCCAACAAAGATTGCTCCAATAACGACAAAGGCCATCCACTTAAACTCCAGATTGAGAATTTGGCCGGAGCGAAACAGCAAATAACCCGCGATCGCGCTGCTGCACATAAGAGTGCCACTTCGCGAGACATCCGTCATGAATCTCGTGGCGGCATGAAATGAATCCAAGTCAGGCTCATCAGCTGGACGAGGAATGAAATAGTCGGCATCTATACGTTCGACTTTGGCGCGGAAACTCATGATGAATTGACCTCTTATTTGAGGACTGCTGTCTGAACCCACTGTTCAAGCTGGGCTCGTTGTTCGTCGGGAATCTGGGTTTGCTTAAAGAGTCGTGGTTGCCAACCGGAAGCAATGATCTCCGCGATCGGCGCAAATGGATTCGGGTAAACGATGCCGTCGAGCTGCATCGACTCGAAGTAGCGTGGCCCAACACCGGTATTTTCTGGATCAGGAATGCGAATGAGTATTGCCGGGCCATCCTTTCGATCATTCGGCACAGAAATCAGTTCTATTGCGAAAGTCTTTGGCGAGTAACGGAGATGGATCGTTCCGTGACGCAACTGTAATACGCCTGGTTGGTTTGTGAGCCATTCGCCAGGAATCAGTTGACGCTGCGCGATGTTGTTGAGGATCTCGCCCACATCACGCGGCGTGCGGCGACTCATCGCGCCTTCAACCACACTCGCAGTCGCAGCAATCGCGACGGCAGTTACATCTCGGAGCCGCTCGGCAGTTCGCGGCACTTCACTGTCCGGCCATCGATACACAAGAGCATTTCGGCCCGCTGGTGAATCACTTCCTGCATCTCCGATCGTGACTTGCGGATCGACCGTCGCCATCCGTGCACTTTTCTCGCGGTGCAGAATGAGCGGCATGATGACCAGCACGAAGAACGCGCCGGCGGCGACTGAAATTACGGGCCAGATGTTTCCACGTTCTTTGCTCATGCGGCCTCTCGAAGTCGAATGACTCTTTCACAGAAGACTTGTTGGATCATTTCTTCAATGACTGAATCTGATGTCTGCGCGGCCTTTTCCAGACGTTGCAAACCCAGCTCAAGATTGGCGAGATCGTCTGCGTTGCGGGCGATGAAGCCGAGATGATCGTCAATCACTTCCGCCGACAGCGCATCGATGTCTTCTGTGATAAGAGCGCGAAGAAAAGCGATCGACTCGCGCAGCCCAGGTTTGTCCCTGACCGTGGGCAGCATCAGCCGGATGTACCTGACCACCTTGACTACTTGGATTAGCAGTTCTGACCTCGCCTGCGGCACACGCGAATGAAGAATCCGCGCTTCCTCAAAATCGGTTGGCAATCTGACCTTGGTATAGACACAGCGCGATCTCAATGGCGGGTGAATGACATGCTGATTGTTCGAGGTCAAAATTACGATTGGCTTCTCATCAGATTTGCCAACGCCAATCTGGCCGTCATTTTCATCGAGGCGAGGAATCGAAGCGTGGCCGTCAGTGAACAATTGATAAAAGAATGCCTGACAAACTTGAGGCAATTTTTCGAACTCATCGAGCTTGACGACCGGCGTGATGCCGCTGATTGCCAAGAAGTCATAAGCTTTCAGTACCTCGCCCAAAATCAGAAATCCCCGACTCCACTGTTGACTTCTGGCTTCACCAAGTGTCCGAGCGCCGCTCTCGACCGCTTGGACAACAAAGTTATTCTGTCCCTGTTGATCCCACTCAAAGAGGATGTCTCTGAGGCTGAGACCATCCATTCCCTGCAACTCGAAGTATGGCAAGTTGCAAGAGTAGGCGAGCGCGTCGACCATCTCAGTCTTGCCCCCACCGCGCTCGCCTTCGGCCAACAGCGGCATCCCTGACTTTAACGATTGACAGAGATCCTTTAGCGGCCGTGACTGAAAAATGTAGCCCGACTCTTTAGCCACAAGTCCAGCCAAAGTTTCACGTCCGAACTCACGAACCAGCCTACGGGGATCGATCAGTTTCCGTTTTGGATCAGACGCGATCATTTCTGCTGAGTCTCCTTTCCAATCGCCTTGACTGCCAGATTTCTCTGCTCTTCCGTCATGAGCGGCATGGCTGCGTGAACCTCGCCTGGAGTGCCAAATATAATTAGCTCCATGACTTCACGATCAGTAAGAGAGATGGCTGCATGAACCAGTTCATCATCACCGGGAGCATCGACGGCCTGAATTGTTTTCGGCAGATCCGCTACCATGACATAGGCAGCCTGACCAGCTTGGACTTTTACGAAAGCATTTTTCTGATCCTGGCTGCCGCTTGTTCCTCGAATGTCATCGGGAATCGGATAACCTGAGCGGTCAAGTATGACGGTCCCGCGACCCATCGCTCCGCCTACTATTCCGGCGACCTGCATACCGCTCGATGCGAGCTTGCGCAATGTCTGCTTTAACCGATTGCGATCGACGCCGATGCGCCTTCCTGAAATTCCACTGGCGCCATCGCTTCCCAAAACCTCGCCGGTCATCTTCACGAGTTTGTTGTCGCGAGGATCGATGTAGCCGATCACATTCACAAAAGCACGGTCGTACTCACTGCCGGTTGTGCGACCGACTAAGATCGTTCCTTTAGGCAAAGACCAACCTGTACCGGCGGAGTCTCTGGTTAGCTCCAGCCTTGCATATGAGTTGTTGCGCAGAGTGAAGATCACTCCCTGTGTTCGAACCGGAAGCATCGTGCCGAAGGGCGGCAATACCGCTGGAGGAGTTTTCGGCGCGCTAACAGGCGGCTTACTTTCAAGACGAGGTTGCGTTGCTGCCATCGTCAGGGCTGCTGTCGTCAGCTTCGCCGATGCGTCATCCACAAAGATACTTGTCGTTGAATTGGCATGATTCTGCATCTGTGCCGGGTAGATCTCACCCGTCTTCCCTAGTTGCTGGTTTCCGCTACCGTTCTGTTGTTGATTGCCGTTGCCATCCGAACCATTGTTGTTAATTTGATCGAATACCGGCGATGAGTTTCCGGTAAAGCCATAGTTGGTGCGAACGCTGGGCGAAGGAGATGGAGTAGGCGAGGCGTTTGGCGAAGGCACGGGATTAGCATCATTCGATCTGGTGCTATCTGTTCCGGTGGCCGCCCGCGCGATGTTGATCGCGTCGGCAGTCAAACCGTTCTCGGAATTTGAGTCTGTTTTATTTTTGGCGTTTTGAAGCTCGCGGTGCGATTCAGCTTCCACTTTCACATTGACCCGATTGACCTTCAGCAATTGATACAAAGAGGCTGTTTGGCAGGCTTGAGAACAGGATTACTCGGATCGTAGAACGTTGCGGCTTTCTCGTTCTGTTGGGTGTCTTCGTCGATAACATCTGCGACCGCGACGTGATCATGATTACCGTTTTGATTCATTGGTGAACTCCTTACTGCCCGCCATTCGGGAGCGTGATTGATGCCGGTTCGTCAGCCGCGTTGGTTTGACCGACAACTACCTTTACTTGTTGATGAACGCCAAGCACCGGCGAGGCGAAAGCGATGGCGTAATAGGCCGTCGTTCCAGCGGGAATTGCGCCCGACGCCGCACTGGCTTCCGTATGAAGCTTCTTGATCGATTGGACGTTAATGGTCTTTCCTTGATCATCGAGCATTTCCAGCGACAGATCGGGACTGCCCGGACTGATCTTCAGTGCGTCAGCGCTCGTATTCTTCACGGCGATTAGCACAATCCGAAAGTCATCCTTCGGATTAGCCTGCTGAAGCGTCGCTAGAGAGATACCGTGAGTTGGCTTGGTCCAGCCTTTGAATTGCTTCGGCTTCTTAATCGCTCGGGTTAACGCTTCGAGCACATCAGCATGCACTCGTTCATTGGATCTGCTGATGTTCTCCGCAATCGGACGTGCAGGATCGGCTGTCGTGGGAGGCGGTGCCGGCTTCTCATTTGTTTCGGTCTTCGGCTTCGGGTCTTTATCAAACTGAATCGTGATTGAAGGCTTCTCCGACAATTCCCGGTCGGGCGCTTTACCGTCTTCGCTCGTCTCCACTGAAATCGAAATCGGCGCGGCGGACTGCACAGTCGTCTTCTCACCTCCTTGTTCTTTGTTATCAAGATTAACTGGCAGTCCTGCCGCGCGCCGTCGCGCCACAACTTCATCGCGGTTGTAACTCAAGACACAGCGATGAACGTTCTGCGCGAGGTCTTCAACTGGATAGAACAAGAATGTGACTACAAGTCCGCTCCGCATCTGTACCGTCACGGTAGCTGCGGGAGCGTGTGCCTTGCGATTAGAAGGCGATGAAATGAACAGCGAGCCGGGCCGGACAACAATCGCGCGCTTATTCCGTTCCAGCGCTCTTTCATCGACCGTCGCCATCTCTGGGTCACCAGGGATGATGTATCGCGGCCCGTCATTGGCCGGTAGTTCAATCAGCACACTGCCGTGCTGGGCCATTGCCAGCCTGACCACCGTCTCATCTTTCGTCACGTCAACCTTCGCCTCACCTACGAAGAAGTCGAGTGAGGCTGGTGTAGAGGGTGCTGGGGTGTTGGTCCGCGCTCCTGCCGCGCGCCTCGGCAATCGATGAATGCAACATTGACGTGGTGCCTGCGGTTTGGTTGGCGACGGCACAGGTTCTTGAGCCGAAGCCGCCATCGAAGCGCACAAGAGACCGAGCAAGGGAAGAATGATCTTCATTTTTCTTTTCCTTTCTTATCCTTGAGTTGAAGCGACTACCGGCGTCTCAGCCTCGCTTGAGCTGAGTTCCTTGTAGTCGATTGAATTGATGCGAAAGCCTGATCGAAGATTGCGGTCGAGACGAAACGTGCCATTTTCAGGAGCATCCGGCAGCAGTTCGACGGTAAGCAAGACGTGTTTGGTCGCGTGCTTACTCTCGTTCTTTACGACCATATCGATTTCTTGAGTGCCGTACACCTTGACGGTCAACGGCTTGCCCGGCGCATGCTCCAAATATTCAGGTTTCCAGGTCGCGTTCCACTGTTGCTCACGCTGGGTTTGCAGGATGTTCTGTTCCGTAAGGTACTGCGCGAATTTCTTTGCCTGACCGGGCACCATCAATCTCAGTGCGGCCTCAATGTCTTTCGACCGCGACCGTTGATCCACTCGGTAGAGATAATCAACGAACGCTTTAACGACGTAATCCATGTCGGCGATTTGGAGTTTGTCTTTTTCCAGCTTGACGGCTTCCGTCGCGCCCAGCTCGCGGTCGTTAATCATCACCGTGCGACCGGAGGACATATCGACCACGATTCGGTCCGGCTTCTGAATCGACTTATAGACAACCCCAACCAGGGCGATGGCAGCAATCACGAGCGAAACTATGATCAGCCTTGTTTGGCGGCGTATCGTTCGCACGTCGGCAGGATCTCGATAACAGACGACCGGCAAAGTTTGCGTGTCGTGCTCGCCAGATCGATCCTTTGCGCGATCGATTATTTCTGTTTCGTCTCTGACAACGGGTAATTGCAAATCCACAGTGCTTGCGCTCATTGAAGTTCTCCTCGAATCAATAGCTGATAGCCAATGACGTTCCTTTCGACTGCGCCGCTCCTACAACTTCCGTACCGCTTCAGTCTGTGAACTCTTTTTCGGGTTTCAGCGAGCGACCCTGTGTGCAACACATCACACCCCCAAGTGTGTGCACCATACACACACCCCCCTCATTGGACCTCGATGAAGAGTGAGCTCGTCTGCCGTGTCGAAGACGGCGATTTCGATCGGTTGTTCTGGTCCCTGCTGGGACGCTGCGCCGAACCTTTTACCTGCGAGACAGAAGGGACGCGTGTTGCTGCTGGATAGGGTCCATTCATCAACAATACGATCGCGGATTTCACGTACTGTTGTGTCTCGCGATAGGGCGGTATCCCACGAGTAATCAGTCTGCGTGGATTTATGATCTTTCTACTTGCGAGCACGAGCGGCCTGCCGGTTTGGAATGATTCAACTGTTCCTTCACCGGCGTTATAAGCCGCTAACGCCAGATCGACTCGTCCACCGAATTTCCTCAATAAGTCCCGCAAATAATGGGCTGCGGCGTCTATCGCGGCTTTCGGATCGTGAGGATTTCGAAGGCCGTACGCTACTGCTGTCTCAGGCATGAATTGCATTAATCCACGCGCGCCTTTTGGACTAACAGTGCTGGGCCGAAATCGCGATTCAATGAAACAGACAGTCCGCAGAATCCGCGGATCAATTCCGTAGCGCTGCGCCGAGTCGATGATCAGCGGCTCTAATTGCCGCTCCCTTTCTCGGAGGGATAGCCCTGGTTCTCGGCGACCCTGGGCCATTGTCGTAGCGGTCAATACAAGCAGTATTGAAATCGATTGGATCAGTCTGGACGACATAGTGAGGCGCGCCCTGAGCAACTGATGGGCCAACTCGTGGCACGGCGATTGAAGAGAGCCGCGACCGTCAACCGACTCGCAAACCCGAAAGACGCTCGGGCGAGCGAGGGAATTTTTGAAAGAGTCATTTCATGGAGGATCGGAAAGATGAACAGCTTGATTGAGCTAACAAGTGTTCCTGGACTGGAAACCGCGCGCGCGGCGCAGATCGGACGAAAGCTCGTGGTGCTGGCGTTTGGAATGAAAGCCTTGAATGGCCCGATTGCGATCGCTTTGATGCTAGTGCTGGGGGTCGTCTCAGCGTCAGCCCAAACGCCGACGGGCTCATTCTTCAACGGCAACAGCTCGCAGCTTGGTAATAGCCTGCGCTCGGTCACGTTCTTCTTGGCCGCAGCGATGATCATTGCCGGAATTATCTTCATCGCCTACGGGATCATTACCTCGGGCCTGAAGGAATCGCTCTCGACCTGGAAGTTCATTACGGGTGCGGCCTGTTTCGCGTTTGGCGGAGTGTGCGCTGCGATTTACGCATTCAGCCAGGGCGATACGGTTCCGCTGGATAACCAATTCTGATTCCGAAGATTCGCGAGCAAGGGTCTGGTAGCCAGAAATCCGCTTGCTGGAGGTGTGAAGGATGAGAGCACGTCCTGTTCGTCCAAATATCTATTTGCCGGTAGTGCGCTTTGGTGTCGCTGACAGCGATTGGTTCACGGTGTTGTTGATTTCATGCGCCGGATATCTGTTGCCGGTGCCGTTCGGGATCACAGTGCTGTACGTTCCGTTGCAGATGTGGACGTGGTTAATAGCCACTGTCGGAAGCATCGCTTTCTTCAACTACATTCGCATCGGGAAGAAGCCCTACTGGTTACAGAACCAGATGAAAGCCCTCTTCTTTCATCATCGACAACATCGCGCGATTCCCAATGGAAGAAAGCGAAGTTTCCATCGCCCCTGGCTCATCGATGGAGAGACGCAAGATGTGCGCGGGCAGCCGGAGACGACGCAAACACCAACGCAAATACAACTTTTGCTGGAACACAACAGACGCTTTCAGGAGGCATGCGAAGAGAAATGGAATTCACTCTTGCTTACGACGAATTAGCAAACGAGAAACAGCTTAAGAATCGGGCGCGGGCGCTGAGATACCCGTCGGGTCGAAGACGCGACGCATCGATTGTCGGCATCTACAAAGATGCTATGCGACATAAGGACGGCGCTCTGACCGTTGCGTATAGCGTAGAAGCGCCTGCCACGATGTTCGCCGATAATTCTCTGGTTGATATCCGCTATGACGATCTGGCCCGGATGTTGGGCTTTGAAAAGCCTGCGGGGACTCTCATTCAGTTCAGATATTCCACGATTCCCGATCCGGGATACGCGATCATCAATGTCATAACTTCGCGCGCCGAGCAGGGCACACATACCTTGGCGTCGCTGCTACAGGCCGCGAATCTCGATTATGTCAAGAGTTCTGCCACGCTTGTTCCCTATCGGCGTAGCGTGCTCACGATGTGGGTCAGAGTGCCTCCGAAGAGGCGAACTAACTCAACGATCAGTGCGCTTTCGGATTTCAAACACGCCATGCGTGGGCAGATCAAAACTAACGGCCTACTAACCGCGCTGCGTAGGTTGCCGGAAATCTATAGTCGCACTGCCGACGATGCGGTTGTCAGACGCACTCTCGAAGATGAAAAGCGCAATTACACTCAAGCGAACGGAATCTGGCGCCAGATCGAGAACTCGTCACCGCTTATGCTGCGGCGCTTCACTCGGCAGGAGATTTGGGAGGCTGTCTTCCTGGGCCATTGCCAGAATGCCGGCGCGATTCCTGTGTTGCCGGAAAGACCCGGACGAGATCTGCGCGATTATCTATGCGGCGAAACTATCGAAGGCGAGTTGAACTACCTGATGCACGGGGAATATCCGGTGGCGATGGTCTCCATGTTCACGCCGCCCAATGAATTTGTAACGGCCGACGCATTGCGAACTCTAATTGGTCGCAGAGATTTCAACAGTCGGCACACGATAGTCACCGAATATCTCTTTCCCGAACAGCGCAAAGAAACCAAGCGTCTTGACCGGCGCATTAGACAAGTGAAGCGCACTTTCACAAAAAGAGACAACCCGGAAGGCGCGGCAGCATTGAGAAGCCTACGCGCTGTTCGTGATGAAGTTGCCGGGGCGCGCGAGTCTCTCTTGCCGACGCGTTTCTACGTCATCCTTTACGGCGAGAGAGCGAGAAATTTCGCCGAGTTGAAACAATCAGTAGATGCGCTCGATGAACAATGCGAGAAGATTGTCTCGGCGATTCGACAGATCCCGGGGGCCAATGCCGAACGCGAAGAGCCGGAGGCGTTGCGGGCTCTCCATCCCTCAGCGATCGCCGGTGAATTAAATCCGAAGCTGACCGGACGAGAACTGACGGAAGTTTCCAATTCCGTTGTGGCGCTCACGCCAACGGAAGATTCCTGGTGCGGAGCCTCAAGACCACACACGCTGCTGGCAACTGTCACCGGGCGTTTGATCGGCATCGATCTATTCGACCGCAATCAGATTCCTTCTCCACTGATTCAGATCATCGCCGCGCCTCGTGGGGGCAAGTCCATTCTCATGGCCCAGTTCGCTTGCGACATTCTCGCGAGCCTGCGCGATGCGAGCATTAACGCAGTCGATATCGGAGAGACATTATTGCCATTAGTTACTGTCCTCGGCGGTCGATACATTCGACCCCAGCCAGATGAAGTGCGGGCTATCAATATCTGGTCATATCCAGATTTGAAAGACGGAGAGCCTACGGATGACATACAAAAGGCGCTCGTCGTCGGCGACTTGAAGATGCTGGCTCGCGTAGGCGATGAAGACAAGACGGCGGAAGATATTATCAGCGCCGTCGTCACTCAGGTTTACGAAAACATCGTTTCTCAAAACGGCCCCGGTCGTCCGCTGTTTGAGCCCGTGCTCTCTCACTTCATAGCCCAGCTCAGGACTTATCCCTTCGATTCCCTAATGGTACGAGAGCGACGAGAAACCCTCGTTCTGGCATTGAGCAACTATGTCGGGCATCCCTGGCTGGATGCGCCGACTCATCCCGATTACGAAGCCAAGTCGCCGTTTGATGTGTTCGAGCTAGGCTCGCTCAGAGACTTTCCGCGCGACATCAAGCTCTCGTTGGCTTACCGCATTGCCGCTCACGTCGCGCGTTCCATCGGACGCAAGCGCGCGGACGGAACTCGTGCGCCTACGGCCAACCTCTTCGATGAAATGTGGGAGATCAAAGAGGAGTATCCATTCATCTTCAAGGTGCTTCAGCACGCCGGTCGTAAAGGACCAAAGGAAAATTCAATCACCATCCTCGCCACTCATGCCTTCGAAGACATTGAGGATGTGGCCTCGTTGTCGAAGACGGGCAACGTGCTCTTTATCGGCAAGCAGCTTGGCGACTATTCAAAGATTGTGGCACACGCGAAGCTATCACCGAATGCCGCCGAAGCTATCAACCACATCAAGACCGCGCCCGGAAGGTTCTCTCAATTCGTGATGGTGATTGGAACCGGGCCGGACCAAGTCGTCGAAGTCGTCCAACACGAATTGAGTCCACTGATGTTGTGGACACTTACGACTAACGCTGATGAAAGGAATGCCCGCAGCCGCGTGCTTGCCTACTATCCGAACTGGTCCGACATGCAGGTTCATGCATGGTTGGCTGATCACTATCCGCGCGGGCTGACTGCTGTCGGCGCTAGGGAAATCGACGAAACGCTTTTGGAGGCTGCTGCCTGAAACCGCAAAACAAAAGGAAGTTTTGCCCAGAGAGGAGCAAATCAATGAAGAATGTTATCAAGCATGTCCTGATCGGAATTCTAGTCGGCGTCGTCCTGTCGCCATCGACTGCGCAAGCCCAATGGACTGTATTTGATCCGGCTCAGTACTCGCTACAGATCGAGCGCCAGATCGAGGAAGCAAACCGCTGGCTTGAACGTGTGAAGCATTACTCGGACGAGATAAACAAACTGGCTGAACAGCTCAGCACGATGAAAGGCGTATTAGGTCAAGCTGAAAAGCTGGTGCTTCATAACGACAACCTGACGCGCACGATGGCCCAGATTGGACAGACGGTGCGCGATGTCTTCGCCCTGAAACGAGCGATTGAAACGATGGTGATTTCGCGTCTCAACATGATCAAGTCAATCAAGACGCGACTCATGAGTGGCATTTTCGATCCGCAGGCCGACCTGCGAGATTTCGAGGACTACCTGCGCAACTCCATCGGGCGTCAAGAGCAAGACAAGATTGCCACAATGAATCGCATCGCTATGTTCGATGCGACCCTAGCCCGCCTATACCACGATCTGCAAACTGCCGAAGCGCGACAAGCGGGCGCGGCGCAAGAGATGAAACAGGCTAAGGACAAGCTCGACGCTGAACTCGCAAAGCCGCAAGCGGAGCAATGCGCTCATTGCATTTCGGACTTGAAGCTGGAGATTGCGTCCTGCGAGAAGATGATCGCGGACCTCGATACGCAAATTACCAATCTCTCAACCCAGATCGAAGACCGAGTGAAACTCTACAACTTGACGATGGAAGAACGCGTGCGAATTGCCAACCGCGTAAGAGCCACGGACGAAGCCTGGGATAACCTGAACATCGTCAAAGACGGCATCTTCGAGGCGATCCAAAGAGGCGGTATACCGACTCCATCTCCGTCACCAAATCCTTAGAACATCAGTAAGCCAAAACTCAGGCCTTCAATGAAATCGAGAAGACTATGAAACTTAGACGAATCGTATCATTTGCCATCCTTGTCGGAATTTTGCTTCTGCCGATGGTCGCGTACGCGCAGGCTCCATCGCCTACGCCTGCGCCGTCGCCGGTCAGATCTCTTTCCGATAACATCGCTGCGCTGTCGCAGCGCGCAGGATCGCTGATTCCTTACATTAATAACGAGATTGTCTCTAAGCTGATCGGCTGGTTTGAACTGCTTGCCTGGGTATTCGGCAACTGTTTGGCCGGCTTTGCCATGCTGCGAGTCATGCGCGAGGACAACGGTGAAGGCCCAAACCTCTACTGGTGGTTTGGCCGCTTGGCTTTGTTCTTCATGCTGTCGGGAACGAGCCTGGCGATCATCAATGGCATGAGCGCCATTGGCTACGAGATCGCCAACGGCAACGAAACAGGTCAACGATCGGTGCTGCAAAACCTCTATTTGGCCCAGCGTGACAGCTTCAACGACTCATACTCCAAGTTCCAGCAGAACCTGTTTACTGTAAAGGTCGATGGCCGCGAGACTGCCGTCAATCCGGTGCCGTTAGGCAGTGAATCAGTCTTGGGTATTCTCGTCGATACAGACAGCACGATTCAGAACTTCGATCAAAAGGCGGACGTCTCGCAATGGAACATCTCCACGATGATGAGCTGGCTTAATTTCGAAAGGGCCTTGATCGAATTTGGAGATCTCATCCTGGTAATCCTCGGCGCGGCGCTGACACTCGCCTTGAAGCTGGCGATGCCATTCATGCTGGCCTGCATTGTGGATAAGCAGATCGCCAGCAAGACGACGTATCCATTTTTCTACGGCGTCATCGCTCTGACGTTGATCTGGCCTTCAGTTTCCAAAATCATTCGAATCATCGCTTATATGTGGGGCAACGTCGCTATGGCAGTCGGCGATAGCTCTCCTTTATATATATGGGACTACCAGACGATGCGGGCGATTACCGATCCACTGGCACAACCTCAATACACGATAGCGCTCGCCGCTTTCGCGATGGGTTTGGGTGCACTCTGTCTTTACGGCACTCCTTTCATTTCCCTGTACATATTATCCGGTCGTGTTTATGAGTCGGTGGCGACTGTGGTTTCAAGCTGGATGGGTGCGATGGTTGGCACTGGTATTGAAAAGTACAGCGCGGAAGCTGCGGCTTCGATCAATCGACAGGCGGAAGCTACTCAGTACAATGCCGGCTACCAAGCGGACGTGACTCGATCAGCAGGACAGCAAGAAGGCGGAAACTTGCGAGCCCAAGGACAACGATCAGCGCAGCTCGCTTCCGTTCAGGCTGCATTGACGAGCCAAGTCGCAGCTACGACCGGCGCTGCGACGACACAACGCATGATCATTCAAGCGGCAGCGGGATTTCAGAAATCTCAAGTTGGGGCCGACGTTTCCCGCAACATTCGAGAAACAAACATCGGGAAAGATCAGCAGGTGGGTACGTTCACAGCGTCGGCGGACAAAGAGAAAGTGATGGCCGCAGCCGAGTCTCATGCGGCTAAGAACGACCAATGGGGACGTAACCTCGCAGACCTGCTTCCGCCGGAGATTCCGATCGTCCGCCCCTTGCTTAGCGGGGGATTTCAGAATGCAGCGATCGGCAACCGCAATCGGGGCGTCAATCAAACTGCCGACGCTTACCGTGACACAGCTACCGGTTTGCAGAACACGGCAGCAAGCAAGTCCGTTTCCAGCAGTCAGCAATACGAAACCGACATGAAGGTTGCGATCGACAGACAAGCCGGCGAGCAGATCTCCGGTGTGAATGCCGGCGCGGGCGAAGCGATCGGGGGCTATAGACGTGGAGCTACGGAAGCCCGAGGCGGAGTTGAGCAAAACTATCGCAAGGAACTCGACGCTAACAGGGCAATCTACGTAAGCCAGGTCGATGCCGCCGGTCAGACTCGCAATGCCGGACTCGAAGCCGCCAAACTGCGTCAAGCCGCTGCCGTGATTGCTCAAGTCGGACGGGAAATTTCGAGGGAAGTCGGGCAAGGAATGCGAATCAGGTTTTGACTTCTTCTTGCCAACCACATACCACGCGCGGTATGCTAGTGCCAGAAGCGCCTTGAGCCTTCTCGGTCAGCGGCCCTCTGGTGATGCTGTAAGAAGTAACAAGAATGCCATTTCCTGAGTTCACCGCTGATGGAGGGCTGCCGCCCGGCATTTATCGCGGCACGGCAGACGAAATCGTGGAGCGCTTCTGTAGAAACAGCGAGCGTCGGCAGTATCTCGAGGAACCGTTGCGGCTGCTCGTCCAAATCGCGATCGATTCGGAGGCCATTGCTTTGTACCTCAATGGAAGCTTCGTCACCGACAAGCAAAATCCGAGAGACATTGATGGGGTCATTGTGCTTCCCGACGCCTTTGACACGACTGGTGAGCTGGCGCAGAGACTCCGTCAACTCCATCGCGATTACGGACTGGACATCGAGCGCGTGGCTACTCATGACATAGAGGAACGCGATTATTTGCTCAAGGACTTCTTCGGAACTGATCGCGAGGGAAAACCTCGGGGACTCGTGGAGGTAATTCTATGATCAAGAATGAGCAGCAATTTCGGATTACAAAAGGGAAGCTCGCCGATATGAGCGCTCGTCTAGATCGTATCCGCGCGAAGTATTCAAAGCAAACGGACTTCCGCTTCTATTCTGAGACAACACGGAATCAAGTTGAGCAGATGCAACGGGAGCTTGACTGGTATGCCCTGGCGAAAGAAGGCGACGTTGATAAACTGATTGCTCTTTGGAATGAACACGGCTCGTTGCACCCAAAATCGAAGCACGATCTCGCGCTCGGCGACTTCCTGGCACTGCTAAGAGTCGCGCGGGGGATGAGACAAGAGGATCTCGCTAAGACGCTCGGAATAGAGCAAGCGCATGTGGCCAGATATGAGCACCATGATTACACCGGCTACTCTCTCGATAGTCTTGATCGGGTGCTCAAGGCACTTGGAGTACGTCTGACTCTGGGTAAGGGACAACTTGAACGCGCTGCGTGAACAGACTTAAGAACGCGTCATAGAAATTGATTTAAGTCCAGGCCTTTTCTCACTCTGAAACTCTGCGTTGCTCCATGCGCCTTCGCGTCCGCTCAAGACGTTGATAAAGCGCACCTCGGTCGAGTCCTAACAAACGCGCGGTTTTGACATGACTTCCGGTCTGAGCCATCAACTGATCGTACAGGCTGAGGAAGCTGCGGTCGATAAAGGCCTCAAGGGAGTCATTTTCATAAATCAAGAGCGGAATCTGCGCATCGGGCCGACATTGACTGGCTGCGGGCATCGCTCGTCGCACAGCATCAGCCGTGATCTCTCCATTCATCGTTCTGGCTACTATTCTCTCGATGACATGCCGAAGCTCGCGGACATTACCGGGCCACCCGTAATTGCACAAGATGGTCATAGCGTCCCGTTCGATTTTGTGCTTCCGTGGGCATTTGATCTTTTCCTCGGCTTGGCGCAAGAAATGATGAACCAGACCTGGAATATCGGAAGCTCGGTGCCGAAGCGCTGGAGTATCAATTGTCAGTACTGCAATTCGATAAAAGAGATCCTTACGGAAGCGACCAGTATTCATTTCTTGTGTCAGATTGCGATTGGTCGCCGTTACGATTCGCACATCAACTGATGTTTCAGCGCGACCACCGACCGGTCTGAAGGTGCCTTCTTGCAGGACGCGTAGCAGCTTCACCTGACATGCTGGCGACATCTCGCCGATTTCATCCAGAAAGATAGTTCCGGTATCTCCGGCCTCGAACAGCCCTTTGCGCTTCTCGTTCGCGCCGGTAAAAGCGCCCCGTTCGTAGCCAAAGAGTTCTGATTCAAGCAGCGTTTCGGTAAAGGCGCCGCAATTGATTGGAATGAAAGGCTTCGTCGAACGGGCGCTGTTTTCATGAATAGCCCGCGCGACCAATTCCTTTCCGGTGCCAGACTCACCAGAGATAAGGACCGTAAAACCACAGCGGGCCGCCACGTCAATATGCTGCAGCAGGGATTGAATCGCCGCCGATTCGCCGACGATGCCGTGATCGAAGAGAGAGAATTGCGAACTCACAAACCTTTCTATCTCCACACCTATAACTTGGGCGAGAAAAACCGTCTAGCGGTCGCTATATCTATCAAGGACGGCGCAAGTGGACAGAAATCTCAATTTGAGGAAAAATATTTCCCGAAGAAGTTGTTTGCCTGGTATTCGCTGCCCGACCGACAAAAATTTCTTGCTCAGACTGAAATTTTGGGCCAAGACTTCCGTCTATAGACAATGTAGTCCAAAAATCCGATACGAAATGGGCGGCATACCCGTCTCTTCGGGAAGGAATCGTTTTCAAGTCGTGAGATTATTAGAGACCCCTTACTGGGCCAGTCTATCTATCGCGAGCCTCTTAAAGCGAAGAACCCTCGCGGCGACGGTTTGCCTGCTATCGCTTAGTATTTCCAGCGCCTTTGCGCAGAGCGATTCGATCAATCCTGGCAAGAACATCGAAGTTATCGGGGTGCCGCCGATACCCGCGTCACTCGCCAAAGAGGTTGAGCCTTACAAAGGCATATACGGATTGCCTCTAGCCGGATGGAATCCAGCCAGACACGAGGTTTGGTTGAAGGGTCTTTCGAGCGTGACGTGGGTCTCGCGCGTTGTCAGCCCAGGCATGAGGCCCATGCCTTCATCAATCTACATTCAAGCGGGCGGCATCTACGACACTTACTTTCAATCACAGGGCAAGTATCTCGCTTACACGCGCGATGCTGCTGGCAATGAAATCTTTCACCTGTATCTCTACGACATTGGTAGTGGCATCTCGACGTTACTCTCTGACGGAAAGTCCCGAAGCACTGAGCCTGTCTGGTCCAGTGCTGGCGACAGGATTGTTTACAGCTCAACTCCGACGAGCGGGGTCGGGGTCAACCTGCGTTTGCTCGATCGGCTAGATCCGAAAGCCGATCATCCGTTGGTTCAGTCTTCCGGCAGTTATCTGAAAGCCTACGACTGGTCGCCTGACGACAAGCAGATTGTGTATTGCGACTTCTCGTCAAACACAACCGCCACACTCTGGTTGGTTGATGTTGCCAGCGGAAATAAGACGCTACTTTCACCGAAGACCGATCAGCCCGAGTTTTATGACAATCCACAGTTCAGCAAAGACGGTAAAGGAATATACGTCGTCACGGATCATGATTCGGATACGCGGCGATTGGCTTACATTGAGTTGTCAAGTCGGAGAATTACTCATGTCCCGTCAAACCCGAAATGGGACGTCGATGAGTTTCAGCTGGCTCCTGGCGGAAAGACTCTTGCCTTTGTTACGAACGAGGATGGAATCTCTCGATTGCATCTCCTCGATGTTGTCACGGCCAACGAAGGTCCCGCGCCTCAGCTTCCGACTGCCATCATCTCGAATCTGAAATGGAACAAAGAATCTACTGATCTAGCCTTCAATCTGAAATCACCACAAACACCAAATGATGTGTACTCAGTTAATGTCCAGACCGGCAAAGTTGAGTTATGGGCCAAAAGCGTGACCAGCGGAACCGACACGTCGCAGTTCTCGCAAGCTGAGCTAATTCACTGGCCTACCTTCGACAAACGAACTATCTCAGGATTTCTCTATCGTCCGCCAGCGAAATTCAAAGGCAAGCATCCGGTGATCATCGACATTCACGGTGGCCCAGACGAGCAATACCGGCCGACATACAACCACGAAGAGAATTATTTCTTGAATACGTTGGGTGTCGCAAAGATCTATCCGAATGTCCGGGGTTCAACGGGGTATGGCAAGACGTTCGCACACCTTGACGACGGGCTGCGAAGAGAAGATGCAGTGAAAGACATTGGTGCGCTCTTAGACTGGATCAAAGCACAACCGTATTTGGACTCAGATCGCGTCATGATTGAAGGCGGAAGCTATGGTGGATATCTCGCACTCTCAGCCGCATACATCTACAGCGATCGGATCAGGAGCACAATCTCTGACAGTGGAATCACGAGCCTTCTCAGCGATGCCGAACATACCGATGCTTGGCGACGCGATATTGAGCGATTGGAGTTTGGTGACGAGCGCGATCCGAAGATAAGGCAGTTCATGGAGAACACTGCTCCTGTCGCTAACGCAAGGAAAATTAGGAAGCCGTTGCTTATCTTTCAAGGCGCTAACGATCCGCGTGTTCCCGTAAGCGAAGCGGCAAGCCTAGTAGCCGCTACGAAGGATCGAATACCTGTTTGGTACGTCTTGGCGAAGGATGAAGGCCACGGCTTCACACAACAAGAGAATCGAGATTACAAAACGTACGCAACGATACTCTTTGTCAAAGAGTTCTTGCTGAAAAACTGACCGCTAAACCAAAGCCGTAGTTCCATCGCGGCAAATAAAAAACAAGGAGAAACAAGATGAAGAAACTAAAAGCGATCATTGCAAGCCTGTGTCTTGTCGGGGCGTTGGGACTAGCGACTCCGACTATCACAAAGGCAGACGACGGTACTGGACCGCAGGGAGCGTCGAAATCGACGACTCCCGCACCACCACCGGCGCCTTCCGTGCAGGACTTTTGGGCGCTGATACTTGCCATCTTAATGTGGCTTTTCGGCGGCTAACTGGGTTCTCTCCCAAGTTCCGGTGCAGGGCCAACGGATTTATTTGTTTGCTCTGCACCGAGCTTGGCATTTGATCTAAAGAGATTCGTATGTTCAGGAAATTATTCATTGTTGTCGGGTTGCTATTGTCGCCTCTGTGTGCATTCGCACAGTCTGGACGAGAGCAGACGCGGAGTGATGTAACCCTCAATGACGGGGTAAAACTGCCCAGCCAATTAAGAGATTCGAAGTTACTCGCGACCACTTATTATCAGTTAGGACACCTTTATTCAGACCGCAATCTTTTCCCAGAGGCGATTGCGGCATATGAAAAGAGTAAAGACGGCTTTGAGAGAGCGGGACTCACACGCGACGAGGTTTATGTCCTCGCAGACTTAGGCGCGCTCTATTTCATTCAGGAAGACTATAAGAAAGCCAGAGAATGCTCTGAACGCAGCTTGCACATCGCTGAAAGAGCAAATAGTAATATGCCGGCGGGAGCGTTTCCTGACGACTTTGGTAAAGCGCGAGCGTTGCTCACCCTCGGCGACCTTGATACTGATGAAGGCAACTATGAACAAGCCGTTGAGAAGCTGCAAAACTCCCTGGCTCTTTATCAGCGATTAAACGGCCCAGGTTCGTCATACGATTTGTACATAGCAGGTGTTTACGGTGCGCTAGGACGCGCGTACCCCGAGATAGGCGACTCCGCAACCGGGCTGCTCTGTCTGAACAAAGCGCTCGATATTGCCAACCACAACTCTGACGAGAGTTTGACAGCTAGTCTGCGAAATGACATTGGCTATCTCTATTTGGAACAAGAGGACTACGCACAAGCAAGTGCCCAATTCAGTGAGAGTTTCAAAATCTACGAGGCCGAGAATAATAAAAGAGAGAGCGGCAGAGTGCTGTTGAATCTAGGTGTCACCGAACAACGAAGATCGAATTACAGCGACGCATTGCGATACTTTAGACTCAGCATTGAGAACGCATCGATAACAGGCGCCCTCGATAATCAAATCGCTGCTTATGAAGGAATTGGAGCTGTCTTAAGCTCAAAGAAAGATTTTCCCGGCGCGACTGACGTCTTGAACAAAGGCCTAGCGATCGCCAAGAACACGGGCAACAGGACTCGTCAGGCTGAAATCCTGTGGCGTTTAGCTCAGGTCAATTACGAGACGGGAGACTATGCGCAATCTACTTCGCTCGCCGAAACACGTTGCCGGCAGTGAGTTAGAAACTCAATTGTTCTTGGAAAACAAAGTCGCCTCTTACAATGCTCTCGTTGATCTACTCATCAGGCAAGGCAAACCTCTCGATGCGCTCCTGTATGCGGAGCGAGCGAAAGGACGTGTGCTGCTCGATGCGCTGCGAGATGGAAAGCCTGACTTGGCAAAGGCGTTGACGCCGGTGGAGAAAGCGGAAACTCAACGTCTGAACCGAAGGATCTCTGAGATCAACGATACGATTAGGAAGCAGGAGATGGCCGATTCTTCGTCGCTGAACTCTCTTTACGCGCAACTGGATGCGGCACGCGTTGAATATCGATCATTTCAGGACGCGCTCTACGTAACGCATCCCAATTTGAAAATTCGCAGCGGCCACACTGCGTCACTTTCCACTGCTGATCTAAATGGACTGACTGCTGATGGCGACACTGCCTATTTGGAGTACGTAGTCGCGAAAGATGGTATCTCGCTGTTTGTGTTGAGCAAAAACAAATCGAACGGTGCTCCCGAAGTCAAGGTATATCGCATCGCGATTAAACCGGAAGACTTGAACCGGAAGGTCGATGAGTTTCATGACGCACTCGCTGAACAACGACTTGCCTATACGACGCCAGCGCGCGAACTCTACACGCTTTTGATCGCGCCTGCGGAGCAGCAACTCCACGGAGTCGGCACGATTTGCATTGTGCCCGATTCGTTTCTATGGAATGTGCCGTTTCAAGCGCTGATGACGGCGAGTGAACACTTCCTCATCGAGGAACACGCACTGTACTACGCTCCGTCATTGAGTGTGCTGCGGAAAATGAACCAAAAGAAAGGCATAGGCGAGACGACCAACACGTCTTTAATCGCTTTCGGCAATCCTGTGGTCGGTAAAGATGAGCAGAGCAATGCCGACTTATGCCCTCTACCGGAAGCGGAGCAGGAGGTAGTCTCAATCGCGAACTCTTTTGATAAGACGAAGAGCAGAGTGTTGATCGGACGCGATGCCAGTGAGAAGTCCTTCAGGGCTCTCGCGCCGACCTATTCATTAATACACTTGGCCACGCATGGCGTGATCGATAACAGCCAACCACTGTATTCGCACTTACTCCTGACGAAAACTGAAGGCGATCCAGAAAACGATGGCCGATTAGAAGCACGGCAGATCATGGACATGAATCTTAATGCTGATTTGGCATCCTTATCCGCATGTGAGACTGCAAACGGCAAAATCGCGCCCGGCGAGGGCGTAATCGGAATGTCCTGGGCATTTTTCGTCGCTGGCACACGCTCGATGCTAGTGAGTCAATGGAAAGTAAACTCGACTAGTACGTCTCAGCTGATGTTGAGTTTTTACAGGGCTCTCGCCGCCGACCAAAATCCGTCTAAACTTGAGAAAGCGAAGGCGCTGCAAGCAGCAACTCTGCGGTTGATGAAAGACCGACATTACAGTCAGCCGTTTTACTGGGCTGGTTTCGTTTTAGTGGGCAGCAATCAGTGAATTGAAAATGGGATGATTCACATTAACGTAAGGTGCTATGATCGCGCCTCTCGCGAAGTCAATTATAGGGAGCGATTTTCAGCGTGACAGCGGTCATCGACGAGAATAAGTATCCAAATCCTGTCTACAAATGGCTGACGAACGTGCTCCAGACTTTCGTGACGCCGACACTTGTCCCGAGCAGTATCGACACTGCTGATCGCATCCTTTCCGCGTTCGCGAAGACGACGCATAGCCTATTTCTATGGGATCTAGGCTTTCCGAATGCTGTGGCAGAGAAGTTAGAGGCAGGGGAGTATCGCATTGGTTTTACGCCTGAGATCATATTCGCCTTGTATGAAGCGGCTCTACTCTACGCCGCAGTTTTAGAGGGAGATGAAAAGGAACCTATTGGGACCGCAATGCCAATACGAATGAGGGAAGGCGCTTTTTATGATTATGACTTCATCTTGGGTGGCGCGGCGACGATACACTTAGACGACAAGTTCAGGCTCAATATATCTTCTTATTTCTCGAATCTTCCCAAGAGGAATGATTATAAGATCCTGGCAAGGCTTTTGTTTGACTTCGCCCTGGCTTGGGTCTGTCTACATGAGAGAGCACACATTCTAAAGGGCCATGTCGATTACGTCCGCTATGCTCAACTTGGTAAGCTCTACGAATCACCCGTTTTGGAAGCCGGTTATTTAGGTTTCTCTGAAAAAGAATCTCTCTACCGCAGATGTCTAGAAATGGATGCGGACGTGACGGCAGCTATTGACCTGTTGACTCGGAATACACAACCCTCGATCTGGACCCTTTACAGAGTGTGTCCCCGTCCAAAAAACGATGAAGAGGCCATTATTCTCTCTGTCGCCATGATCATTGTCGCGATGGCGGTCCTGAAAAAGATTGAGATGACGGGCGGCATTAGCCCAGAATACCCCACTACAGAAGAGCGAATCGCTTATAGCGTTCTAAATCTCGCTAGTTATTACGCGAGACCCAGTGAGCTGAGGTCTGAACCCGAGTCGGACGAATGGAAGGCGGTGTTGAAGGGGTGTCTGCAAGCCCAGAGATTCTTGGATCGGACGAACAAGTATTTGCCTTCATTCACATTCAACCAAGAGCACGGATTCACTGCGACGAGGGCAAAACAAACAGCAATGTTGAATGCGGTTCTAAGTGACAACTTGAGGGCAACTCTATCTGATATTGTCGATAAAGTTTTTATAGTCGGTAAATAGAAGCGCCCTTAGAGGTAAACCTTGCAAGTTGGTAAGGTATTCGTCTCTCATTCTAGCAACGACAAGACCTTCGTTGACCGTCTTGTCGATGATCTCGCGAAGCGAAAGATCCCCGTGTGGTATGACCGGTTCGATGTTCGGATTGGTGACAGCATTCCGAATAGGATAAACGATGGCATAGCAACAGCGCGATACTTCCTTATAGTTCTCTCACCAGCCGCCATTGTCTCTCGCTGGGTTCGCGAAGAACTGAACGCTGCGTTGGTACGGCAAATAAATCTGGGCGGCACGTTCTTGTTACCACTTCTGTACGAGGATTGCGAAATTCCGCCTCTCCTTGCGCACCGACGGTTCGCCGATTTTCGAGCTGATTACGCGAGCGGACTTGCTGAGCTTCTATTGTTGTGGGGCAACGATGCAGCCGCGTGCGACAGTGCGAAGCGCGAACGCGTATTTCCATGGCCCGACATTGATATTTCGGACCGGGAATTCATCTATTTGCATTCAACGCGATTTGACAAATTCTTTCGCATGAGCTGCTCACTGTCATGGACTGCTGGCCAAACGATCGAATACCTTGTAAAGGCTCTAACCCTTCCTTGGAGCAAGGAACTTCCCGAAGTTGGAATGAGGTGGTCATTCAGCTATCGCCTTATCTTTTCGGATAAAACTCTTTCGCTCTCACAAATGTTGAGCGAAGCTGGAGTATCCATGGGAGCAGTTGTTCAAATCGAAATTAACGGGGCGTACGAGGATCTCTTTGAGGAGGAGCGCGAAGACATGCGTTCGAAGATTTACATGTTAACGCCAGAAGTGATGGAGCAACGCAGGAAACGGGAGGAACGAATCGCGGAAGGGTTACGGTTGCGTGGGACGTTAACGTCCGAAAGGCTTAGGCAAATCGTAAATCAGTGCTTCTCTCATGTCTAGCGAATTGTAAGGAACGTCAGCATCAAGTCGGAGGCTATGGTTTCCGAGGCGAGGCACTCGCGCTTCGAAGTAAGTTGGTCGCGAGTTTTGACGTTGGATTAAGCCGAACAAGTTCTCGAAGTTCACGTTGGGCTTCAGCGACCATTCCTTCATGGGCGTAGAAGACTCCCAAGGCAAGGTGCGAACGCGCCTTCGTTAGTTGTTCCAATTCCTGCATACCGCTCGCCGACAAGACTTTGAACTTCATTTGCGAAGCAGACATTCCAGGCGAAACGATTTTCTTACCATCAACGGTTGCTTCAACTTCCCAAGCATAGATCTCATCGCGCTTGAGCGCAGTGGGTGGAATCCATGACGTGTGATCGGCTGGTAACTCTCCACTGTTAGCTATTTCATGACCTTTCAGATCGCCCACAAGGACTCTATAGCTGGTTGCGCCGGTCAATCTTTCCCACTCGAAAGAGGGCCGATCCGAGATGATTACCGTCCTCGCCGGGGATAGCAGCTTGAGTGTTAGGCCATGATCAGGTCCCCTGAGAACAATGGGTAACCCAGCAAGTTCGGTTGCTATTTCGGGCACTTTGAGGTTTTCCGCAACCAACGCTTCGCCGATCTCCTGACGTATGTTTTGTGGAATCTCATCAAGTCCAGAGACATTCCCGGCCTTATCAATTGTCACGGTCCCTCGTTCATCGTTTAACACAGCAACCGCGCCCGCATTCTCAGACTGCTTGAGTGGCTCTCGATTCTTTACGGTCAACGGCGGGCTCGGGGCCGGTCCGGGCAGTTGTTCTGAAGGAACCGGAGCGGGAGTTGGTTGTACTTGCTTGACCACCTGATTCTCGGGGGTGGGTGTTGGACCAACGCCCCTCGTATTGATTTGCGATGGCGGCGTTCGCTGCGCTTCCAAATTTGCGTTGCGTTTGAGAACCAGCACTGCGATGATCAAGCCAACCCCGACAAGGAGGATTGCTGCGACAGAAGCGGGCTTCGATGCCAGCCCTCGCCGCCAATTCCAAATCGAAACCGCGCTCGGTTTCGGCTCCTTGACCGCCGGCCCGTACCGAACCCGCAACTCCGGCTCGATCTGCTCGCGAAAAGCCAGGAAGCTACGCACGTCTTCCCGACACGTTGCGCAAGAACTCAGGTGAATATCAATTATCTCCCGCTCAGTCGCATCAACCTTATTCTCGGCAATACCGACAAGCTGTTCGTAATCGAGGTGATCGTGTCTGAACCAGAATTCCGGAGCGAGAGTAAACGTAAGACCTTCCGTCCCTCTTTGACTCCTTAGAGTCTCAGTCAACACCCGGTGACAGGCCTCACACTCCGCCAAATGCTTGGCGATGGTTACTTGCTGCTCCTCCGGAAAAGCGCTAACAGAGAAGCGTTCTATTTCCCCCTTTGGTATGTGCTCAGGCATATCACCGGGCCTTCTTAGCCACTATTCTTAAAGACGGAAGTCTCGGCCTAAAATTCCAGTCGCCAGCAAGTTTATTTTCTCCCTATTTCTGAGGGTCCCAATTCCTTCTCAAGACGCTTCAGCGCTCGGAAATGCCATTGGGTCACCTGAGAACGGGTGGCATTCAATTCGGCAGCGATAGTCATGTAATCCATTGGCATCCGCGACCGAAGGCGATTTACTTCGTCCGACGAACGTCCAAGGGTTTGCGCGATCTGCGGAACGCCTGCGATTCCCATTTCGAGCAATAGACTGAAAAGATCGGCGCCCCTTTCGTCCTCGAAGTCAAAACAGAAAGTATCGCGTTGTCGTACCGGCATCCGCTTCACAATCTGCCAGACGCGATTCAGCAATTCCTTCGCTGCTACCGCCGATTCAGCCGCGATGGCCTTCTGCGCGAGACTAAGATCACTTACCAAGCCTTCATCCAATGACATGGCTTCACTTGGTTGGTCCTTAATCCGAAGCAAAAGCGCGACGAATCCAGCCAGATCATCAATCTTAATAGGACAATCGATCCACTGAAGCACTTCGGCCACAATTCTTGTGAGCGGGACCTGATGGATGTCTTCGTTTGCAAACCTGGCGCTGAGAAACGTGTCGAGATCGTTCTCCAGCCCGCGCACTTGCCGCTCGGAAGCCGGCAATCTAGCCATACCTCGCCAGACGGCAAAACCGCCAACGATTTCATCATCGACTTTCCACGCCGCAAAATCCGGGTGGCGGCTGAAAATATCACGGACGTTGTGTTTGAATCGGTACTTGGCTGGGGATCTCGCCCGCAGGAAATCGTTGCACGCGTTGATCGCGATGCGAGTGACGTAGCGTCGGAAGTTTTCTATTTCAGTCGGGCGTGAAGAAGTGTACAAATCGTGCAGCATCTGAACGATCTTGGCTAATGTTTCCTGGTAGACATCTTCCGCTTCCTGATTATTGCGGTTGGTCCCGTGTTGACTAACATGAAACCCAAGTCTCGACCGCAAAGTCTTCCTAACCACTGGCGCCGCATGCAGAAGCAGCAACTCGTCGAAGCATCGTTGCTTCTCCGACTCATCAGTTGCCTGGAGATACGGCACTAGAACTTGGTCCATAAAACTCAGTTCAACTACTTCCGATAACTGATTACTAGATAGGCAGTTTAACAGACTCAGATGCTCGTCGAAGGACACCGACCCTAGCCTGAAACGCTCAAAGGTCTAGATGGTTCTGTACGGAGGCTGGCTGTAGTAAGATCGGTGTGACGTTGAGGAGTTGGGAACTTCCAAGATCTGCAAAGCTTCAGTTATCCTTAGCCACTCAGTTCTATCCCTGGAGCGTCTGTGAAACCCGAAGAACGAGCTAGACAAAAGATCGATCAACTTCTCGGAGCCGCTGGCTGGATTGTGCAAAGTCGCGAGAACTTGAATCTCGGCTCGGGTCCTGGCATCGCGTTGCGCGAGCTTCCATCACCGACTGGCCCGGCAGATTACTGGCTGTTTGTAAATCGTCAATTGATTGGAGCTGTTGAAGCCAAGCCGGAAGGCTTCACCCTAAGCAGCGTTGCCGACCAATCAAAGAGATACATGCAACATCCTCCGGTTGGTGTTCCTTCGGCTTCAGGTCCGCTTTCATTCGGTTACGAGAGTACTGGCGTTGAAACGTACTTTCGCAACGACAAAGATCCTGACGCACGTTCGCGCCCGGTCTTCTCTTTTCACCGCCCCGAAACTCTGGAGGGGTGGAATAAGAAAGCGCCAACACTGCGCGCGGCTCTGAAGGAAATGCCTCCGCTTATCACTACCGGTTTGCGTGATTGTCAGATCGAGGCGATTAGAAATCTTGAAAACTCCTTCGCATTAGCGAAGCCACGTGCATTATTACAGATGGCCACAGGCAGCGGGAAAACATACACAGCCATTAGTGAAGCGTACCGGCTGATCAAACATGCCGATGCTCGCCGCATTCTATTCCTGGTTGATCGGCGGACACTCGGTAAGCAAGCATTCCGTGAATTCACGCAGTACGTGACTCCTGACGATGGACGAAAGTTTACCGAGATTTACAATGTCCAGCACCTTACTTCGAATACGCTCGATCCCGTAAGCCAGGTTTGCATTACGACGATTCAGCGCCTGTATTCAATGCTGACTGGTCAATCGGAATTCGCTGAAGAGAACGAAGAACGATCGCTCTATGCGGTGGCACCCGAGGCTGAAAAATCTCTTGACGTGATCTACAGCCCGGCGCTTCCGATCGAAACTTTTGATTTCATCGTTACCGATGAGTGCCATCGGTCTATCTACAATTTATGGCGACAGGTATTGGAATACTTCGACGCGTTTCTTGTGGGTTTGACCGCCACTCCATCGAAGCAGACGTTCGGGTTCTTCAAACAGAACCTCGTTACAGAGTATCGACATGAAGACGCTGTGGCTGATGGCGTCAACGTTCCTTACGAAGTCTATCGAATAAAAACGAGTATCAGTTCAAAGGGAAGCACAGTTGACTCCGGCTTTTACGTTGACAAACGCGACCGCGAAACAAGGAAACGACGTTGGGAACGTCTTGATGAGGAAATGGCGTACAGCGCCGATCAATTGGATCGAGACGTAGTGGCTGAGGATCAAATCAGATTGGTGATTCAAACGTTCAAAGACAAATTGTTCACAGAGTTGTTTCCTGGCCGAACGATAGTCCCGAAGACGTTGGTCTTCGCGAAGGATGACAGTCATGCGGAAGACATCGTGCACATTATTCGAGAGGTGTTCGGCAAAGGTAACGAATTCTGCAAGAAGATCACCTATACGACAAAGAAACCTGAGGATTTGATCTCCGCATTCCGCAATTCTTACGATCCCCGCATCGTTGTCAGTGTCGACATGATCTCGACCGGGACTGACATACGCCCTCTCGAATGCTTACTTTTCATGCGCGATGTTAAGTCCCGAGTTTACTTCGAGCAGATGAAAGGACGGGGCACGCGGACCATTGATGACACGGAATTGCAGGTCGTCACCGGTGATGCGCAACACAAGACACAGTTTACGATTGTGGACGCTGTCGGCGTCACTGAGAATGATAAGACAGATTCCCGACCACTGGAGCGGAAACGCAATGTGCCGCTGGAGAAACTTCTTGAGTCGGTGGCCCTCGGCATCCGAGACGAAGCAACGCTTTCGTCTCTTGCCGCAAGACTGGCGCGGCTCGGTCGCGCTTTGACAGTTCCGCAGCGCCGCGAGATCGAAACTGCCGCAAGCGGCAAACCGCTTCACGCACTTGTGCACGGTTTGCTTCTTTCGACTGATCCGGACGCGCATGAGCAGCGGGCAAAGGAATTGTTCAAGACGGAGACACCTGCGCCAGAACAAATCGATTCAGCCGCGAAGGAGTTAACCGGCGAGGCTTGTGCCCCTTTCGATGATCCGAAGCTGCGCAAGAAGATAGTTGAGGTAAAACGACAGAACGAACAGACGATCGATACAGTTAGTAGGGACAAACTGATCGATGCCGGTTTTGACGAACTGTCAAAGAAGCGTGCGCGCGCAACGGTCGAGACATTTAAGAAATTCATCGAAGATAACCAGGACGAGTTGACGGCCTTGCAAATCATTTACAGCGAGCCGTACGGGAAGCGTCATCTTAGCTATGAGGCTATCGAGCAACTTGCCGCGGCGATTGAGCGTCCGCCCACGAACCTGGGGTTAGAGAAGGTTTGGGACGCATATGAACAATTAGAGAAGTCGAAAGTTCGTCGCGCAGGACCGCAAAAGATCTTAACGAACATTGTCTCGCTGTTGCGCTTTACGCTCGGTGAAGCTGAGACATTAGAGCCTTGGTCTGAGACCGTGGAAGCGCGCTTTCAGGAATGGCTCAAGCAGCAGAAAAAGGCGGGCCGTACATTCGCGCCAGAACAGATCGAGTGGCTGAATATGATCAAGGATCACATTGCCACAACCTTGACAATTGAGATGGGAGACTTTGAGCTGTCTCCATTTCACGACAAAGGCGGTGCAGCGAAGATCTATCAAATCTTTGGGCCGAGCCTAAGTCAGATTCTTGATGAATTAAATGAGGCATTGGCAGCGTGATTGAAGCGAACGGTCATGACGATCTCCCATCTGGTTGGGCACTAGCAACACTTGAGGATTGTGTTGAGATCTTGGACGGTCAGAGGATTCCGATCAATTCGGAAGAGCGAGACCAAAGAATCGCTGGCAGATCTTCGTCCGAGCTTGTCCCATATTATGGTGCCACAGGACAAGTGGGATGGATTGACGGTCACCTCTTTGATGAAGAGCTCGTATTACTTGGAGAGGACGGGGCGCCTTTCTTAGAACCGTCAAAAAATAAAGCCTACCTCATCAAAGGCAAGAGTTGGGTAAATAACCATGCTCACGTTCTGCGGGCGTTGCATCAAGTAACTTCTAACAGATTTTTGTGTCCCTACCTAAACGGTTTCGACTTTCATGGTTACGTTGCGGGCACGACGAGACTTAAGTTGAATCAGGCGCCAATGCGAAGAATCCCTATTCATCTGCCACCGTTTCCCGAACAGCTCCGTATCGTTGCCAAGATTGAAGAGCTTTTCACCAAGCTTGATGCGGCAATCGCTGAGCTGCGTAAGGCACAGAAACAGTTGAAGCGTTATCGGCAATCAGTACTGAACGCCGCGATCACAGGCGAACTCACTAAAGCGTGGCGCGAAGCGCATGAACGCGAGTTAGAGACAGCGGCTGAATTGCTAGCGCGAGTCCTGAAGAGGCGCCGCGAGAACTGGGAAACGGATCAGCTTGTGAAGATGGAAATCGCAGGCAAGACGCCCAAAGGCGATGATTGGAAGACCAATTATCATGAGCCCCAGCCACCGACTCTCGATGGGATGCCAACACTACCGGACGAATGGAAGTGGGCAAGATTGGACGCTTTGGCTGCTATTAAGGGTGGAATCGCCAAAAACGCGGGGCGCCGAATCAGAAATGGCCGAACGATTCCATATCTCAGAGTAGCCAATGTGCAGCGAGGCTATCTTGACCTCGCGGAAATAAAGGTAATTGAAGCAACCGAGGCGGAGATTGCCGAGCTTCAGCTACAAAGCGAAGACATACTCTTCACTGAAGGTGGAGACCGAGACAAGCTGGGAAGAGGATGGGTATGGCAAAATGAATTGCCTGAATGCATCCACCAGAATCATATCTTCAGGGGTCGGTTGTTCGTTCAAGAAATGTCAGCCAGGTTCATCTCGTTCTTCAGCAACACCTTTGGCCTCGACTATTTTCTTCGCGAAGGTAAACAAACAACTAATCTCGCTTCAATAAATCATACTAAACTGAGCGGCCTTCCTGTTCCCGTCCCCTCGAGTGAAGAGCAAAGCCGGATAGTAGAAGAAATCGAGCGGTGCTTCTCGATCGCAGATGCCATTCAACAAACCATCGAACAGAGTCTCAAACAAGCCGAACGCATGCGGCAGAGCATTTTGAAACAAGCCTTCGAAGGAAAGTTGGTTCCCCAGGACCCAAACAATGAGCCCGCGAAGCTATTGCTTGAGCGCATCAAGATAGAGCGGGCGAAACGCGAAGCCGAGAAGAGCGCCGCGTCAAAACCCAACCAAGGACGATTCAGGAAGAAACAGAACAAGCAAATTCAAGGAGCGGCAGCCTGATGGCAAACGAGTCTTCTTCAATCGTCCAGCGCGTGTGGAACTACTGCAGCGTCTTACGCGACGACGGTATGAGCTATGGCGACTATGTCGAGCAGCTTACGTTCCTTCTATTTCTCAAGATGGTGGATGAAGGGACGCAATTACCGCCACCGCTAACGAAACTCTCGGACATTCCGGATACTCACGATTGGGCTGCGCTGCGAAACCTTCGCGGCGATGCGCTCGAAGTTCAATATCGACACACGCTCGAAAACCTGGCCAAGATGCGGGGAATGCTCGGAGTGATTTTCCGCAAGGCCCAGAATCGCGTGCAAGACCCGGCCAAACTCAACCGTTTGATTGGCATGATCGACGGGGAGACATGGACCGGCCTCGATGTGGACGTGAAGGGGGACATCTACGAAGGCTTACTACAAAAGAACGCGGAAGACGTTAAGACTGGCGCGGGACAATACTTCACTCCGCGACCGCTGATCAAAGCTATCGTCGAGGTCATGCGGCCGAAGCCCGATCAAAGAATTGCCGATCCTGCTTGTGGCACTGGCGGTTTCTTGCTGGCAGCTCACGATTATCTTTCAACGAATTATCGACTCTCTGGTAAGCAAAAGAAGTTCTTGAAAAACGAAGCGCTCCGAGGTTGGGAGATCGTAGATGCGACTGCGCGACTGTGCGTGATGAACCTCTATCTGCACGGAATCGGCGGCGATAAAAGTCCAATCACAGTCAGCGATAGCCTGGCCTCGCCGCCAAGCGAGCACTTCGATCAGGTTTTGACCAATCCGCCGTTCGGCAAGAAATCCAGCATCACTGTAATCAACGAAGAAGGTGAGGCCGGCAAGGAGTCCCTTACCTACGAGCGGACCGACTTCTTTGCCACCACTTCGAATAAGCAACTGAATTTCCTCCAACACGTCTACAGTCTGCTAGAGACAAACGGCACCGCCGCTGTCGTAGTTCCCGACAACGTTCTTTTCGAAGGTGGCTCAGGCGAGACAATCAGACGTCGCATCTTGAAGCAAGCAGATGTTCATACGCTCTTGCGGCTACCGACCGGAATCTTTTACGCGCAGGGCGTCAAAGCAAACGTCCTTTTCTTTGACAAGCGGGTAGGCAGAGAACAGCCGTGGACAAATAAACTCTGGATTTACGATTTACGAACAAACATACATTTCACTTTGAAAACCAATCCTTTGCGCTTCAACGATCTCACTGATTTCGTTTCATGCTTCAATACTGCCAATCGTCACGAGCGAAAAGAAACTGAGCGCTTCAAAGTCTTTGCATATGACGAGCTAATGCAACGCGACAAAGTGAGCCTGGATATCTTCTGGTTAAAGGACGACAGCCTCGAAGACTCGGCGAATCTCCCCGCGCCTGAGGTTCTCGCTCTAGAGATCTCCGAAAACCTCGAAGCCGCGCTCGAACAATTCAGTGGTATCTATGACGCTCTTGGTTCAAAGTGAGGGGACCTTTAAGTGAATTCCCACAGCATGTGACTCATCCACCCCAACTTTGATGTCACACTAAATGCTTCGACTTAAACCCGATCTAGTGCCTGCACCTTTATGGCGCCGAAGCGTTTACAGGCGACTACCGCGAAAGCAGTGGCAAGCGCTGCGACGCACCGTCTTAGAAGCCGCCGCTAACACTTGCACGCATTGCGCCGCTGTTTACGAGAAAAACATGGTCTGTCACGAAGTGTGGGCCTACGATGATCTCAAGCATGTCGCCGCGCTCACAGCCTTCGAGATCGTGTGCCGCGATTGTGACTCAGTTTCGCATTTCGGACATTCGTTGGTGAGCGCCAGCGATGATGCACTTGCTGATCGAGGCGATCACCTGATTGCGCACTTGATGAAGGTCAACGGCATCAGTGAGCGTGAGGCGCATAAGCTTCTCTATGACGCATTCGGAAAGTGGATGGACAGATCTAAACACAAGACCTGGGCAATCAAAATAGCGCCGGAGCTGATCGATAAGCATCCCGCTCTCGCCGGTTTGAAGCTCTAGGCGGACCCACCTCGTTACGCTGTTGTAAATGGTCGCGCAGTAAAGCCGACCTGATTACGGGCGCGCGGTGCTGGGGCCGTCGGAAGTTCTAGCGGCGCAGGCGGTAACAAAGTAACTGACGCCTGAGCTTGCGCTTTCCCGCTTTCACTCATCACGTACTTAATCGTGATTGCGATCAGGCATAGAAGGGCAATAGTCAGAAGAAGTCTCAAATAGGCATCGTTGATCTTCATGCATCGAAGATAGGCGGCAGGCGCGAGACAGTCAAGGCCGAGTTTCTCAGTTAGTAAGTCCCTGCGACCTGAGGTTGAGCGCCCGCACTTTTCGTCTACACCATCGCTCACCCTTGCGCGCTACTGCTTGAAATTCTGCTACGTGCGCGGGGTGGTACTGCATCATAAAAGACATTAGAAAGTCGAGTGACCGAAGATAGATTTTTGCTGTCTGCTTAACCGCTACCTCGATCTCCCGCAACCTGGTCTTAATGTGTGTTCGATTCCACCCAGGCGCTGCAGTAATCCTCCATCGAACCTGCCAAAAACAAGAAGAAAACCGGCTCGCAGAAAGTCGTTGACATTTCTTTCGAGCAGGCGTAATGTGCGCGCCATCCCCTAGAAGTTCTCCTGCAATAGTAGTAAGCAGGCTGGCTTCCAAAGCTTGCGACTCCCGCGCACTTCGAATTCGTCAATCTAAGAACGGCAGTAGGCTATCGTGTTATAACAAAAGCGGCGAGACTGAATCCCGCCGCCTTTTAGGAGCGCATTGGTTCTCACCCTTCTGCGCCGCCCAGAACCCCAGATTGTGATCACCGGAATCTGAGGATGATCAATCCTAACACCGCGATCAAGTAATGATTCTTATCAACGAATCACGACATGCCAAGCGGGATGCAATTCCCAAAAGGTTTGGGTCGCGAGATTCCCAAACAGGACCCGGCATTGACAGCTTCGTAAATCTGAATACAATACGCGGAACACGGGCGTCGCTTGTGGGGTGAGGACACAAGTTACGAGGCTGAACGTCTCCGCCCAAATAACACAGCCCCTAAAGCTGTGAAGGAAAGGCTAAGCTTGTGGGAGGGCTTGGCCTTTCTGTTTAGGGACAAGTCGCTCCGCCCGCGCCAGTAGTGGTGCTGAAAACAAAGAACTCAACCGCATCTTTGACAGATACAGCGTTGTTTTGTGAATTTGCTCCTGCGGACTCGTCCATCGCCTTTTTGAGATTAACGCTAAAGAATCCCAACAGAATGACTCTTTGGTTGACCGTAAGGCCCGTGTCAACGCCGCTGCCGGATACCGTAATTGCGGTCAAGCCCCTGTAGATTGGATTGGCGGCGGTCGCGCTGGAATACACATCGACCGTAGCAGCATGCCCTCCGTTGACGTTGCTTATGCTTTTTACCTTTACTGGTATCTGGTAGAAGTTGGAATTCCTGACTAATCCAACACGAAGCGTCTGATCGTCCTGAAACGCGAGCGGCCAATCGCCGTTGGAAAATGCTTGAAACATGGGCCGGTATTTGGCAAGACCATAGCCCCTGTACCCAGGTATCTGCTTAACAAGGTCCTGCCGCATGAAGTGAAGACTACCACCATCAAACCCCCAAGCCGGATGAACCTCAAGGACGTGATGCGGATTACTGGGCGGGGAATTCCCAGCTCCGTGTCCCTCATCCCACACACGGAAATAGCCATGAAACGTTATTGACACTCCAGCCAGTTGCGCAAGAAGCGTAGGTCCGTTGCCCGCGCTTGCGTTTGGTAATTCAGCTACCGCTCCCCAGTTCGGGTCGGTGCCACTCGGAGGAGCGGTTAACGGCATCTGGTTCGCGGGAAGACCGACTTCGGGAAGCCGGAACCCGATATGCAATTCGCCATCATTGCCGCCGCATGTCGTGGAGTGTACGTTGCCGGCTGGGTGAAACTGGTTAACGGTCAAGTCGCCGATGGCGCTGTCGGAATAGTTGCTAGAGATGAAGGTCTTGTCGAACCGATAAAACGTAACGGTTTGACCGACACAGATGCTAGCGCAAAGGAAAAGAGCTAGCACGGAAAGATATCTTTTCATGTTGAGGCTCCCGGTTGAGTAGGATGGTAAAGCGGCGGGAAGTGTATCACTAACTTGGGCACGCTCCCACCTCTACTCTCATACTTTGGCTTAGAGTTGAGCGCGCGGGGACGAAACGGCTCATACTAACCATAGTTATTGATTGGTCTGCTCAACGTTGGAATAGGTCGGGCGCGAAGACAACTGACCAAGCATCCGAGTCCTGCAGATGAAACTCGCGCTACGGACGTGCCAAGTCGCCGCCTCCCTCTTTACCTTTTTCCTGGTTACGTCTCTGACAGTGAAGCAGTTCTTCTTGAGATGCAAAACCCTTTAGTTGAATTGACGTTCGTAAGACTCCTTTGGAGACGGCTGATCGTCAGGTGAGCCTCTGAACACTTGGATGCCAGCGCCGCTATCAAACAGGAAGACAACTTGCGACTCTGGGTCGTAAGCAGCAAATTCCTGTTCAATCCCTGCCGGCAGGGTTACCTCGCCTCGGGCAATATCGTCCGCCGTTATATACACGGCATCGCCGTCGATCAGGATCTGATTATCCTCAATGTCTTCTACTTTCAAACCAGACACTTTGAGTAATAATCCACCTCGACCTCGCTGGAGATAGCGGCCATACGCAAAGGGAGCGAACTGATACCAGGTGCGTCACAAGTTGCTTCTGTGCACTTGGATCAGAAAGCATCGGTGAGCCTCCGTGCAAGAGAAGGTGGCAAAATCGAACGGCTATATCACCGCCTCAGACCAAGGACAAGGGATTTGGCGGGGCATTAAGCCCGCGCCTTCCCCTGTGAGTTCAGACTGGTGGAGAATCACCTACCAGCCCTTACTACCCAGGATAGCGTGTTCAGGAGGGAAATCGCCTCAATTACGACAATACGAATTTCTTTGACAAACCGATCTGGTTGTCATATGTTCGCGCTTCCCGAGACCTTCCCCTCAGTTCGCGTGATAACGGAATATGTTCAGCTTCTGACTGTCGAGCCCGCAACCAAATAGAGGAGCGCCATGAATAGACGTTCACTTCGCATCCTGCCGCTCGTCGCAGTGGCCTTCGTTCTGATTGCTCTTTGTTCGACGGCCTCTGGTCAATGCGGTGTCGAACGGTGGTCGGTGAAGACTGGCACTGATCCTGATTCAGGACTAGTGAACCTTAGCTCCAGCACTGCCACACCAATCAGTAGCATGACTGCGCTACCGGCGCCCAGCCCGATTCCCGCGAACAACCGCGTGCAGCCGACAGAGACAACTGTCTGGGTCATCAACGCGACGCTGACCCAATACAAGCTCGAAAGCGATTCGGATTACCATTCGGTTCAGATCACGGGCATTGGCATGTTTGACTTCCTGCATGGCCAGACCGGAGTAGCTCCTAATGGGATTGAGCTGCACCCAGTAATTGACATCATCTTCAACCCTTCGCAGACTTCGGACTTTTCCATTTCATCATCGCCTGCGTCAGTATCGATCGTTCAGGGAAGTAGTGGCACGACCACCATCTCTACGACGATCTCTGGAAGCTTTAACTCTGCAGTTGCGCTCTCGGCCGCAGGGCTGCCGACGGGGGCAAGTGCCAGCTTCAGTCCAACTTCGATCGCCGCACCCGGCTCAGGGTCCTCCCAAATGTCGATCACTGTCGGCTCGTCCACCGTGACGGGAACGTATAACGTCACGGTTACTGGCACCGGCGGCGGTAAGACTCACACTTCGAACGTCAGTCTGACTGTGACGGCTTCCGGTGGCGGAGGAACGACTCAACAGTTGCTCGGCAATCCCGGCTTTGAGAATGGCTCGTCCAATCCTGCTCCCTGGACTGTGAGCACAGGTGTCATTGACAGCTCTACAAGCGAAGCGGCGCATACGGGATCGTGGAAAGCGTGGATGGATGGTTACGGCACAACTCACACTGACACGCTCTTGCAGCAGGTGGCGATTCCATCTAATACCACTTCGGCCACTCTTTCGTTCTGGAAGCACATCGACACGGCGGAGACCACGACCACGACTGCTTACGACACTCTTACAGTCCAGATCCGCAACTCGTCAGGTGGGGTGCTGGCGACTCTTGCCACCTATTCAAATCTGAACGCGGCGACTGGTTACCAGCAGGTCTCATTTGACTTTACTTCCTACAAGGGCCAGACCATTCAAGTTTATCTCGTGGGCACCGAGGACTCGCAGAAGCAGACCTCATTCGTGGTTGATGACTTTGCGCTCAATGCCACGACTTCGGGGACTGCCGATACGACTCCACCGACCACTTCGGTCACGGCCCCAGCAAATGGCGCGACAGTTTCCGGAACCGTAACCATCTCGGCCACCGCTTCGGATAATGTCGGCGTAACGAAGATGGAGATCTATATTGATGGCGCCTTGAAGACTTCCAATACCAACTTGGCCTCCATCTCCTATTCCTGGAACACGACTACATACAGCAACGGCTCACATGCCATTGTGTCGAAGGCTTACGACGCAGCCGGCAACGTCGGCTCGTCGACGACGGTGACCGTAACAGTGTCCAACGCAGGCGGCACGACCACGGAGTTGATTACCAATAACGGATTCGAGGGTACGCTTTCACCCTGGATCTTGGGCGGAGTGAAGGTGCCAATAGACTCAACCGCAAGAATCCACAGCGGCGCAAATTCGATGCGGCTGGGCGCCACCACCGCTCAGGCTCAACTGAACCTAATGGCGATAGTTGGGCTTATCAGAGTGTGACCATACCGGCGAATGCGACGGCCGCCACGCTTACGTTCTGGTATTCAACTTACACCACCGACACTATCCAGTACGACTGGCAGGAGGCTCAGATTCAGAACTCGAGCGGGGGAACGTTGCTCCAGATTTTCAAACTCGCGGCCAACAATTCAGCTTGGACGCAGCAAACGGTTGACCTCATGGCTTACAAAGGCCAGACAATTCGGATCTACTTCAATTGTCATGGTGATGGCTTTACCGACCCGACCACCTTGTATATCGACGACGTGTCAGTGAAGGTCACGCAGTAAGGCATCTGACTAGAGGAGAAGACTCGTGCAAAAACATCTCTTAGTGAACACGGTGCTCGTTGGATTTGCTCTGGCTGCTACAGCGCACGCGCAAGCATCACGGCCGGCCGTGATTGAGAAGAATGATGCCGCGGAAGCAAGCTCTCCCAGCGTCGAGCAATCTTTCTTCGACGATGATGGCGGGAGAGTCTTCATCGTCCGACGAAATGCCGGACCCTTAGGCAGCTTGCGTTATCACGGTGGGGAGGTTATCTCGCAGCCGCAGCAATACAATATCTTTTTGGGCGGCGCCTGGTCAGATTCAGAGTTGTGGCGACGAGAGGCCGCATTCTCAAGTCTGCTTTCGCAGACAGACAAAGGAGCTGGGCAAGTCACACTTGACACTTGTGGTGTGGAGAATACGTTTCTACCCTCGCAGAATCAGGAACAACCGTTCGACTTCTCAAGAGACCAGTCTATCTCTGATCTTCGAATTCAGGCTGCCTTAGAAGCGATGCTCAAGACCGGGGCAATTCAGGCACCGGGACCAAACACCATCTATGTAGTATTTCTGCCGCCGGAGATCATCTCGACCCTGGGCTCAATGATCGGAGGCAAGCACTTCACCGCTTATCATAATTTCTTTCATGGCGAACAAGGAGAAGTTCGTTATGTAGTCGTGCCATTTGAGCCGCAGGAAAAGCTGGCGAAACAGTTCGCGGCGCGGGCTTTGATCGAAACGGCGCTTAATCCCACAGGTAATGGATGGTACTGAATCGATTGCCTTTGAGATAAGGCTCGCCAGTAATCAACACCAGTCGAGCCCTCTTTCCGCTGTTGACGAATCCCCGGCCCATGGTAGGCAAACGAAAAGCGGGGCGGGCACATAAGCGCCCCCAAGGGCTTCCCCGCTTTGAAAGCGACGGCCCTTTGTTCTTACCCTGATGGAACCGGGATCGCCGCTTCCAATCCCGTGACGTGGATTAGATGACGTCGGTTACTTGGAATGCTGGATGAGTTATGTGCAACCCGCTTACTCTCAGGCCGTCAAATTACGTAACCCCTACCGAAAAAGCGATATCAACGACTGGTTCTCAGCTTGCTGCCGCTCCAGTTAGCAATGTGCGGAAACAGCTAGCGGAACGAGGCAAGGGTGAGGGAGTTTGACTCTAATTTGCGCTCGTTCTTTGTGAAGACCAAAATAATCAAGGAATGGTAGCCCTTGTGGTCTTGAAGTCTGAATCTCACGTCCTAATCGTTTATTCAGTTATCGACCCTTCCTGAGAAAGAGGTGATTCAATATGCCAACGCCGACAAAGAACCAGTTGCTGAACCAGTTGCATAGCCTACGACACACGGGTTTCGACCAGAAGCTCGATCAGCACGCGGTCCAACATGGTTTCTCCACCCCTTTCTTCTTTGCCATCGCGAGTCGTGAGACCAACTGCATCAATGAGCTGGGCGACTCCCGAAACGGGGAGTTCCACGGCGTAGGGATCGTCCAGATTGACATTCAGCATCCTCTTGCCCGACAGGCTCGCGACAATGGAACCTGGAAGACCAATCCTGATCCACTTATCGACTTTGGCGCTCAGATATTGCAGGACAACATCACTAGAGCGACACAAACATTCCCCAATTTCAATGCTCAACAGCAGTTGAAGATTGCGGCGAGTGGCTACAATTGTGGCATCGATGCAGCCATAGCCGGAGCCCAGCACGGGGACAGCGACAAACATACAACCGGAAGGGACTATGGCCGAGATGTCATCGCGCGGATGATGATCTTCGAAGAACTAATTGCCGAAGGGAGCTAGGAGTTAAATTCTAAGGAGACGGCTCGCTCTTCCGCACTAGTTCAAAGTCCAGCCGTTGTTGTCAGACGTACTCTAGTTCAACTTACGAGGTGAGTATGACGATCGAAGAGCTACAACTTGAGCCTGAGGCGGAACAAGGAGCCAGATTGCTTCAGCAGAAGCATCCTAACATTGAGTTTACAAGCGGACGTCGCAATGTCGCACAGCAGGCCCACGCGATGGCTTCCAATGTTGTCTCGCTGCATGATCGACAGTGGATTGGCAAGACCTATAAGGCAGCCGCGAAGCTGCAGCAATGGGTCGATGACCACCCGAATGCTATAACCATCGATCAGGTTGCAGCCGGCCTTCAGCAAACTATGGAAGCGATGCCGGAGGCTGAAGTCCTAAAGGTCAGCAGGCATTTAACGGGAAGAGCTTTCGACATCAGGCCGGTTGCGGAAAACGCTGAGGCTATCAAGAACGATATACGGGCGCTACCCGGCTTGACAACGTTCCTAGACAAAGAGGGTGGCCACGTTCGTTGGCACGCTCAGTTCTGAACAGACACGATCAGTAAGGGGAGTCTGCCATCATGACCGAAACAAGCGCTAGTCCCGACGCTACGAAAAACCTTCAGCCAATTCGGTTCATTGAGGGTGACAATCCGCAGGCGCCACCCCGACCGGGGATTGGACTCTGCCTTTCAGGCGGTGGTTATCGCGCCATGCTTTTTCATCTGGGAGCGATTTGGCGTCTCAACGAATTGGGATTGCTCCGTAAGCTTGTAAGAATCTCGAGTGTCTCTGGTGGTTCAATCACAGCCGGGATCCTCGGGCTGAAGTGGAAATCACTAACCTTTGACGGCGCGAACACTGCGACTAATTTGGAACCGGTCATCGTGCAACCGATAAGAAACCTAGCTGACACAACCATCGATGAAGGTTCGATCATCAAGGGCATCCTTCTGCCTCGAGAGACGGTCGCTGATGAAATAGCGGCTGAGTATCGCAAGCACCTTTTTGGGAACGCAACCTTACAGGATCTCCCTTCAGATGTAGAGGGACCCCGATTCGTGATCAACGCAACCAACGTGCAAACCAAGGTTCTGTGGCGCTTCAGCAAGCCTTTCATGGGTGACTACCGAGTAGGATTAATCAGGAACCCGACGGTGGAGCTAGCCATCGCGGTCGGAGCATCTTCGGCTTTTCCACCTTTCCTTTCTCCGGTTGAACTCAAACTCCGCCCATCAGACTTTGACCCAGCGACTAAAGGCGATCTGCAATTCGAACCTTACACGTCTGACGTGATCCTTACGGACGGAGGAGTGTACGACAACCTGGGCTTGGAGACTGTCTGGAAGACTTATGAGACGATTCTTGTCAGCGACGGCGGGGGCGCTACTGTCGACGAGCCCAAACCGAAGCGAGATTGGCTGGAGCACGCCTATCGGGTGGTTAACTTGCTCGACAATCAAGTTGGTAGCCTACGAAAGAGACAAGTCATTGGCTCGTACCAGATGAAGCTGCGCCAAGGCACATACTGGGGTATGCGAACCGATATTCTCAACTACCAGCTGCCGACTGCAATGCCTTGTCCCTTCAATCAAACGCTTGCATTGGCAAACACGGCAACACGCTTGAAGAGGGTAGAGGCAGTTCTACAGGAGCGGATCATCAACTGGGGATATGCAGTTACCGATGCCGCGATCCGCACGCACGTTGACACGACCGCACCACTGCCTCCCGGCTTTCCCTATCCCGCAGTTGGTGTGGGCTGATCACTATGCTGTGACACTAACCGGTCAACTGCGTCCACTGATGCAAAAACAACTACAAGTGGCACTATCTGCTTTCTTACATCCACGATATCACGCGAAGAGTTGGTGATTGACAGCGGCATCATCGTGGAGTATTGTGCGCTCGATTTTCTCGCAAACGCAGACTAGCTTCCGAGCCTGGTCTCCCGCATACTCGCCAGTTAGTCCCAACTTGGTCCAGCTTCGACATGGCATTAGATCCATGGGCAAGAAACGCCTTGATACTCGACTACCAAGCATGACTTTCAACCGAACCCATTCCCAACGACTGTTGAGAAAGAGGAATGCAAATGAAAACGAACTCACAGCAAACTAACAACATCTGGATTGGTGTAACCATGAGCTTCGCGCTGCTGCTTTTGTTTGCCGCCCCACAGAGAGCGATGGCGCAGTCGAATACTTTTCCTACTACCGGCAATGCGGGTGTTGGTACGACTACGCCGGACAAGTTATTTACCGTGCAGGGCGCAATCGGCTCCCCGGGCGGAGCTATGACGGTTGTAAGGTCGACTGGTTCTAATAATGGGTTCGGCCTTGTTCTGGATGCGACCGGCACTGGAAACAACAATCTTGGCTTTGCGCTTAGTGGAGTAACGAAAGCAAGTTTCGCCTGGGACAATTCCCGAAACTTCCTAGGGTTCGCTAACCTCGCATATTCCTGGAACGATTTTTCCTTGCGCCTAAACTCCGATGGGAGTTTGACCTACCACGACGGCTCGTCTTCAACTGAAAGATTCAGGATCACTGCCGCGGGCAACGTTGGTATCGGCACGACCAGTCCGGATGCCAAGTTGGATCTATCAGGTAGTACCTTCCTCCAGTACGTGACGCTCAGTGACGCGACGTCCTATGGTGCTATTTCATTCCGCGAAACGGGAGGGAGTTCGAAGGGCCATATTGGCATGACGGGTTCCGGCAGCGGAAGCGCTTATATCGGTGGTGCAAATGCTTTTCAGATTTGGAACGGGCAAAACACACCCATGGTATTCGGAACGAATGGCACGGAAAGAGCGCGCATCGACGCGAGCGGCAATGTCGGCATCGGTACGACAACACCCGGCTACAAACTCGACGTTAACGGAACGATCAACGCCGCCGGCTTGAACGTCAGCGGCTCTCCTATTGCCGGCTCGGTGTTCGGACGCACCGGAGCAGTCGTTGCGGCGACAAACGACTATACGTGGGCGCAAATAGACAAGACCACATCGTCGCTGGCCAACCTTACGACTCGCAGTGCCGGCGATTTATCGTCAGGCACAGTTCCGGATGCACGCTTTCCCGCAACCTTACCAGCCGTTTCCGGCACGAATCTCACGTCGCTCAACGGCTCAAGTCTTGCCAGCGGAACGGTCGGCGCCGCCCGACTTGGTAGCGGAACCGCCGACGCCACTACTTTTCTGAGAGGCGACAATACCTGGGCAGTGCCGAGCGGCGCTACCCAATGGACCACCAGCGGCAGCAACATCAATTACGCCACCTCGGGAAATGTAGGGATCGGCACGAGCGGTCCTACTTATAAGTTACATGTCACGGGTGACGGTAGGTTCACCGGAAATCTGACGGTTGACGGAAACCTTGCAGCCAAGTATCAGGACTTAGCAGAATGGGTGCCGTCGTCAGAGCAACTTCCCACCGGCACAGTCGTAGTTCTCGACGCAACCAAATCCAATCAAGTGATTGCGTCCTCCGTAAGCTACGACACACGCGTCGCGGGGGTGATCTCCGAACAGCCCGGCATCGCGTTGGGTGAACGCGGCTCGAACAAAGTGCTGGTCGCTACGACTGGCAGAGTCAGAGTCAAAGTCGACGCCACGCGCGGACCGATCCAAGTCGGTGACTTGCTGGTTACCAGCGACGTTCCCGGAATGGCGATGAAGTCCGAGCCGGCCAACATCGGCGGGATTCAGCTTCATCGTCCCGGCACACTGATTGGCAAAGCGCTTGAGCCACTGGCGAAAGGTCAGGGGACTATTCTGGTCTTGCTGAGTTTGCAGTAGGAAGCGCGCACATCCAACCCCGCGTTCAAAGGAGAGTGAGCCAATGTCAAAACGAAAGCTTTTATGGCTGGCCATGCTAACGGTCACGTTGTTCACCACCGTCCTCGCCATTGCTTCGATCCGCAATCGGCCCGACTCAAGGATTGTGAAGCCACCACTAGTGAGTTTGAGGCAAAACCCGATAGTGCCGCCAACGGCGACAGGCCAGGCTTATGTTCGCGTCGCCCAACTTGGGCCGCAGCTTCGCTGGCACTTGAAGGTGCTGGGTGATCGATTAGAGAAGCCTGGTAAAGAGCGACTAACCGTGACCGGAACCTTCAGTCGCTCGGGCGACGCTCAGCCCGGAATATTTGTGATGATCGCGGAGTTTCCTGATCGTTTGCGCTTCACGCTACAGCAAGGCGTGCAGACTCGCGTGATCACTTTTGACGGTCAACAGGCGAAAGCTCTGGGTCGATCACTCGAGGCTGCTGAGCGGGATTTGATTGAGACATTAGTCTATGACACAGCCGACCATTTCTTTGCTACGCGAATGCTCGGACAGCCTATGCGTTTTCTCGGGGGCCGATTCAGCATTGACGATCGCTTGTCTGCAGACTACACAGGTCCGTATTACGACATTTACCAGATTGGAGATCTGATAAAACCCTCCCCTAACCAGCGGCAGCAGGCAAAGACCTATTACTTTAACTCAGACACACTCTTGCTTGACCGTGTCCGCTATAAGATAAACAGTGGCGGCTCGGAAGTCCTGGTTGAGGTGTTAATAGGCGATTGGCGAAAAGAACAAACAGATCAAATCGCACGGCGAATCGAACGCATTGAGAACGGCAAATCGGTTTTCGTGCTGACCCTCGGATCTGTCGATCTGAGTACACGGCTTGACGATGGAATCTTTGGCGGTTAGGTCAGCAAGTCGTCAGATCAATGGTTCCGAGAGATAGACATGTGAACCACTGCCGGCAAGTCGAGAACCATTTATCAGCACCCAATCTTAGTCATATTAAGACGGTGGAGGAAACAATGAGACCGCAACGTTCAGCCGCTAGCTCACTTTGCTCAGCAATATTCTGGCTAGTTGCAGTAAGTGCTGTCGTTTTCGGAAACGCAACAAACAGCGATTGCCAGCAAACTGGCGTAACTTCGCCTGATCGAGGTTTCTATCCTGCGGGGTCCTATGCTCTTGGCGATATGGAAACAATTTCAACTAAGAACGGCAACTTGATGATGCACCTTCCGCTGGTCTCACTACCACCCGGACGCGGTGGTTTAAGCGGAAAGATCGGCTTATTTTATAACAGCAAGCTTTGGGAGGCGTATTCGACCCAAATCCCAGATCAGGACGGCAATCCTGCCACCGTAGAATATCTTCGCCAGAGTGCTGACGCTGGTTGGCGTTACGGGCTGAATTATTCGCTGACACTTCTTAACCTCAATGATTACCAGCAGGGCGGCGGATATTGCTACTACTGCGAAGGACTGACATGCAGCGCCTATCCCAATATGTATTACATATATAAGTTGCAGATGAGTTTGCCCGATGGCAGCACGCACGTTTTTCATTCTCGGGTATATCCCGAGTATGGTGGTTATTCGCGAATGAGACCTGATGGGTGGCAGTACGATTGCCCAACGGGCGACCAGCCCGCGGCGCTGGGCACAATGGTCTACTACACCGATGACGGTTCTTATCTGCGATTGGAGGTTGCGCACGACGGAGACGCCAATTGGTCTAATAACCCATGGACGCTCTACATGCCGGACGGCTCGCGTGTAACCGGTGGCAGCGGCCCCCAGCGGATTTATGATCGCAACAACAACTACATCGAAATCAGAAATACGGTCGTCAACAATAATCCAGCGACGGAAGTAGTTGATCAGCTTGGCCGCGCATTAACGATAGAGTACGACTACACGAATGACCGAGATTTCATATCTCAGCGTGGGACCAACAATGAGGAAATAAAGTGGACAGTGCAATGGAACTATCTATACGTTTATAAAACCTGCTGGGCGGTCGACCTTCCAAATGGTTTTGTGTGGGAGCAGGGGGGCGTTGCCGAATCAATCCACGTAGTTCGCACGATAACTTTACCGATTCAGGAAGGATCTCAGACCTACGACTTTAGCTATAACGCTGATCCCGCAACTTCGATTAACGGGTGGGGGGAACTAAGTTCGATGACGCTCCCAACCGGTGCAAAAGTCAACTACAGCTACGAAATCGATGGCTTGGATCTTAACAATGGTAGTATCCGCTATAAGGACGTCTTAGCCAACTACCCCACTCGTAAAGTCCTCTCGTGCACTAGTGATTACGATGGCACTTCATCGCCAACCACGGAAACCTGGACTTACAACGCTATCCGCGACTCCACCTTCGGAAGTGACAGCTCCTTCAAGACTTTTGAGACAACCTCTCCTGATGGCGGGATTAACAGATCTCAGTTCTCGGAGGTCCAATGGCTGCCCACTCAATTCACAGCGCAGCCGTATCGGGTTGAAAACCCCGACGGCAGCGTAGTCGAGCGGTCGTACCGTAGTCAGGTCCTTCCGGGGACACCGGTTAGGATGGCGCCTCCTCCGTCTGTCCCAGGGAGTGGGAATTCGTATCTCAAAACCGAATTTCGCTCAATCCGTGACGCTGCCGGTAACTTAACTCAGACTGCGATCAAGGATTACGACTACGACAAGAACGGAAACGTAACCAGGGTAACAGAGTACGATTGGGTTGCGTATGCGAGTATCCCTCGGGACGGGCACGGCAGGCCGACTGGGACTCTGCCAACGGGTGCGCCCCTGAAAAGGATTACAACCAACGGCTACTACAATCAGACGCCCGACGCTTCAAATACAACCACGAACGATCCAAATGCTTACTACAATTCCAGTTCACCTCAGTTGCGCAACACTCTTTCGTGGAATGAAGTGAGCGATGGAGCGCAAACCCTCGCAAGAACGGAACTGGTTTACGACAATCCTTCCATAACCGGGAATCTGACACAGAAGCTAAGCTGGGATTCGACGAAAGGTAGTTACAGCAATCCGCTAACCGCGAGCAATTCGATCTCAACCTCGAATACTTATGACTCGTACGGCAATCTGCTAAGCAGTACCGATGCGCGAGGTGTGGACACGACTTACTGTTATTCGACCGGTGACTGCGCAGTTAGCGGTCAGACAGCCAATCTCTATCCCACCCGTATTCAGGTGGCCTCGAACTATTCGAGTTTGATGAGGACCACGAACAAGCTCTACGACTTTGCAACCGGACTGGTTACGAGCGTTACTGACGCGGACAATAGTGTCACAACCTCGACGAGTCACGATGTGTTCGGCCGGCCCACGCTGGTGAAGGCCGCCGATGGTGTTACGGGAACGGAGACTGACACGGTCACTATCTATTCGGACGTGGACCGGCGCGTGATCGTAAAATCTGATCTCAACACTACCGGTGACGGCAAGCTGGTTTCGATCCAGCACTACGATCAACTTGGCCGCGTTCGTCTATCGCGCCAGTTGGAAGACTCGACCAACCCTAATGATGCCTATGACGAAACGATCGGGATCAAAGTCCAGACGCGCTATCTGTTCAGCGGCTCAAACTCTTACACGCTCTCCTCGAATCCTTATCGCGCTGCAACTTCTCAAAACGCGAGCAGCGAAACGACGATGGGTTGGACGCGCAGCATGAGCGACAACAGCGGCCGAATGGTCGAAGTGCAGACATTCGGCGGGAGTAGTCTGCCCGGTCCCTGGGGTTCAAGCACGACCAGCACCGGGACAGTCACTACAGCTTACGATGCGAACTTCACTACTGTGACTGATCAAGCCGGCAAGCCGCGCCGCAGCATGACCAACGGTCTGGGCCAGTTGGCGCGAGTTGATGAACCCGGCGACCCGAGTACCAACAATAGTCTGGGAACGACAGACAATCCGGCGCAGCCGACAAGTTATGACTATGACGCGTTAGGAAATCTGCTTCATGTGTATCAGGGATCGCAGACGCGGACTTTCACCTATAGCTCCCTGGCGCGCTTGCTCACCGCGATGAATCCAGAGAGCGGGACGATTTGCTATGGCACCGTCTCGAACGGCCAGTGTCAGGCGAATGGCTACGACGAAAATGGAAATTCGGTTTACAAGACCGACGCGCGCGGCGTCCAAGCCAACTATGTCTACGATCGTTTGAATCGCGCGACCTCGCGAACCTATTCCGACGGTACGCCCACAGTGACCTACGCTTACGATACAGTTAGCGCTTATGGAAAAGGGCGACTGGCGTCGGTGAGTTCGAGTGTGTCGAGTTACAGCTATAGCGCCTATGACGCGTTGGGCCGAGCGCTCGGCGGCACGCAGACGATCAGCAGTCACGACTATTCAATTACGAATGTCGCCTATGATCGCGCCGGGCACGTTACCTCAATGACTTATCCGTCGGGCCACTCGGTGACTTTCAATTACGACAATGCTGGACGGTTGAGCGACAAAGATAGTTCCCATCTCGCGTTCACGGGCAATCTGGGCGGTGGCGGCAACTCGCGCACCTATTCCTCGATTACGGGATCGAACGCTTACGACGCAGCCGGCCACCTGACGCAGGAGCAGTTTGGCACCGCGCCGTCGATTTACAATAAACTCAATTACAACCCGCGAGGACAGTTGATAGCGGTGCTGGCTTCTACTTCAGGAAACGACACCACCTTTAACCGTGGCAAGATTGTGAATGACTATGGCACGACGGATAACAACGGGAATCTCAAGCAGCAGACAGTCTACGTTCCCAACGATAAGAACACGAGTCCAACTTCCAGTCCAACTTCCTGGTATCAGCAGTACGGCTATGACTCTTTGAATCGCCTCACGCAGGTGCACGAGTATACCGGCAACACCGCGCTCGATTGGCAGCAAGCCTACAGCTATGATCGCTGGGGCAATCGTCTAATCAACAACAACAGCAGCGCGACGTGGGGAGATGGCATCAATAACGTCGTGGCCACAGTCGATCCGATCTCGAATCAAATGTACGCGTCGGGTGACACGTCTCTGCCGATGAACCAACGGCAAGTTCAGTACGATTTCGCGGGCAACCAGACAAAGGATAACTTGACATCGAACGGCACGCGCACTTACGACGCCGAGAACCGGATGATCACGGCCACCGACAGTTCGAATCACACCAGCACGTACTCCTATGATGGGGACAGCCACCGCGTGAAGCGAAACATCTCGAACACAGAGACTTGGCAAGTCTATGGTCTCGGCGGCGAGTTGATTGCAGAGTATGCCAAGAATGGAAGTTATTTGAATCCGCAGAAAGAATACGGCTATCGAAATGGCCAGTTGTTGGTTACCGCGACGGCTACGACTGGCTGGGGCACTGCACCGACACTGAATGACAACCCGCTCAGTGCGGGTCAGACAACTGTGCAAGCCCGTCACATCACCGAATTGCGCACCGCGATCGATGCGTTGCGTTCGCACATGAGTTTGTCTCCGTTCTCGTGGCAGTATTCGGCAACAACCAATGATTACATCAGCGCGAATCCGATTCTGGAAATGCGCACCGCGTTGGATCAAGCACTTGGCGCGCCTTCTGGTGGGTACGCGACGGGCTTAGCTCAAGGCCAGCCCGTTCAGGCGATTCACATTCAGGAGCTGCGCGACCGAGTGCTTGGTGCCTGGACCAGCGGAAGTGGCGTGGATCTTCGTTGGATGGTTTCTGATCAACTCGGCACGCCTCGCATGATCTTCGATCAGAGTGGCTCGCTGGCGAGTGTTTCGCGACACGACTATCTCCCCTTCGGTGAGGAGTTGAACGCTCAAGGGCTCCGCCCGAATGTTCAGGGCTATACGAATAGCGACGGCGCGCGGCAGAAGTTCACCCAAAAAGAACGAGACATCGAAACCGGGCTCGATTACTTCCTCGCCAGATACTACTCATCGACGCAAGGACGCTTCACTTCTCCGGATGAGTTTAAAGGTGGGCCGGTTGAGCTATTCGAGGAAGTACCAGCGGGTAATCCTACGTTCTATGCTGACCTCACCGATCCACAGTCTCTAAACAAGTACCAATATGCCTACAACAACCCATTGAGGTACGTCGATCCAGACGGTCATCAGGGCAAAGAGACCGTTAATAATATCCTGAGTTATGGTGGCCAAGTTATAAAGGACACCGCAATAGGGGGAGGCAAAGGGGTCGCCAATGCGGCCGTAGGTGTCCCGAACACCATCAACCTCATCGTTAATACGGCAATGTCCCCGTTCACGAATGCTAGATTCGATTATCTGCCAACTTTCGAGCCCAGTACTCCCGGCGAAAAGGGCGCCATGTTTGCGGTCCAGGTGGTCGCACTTATTGAGGGAGCACGAGGTGCCAACGCGACCGGCGCTGCAATGGTCGATAGTAGTCGCACGGCGGCTATGACTCAAGAGATGCGGGCAAGCGAGACTACGTCGGAAACAATCCGCGCCACTGTGCCCTACGAAAGACCATCCGGGGCCACGACAGCAGCCCAGCGGGCAAGCGTTCAAGGCTTATCATGTTCTACCTGCCGCCAAACTGCCGCGAGGATGTTTGCCGATCACAAGACACCCCTAGTCAAAGAACACTATTTGACTGGTACAATTGACAGAGTTCGGATGAGGTCGCTTTCGGCGGTCCGACCCCAATGTCCGACTTGTTCGGGTCGGCAGGGAGCGACGCTTGGCCAGTGGGGTCGCCAACAGAGAGCGAAGCTTTTCGAAATCAAATAAACCTCGACTTATGACGTACCAAGACTTCGTAGAACAGCAGCGCCTCGTTTGCCAAGATTATGATCAGCAATGTATACCTCCTGAACCAGAATCTAAGTTAGGCTTCGCGCTGCAGACGCAAGGACTCGTACCAATCAATGGTCTAAGACATCCATCGCAGGGCGACACCAACGGTTGGTATATATGGCGAGGGGAAAAGCTTTCCGCAGACCCTGATTTCTTTGCCCCGTTACACACTCAGCATCTTCTTGAGTACTGTCCGGAAGCACTGAAATTCCTGGGATTGCCCCCTGGTTATCGATTCCTAATAGCAGGAGAGTATGTTGATGTGTGGTTCGACGAATCGTTGCTAAATGTTTAGGGTCATTCAGCGTCTTGCCCGCGCTTCGGGCCGCCGCTTTTCTCTTTAGCCGCTGAACAGTTCTTTGACAGCTTGGACTCGCGCGGGCGGGTGCGCGAGGAGTAACTACACGTTCTTAACCCAAAAAGAACGGGATAATGAAACCGGACTTGATTATTTCCTCGCCAGATACTACTCATCGATACAGGGTTGCTTCACGAGTCCTGACGAGTTCACCGGTGGGCCGGATGAGTTATACTCGTTTGCGGAAGACGCCTCGGACAATCCTACCTTCTACGCAAACCTAAGAAATCCGCAATCTCTAAACAAGTATCAGTACGCTTACAATAATCCGCTGCGCTATGTGGACAATCTACGCATTGTGATTCATTCGGTCAATTCGCCGAGGAACTCCAAAATTTTGGGCATCAATTGCCGCGACGGCTCAACCCGCCCATTCTCCCAGTAGCAGATCGTATCCTCAGTTACTCCAATCAGCGCAGCAACATCTTTCTGGTTCAGACCCAAATCCAGCCGCCTTGCCCTGAGACGGTCTCCCAGCGTCTTAGTCTCAGACGGATAACAGGCTGGCTTCGGCTTTTCGGCCTTAATTTTGAAGTGACAAAAAGGCAACGCTGGGGTGAGTGTTCGTTGCCATTTGGTCGACGACCGCGACTTGTCTAATCCGACAGATCCAGCCCGTCATCAATCAACGTTTCAACCTTTACTCCTGCAGCTCGAGCGTATCTCAACAAAACTAGAAGTGATGGTTCCCGGCGACCAGCCTCGAACTCGGAAACATGTCCCGGATAAACGGGTGAACGACGGTGGCGTACCTGCTCGGCCATCTGCTGCTGCGTCAGGTTCAGCCTAACTCTGAGCGTGCGAAGCTTCGACGCCAATCGGCGTGGCTGAGGTCGTGCATATCCCATCAGGATTGTCCTCCTGACGAAATAGCAGCGCGTTGTTTACGGAGACTCCCAGTTGGGAGTATATTGGGCGAGTTTTCAAAGTCAGCCTGGAACTCAGCTACTGAACTCCAGACAGAGCGCATCACGTTGGTGGTGAAGCCGCCCTATTCATTTTCGTAACTGGAAGGATAACACAGCGGGAGGCACGAGAGGCGAGTCCTCGAGCCGAGCGTTGAGGCGGTGGAATCACTGCACCACTTCACTACGGTCTAGGCCCAAACAATGTTTGAACTCAACCTACCGCGAGCAGTCCTCAAGGATCGGTATGAGATTCGAGGTCGGATTAACTCCGGCAGTTATGCCGAAGTGTTTGTTGCTCGCGATCGTGATAGCGGAAACGTCGTTGTCATCAAGGCTCTGAATAGCCACCTTCAGGGGACTCCTTATCCGGAACTCGAGCATATGCTCGCCGAGAAGTTTCAGAACGAAAGGGCAATCCTTAACAAGATTCGGCACGCGAACATCGTCTCGGTTCTCGATCAAGGTGATGGGGAGGATGTGACAGGCTGGAGCTTCAGTTTCATCGTCTTGGAGTATATGGCCGGCCGGGATTTAATGAATTACGCCCGCACAAAACCAAAGCACATCCTTGGGCTTGCGGAGACCCTTTATTACTTCAAGCAAATCTGCGATGGTCTGAGTCACGCGCATGAATGCGGCGTCATACATCGCGACCTGAAGCCTGACAACTTCTTGCTCAGCGCCGATTGGCGAACGATCAAGATTGCCGATTTTGGAGTCGCCAAGACTAGGGGCGCGGAATACACGCCGATCACACGAGTTGGCACCGCAACATATTCCGCACCAGAGCACTCGCCACATCTCATGACTGAAGTCATGGGCCCCCTCACTGCTTCAGCCGACATCTATTCGCTCGCAAAAACTTGCTACACCATGCTCTGCGGTCGGGTGCCTTTCGAGTTTGACGGAAAACAGATTACCAGTCTTCCATCTCCGGCGGATTCGGAACCGTGGGCGCAGGACTGTCTGAAAGTTCTAAAGCGGGCCACCGCTCACGAAGTTGGTCACAGGTACGGCTCCGTCACAGAATTCTGGAACGATCTAGCGGCGCTGGCTACGTTCGATCCAGCCGTGACAAGAGCTATTCCTTTCAAGAGACCTACCCCTGAAGAAAGCGAATTGGCGAAGAAGCGTGCGGAGCTTGCACCGCTCGAAGCCATCTTGGCCCAGCGTGAACTTGAACTAGCGACGTTGCAGTTAGATTTGCAAGAGTTTGAAGCCCGGTACCTGAGAATCGTTGGGGCGCGATACACCGAACTCGATCAAGTCGAAGCGCAAATTGCCGAGGCAAAGGCCCGGCTCCATCCGAACGACGAGAGGGCCCGCGAGCAAGCCGAACGTGCCCGCGCCCAGGCGGAAGAATCTGCACAGGCGACAGAGTCCGCGAGCAAACAAGGGCCGCTGCCCAAACGTTCGGAAACGCTCAAGAATTTGTACCGTGAATTGGCCAACAAAGTTCATTCCGATAAGCACTCCGATGCTAATGAGGCCGAGTACGCCCGGCTGCAGATTCTAATGGCGAGGGTAAACAAGGCATACAAAGAAGGCGATGAAGAATCCCTGCGTGAGATCCTGAATCAATGGGAGAGCAGCCCTGAATCCGTCAAAGGCGAAGGCGTCGAAGCAGAATGGAGACGTCTCATTCGCAAGATAGCCCAAGTCGAGCAGCGCCTCAAATCCATCGAAGACGAAATCCAGGCTCTTGCGGCAACTGACTTGTACAAGCTCAAGCTCAATGCCGAAAAAGCTTGGACCGAGGGTCGCGACCTATTGCAGGAAATGCAAGGATACGTTCAGGAAGAGATCGGTGATGCACAGGACCGATTGGAGGAAATTCTTCGAACGAGGTTAGCGATTTGAGTGACGATCAAAGGACGCATGACCAGGCATTGGTTCCACAATCGGCTCGTGGGTTGACCACGAGATCAGCCGACCTTGTCCGCAGAGGAATGGACGATCTTGTGAAGAGAGGGAGCGGCTCAACAGAGCTTGACGTCAACACGCTGCACCCGTTGGCTGGCTCGGTTGCGGAAGCCGACCCTTGGGATGAGCTAAGAGCGCTTGCCAGGGAACTGGCCGAGGGACGGTTCACGGGTTTCAACATTATCGGCATGGAGTTTATCAACATACTGGCGGGCAGTTTTGGGATGGGTTCTGATCTAAGAAAGGATGAGAAACCGATTCATAACGTAACAATCGATGAAGACTTCTTCATGGGGCGATATCCTGTGACTCAATCTCAATGGCAGCAGATCATGGGAAGTAGTCTGACTGATTTTACCGGTGACCTTTATCCAGTCCACAGCGTTTCCTGGAATGACGCTCAAGAATTCATACGCAGGTTGAACGTAAAGGCGGCCTCGTTAGACGGAGATCTAGGAGCTTTGGAAGTACACTATAGACTGCCGAGTGAGGCTGAATGGGAGTACGCCTGCCGAGCTGGACTTACCGGAGACGTTACTGCCGACGTTTATGCGATGGACATTTACGGCGATTCTCCTCGCGGACAAAGTATCCGACCCATCGAGGAGAAAAGGCCAAGGCCCAACGCCTTTGGTTTGTACAACATGGTCGTTGGTTTCAAGGAGTGGTGCGAGGATCGCTACCACGTAAACTACAATGGTGCTCCGTCAGATGGCAGCGTGTGGGGTGAAGTGGCTGGTGAGGAGAACCGAGTACCGCAAATGAATCGAGTCGCGCGGGGTTCATTGTCTGGTTCGCCTCCTATCTATAAGCGTGCGTCGGCTCGCGGTTGGGCAGCGCCTTGGTGCCGGGGCGTTAATTTTAGTTTCCGACTTGTCGCAGTTGAAAAGAGCGAAGCACGGTTGAGGATGGGCAGTTGAAACGACAAGAATCGGTAAAGATACCGCTTTCGATGTGACGGCTTAGAACCTGCCAAATAGGGTAGCGCCAAGACCGTGACGAAAACCACTGGATTTCCTGAACAAAAGGTCAGATCATTGCCAGCAGTCCATAGGACAACAATAGTTCACCCTAAATGTCCTTATCTGTGATATGTTCCGCTCGGAGGTGGCCTTATATGATTGGAGCATACCTGAGAGTGAGTTCTGCGGACCAGAAGCACGACAGCCAGCGCGCCGAAATTCAAAAGTACATGAAGAGTAACGGCATCTCTTCGAAGCAGGTGGAGTGGTACGCCGATACTGAAACAGGCACCAAGTTGCGGCGACCAGAGTTCGATCGCTTACAAGGCGATGTCTTCGCCGGCAAGGTCAAAACTGTAATTATCTGGAAGCTGGATCGCTTGAGTCGCAATCTGCGTGATGGCGTCAATGTCTTGGCTGACTGGGCAGAGAAGGGAATGAAGATTGTAGTTGTGACGCAACAACTCGAACTGAACGGCGTGATCGGTCGCACCATCGCCGCGTTACTATTGGGTTTGGCTGAGATTGAGCACGGCAATATCAGGGAACGCCAGAAGGCAGGTATCGCAGCAGCGAAGGCTCGCGGCGTTTATACGGGGCGCACGATAGGTAGCACTAAGGCAAAGCCAGGGAGGGCACGTGAGTTGAAGAGGAAGGGCCTGAGCATGGATGAGATCGCTACCGCTCTCGGCGTAAGTACGCGCACGGTCACGCGCTACTTAGGCGTCTGATCACGGTCCGAATCTATTCCGGTATTCCTGCGAAGTAACAAAGCCCGTGACCATCCCACGGGGGTCGTTGGTTGCATCCAACACTGCTATCCATTGCAGATAAAAACTGTCCGGCTGTCGCCTGAGATAACCAAAGTATTCCATCACTGCGTATGCCTGATGGTTGTACTTCGTCGATACTTCCGTACTCTCAACTACTTGCCTCAGCACTTGCCCCCGCGTCAGCGTTGAGTTATTCAAGCCATCAATCATCGCTTGCCGGTTAGTCAGCGTCACCCCTGCCGTGTTCAAGAGCGCATCCACGTACTGTTGATTCGTCGGTCCGTTGTATGTATTCGCAAATGCCGGCCGCGCCATGAAGCCGGCGATGAAGGCAACCTTCGCTGCTTCCAGCTGATTGGCATCAAGGAAACCGCTGACACTCGCCAGGTCTGGCACAAACTCTCCATAGTCAGGCTTCCGGCCAAAAGCCACCGGATAAAATCGATAGACGAAATAACCGCGATCCTGAAACTCTGCCGACTGAAAGAACAATTGCGAGACGTGGATCCGGTCGCAGTTCGTATCACCGGGAGCGCAATTGTTAATGGTCGCAGTCCAACCGGCAAAGCCGGGCGGATCGGGTTCGCGACCCAGAAAGTCTATGTACTGCTGGCGGACGAAGAAGTTTGTGCTGTCGATTGGGTTCGGGCCGTTGCTACTATCGTTGTCGGTGATGGTTACTGTTGCCGTGTTCGGGGAACCGAGCGCAGCGCCGGTTGGATTGCTGAGACCGATGGTGAAAGTCTCGGTACCTTCGGCGTAAGCGTCATCGATGATGGCGATCGAGAAAGTTTTGGACGTTGCATCACCGGCCGCCCAGGTAGCAGTGCCGATAGTGTTCTCGTAATCGCAGCGCGGCGAAGCAACGCCATTAAAGACGTTGCAATTGGTCAGGCCAGCAGAATCCACGGTAGCAAAGTTCACCGAAGCGCTGCTGGTCGTCTCACCGCTGCGAGTCAGAGTTATGTCCACCCGCGGCCCGGTTTCGCTCACGCTGTAGCCTGCCGCGCTGAATTGAATGGTCTTCGGAGTCGGAGTTGGCGTCGGTGACGGTGTAGGCGTTGGCGTCGGCACCGAAACCAGAGGTTGCCAGGAAAGATCGTGTTCGTCGAACGAGCTATTTGTGACACGCGTGATGTTGCTGCCGTCAGCGTTCATCAAAAAGATGTCGTCAGCATTGGTCTGGCCAACACGGTTGTAGCTCGTAAACGCAATCTTCGAACCGTCAGGCGACCACTCAGGGTCACTTGAGTCGAGTGTGGTGCTCTGAGTGATGTTGATTTGATTACTGCCGTCGGCATTCATCACATAAACCAACGGCAAACCATCACGTTGCGATGTGAAAGCGATCCGCGTTCCATCTGGTGACCATGACGGCCCACTATCAGAGGTTGAGTTGTTGGTCAGTCGAACAGGATTAGTGCCGTCGGCATTCGTCACGTAGAGCTCGAAACCGTTAGCGATATTTCCCGTGATGCCCGGAAAATCGCGCGTGCTGGTGAAAGCGATCCGCGTCCCGTCGGGCGACCATGCCGGGTCGAAATCAAAAGCCGCATTGTTGGTAAGCCTGGTTTGACTACTTCCATCAGCGTTCATCACATAAATTTCGTCATTGCCGTCCCGGTTGCTGACAAAAGCGAGCCTCGTTCCGTCGGGCGACCATGACGGCTGGCGGTCGCTGGCGGAGTTGGTAGTGATACGCGTTTGGTTACTGCCGTCAGCGTTCATCACATAAATCTCGGGAGCGCTTATCTGAAATGTTGTGCGGCCGAAAGCGATCTTTGTTCCATCAGGCGACCAAGCTGGCAAACGATCGAAGGTACCGCTACCGCTGGGCGTCAGTTGTGTGATGCCTGAGCCATCAGGGTTTATCGTGTAGATGGTACTGTCGCTGGTGAACGCAATCCTGCCGTTGGTTGCCTGCGCTTCCGCCCGTCGCCACTCAATGCCTGCAACGAAGCAGAAAAATGCGCCGAGAACGATCAGTAGGCATATAAGCCTTGCAAGTTTTGAGGTTCTGTTCACTTCTTAAAGAAACTGAGCACAGCGTTAAATCTTTGATCCAGTCTCTTATTGTTCCGCGCGTCGGCACAAAGCGCAACCCAACGGTTGAGTTGACGCTGCGGCGCGACTCAAAGCACCCTTCGCGGCACCGAGTTAGTTACGAAAGACGCTTCCGCCGCTCGTGTCCAACGATTTGTTATGCTGCCGGGAATGAAACCACTCAATATACCTTCGGGATCAGACGCTTTGTGCTTCTGGCGTACTCAAAATACTCGTCACCGAAATTCTCCAACAGCGCATCCTCCTCAATACTGATGCGGTAAAGCGACGCGGCGAGAGTAGGCACAAAAATAATAACGATACTGAGCCAATTTGAGTACGCCATTCCTAAACCAAGGTTCCCAAGCAAGTATCCTGCATAAGAAGGGTGACGCAGATACCGGTACAAGCCGCTGCGAATAATGCGGTGGCCATCCATGATGGTGACGGTGCGGGTGAAGTACCTGCCCAAAGTGTGAATCGCTACCCATCGAATAGAGATACCTACAAGCATCAGGGCGAATCCGACTGCTCCCAGAAAATTGCCTTCGGTGTGGATATGTCCGACATCAGTGAAGCCTACAATGACCCCGACAGGTACAGCTAGTGTAGCCAACTTCAGGATTTTCAAAGATGACCTGTCCCAATCTTTGGCAGGCGTGACCTTCCGATGATAGGCATGAGCCATCTCGCCAATGAACCACATCGCGCGAAGCACAGTGGCAAGAATCGAGATGGTCATATTTTTACCTCCAAAGGCGACGCAGCATAACGGTTGAGTTGACGCGGCGGGAAGGAACCGCGCGATGGACTCCTTCTCGATTAGAAGCCCGCTGATTCCGCTCGCGTCTAACGTTTTGTTAGCTGGCCGGCATTTGTGCGCTGATGAGCGTCGTGAACCGCTCCACGACGCTTAACTCCTTGCCACTGATCTCACCTACTATCTTGCCTTTCCTGAAGTAGCCGTAAGAGTTTGGGGAGCTCTTTCTTTCTCCGTCATACTCTATTACGTATGCCTCATCTGCGACTTCGTATTTCGTGACTTCCCATCCTCGCCTTCGCAAGTCGTTGAGATAGCTCGCCTCGGTGAGACGATTAAGCCATTGAGCGGCCTCTGTCGGTGATGCGACCTCGTACAAATGGATGATGATGACCTCTCCAGACTGCACCGCGTGCCGAATCTCGTCCCCTCGACGCATCAACCAAATGTCCCCGAGACCGATTGTTCCCTTTGGCATTGGCCCAGGGAAGAGAACATAACCACCCAGTGAGTTATCTATTACACCAGCGGGTCCCCACTCCGGCTCATGTTCTCGGATAGCTTCATAAATCTTGCGGTCCACATTTGGTTTCTGTTGTGCACTAAGGATCGGCCAAGCGCAAAACAGGACCATCAGAACGAGGGAGAGAAGTATTCTTTTCAACATAAACCACCTCGAAGGCGAAATACTAATCAGCCAGCTAACGGCTGAGTTGACGCGGCAGCGCGAATCAAAGCGCCCTCAGCCGAAATCATTCTAGTTGAGAAACACGCACCCGCCGGTCTCGTCCAACGATTTGTTCGACGCTCCGTTACAGAAACTAATCCAACTTGCCCAAGCCCAATTGCTCTTGCAGCCACAGAGCCCGATCATGGCGCGCTTCATCGTTGAGAGCGTGTCCTGTGTCATACCATTTGACAGACTTTGGATTGCTTGCGGCTTGAAAGTATCTAGCCGCGCTTTGTTCTGTTGGGTTGGTATCTCGTTTACCAAACTGAAAGAACAATGCTGAGGGGGCAACATAAGGGACATAGTTTATTGGGTCAACCGTAGCCAACGTCGTGAAGTAGTTTTCCTGCTGTGGTTTCGTGAGCGAGTTACGCACTTCAACAATGCCCGGAACCGTGCTGGTACGCAAGAACTCAGTCAAGCTTGGACCGCCTGCCATAATCACATACCCTTTGATGCGTTTTTCTACGCTCGCAAGCAACACGCCAGTATGTGCGCCAAAGCTGTGCCCGACGAAGCCAATTCGTTTTCGGTCAATGTCGTGACGGGAGAGCAGTAAGTCCACGCCTCGACGCAAATCAATAACTGTTTGGATGTAAATATCGCGGTCGATTTCAGGATGCGTGACCGTCGGGTCAAAGTCTCGTTTCGATTCTCCAGCACGGGAAAATGGTGCATCAATGAGCAAGGACACCCCGCCCATGCGCGCGTATGATAAGGCTTCGTCTAAAAAGATAGCTCGGCTTCCCGGACGCACGTGCATGAAGATAAGGCCGGCGAATTTACCTTTACCGGGAGGAACGACGAGATAAGCCGTAACCCGTCCGCCTTTTGGACTAGCGTAGGAAATGTCATGAACTTGAATTCCGTCTCTGTTTTCAACTCCAATTTCTCTTACATCAAGCGGCATCTTTCGATCATACAGAAACATGCGCCGCAGTTTTCTGAAGTCCGCGGATTGAGCGGCGACAGTTCCACCCAACAATGAGATGAGGAGCAGTGCGTAGATAATCCTCTTCATAGGTTCCCCTTGCTCATTGACACTAAGCTTCGTTCCGCTCATTCGCGAGCCCGCAGCGTCGAACCTTGAGATGACGTGGGCGGAAACAGCGGCAAATACGGACAACGTAACCAACACGAAAGTAACTGTTTCCGGCTCACGTCCATCGAATTGTTAGACCTCGCCTGAATAGAAAGTTTTTCCGCAACAAACATTTCTACTGAAATTGCATAACGGTATTGTTAATTGGTATTTCCATTCTATGTTTTTGTCCACCGACTACAAATGACTCAAAGACAAACGGCAAACCTTCGTTCCCGTTGAAATCGCCGCCGTTTATTCGGTATTCGTTTCCAATATGGAAATGCAGATGTGGTCCGACGGCGTTGCCGGAATTTCCGAGTAGCGCGATGACCTGATCCTTGCGGACTCTATCTCCGACTTTAACGCGAATGCTGTTCGGTTGCAGATGCGCGTAAAGAGCATAGCGATTATTTCCTAAATCAATCGCAATCCAATTACCGGCATTGCTTTCGCGCGTTAGCGGCACTGCGGGCTTTATCTCTCCCGACGCTTGCGGAACGTTTTCTGGAATGCCGTCTTTGACGAAAACGACCTTGCCGTCGCCTACTGCCAGAACTTCCGCGCCGTAGCCGTAGAACATCTTGTTCGTTATCTCGTCGGGAAAAGGATTCGGCAGGATGTTGCCTTCCTTGTCAACTTTATTGAAATCGCAGGCGAATCGCTGTGCAATGCGGACGTTTCCGCCTCTGATGGTTAAGACCTGATGATTTGAGTTGTAAGCTGGACCGTTGCTGCACCGCCAGTCGCCGCCGGACAGCGGCGCGCCTATGACGACGGGTTTGGCGTTGCTAACCAAAACGTTGTAATCGTCTAAAATCATCTCGCCGCCCTCTCGGTCGGAAACAAAACCGCGAAGCAATTTGATGAGTGGATTCGACTCGAAAACGAAGCGATGCTTCAAACTCACAGGAATCGCAGCGGGAGAATCAACCGTCAACCAAAAGAAAAGAACTCCGGTGCGCCCGCTCGAAATCTGTCTGGGATATTGTTTGTTCGGCATCTCCGAGCGCGGCGGAGTGGGAAGCAGGGTTCTAAAACGGTAATACTCTGCAAGCTCTTTATCCGCATAGCGGACTAAAACATTTTTACGTGTCGCGTCCGAAACCTCAACGTTTTTGAGCGTCAAGTCGGAAAATCCTAGATTGGTCAGGAACAAATGATAAACCAGATACCACTTTCCGTTCGCGCCTTTTACAGGAATGGGTTGGACGGGAGATTCGATGTTGATAGGGATGTCGTAGTATTGCTGCGGCTGCGAGGCGGTGGTTTGCTGTTGACCGAATGTAGTCAGAACAGTTGCGCCGCAGATTACTGTCAGCATTAATAAAACCCATATTTTCCTCACAAATTTTCTCCTATTCAGTAAATCTAGCGGAACTTAATTTTGAGAACTCAAAAAACTCTCTTCTCTATCAACACCACCCACCCCTGTTTTTGTGACAAAAATGACGACATTAGAATCGCTTACTGGATTTGCCTGACGAAGAGGTCGAACGGTTGAGTTCAGGTGGCCGCGCGAGTCGCGACAACCTGAGAGCAGAGAGACTTGATGAAGGACACGCAATCGCGGCTCACCTGCAACGAATCTTTGTGCGCGGCCTCATGCGTTCACCAAATTGCCTTCGACGAACATCACGATTCCAACTTCTTCACTACGTAGTCGCCTTTGCGCTCTCCCGCTGCTACAGTCCATCCGGCGTTTAGTTCCAGCGTCCAACCGTCACCTTGTATAGACGGTGCGCTCAAACTGCTCGGTGCTGAAACGTAAATCTTTGAAAAGTCCGATTTAATCAACGCACCTTTGGTGACTGTTAAAATGCCCCAAGCGTCAACAATTCTGATGTCCGGGTAAACTGTTCCAATCGGTTCAAGCGGCACGAGAGTACCCGGATTCATTTGCATACTCATTCTTAATATGGGCAGTTCCAAGACTGCGCCATCAACTAATTTAGCGCGATACTCTGCGAGGAGTTTTTGGCGATTGTTTTCACGCTCCGTCTCGAAAGCTCGGAGTTTGTTGCTGTCATAATTTTTCGCGCGTAATTCAGCCGCCTGTTCGATGTTCTGGGGCAACTTAATGGAAAGTCTCTTTTGCAACAAACTTCCCAAATCATCTTCTTTCTTCAGATTGTTACGCCAATTTGTCTTTGTTTCGTCTAACAAAATGCCGTAAGCCGGACCCGAAGCGTAAGCGAAAGACCGCACGAAGGTTTGCTTTTGCGCGGCTTCCTTGAGGTCTTTGTCAACTACATACTGATTCAAATTCGGACTCCCGCTTAGTCTTACGCCTGTGTATTCCGCCAAGCCTTCGTGCATCTCCATTTCCCGCTCCTCTGACGCGGCTTGCGGGAATACCGCTCTCCGGTAAGCGCGAAAAAAGAGCGCGTCCGCGATTGCTCGATGACGCTGTTTGCCGCGACTCATCAAAGCTGCCGCTAACGCACGCCACTCCAATTGCAGCCACATGCGCCCATCCCGCGAGTCAAGATGATTGTTTGCCGCGCCGGAACTCGGAAAGCCGATGTCGTTTTGAACACGATGCCACATCTCGTGCGCCATCAAATTAGCGCGGCGAATTTTGTCTTCGGGCAGCGGAAATATAACCATCGTCCATTTCACGCCAGCCCATTCGGTAGCCGTATTTGCGATGTTCACCTTCGCGGGTAATTGTCCGACGAAAACATTTCCGTCTTTAGTCAAGATGCCCTCTTTGTCGGCTTGATTAGCGACAACCGTGCGCGTCTTTCGGTCAACAAAAAGCATCGGAGCGCACAAGGACACGCCCCATAGTCTGCCGTTGTCTCGGTTGCACACGGCTTGAGCTTCTTGAAAATATTGAGATGCGAGTGTTGTATCAATCGGCGAACTTTGCGCCAACGCACGATTTTGAAACGAAGGCAGAATTGCCAGAAGCGCAACAACAACTAACAGATTGAGATTTCTCATATTCGTTTGCAAATTAGCTTTACCACATTATCAAAAGAAAGCGCACAACGTCTGAGGCGGCGCGAATGCAATTAGCTGATAGCTGTCAGCTTTTTGCCCCGCGCTCCGGTCCAACGCCATGTTGGGCACGTTCCTAATTAAGAATCTCAATCCGGCGCAGACGATGCTTCCGCTACAGGCAATGTAGAAAGGCAGAAGTTGTCACCATGCAGCCAGCAAGTATCACTCGGCTCATGCGATTCCCGGCGGAGAGATTGCACTGCCCCCCACGTTCCGCGCTTGATGGCATCAAGAAGTCGCTGATTTGACTCTTCATTGCGCGAGCCACTAAATCCGTAAGGAGTAGCGTTGTAGATTGAACTGGTCCCGGTAACGGTCCAGTGATCATTGGACCCGCCCAGTGATGCGAGATATATCGGCGTCGTCGAGAAATTACCGCTGCTGGTATCGACATCAACAAAAATACCCGAGTCACCGGCGGCGGGGTCACCAAACTGTTGCCAGTCGGTTGCACCGGGTTTTGTCTGGCCTCCGAAGATTCTCTGAGTTGACATGTTATCCACCCTCCAAGGATGTAGATTTTCGCTCGTGCGCCTCAAATGAATCCTTCGAACGCAACTCGCCCCTACCCCGACTTTGCGAACCGCCGGATGAGGGCTTTGACCGCATCCGTAGCCGCTGCCGTACCGCGTTCACCGCCGGCGTTCGTGAACACGGCGACGCCGAGGTCGCGTGTTGGCTGAATGATAGTGACTGCATAGAACGCGCCGGCGCTTCCCGTGTGGACGCTCGCGGGAGCCCCGTCGAAATCCTGCACGCCCCAGCCGAGCCCATAGTTGTCGGCTGCAGATACTGGCGAAGTATGCAGGTGTTTGATGGTCGCCGACTTCAGCAGCGGAGTGTCGCGACCCTGGAGGCCGCGCAAGTTGATTTGAAGAAATCGAGCGTAGTCGTTCAGCGAGAGTTCCACCGCACCGGCTGGCCAGATGATCGGCGGAAGCCGTTCATCGGGGTTTCGTGGATCGATCGGTTTCAGGCCGCCCCGTATCTCATAGTGACCCCACGGCTGGTTCGGGTCAGCGCTATCGGACCATGCGAACGTACCACTGATTTCGAGCGGCCCGAATACACGTTTGCGCACGAGTGATTCCCAACTCTCTCCCGTCAGCCGCTCGACGACAGCTGCCGCAATTGTATAGCCGCCGTTCGAGTACATTCCCTTCGCACCAATGGGACCTGCGGGTTTGCCTCGCAGCACCCACGCCGTGAACGAGGCGCGCCGTTGAGTGGGAGTTCCAGTGAGACGGGGAATGCTCTTGAAGTCGCGGTCATCGGTATCCTTGAACGGTGAAATGCCGGCGTGATGGGAGAGCAGCAGGTCCATCGTCACACCGCGGAAGGCAACATCCATCGAGTCGCGCAGATCCGGGAATACCTCCGCAAGCGTCGTCGTCCACTTCAGCTTTCCTTCCTCAACGAGTGTTGCGACCACTGTGGCGGTGATCGCCTTTGTATTGGAGCCCAACTGGAATCGGTCCGACAACTCGGCGGGGTCAGGGGCGTTTGCGCGCCGCACACCCGCGATACCTCGAGCCAGCACCGAATCAGCGCGAAATACGATCGCACCCAAAGCTGGGAGGTTGTGTTGCCGCCGCACAGAATCGAGCCACCTGTCGAGCGACTCAGCGTCTGAATGATAAAACGTCTTGTCATTCTTGGGAGAGACCTCGTTCAGATTCTGCGCTTCGTCCGCGATTTGCATGGCTTGAGCCAGCGGCCGTCGCGGACGCTCTTTGGGATTCCGGAAGATTCGGCTGCCGGCAGGAAGTGCCGCGCAAGTTATCACGAGTAATAGCGCAATTAGAGATATTGTTTTCTTTAACATGACTCCCTTCACATCGAGAAGCCACCGAACGGTTGAGTTGACGCGGCGCGCGATTTCAATTCATCCTTCCGCGTTCAGCATTCATCGTTGCAGTTCACGCTCCCGCCGCTCGCGTCCAACGATTTGTTGGGCACACGTCAGGCAGCAGGCCCATCGCGTTTGTAATAAGCGACTGTGGTTTTCCGATTGAAATACCACCAGTTCAGCGCCAGGGAAATAATGCCGCGTGATATGAAACCAATTACGCTGGGTTTTTCGCGGCTCGAAAGATCCATATTAGAGAGAATGAACACCGCGTTTATGATCCACATGACCGCAGTCAGAGTGACCGCCGACAGTAGCAACCAACGACCAGTGTTGTCACCGACGCAAGCCCAAACTGAGGTAGCCATCACGACAACGTAATCCGACCGACAACATGGTTGCGGGCAACGACATTTTCAGTATCTGAGTTGCGAAGGAACAAAACGAAGGTTAGTAATGGTATGAGTCCTACAACCAAGAAATCGTAAATTGTGATTAAGTACACACCGAGCGGGCGATCGATTCGTTTTTTCCAAGTCGTGGTTCCGGCTTCTTGCATATCAGAGAGTGTGCCCAACGGCAGAGTTGACGCGGCGGCGCGAATTCAATCAAGCATCGCCGGACCAATTATCTTACGAAACACGCTCCCGCCGCTCGCGTCCAACGATTTGTTCGATTGCGCCGATAGATTATTTCAATTTCAGTTCCGCGACATCAAATTCGCGAACGAAATCCGGTTGCCTCCCGGTAACCTTAACGCTCGAGTCCGTGCACTGTAAACGGGGATCAATTTCCGTAATGTCGCGCCACGTATCGAGGGTTGTTAACCGCTCGTTATACACAACTATGTTTTGAGCATCACGAACTTGAACAAGGGCTTCAACGCATTCAGCGGGACAAACCCAAACCGTTTTCCGAAGGTAAAGAGCAGCCGTATGAGACGAATCCGAACATTGAACCGCTGCATACAAACGTGGAAACGTGTCGAGAGGGCCAGAGCGCCTCTGAAAGATCCAGACGAAGGAGACTAGCGCGCAAACGACGACCAGGGATGCAACCAATAGAGTGTTTCGGCGGATTGGATTCATCGTTAAGAGAAGCAATCGAACGGTTGAGTTGACGCGGCGGCGCGAACTCAATCAAGCATCGCCGGACCAATTATCTTACGAAGCACGCCCCCGCCGCTCGCGTCCAACGAAGTTGTTGGGCATCGTCGTCATTCAAAAGAGCCATGCCAACTGGGGTAACGCGCTTTAAAGGCATCGAGGTTTCCATTATATCTTTTCAGCCAGCCGGTTCTGCCATTTTATAAGACATCATTACGACTTCTTTCGCTTCGGCAGGAATCTCTCACTTTCCTGGTGGAGGTACTCAGCTAAGGGCTGCAGCCCAAGCTTGGCACGGCGCTTATCAACATTCACTTCGTCTTCAATGGGTTTCAGAATAGGCATTCCGTCCGCAGCAAAGCTATACATTTGCCCATACCGCTGTTTCTTACCTTCGGCGAGAAGAATCCGATCAGTTAAAGTCGCAATCTGCGTGTTCTCAACTTCGGTCGTTCCCAATTTCGTCATTAATTCTAAACTCAATTTTTGAAGAGGTAGATCCTGAGAGTGCGAAACGATCAGGTAGGCAGCCGTCGCGGCCTCAGTGCCCACCAGAGTTCGCCGAGGCCAACCGTACTTAACAATTATCTGCTTCATGCGAATACGTCTAACATCGTCAGCCAGCTGCATCCGCAAGGCGATAAACAACATGCCCTTCTTTAATTCCGGATCGTTATTCAGCTTCTCATTCAGGGTTTTGTCATCAATGCCAAACAGGCCATGCGCCCTGCGATACGTGTCATACTCTCCCCGAATGTTCTGATCATCCGCGCCGAGCTGTAACAATTCGGCGCGCAATTCCGGCTTTGGGCCATCGCCGATTTTTTGCGCCGGCCGTCTTGGTAGGAGCGCCTCAGTTTGCCTGCGGATGTACTCAGCTAAAGGCTGTAGCCCCAGTTCGGCACGGCGCTTATCAACATTCACTCCCTCAAAGAGTTGCTTCGGGACCAATTTCCCGTTTTCGTTGGTCAACACCGTTCCATAGACTTGATTCTGGTTAAATTCCTCCCTGAGGGACACACTATCAGTCAAATACGCGATATGCGTATTCTCGACTTCACCTTTTGGCAAAAGCTTCATCAGTTCCAACGCGCGCCTTTGGAATGTCACATCTCTATCATAGTGCTGCACGAGCAACCACGCAGCCTTCGCGCCCTCAGTGCCCACCAGAGTTCGGCCAGGCCAACCGTACTTCACAAGTATTTGTTTCACGCGAAAAAGTCTAGCGTCTTCACTCTCCTGTAGCCGGAGCGAGAGCACCTGAAATCCTTCTTTTAATTTTGGATTTTTATTCAGCTTCTCATTAAGCGCTTTCTC
>WNFC01000014.1_pt1 | contig 159219 bp, 154 predicted proteins | sample 5400541 | NCBI WGS metagenome assembly WNFC01 (sample SAMN13153342, study PRJNA577476) | soil metagenome | isolation source: 120 cm saprolite under Douglas fir tree site 2 hole 2 replicate 1 | place: USA:California | collected 2015-04-18
TCCGACCTGAAGACTCAACGTGCCGTGCGTACCGATCCGGCGACCGGCCAATTGCGCGCCGACGGAAAGCTTCATCTCGATGCGCGCGGCCATCTTCCGGTCGATCCGGAGGGCGATGTGCCGAACCTCGAGCTTGCCGGAGTGAACGGCAATTGGTGGGTCGGCCTTTCGGTGATGCACACGCTGTTCGCGCGCGAGCACAATGCAATCGTCGATCGGCTGCGCATCGACTATCCCGCGGCCGATGGCGAGTGGCTGTTCCAGAAGGCGCGGCTCGTCAACGCCGCCCTCATCGCCAAGATCCACACGGTCGAATGGACGCCGGCCCTGCTGAATTCGCCGGAAGGACGCTTTGCCATGCGCGGCAATTTTTGGGGCCTGCTCGGCGAGGAATATGCCCGCGCTTACGGCCGCCTCGGCACCGGAGAAATTCTCTCCGGCATCCCGGGATCCCCCACCGACCATCATACCGCGCCGTATGCAATGACGGAGGAGTTCACCGCGGTCTATCGCATGCACTCGCTGTTGCCCGACGAGTTCTCATTCCGCGGTCACAAGGACGGCCGCGAGATCTCCAAACTCGACTTTGCGGCGGTCACCGCCGCAGGAGTTCGCGAGCTTTACACCGAAGTGCCTTACGAGGACGTGCTCTATTCGCTCGCCACCAGCCATGCCGGCCAGTTGGTCCTGCACAATTACCCCCAGGGGCTGCGCAGGCTGCACAAGAAGGATGACATCTTCGTCGACGTCGCGTCGATCGACGTGTTGCGCGATCGCGAGCGCGGCGTGCCGCGCTACTGCGCATTTCGCCGCCGTCTCGGCATGCGGGTGCCGAAGAGCTTTGCGGAGCTCACATCCAATCCCGATTGGCAGCGCGATCTCGCCGCCGTTTACAAGTCCGTCGATGAGGTCGACCTCCTGGTCGGCATGCATTGCGAGGAGAAGCCACCCAACTTCGGCTTTTCGGATACAGCTTTCCGCATCTTCATCCTGATGGCTTCGCGGCGGCTCAAGAGCGACCGCTTCTTCACTGTTGATTTCAGACCGGAGGTCTATACGCCGGCGGGGTTCGCATGGGTGCAGGACAACAATCTGCGCGCGGTGCTGGAGCGGCACGTGCCGCAGCTGCGGCCGCATTTTGCCAATGTACGCAACGTGTACTTCCCCTGGGACAAGTGAGGGAGCGGGGCGATGAGCCGGTCGTTGCGCATCCCCGGTCTGGTCGATCTCATTCAGGCCGATGTGAGATCGGACATTCGCGGCCTCGCCGATGATGCCCGGCTCGACCGCAGCTTCGACCCGCGCGGACCGCTGATCAATCGCATTCTGGTGCAGCGCATTCGCAACGTGTTGCGGATCGACGGCATGCCGTTGCCATCGGTCGCGCCACGCGGTGATGCACAGCGCCTGCGCGCTCAGGACATCTTGCGGCGCCGGCTCGATCCGGCGGGAGGAACGCCGCTGTGGGACGAGGAAACCATCACCGGTCTGGTCAGCGCCGTGCGCAGCGCGCCCGGCGCTCCGGCGCTCGGACCGGCCACGCAGCAGTCGATCGGGCGATTGTTCGCCAGCGACTACAAGGCGAGCCCAGAGAGTTGGGCTGCCGCCGGCGTGCTCGACGCGGCCGTGCACACCCGTAACCCGCTGCGAGCGATCCTCCTCCATCTCAGCGGCCGCCTGCAGCGATCGCGTCGACTGCTCGCCGATCTCGTTCATGGCGATCTCGCCGGCGTTCATGCCACCGGTATCGCCGTGCACAATCTCGTGCGTGGCTTCGAACGCATGCGCGAGCTGTGGAGCGAGCCGCGGTGGCGCTCCCCATCCTCGGTCGATGACGTCGTCGAACAATGCCTGTTTGCGCCGCCGAGCGTGCTGCGCCAGGCTGCCGGGCCGGGCGCCACCGTCTGCGGCGCGGTGCGCGCAGGCACCCTCGTCGTTTTGGAACTCGAAGCTGCGCGCGAGCGCACGCCCGGCCGGGACCTCGAATTCATGGTGGGGAATTGGGCGCAGTGTCCAGCCGCCGCCTTCGTCCCGGCGCTGCTGCGCGCGGTGTGGCAGCGGGCGATTGCTGCGCCAGCGGCCGAGGTCGTGTCATGAGCGAAGACGTCATCTTCACCCCGCTCAAATTCCGCAATCTCACAGTCAAGAATCGCATCTTCCGGTCGAACATTTCTGGTCGATTCGACAACGAGGATGGCTCGCTCACCCAGACCCGCATCAATTGGGAATGCAAATTCGCCGCCGGCGGCGTCGGCGCGATCATTTCGTCCTACGTGCCGGTGCTGATGGAGGGACGCATCATCGCCGACTACGCCACGGTTCACCGCGACGATTTCATTCCGTTGTGGGAGCGGCTCGGCGCGGCCGTGCACCGATTCGACTGCAAGTACATCATGCAGCTCAGCCATTCCGGCCGGCAGATGGATTTCCCGGGCGTGCACAATTCACACCGTCCGGCACTGAGCTCGACGAGCCGAAAGGAATCGCTACATGGCTTTCTCTGCCGCGCCGCCAGCAAGGCCGAGATCGATCATCTCGTCGAAGCCTTCGCCGCCGGCGCCTGGCGCGCGCGCGAAGCCGGCCTCGACGGTGTGGAGCTGCACGCGGCCAATGGCTACCTGTTCACGCAGTTTCTCTCCTCCGGCATCAACGATCGCACCGACGAATATGGCGGGCTGTTGCAGAACCGCGCGCGCTTTCTGCTGGAAGTGATCCGCGCGATCCGCGCACGCGTGGGCCGCGGATTCCACCTGCAGGTCAAGCTCAGCGCGGTCGACCGCAACAACGTCATTCCATGGGAAAAGAAGGGCAACGTGCTCGTCGATACCATCGAGGTCGCTAAATGGTGCGAGAGCGAGGGCGCCGACGCCATTCACGTCTCGACCGGCTCGCTGTTTCCCCATCCGCTCAATCCGCCCGGCGATTTCTCGTTTGAAACCATCGCCACCACCTACGACGCGGTGATCTCCTCGGGCGTGGATGCCTTCCGCAATTTCCTTCTGTTCCGTTACCGCCTGCTGCGGCCGATTTTCCGCTGGATATGGTTCCGCATGAAGAAAGGACTGCCGATCGAAGGCGTCAGCCTGGAAGAGGCGCGCGCCATCAAGGCCAACGTGACGGTACCGGTGCTCAATACCGGCGGATACCAGACCGCCTCGTTCATCCGCAGCGGTATCACCTCGGGTGCATTCGACGGCGTCGCCATCGCCCGCTCGCTGGTCGCCAACAACGACCTCGTGCAGCAATGGGCCATGGGCCGCGACCTGCCGGAGCGGCCGTGCACCTACTGCAACAAATGCCTGCTCAATGCGCCGAAGAATCCGATGGGTTGCTATGAGCTCGCGCGCTTCCCCAGCCGCGAAGCCATGATCGACGAGTTGATGACGATCTACGCGACGCGTCCGACGCTCAACCTGCCGCCAGTTGCTTCGGCGCAGGCCGCCTAGGGAGGTCATTCCCGTGACCGCCGAACCTCCCGTCACCTATGTGGAAACGCAGTTACGCCGGCGGCGACGTCTGCTGCTGCCGGTGGCGATCGTGCTCGCCCTGTTGGCCCTGATCGGCCTCGTCGTCGTCGTGCTCGGCCTCGTGGCAGTCATGCGCCTCGCGGTCAACCGCCCGCAGGTCTTTCCCGACATCGTCGCCCATTTCGAGCACGGGTCGATCGGCGCCGACCAGAGCAGCGGCATCCCCTTCTGGGTCTGGCAGGCGTTGCCGCGATTGTTTCCCGCGGAGTTCGACGGCCGCCTCGACTACCGGGCCTTTGGCTTTCTCTACAACACGGATGCACACGGCCGGCAGGAGCCCCTGCCCATCGGCATTTCGAAGCGCAACTTTCGAGGCGTCGATCTCGTCTGGTTCAACTGCGCCGTCTGCCATACCGGGACTTACCGCACCTCCGAAGGCGCCGCGCGCGTCATGGTCCCGGGCATGCCATCGAACAACCTCAACCTTTATGGATTCATCCGCTTCATTCTCGATGCCGGCGTCGACGAGCGCTTGAAGCCGGATCGGCTGATCCCGGCGATGCAGGCGGCCGGCGCGAACCTCGGTATCATCGACCGGCAGGTTTGGAGATTCGTTGTCATCCCGCGGATGCGCGAAGGCTTCATCGAGCGACGCTCACGCCTTCAGCCGTTCCTCGCCGAACAGCAGCCGTGGGGGCCGGGACGGGTCGACACCTTCAATCCTTACAAGCTCGTGCAGATGGACATGTTGCTCAGCGCCATCGCTCCCGACGAGCGCCACGGTGCCAGCGATTTTCCCTCGATCTTCAATCAGAAGCCGCGCGAAGGCATGCAACTGCACTGGGACGGCAACAATTCGTCGCTCGACGAGCGCAATCTCTCCGCCGCGCTCGGGGCCGGTGTGACGCCGGAGACGGTCGACCATGCTGCGATCAAGCGGGTCAAGGAGTGGCTCGGCGAGCTGCACCCCCCGCGCAGCCCGCATCAAGTCGACCCTGCCGCGGCCGAGCGCGGGCGTGCGATCTATATGAACGCCTGTGCGGTCTGTCACGGCTATCAAGGTCCCGATCGCTATGTGTTCGAGGGCGCCAAGCTCGGCACGGTCGAGGCGAACAGCACGCTCGGCACCGATCCGGGGCGGCTCGATTCCTATACCGAGGCCTTCCGCCAGCGCCAATTGGCCGAGCTGTTCGCGGGCACGCCCTTCCAGTTCAAGCACTTCGTCAAGACCAACGGTTACGCCAATATGCCGCTCGACGCGTTATGGCTGCGCGGTCCCTACCTGCACAACGGCTCGGTGCCGACGTTGCGTGACCTGCTCGCGCCGCCGGCCGAGCGGCCGTCCGCCTTCGTGCGCGGCATCGATATCGTCGACGGCAAGAACGGCGGTTTCCTGTCGCCGAGTTGCACGCCGGGTCGCCGTCCCGCCCAAGGCTTCTGTTACGACACCCGCCTTCCCGGCAACGGCAACGGCGGCCACTCCTTCGGAACGACCCTGCCGGCGGCCGAGAAGGAGGATCTCATCGCCTATCTGCTCACCTTCTAGGAGAGTTCGATGTCGACAGCGACGACGACTGCGCACTCGACCGAAGACGGCGCGCTGCGATGGTTCCGGCGGCTGATGTGGGCCGGCATTATCGCCAACGTCGTCGTGGGCATCGTCTCCATCGCCTATACACCGCAGGTGCTCGCGCTCGCCAAGGTCGATCCGGCGACGCCGTTGGTCTGGCCGCGTCTTTCCGCGATGTTGGTCATGCTTCTCGCCGGCTTCTATATTCCCGCCGCGATCGATCCCTGCGCCCACCGTTTCTCCGCGGTCTTCGCGGTGGTTTGCCGGTTTGCGGGCACCATCTTCATGGCAGTGGTCGGCGGGCACTACATCATTTTCGGGTTGTTCGATTTCGTCTTCGGCGCGCCACAGGCGATCTGTCTTTATCTCGCCTGGCAGCGCATGAAAGGGGCACCCGATGGGCGCGCCTCCGGCAGCACGATCGTCGCACTGCTGGCCGGTCTGCTTGCCGTCGGCGCCTTCGCCTGGGGCGCCTTCCAGTGGCTGACGCAACCGGTCCTGCCCGCATTTGCGTCCGACGAGGAGTTCTTCAAATACGGCTCGATCGGCAACGATGGCGCGGGCGGCATTCCCTATCCGATCTGGATCGCCATGCCGGACGTCTGCGCCCACCACCTGCCGCGCCCGCAGGGCTATGCCGCCTTCGGCCTGCTCCACGAGCGCGGACGCAACCCCGCCATCGACCCGCCCATAGGTTTCTCTCGGGCGAAGGTCGGGGTCGAGCGCATGGCGATCAATTGCGCAGTCTGTCACACGGTACGCGCGCGACTGACTGCGGATGCCGAGCCGCAGTTCTACGTCGGCGCCGCCGCCAATACCGTCGATATCCAGGGCTATCTGCGCTTCCTCTCGCGCTGTGCGGCCGACGACCGTTTCACCCCCGACCACCTGATTCCGGCGATGGCGGCCAAGGTCAAGCTGTCCTGGCTCGACCGCTTGACCTATCGATTCGTCCTCATCCCCTTCGTGCGCAGGCGCCTGTTGGAGCAGGGGGAGGACTTGGCGTGGGCGAATCGCCGCCCGGCTTGGGGACCGGGCCGGATCGATCCGTTCAATCCGGTCAAATTCGGGATGCTGCACCTCGCTGACGACGAGACCATCGGCAACAGCGACATGCAGGCGGTATGGAACCTGAACTCACGCGAGCAAATTCGTCCATCCGCACCGCTGCATTGGGACGGCTTGAACAACTCGGTGCGAGAGGTGGTGATCAGCTCGGCACTCGGTGACGGCGCCGTCGCGCGCGAGTTCAGCTTCCCGGCAATGGAGCGCATCGAGCGCTTCCTGCGCGCGTTGCCTCCACCACCGTCGCCGCACCGGCCCGACGCTGCGGCCGTCGAACGTGGCAAGGTCCTATTTGCGGCTAACTGCGCCGAGTGTCACGCTGCAGACGGCAAGCGCACGCTCACGGTGATTTCGGTCGCCGAGGTCGGTACCGACATCAACCGGTCGCATATGTGGACGGAGCTTGCCCGCGACGCCTACAACAATTTCCGCGAAGGCCGCGATTGGGGTTTCAAATCCTTCCGCAAAATCCCAGGCTACGTCGCGGAGCCGCTGGGCGGACTGTGGCTCAATGGGCCATACCTCCACAACGGCTCCGTCCCGACGCTGCGCGACCTGCTGGAGCCGCCGGCGCAAAGGCCGGCCGCCTTCGTGCGGGGTCTCGACGTGGTGGACGCACGCAACGGCGGTTTCGTCGCTCCCTCCTGCGATCCGCGACAGCAGCCCGCGGAAGGCTTCTGCTTCGATACGCGGCTCGTCGGCAACGGCAACGATGGCCACGTCTACGGCACGGCGCTGTCGGCGGCCGAGAAAAGCGACCTTTTGGCCTATCTGCTTACGTTCTGACGCCAGGGAGAATGTCATGACCGATGCCGATGCCTTGACGATCGGCTGGACGCAGGCGCAGGCGGCCACGCGGCGCATCGCCTACCGCCGACTGCTCGGCTTCAATCTCATCGTCCAGACGGCGGTCGGCCTCATCGCCGTCGTCGTACCGGTTTGGCTCGCGCACAAAGCCGATCTCCCCGGTCCGCCGTCGTCCGGCTGGGTGCAACTGTGGGGGGTCATGTTGCTGATCATGGCGATCCTCTATCTGCCGGGCTGCATCGAACCGGTCCACGTGCGTTGGCCGAATGTCGTCGGTATCGTCGCGCGCTTCGTGCTGGCGGCGGCCTATGTCCGTCTCGGCCAAGGCTTGCGGTGGTTCGCGCTCTATGAATTGGTGTTTGCAGTGGCGCTGGCTTGGAGCTATCGGCAATTGTTGCGCGCCGAACTCAGGTCGCGCCCGTAGCAGAACTAGAACGAAATCGGGCCAATCCCGTTCAGCGCGGCCGCCTCGGGCCGCGGTTCTGCTCTTTTCGTTAACCAAAGATCGCCGGTGGTCGGTTCTTTCACGAGATGCCGCCATGCACAAGCTCGCGGTCGCGTTCTTCTACGCCTGCGCGCTGCTGTCGCTCTCGGTCACGGCGCTCGTCTTCATCGGCAAGGCCTCGGCGCAACACGCCGGGCACGTTAGCGGTTACGAGCGCGCGGCACGCGCTTCGCTGTAACCATCGGTTGCGCCGCAGGTCTTTTGGTCAGGCGCCGCTGACGCGATTTGACGCGCGTCACGGGCGCCGCCAACGCACTCGTCGGTCCTTGACTCCCTTAAGTTAATTAGTAAAGTTACTTAAACAAATGGGGACCCGCAATGGCGCTCTCCATGAGTCACCGACCGCCGCCGCCGACCAAACCGCTCGATGCGTCGCTGCGTGGCTATCTCGCCACCAACGCCGACATCGTCACTCGCGTCACCAAGCCGGTCCATATGGCCGACATCGGGGCGCTATCGGCGCAGAGCGACCAGCCCATCGTGTTCGAGAACATCGTGGAGAAGCCGGGCTTCCGGCTGTGCGACATTCTGGTGAAGACCCGCCGCTCGCAGGCACGCGCGCTCGGGACCTTGCCGGAGAACTATCTGCGCACGCTCGCCTACCGGCTGCGCCAGCCGGCGCGCGGACTGAAGATCGTCAAGAGCGGTCCGGTGAAAGAGGTGGTGAAGCTACACAACGAGGCCGATTGGACCGAGCTGCCCATTCCCTTCCACAAGGATAAGGATGCAGCGCCGTACATCACCGCGATGAATATCATCCGTGATCCCGAGACCGGCTTTTACAACTCCTGTCACGCCGGCACCCACGCGGTGGGACCGCGCCGCGGGCTGATCAGCTTCGTGACCCCGCATTCGCACGTCATCATGCGCAAATACCGCGACATGGGCTTGGACGCGATGCCGATCGCTTTCGTGTTCGGCGTGCCGCCGGCATACGAAATCATGGCGAACTTCTCCGGCCTGCACATGGATGCATGGGGCGAGATGGAGATGGTCGGCACGATCATGGACCGTGATATCGAGATGGTGCCGTGCGAGACGCTGGAATTGAATGTGCCGGCCGAAGCCGAGATCGTGGTCGAGGGTCACGTCAACCTGAAGGATAGGTTCAAGGTCGGGGAGGTTACCTCACCCTCGATGTATCATCTGCCGCATTACGAGGACCTGCCCGAGGTCGAGGTCAGCGCGATCACGATGCGCGGCGATCGCCCGATCTATCGCAACCACCAGACTTGCCCCGATACCGACCATCAGCCCTTGCCACGGCTCTGTCATGAAGCGGTGCTCTACAATCGGCTCAGCGAGGTCGGCGTTGACGTCAAGGACGTGCGCTTCCCGACCTGGGGCGCAGCGCTCTCCTGCATCATCCAGTTCAGCTATCCTCGCGAGGGGATGGTGAACGATGCGCTAATGCTGGCCATGGGCGCGCCCTGGCTCAACACCAAGCTCGTCGTCGCGGTATCGCCCGACACCGATCTCGACGATCCCGGGGACGTTTACCACGCCATCGCGACGCGCTGCGACCCTGCGCGCGACGTCGTCGTGGTGCCGAATACGCGCGGCTCACCCTATGACCCGTCAGCACGTCCGCTCGAAGGGCAATATCCCTGGCGGATCGTCGGCAAGATGGGGATCGATGCCACGGTCAAAGCGCGCCACGATCCCGCCGATTTCGAACGCGCCTGGCCCCGCAACTGGGGCAAGGTGAAGCTATCCGACTACCTGTGAAGGAGAGCCATCATGGATGCCATCGCCGCCCCCAAGCCGAAGGTTCTATTCGAAACCGACCCCTTCATTCCCTATCTGCGCGAGCAGGATTTCGACACTCGGCTCAAGCCCGTGGCCGAGCCCTACAAGAAACGCATGGGCTTCCTTCCGAACGCGCTCAAGCTCTACGCCTATCGGCCGGAGATCGCGGAGACGCTGTGGAAGCTCAACAGCAACATCATGCGCGACCCAAGTTCGACGCTCGACCAATTGTTGAAGCGCAAGCTCGCGGCAGTCGCCTGCGCCACCAACGGCTGCGCCTATTGCACGGCCCATAGCTGCTCGATGTTGAAAAAGCCGAAGGGCCTGGAGTTTGAGGGCTGGGGATTGAGCGAGGAAGAGTTGCAAGACATCATCACCGGTACCTACGAGCCGAAGAACGAGATGGAACGCGCTTGTTTCGACTACGTTCGCTCGGCCTGCGAGGATCCGACCTCGGTTCCGGACGAGATCTTGCAGCGGCTCAAGCAGCATCTGACGCCGCAGCAAATCGTCGAGCTCGCCTGCGTGGTCGGGTTTTGGAAATTCTACAACACTGTGCACGACAGCCTGCACATCCCCGTCGAGTCGACGCTCCTGCGCGATACCGGATATGTCGATCTCTAAGCTCCCGCGCACCCGCGTCCGGGCAAAACGGGAGAATGCCGCGGCGGCCTACGTCTTGCCGCCTACTGTCTCCTCCCGCGCGCTGCTCGATAAGGGCTCGGACCGTCGGTTTCGGACGCTCGTCAATGATCTCTTCACGATCGCAAGCCGTATGGAGATCGTTCGTGCGCATCTGGGCCGACGCATGGGACTCAGCGGACCGCAATACAGCGTGCTGATCGCGGTCGCTCATCTGCAGGGCGAACGTGGCGTCAGGGTCGGCACGGTCGCCCAGGCCATGCACGTGTCGAGCGCCTTCATCGCCTCGGAGACCGGCAAGATGGCGCGGCTCGGACTGCTGCTCAAGCGGCCCAATCCGCAGGACCGTCGCGGCGTATTGCTCACACTGGCGCCTGCCGGCCGGCTCAAGATCGACCGCGTCAGCGCCGAAATCCGTGCGATCAACGACACATTCTTCGGCGCGCTCGATGGCGGATCCTTCGCTGCCTTGTGCGTCGCCGCGCAGGCGCTGGTGAAAGGCTCCGGCAAAGCCGTGCACTACGTCAACGCGGTCGAGAGCGAACCGTTATCGGCTCTGAGCGCGGCCGAATGAGAGTCGTACGAGATGTGCCGCCGGAATGATCAAGTGCGGCGCGAAAATGCCCTTGCGGTCTTTCGCCGATATGCCAACGTTGAGCGCGGCTCGTGGCGCCGAGCGCGGTGACTTTCACCGCTTCCCGCCATTCAGCGGCGAAGTGACGCATGAGGCCATGATCGGCAAGGTGGTGTTCTGATCGAGGGCAAGGAGCGACCGCCGGGCGCGAGATCGAGGGCATTGCCATTTTCTATCAGCAGATCGTAAACGGCCTGATGCTCGGCTCCATCTACGCGATGGTCGCCGTTGCATTGACGCTCAGCATCGGTGTTTTGAGATTTCTCAATTTCAGCATTCCCGGTCTATTCATGATCGGCGGGATGGCGATGTGGGCGTTGGTGCGCAGCGGGATGCCGTGGCCGCTCGCAGCTGGCGCTGCCCTCATCGCGGGGGCGGTGGGCTCCCTCGTGGTGGAGCGTTTCACTTGGCGCTGGATGCGTAGCGCTCAGGATTTCGTGCCGCTGGTGAGCTCGATGGCCTTTCTGTTGCTGTTTGAGCACTTGGCGGTGATCTATTGGGGATCTGAGCTGCGCACCTTGCCGGTGCTGTTCGGCAACGCTGACTGGCGCATTGCCGGCCTGGTCGTCAGCCTGCCGCAGCTCGCCGGCCTGCTCTGCTCGATCGCGCTGATCTGGGCGTTGACGCTGGTGCTGGCGCGCACCCGTCTCGGTCGCGGCCTGCGCACGATCGCCGAGGATTCCGATACCGCGCTGCTGCTCGGCGTCGACATCAACCGCATCGTGCCGGTGGTGTTCCTCATCGGCGGCCTGTTTGCCGCGTTCGCCGGCTTGATCTTCGCGTTGAATTATCGCCAGGTTCATCCATTCATGGGCGAAGTGGTGGGTCTCAAAGGTATTTCGGCCATGATCGTCGGCGGTATGGGCAACGTTTGGGGCTCGATTGCCGGCGGGCTGATCATCGGCCTGGTGGAGGTAATGTCGATCGGCTATTTCGGCGCTGATTTCGTCGACATCGCGGTCTACGGACTGCTGCTGCTCATCCTGTTCATCCGTCCGACCGGATTGTTCGCGGGCGCAATCGCCGGACAGGCGCGCGCATGAGCGGATATCTGGAAGGCGTCCTGGTTCTACTCGCGGTGAACGTGGTCTTCGCCTATGGCGGTTTCCTCCCCCTTGCGGCCGGACAGCTCAATCTGGGGCTCGCCGGCTTCGCGGCGATCGGTGCCTATGCTTCGGCATACCTCAGCAATGTGTTCAAGCTCTCACCGCTCGTGGCCATCCCGTTCGCAGGGATCGTGGCCGGCACAGTGGCGCTCGCCGTGGCGGTGCCGGTACTGCGCACGCGTGGCATCTATCTGGCGCTTGCTACGTTCGCCCTCGGCCAGATCGTGCAAGCGATCATTCTCAATCTGGAAGTGGTCGGCGGCGCCGCCGGTTACCCGGTCGCGGCGTTCATTAGGCTTCCGACCATCGCCGCGGCAGCGGCCATCGTCGCGGCGCTGGTCTGGCTGTTGTTTGCAACGCGCTTCGGAATCGCGGTGACCGCGGTTCACGATGACGAGGGAGCGGCCGACCTCATGGGTATCGACGTGCGCGCCTTCCAGATTGCCGCCTTTGCGCTCGGTTCGGCCATTGCCGGGATCGGCGGCGGACTCTACGCGCATCACTTCAGCTTCATCGAGGCACAATATTTCAACATCTCGCTGAGCATCACGATCGTGCTCTATGTCCTGCTCGGCGGTACCCAGACCGTGATCGGCCCGCTATTGGGCGCGGCGGTATTCACGCTGCTGCCGGAAATCTTGCGCGCCAGCGCCCACTGGCGCTACGTGGCGTTCGCCGCTGCCGTGATCGTGATTATGGCGTTGCGCCCGGAGGGGCTTGTCACTGGCGCGCAATTGCGCCGGCTGCTCGGCTTAACTCGAGCCGAACCGCGCCACCGGGCGATTGCACCCGGCTTGCCGAAGGAGCGTGCCGGGTGACGATGATCGATCCCATCCTTCGTCTTGAATCCGTCAGCAAGCGTTTCGGCGGCTTGTGCGTGATCGAGGATTTAAGTCTCACCGTCAGGCGGGGCGTGCGGACGGCGCTCATCGGCCCCAACGGCGCCGGCAAGACGACGATCTTCAATCTGATCACCGGCATGTTCGCGGTCGATGCCGGGCGCATCCTGCTCGACGGCGCCGATATCACCGCCACTCCTTCGCGGCGGCGCATCGGCCACGGGATCGCTCGCAGCTTCCAGAATATCCGGCTGATGCCCCATCTGAGCACGCTGGAAAACGTCATGGTTGGGCAACATTGCCGCAGTCGCGGCTTGGGTGGCGTATTGCAGCCGATCAACCTCGTGCCGCACAACCGCTGGCGCGAAGCGGCGCGCGCGGCGCTTGCGGACGCAGGATTGATTGAATACGAGCGCTCGACGGTGGGCAGCCTCCCCTATGGCGTGCAGAAGCACATCGAGCTGGTGCGCGCGCTGATGGCACAGCCGCGGCTACTGTTGCTCGACGAGCCAGCCGCTGGTCTCAATCCGGCGGAAACCGAGGCGCTGCAGGCGCAGCTCGAGAAAATCTGTGCTGACGCCGGCCTCACCTTACTGGTTGTCGAGCATGACATGCATTTCATCGGGGCGCTGTGCGAGGACGTCATCGTGCTCGACTTCGGACGCAAGATCGCCGAGGGTAGCCCCGAGGACATCCGTCAGAACCCCTTGGTGCAGGAGATCTATCTCGGCGTGCCGGCCGGCGAGCCGTTGGAGCGCCACAGTGCAGCTCGAAGTGCATGAACTCGAGGTCCGCTATGGCCGCGTGCACGCGGTCCGCGGCGTCTCCGCAACACTCGCCCAGGGCGAGATCGTGGCGGTGCTTGGCGCCAATGGCGCGGGCAAATCGTCGCTGTTGCGCGCGGTGTTGGGACTCGCCAGGCCGTGCGGCGGCACTGTGATCTTCGACGGCCGCGACATCACCCATTGGCCGACCAGTGTCCGGGTGCGCAGCGGGCTGATCCTGGTGCCCGAAGGTCGTCGCATCGTGATGACGCTGACCATCCACGAGAATCTCTTGATGGGCGCGTTCCACCGGCGCGATCACCGCGCGGTCGATGCCGAAATCCGGGATATCTATGAGCGCTTTCCCAATCTGGCGGCGCGCCGACATCATCCAGCTTCGGTCTTGTCGGGAGGCGAGCAGCAGATGCTGGCGATCGGGCGCGGCCTGATCGCCCGACCCAAGGTCATGATGCTCGATGAGCCTTCGCTGGGATTGAGCCCGAGGCTGTCGAACGACGTATTCGCCCTGATCCGCGGCCTCAATCGGGAGGTCGGGCAAAGCATCCTGCTGGTCGAGCAGAACACGCAGCGGGCGCTCGAGCTCGCCGACCGTGCCTACGTCCTCGAACTCGGACGGGTTGCGATGGAAGGTCCTCCCGAACGCATTCTCGCCGATCGGGGGCTGCAGGCCGCCTACCTCGGCCACGGCCGCGCACGCGACCGGTGCGGCGAGGCGCACACGGTTTCGAGCGGCGATCGAATCCGATCAAACAGAGGAGAAGCACCATGAAAACGAGATTGGCGGGCGCCATTCTGGGGGCGGCGTTGGCAGCGCCGTGGGCCGCGAGCGCGGCCTGCCAGGAGCTTCCGCTCGGTTATCTGCCGTCAGGGGCAGGGCCATTTGCGACATTTTCGAAGACGAATGAGATCGCGGCACAGATGGCGATCGACGAGATCAACGCCGCCGGCGGCATCAGCGGCAAGAAGCTGCGCATCGTTGCTTTCGACACCGCCGGCAAGCCCGATCAGGCAGTGGTTGGCGTGCGCAAGCTCGCCGACGACGACAAGGTTCTGGCCATCATCGGTCCGCTGAGCTCGAGCGAATGCCGCGTGGTGTTTCCGGCCGGCGACCGGGCCGGCATCGTCTCGATGTCCATGGCGTCGTCGGCGCCGAAACTGGCCGAGCCGTTCCAATATGCGTTCCGCAACACCTCGGACGAGGGCTACATGTTTGAGCGCGTCATGCGCGCGCTCAAGCAGAACAACCTTGCGATCGCGACCGGGGCTATCGCCTATGCCACCGACGACGTCATCTCTAAGGTCATGGGCGAGAACGTGTTGCCGGGCATCATGAAGAAGTCCGGCACCGACGTGAAGCTTAGCGTCACATTCCAGACCCAGGCCTTCGATTTCGCGGCCCAGGTCTCGCAGCTCCTTGGCCAACCGACCGATTTGATCGGAGTAGGGTCAGGCCCGGAACCGGCCATCCGTCTGGCGCAGGAGTTGCGGCGCCAGGGGCACAAGGGGCGGCTCGTTGCCGGCTCCACCATCGCCGATCCCGAGTTGGGGCGGCAGATGGGCAAGGCCGGGGACGGCACCACCATCCCAACCACGTTCTACGCCGACCTCAACGACCGCGCCAAAGCCTTCCAGGGCGAATTCGCCAAGCGTGCGAAGGCCGCCGGGCTCGACCGCACGACCGCGGCGCAATTCGACGCAGCAACTTATGACATCGTGCTGTTCTACGCCCATGCGATGAAGCAAGCCAAGGTCACGGGCGACCCTTCCAAGCTCGCAGCCGAGCGCACCGCGATCAAGGACGAGCTGCGCAACATGAAAAATTTTCCAGCGCTCGAAGGTGCGATCTCGTTCGGATCGAACGGCGATGCGCTAAAGCCGGTCTACGTGATCCAGTTGCAGGACGGCAAATGGACGTTGATCGGTCAATTCCCCCCCGAGTCGTAAGCCCGAAGCGGCGGCAGCATGTGTCGTTGCCGCCGATAATGATGGACTGAGGATGACGTCAATGCTCGAGCAGGAGCGAGCCGAAACCCTCGATTTTGTCGTCGATGCCATTCTGCCGGAGCGACCACCAATAGATGCAGGTATTGATCGCGAGCACCGGCTTGTCGAGCCAGAACTCGGCGATGCCGGCAAGCCGCGCCATGGCGAGATTGGTGCCGACTTGGATGACGGCGTCGACGTCCGGTCCATTCACCTCGATGATGGCATCGCGCAGCTCGCGCTCCGGCACATGCGCAATCAGCACGGGGCTCGCGCATTGGAGCCCCTTCAGGCGTACGACCTCGAAACCGCAATCGATGAAGAAGCGGCGCACCTGCATGTCGCCGACCGGCATATAAGGTGTGATCACGCCGAGGCGCTTCGCCCCGTAACGCTGCAGCGCCGCGCGCGCCGCGTCCGAGCCCATCGAGACTTTGACGCCCGCCCGCGCCTCGACCCGCTCGTGCAGTTTCTTGCTGCCCTCAAGCCCGTCCCAGAAGGTCTCCGACGACATGCCCATGATCAGATAGTCGGGCTGGCACGTCATCACGTCATCGACCGCTTGCAACATCTGCTTGCGGATATTGTCCATCAGCTGATTGAAGTCGTCATTGTTGCGGATCGGATCGTTGGGGATATGGATGCGGCCGAAATGATTGGTAACGCCGCGTGGCCGCATGGCTTCGAACTCCGGCTGTACGGAGGTGTTGGTCGACGGCGCGATCACGCCGAATTTCTTGCGGAAGCCGAGCGAGTCGGTCATGGGCGGGAGCTTGCCGCAGGTCGCATACAGAAGACAATGGCACTGCCTGCGTTCGTCGTTGCGTGCCAGGGAGAGCGGCGACCACCCGCCTTACCCACAAAGGAGAGGGAGCAGCCCGTACTCGCCCTCGCAGTGAGCCGCTCGCCGCCACAGTCGGACATGCTAGAATTCTGACGCCAGACCAGGAGCGGGCGATGTTGCGCACGGGCAAAGAGCATCTGGAATCGCTGCGCGACGGCCGTGTCATCTATATCGGCAGCGAGAGGGTCGACGACGTCACCGGTCATGCCGCCTTTCGCAACGCCGCCGCGACGGTCGCCGCCCTCTACGACATGAAGGCGGATCCGGCGAACCGCGACACCCTGACCTACGAGGAGGAGGGAGGTCGCCACTCGATCTATTTCCTGCGCCCGCGCACGCGCGAGGACCTGCAACGGCGCATGCTGGGACATCGCCGGATCGCCGACGCGACCTTCGGCATGTTCGGCCGCTCGCCCGATCACGTCGCCTCTTTCGTCACCGGCATGGTGATCAAGCCCGACGCGCTGCCGGCACCCTGTGCGCACGCCGACAATCTCATTCGGTATTACCGCCACATCCGGGACAACGACGTCTACGTCGTCTACGCCGTGTTGCCGCCGCAGGCGGCGCGCAATCCGGAATTCTATCAGCGGCAGAACCTTCCGGTGCCGACGCTGCGGGTGGTGCGGGAAGAAGACGACGGCGTCGTGATCTCGGGCATGAAGATGCTCGCGACCGGCGCGGTCTATGCCAACGAAATCTGGATCGGCAACGTGCTTCCGCTCGCGCCGAACCAGAAGAAAGAGTCGATCACCTGCACCATACCGTGCAACGCGCCGGGCCTCACACTCTGGTCGCGCAAGCCGGCGGTGCTCGGCGTCACATCGGAATTCGATTCCCCACTCGCCTGGCGCTACGATGAAAGTGACAGCATGGTGCTGTGCGACAACGTCAAGGTGCCGTGGGAGAAGGTGTTCGTGCACGACGACGCGCTGCTCGCACGGGACATCTACATCAAGACGCCGAGCCATTGCTTCGGAAATCACCAGTCGAACGTACGCTACTGGTCGAAGATGCGTCTTCTGCTCGGCCTGTGCAGCAAAGTTGCGCAGGCGACCGGCGCCGATCAGGTTCCCGCGGTGCGGGAAACCCTCGGTAAGATGGCTGCGGTCGAGAGCACGATCGGCGGGCTGGTGCACGGGCAAATCAACGCCTGCGAGCATTGGCCGGAGGGATACGTCTGCTTTAATCGCCGCTTCATGTATGCAGGGCTCGAGTGGTGCACGCAGAACTACAGCAAATTCATCGACGAGCTGCGCGAACTCTGCGGCGGCGGCGTGTTCCAGATGCCGGCGGACATCTCGGTCATGGACGATCCCGACCTCGCCCGGCAGTTCGCGACCTTTTGGCAGACCCCGCAGGCCGACGCGCTTACCCGCATGAAACTATTTAAGCTGGCATGGGACATGGTCGGGTCGGAGTTCGCCGGTCGCCACCTGCAATACGAGAAATTCTACGCCGGCGCCTCTTTCATCATCCGCAACCATTCGTACCGCGAAACCGATTGGGGCGAGTTCAACAAACTGGTCGAGGACCTGATGGCGAGCTACGACTATCCGGTCGAACGACAGACGACCGATGCCGGATTATCCGTCCTCCGTCGCCAGTCTTCCGCCCGTTGACCCTCACGCGCCTCCGTTGAGCGCATAGCGGCCGTCCTTGAGGCGCTTGAGCCGACCCTGCTGGTAGAGCTTGTCGAAGTCGCGCAGGATCTCGCGGCCGTCGCGGGTGCCGAGCGCCGCCATGAGTTCGAGATAGGTCGCGGGACCTTCGGCCAGCGCAGCTTCGAGCGTCTGGCGCGGGCGGCGCAGCATTTGCGGCGGGCGCGGTACTGTGAACTCGGCGCTGTCGCCCTTGCCGAACGGCTTGGTGCAGTCGAAGCCGCCCTTGGCGCCGGTGCGGCTTCCTTGCAGCGACGGATCGAGTGGAACGCAACGGAAGCCCGACGCCATCACGAAGTCGCGGTCGGCCTGGAAGCGTGTGGCCAGCGCCCAGTCGATCTGCTCGTCGGAAAAGACGTCGATGTCGTCGTCGACCACGAACACATGCTTGACGTCGCCCGAGGAGCAGAACACCGCGGCGATGGCGTTGCGTGCCTCGCCGGGATTGCGCTGACGCAGCGAGACGCGCACGTTGTACATGCCGCCTGACGATGCAGTGCAGCAGACCGCCACCGGCTCGCGAACAGCGTGTTGCAGCACGTTCCAGATCGCGGCCTCGGTCTTGGCGGCGCCGAGTTGCGCCGTGTCGGTGAAGGTAAGCCGCGCGCCGCCGATGGTCACGGTCTGGAACAGCGCATCGCGCCGTTTGGTGACGGCGGTGAGATGGAATACCGGATTGCTTTTGAGCAGGCCGTAATAGCCGATATATTCGCCGTAAGGTCCCTCGGGTTCGACCAGCCCGCGCTCGTCGATGTAGCCTTCGAGCACCAGTTCGGCGTCGGCTGGAACGCGGACGTCGATGGTGACGCATTTCACGACCGGCACCGGCGCGCCTCGCAACGCACCGACCACGTCGAGTTCGTCCATCGGCGCCGTCGCGGCGACGGCGGCCAGAAAATCGGTAGGATGGCTGCCGACCGCAAAGGCGACCGGCATGCGCTCGCCCCTGGCAATCGCGGCCTGATAGAGCGCGCGCAAATCGCTGGGGGCGTTAAGGTCGATCCCGGCGGCGCGCGGGCCGCGCAGCATCAGGCGCCGGCAACCAATATTGGTGAAACCCGATTTCGCATCGTACGTGTAGTCGATGCTGGCCGAGATGTACGGCGCACCGTCGAGCCCGTGCTGCAGGTGCACGGGCAATGTCGTCAGATCAGCATCTTCGCCGGTGAGCACGACCTCGTGTACCGGCGCTTGCGCGGAGGGCACCTCGATCGGGGCAACCGGATGGCGCAGGCGCTCGCGCAGGGCGGCAGGAAAGCCGGGCTCGTCGGTATCGAGGGCGGCGGCAAGTCGGCGCCGAGTGCCCATCACATTGCCGACGAGCTCGGTCCTTTCCGGCCCGACCGCGCGGAACCAGACCGCACGGGGATTGCAGTCCAGCACCGTGGCCACGTCGATGAGGTCGATCGGATCGTCGTGGACGACGCATTCGCCCTGCTGCACCAGCTTTTCGACGAAATGGCGCAGGCGAAATTTTTCGTTATCGGTCATGAAGATGCCTTCCAGTCGATCACGTGCAGCGTATCGGACAATCCTAGCGGGGTGATCCCGAGGGGTCCAGAAAGGCGCGCCGTTACGACGAATGCGATGCGGCAGTCGTTGGCTGCAGATTTTCCGGGCGACCATAGAGATTGTCGATGCGGTCCCAGCGGTCGTAGTGGACCAGCGCCTTGAATTCCTCGAAGCCCATGCCCTGGTCGCGCAGCGCGAAGGTGCCCGCGCGCATGTCCTCGAGCACCATTTTCATCGCCTTGGCGGCGTGCATGATGGTTTCCAGGCCGAAGCAGATCGCGTTGAATCCGAGCTGCTCGAATTCCTTGGGCGAAAGGATCGGAGTGCGCCCGCCCACCAGCGGATTGGCGAATTGCGGTACGTCGAAACTGCGCGCGAGGCGTTCGAGTTCCTCGATGCTCTCCGGCGCCTCGACGAAGATCGCCTCCGCGCCGGCGTTGATATAGCGCTCGGCGCGCCGCAGCGCCTCGTCGAAGCCGAGCACCGCGCGCGCATCGGTGCGCACGCAGATGAGCGTCTCGGCATCGAGCCGCTCCGCCATAGTGGCCCTGATCTTGGCCTCCATGATTTCCGCCGGAACGACTTTCTTGCCGGCCATATGACCACAGCGCTTGGGCCAAGCTTGGTCCTCTAGAAAGACCGCGCTCGCACCCATGCGCTCGTAGCTTTGAACGGTGTGCACGGCGTTCTTGACGTCGCCGTAACCGTCGTCGATATCGACTAGAACCGGCACGTCGCAGGCAGTGAGGATGTCGCGTATCGCCGCCGCGATGTCGGCGAAGCCCTTGAGGCCGATGTCGGGCACGCCATACCGCGCACCGGCGACCGGGAAGCCGCCGACGAACATTGTGTCGAATCCGGTCCGTTCGATCAGCAGCGCGCTCAGGGCATCGTAGGCGCCGGGAACGACGAGCAATCGCCGCTCCGCGACGGCTCGCTTGAGCGCCTGGCGGAAACTTCTTCGACGGCTCATGGCGATCTCCTGATGGCCCGGCAGCGCTGGCCTTACCGTCGGCTGCCGGCTTGGTATGATAGGCCGACATGGTGCGCCTGCGCAGCTCATGATTACCACGGCCGGATCGCTCACGGATCGGCTGCTCAAGCCGGTCGTATCTCAGATGAGATGGGCGCTCGGTGAAGTACCGAGCACCCGCCTCACGCGTCGCGTCGGAAGCCGCTATACTCGATCGTTATGCCGTGACCGCGCCGCCTGGGGAATGGTATGTCGGCGAAATCGCGTTCAATCGGCTAGTCTGCCAATCGGCAGCGCCCATCAGAGTGACCGGGACCATGAAGCTCTTCGAGTGCCAGAATTGCGGTCAGCCGCTCTATTTCGAGAATACGAAGTGCGAAAGCTGTGGCCTGCGGCTGGGCTATCTGCCGAAGCTGGAAGTCGTCACTGCATTGGAAGCGGTCGATGGCGTCTGGAGCGCGCTCGCGACGCAGGGGGAGCGCTATCGCCTTTGCGGCAACGCTGAGCACGACGTCTGCAATTGGCTCGTGCCTGCCGAGGATGCCGAAATTTTCTGTGCGGCCTGCCGCCATAACCGCACCATCCCCGATCTCGCAAATCCCGAGAACCTCGCGCATTGGCGCAAGATCGAATTCGCCAAGCACCGGCTCTTTTATACGCTGCTGCGGCTGCGGCTGCCGCTTGCAACCAGATCGGAAGATCCCAACGGTCTCACATTCGATTTTTTGTCGAACCCGGTCGGCGGTGCGCAAGGCCAAGCGCCGGTCATGACTGGGCACAGTGGCGGCCTCATCACCCTCAACGTGGCGGAGGCCGACGCCCCCGAACGAGAACGCCAGCGCAAATCGATGGGCGAACCCTACCGCACGCTGCTCGGTCATTTCCGGCACGAGATCGCGCATTATTACTGGGATCGTCTGGTTGCGGACTCCCCCGCGATCGAGGAGTTCCGGCAGCTGTTCGGAGACGAGCGCGAGGACTATGGAGCGGCGCTGCAGCGGCACTATGCCGACGGGCCGGCTCCGGATTGGGCGGAGCGCTTCGTCACCGCCTATGCCAGCTCGCATCCGTGGGAGGATTTCGCCGAAACGTGGGCGCACTATTTTCATATGGTCGATACGCTCGAAACCGCGTTCGCGTTCGGGCTACGGTTGCGGCCCAAGGTGGCCAAAGGCGCCGGCCTGGCCGCCGCGATCGACTTTGACCCGTATGCCGCCGAGATGGACCGGATCATCGACGCCTGGCTGCCGCTGACGTTTGCGGTCAATTCCATCAACCGCAGCATGGGCCAGCTGGATCTCTATCCATTCGTGCTGGCCCCGGCGGCGATCTGGAAGCTGACTTTCATCCACGATCAGATTCACGCGGTGAGCGCGGATCGGGCGCGCGATTCAGAGCACAACGCGATACGCGCCATCGTCGCCGGGCTCAAACGCGCAGTTGGCTCACCGCAAGTCCCGGGCTGAGGCGATATTGACGGGAGAGTCATCGAGATTTTGCGATCTGTTGGGCGGGGGCTCTATCGGCTCGCTCATGCAGAAGCAGAAGTGGTTGCGCGGGCGCTTCGCCGGCCCAAAATTTGCATCAAATTGCATAATGTTCAGGTGGCTTTAGCGCAGCAGAGCAACGTATGTCGATCCTCGCCAGCCTCCACCACGTCACACGGTACCGCTACGACCGGCCGGTCAGCCTCGCGCCGCAGGTCATTAGGCTGCGCCCGGCCCCCCATTGTCGCACGCGGATCGAAAGTTACTCGCTCAAGGTGACGCCGACGCAGCACTTCGTGAACTGGCAGCAGGATCCGAATGGAAACTGGCTCGCGCGCTTCGTCTTTCCGGAGAAGACTCGCGAATTCACCATCACGGTCGATCTCATCGCCGACATGGCGGTGATAAATCCGTTCGATTTCTTCGTCGAGCCCTTCGCGGAAACTTTCCCGTTCGCCTACCCCGCCGAGTTCGCCGAGGAGCTTGCGCCTTATCTCGATGTCGAGCCGGCCGGCCCGCGACTGGCCGCGTTCCTCGCCTCGATCCACCGCAATCGTAAAAATACCGTCGATTTCCTGGTCGAACTCAATCAACGTCTGCAACGCGAAATCCGCTATCTCGTCCGCATGGAAACCGGCGTGCAGACGCCGGAGCAAACGCTCGCAGAACACGCGGGCTCGTGTCGTGACAGCGCGTGGTTGCTGGTGCAAGTTCTGCGACATCTGGGGCTGGCAGCCCGGTTCGTATCGGGCTATCTCATTCAATTGCGGTCCGACGTGTCCCCGCTCGATGGGCCGGTCGGCGCGGCACAGGACTTCACCGATTTGCACGCCTGGGCCGAGGTCTACGTGCCGGGCGCGGGCTGGATCGGACTCGACGCCACGTCCGGTCTGTTATGCGCCGAAGGTCATCTGCCGCTCGCCGCCACACCGCATTTTCGCGCCGCGGCTCCCATCAGCGGTGGGGTCGAGCCTTCGGAAGTGGCCTTCTCGGTCGACATGACGGTCACGCGCATCGCGGAAAAGCCGCGCGTGACCTATCCATTCTCCGACGAAGCTTGGGCGGCGCTCGACGCGCTGGGCGAAAAGGTCGACCGGGACCTCGCGAGCAACGACGTCCGCCTGACCATGGGCGGCGAGCCGACCTTCGTTTCGATCGACGACTATCAATCGGCGGAATGGAACATCGCCGCGCTCGGCCCGACCAAGCGCATCCTTGCCGACGAACTGATCCGCCGGTTGCGCCGGCGCTTTGCGCCGGGTGGCCTTCTGCACTACGGCCAGGGCAAATGGTATCCGGGCGAGCCGCTGCCGCGCTGGGCGTTCGCGCTCTATTGGCGGCGCGACGGCAAGCCGATTTGGCACGACGACGCGCTCGTTGCGCCGGAGACCACCGCCTATCGGCCGCTCGCCGATGACGCGCAGCGATTCACGCAAGCGGTCGCCGCCCGCCTCGGGCTCGGCACCGACTACGTGCAGCCCGCCTTCGAAGACCCCGCCGCGCGCATGCTCAAGCAGGGCGAGCTGCCCGAGAATGTCGATCCTGGCGATCCCAAGGTCGATGATCCGGTCGAGCGCGACCGCATCATGCGCGCGTTCGAACGGCATCTCGGGGCGCCGGCGGGTTACGTGCTGCCGCTGCAGCGCTGGACAGCGCAAGTGTCACCCGGCTGGGTCAGCGAGATGTGGCAGACGCGGCGGCGACGCCTGTTTCTGGTACCGGGGGATTCGCCGATCGGATTTCGCCTGCCGCTCGGCGCTTTGCCGCATCTGCGGCCGGTCGATTACCCGCACCTCGTGCCCGCCGACCCAATGGCGGCGCGCGGCGAGTTGCCTGATCCAGACCCGCTGGCACAGATCATTGCCGATCGCAGCGAAGACGCCGCCGCCCGCGCCAAGCTGCTCGATGTTCCCCCTGGTCAAGGCGCGTCCGCGCCTGCGGTCGCGCCCGCGTCTGGATCGGGCATCCCAGTCCGTACCGCGCTGACGGTCGAGCCGCGCGATGGACGGCTTTGCGTGTTCATGCCGCCCCTCGAACGGCTGGAAGACTATCTCGAGCTCCTTGCAATCGTTGAAGCGACCGCCGCCGAGTTCCATATGCCGGTCCATGTGGAAGGCTATGAGCCGCCGGCCGACCCGCGCCTGAACGTCATCAAGGTGACACCCGATCCAGGCGTCATCGAGGTCAATGTCCAGCCCACCGCGACTTGGCGCGAGGCCGTCGAACTTACGCACACGCTCTACGAGGAAGCGCGTCTCTGCCGGCTCGGCACCGACAAGTTTATGATCGACGGTCGCCACGTCGGTACGGGCGGCGGCAATCACGTTGCGTTGGGAGGACCGAGCGCGGCTGACAGCCCCTTCCTGCGCCGACCCGACCTGCTCAAGAGCCTGGTTCTGTACTGGCAGCGGCATCCCTCGCTGTCCTACCTGTTCTCCGGCTTGTTCATCGGCCCGACCAGCCAAGCCCCGCGCGTCGATGAGGCGCGGCACGACCAGCTCTACGAGCTCGAGATCGCGCTGGCGATGGTGCCGGCGCCGGGCGAAGGCGAGCCGCCGCGACCGTGGCTGGTCGATCGCCTGTTTCGCAATCTTCTCGTCGACGTCACCGGCAATACTCACCGGGCCGAGCTCTGCATCGACAAACTGTTTTCGCCCGACGGTCCAACCGGACGGTTGGGTCTGGTGGAGTTCCGCTCGTTCGAAATGCCGCCGCACGCGCGCATGAGCTTGGCGCAGCAGCTGCTCTTGCGTGCGCTGATCGCCTGGTTCTGGCGCGAGCCGCAGCGCGGTTCGCCGGTACGCTGGGGTACGGCGCTGCACGACCGATTCATGCTGGAACACTTCGTTTGGCGGGACTTTCTCGACGTTTTGGAAGATCTCCGCGGCGCCGACTATCACTTCGATCCGGAGTGGTTTCATGCCCAGCGCGAGTTTCGTTTTCCGCACTATGGCGCAGTCACCCACGGCGGCGTCAGGCTTGAATTGCGACACGCGCTGGAGCCTTGGCACGTGCTGGGCGAAGATGCGACCGCTGGCGTCACCGCGCGCTTCGTCGACTCCTCGGTTGAGCGGCTGCAAGTGAAGGTCGAGGGTTTCAATGCCGGCCGCCATGCCGTTGCCTGCAACGGGCGGCTCGTTCCGCTGACGTCAACCGGCCGGTCCGGCGAATACGTCGCCGGCGTGCGTTTCAAGGCGTGGAAGTTGCCGGCGGCGCTGCATCCGACCATCGACGGCCACGCCCCGCTCACCTTTGACATTTTCGATCGCTGGAGCGGCCGCTCGCTCGGGGGCTGCGTCTACCACGTTGTCCATCCCGGCGGACGCAACTACGAGACCTTGCCGGTCAACTCGTATGAAGCGCAGGCGCGGCGCCTGGCGCGCTTCCAAGGTCTCGGCCATACGCCGGGATTGTTCGGCTTGCCCGGCGAAGAGCGGGCGCTCGAATATCCGATGACTCTCGACCTGCGGCGTTCGACTCATGTCTCATAGCCGCATGGCTGGCCAACGCGACAGCGCGTCCGAGCAGGGGGACATCGAGCCGCTGCTATCGGGCTATCGTCCGCCGCCGGGCACCTTCGACGAGATGGTGGACCGCGAGGGGCGCGTGCGGGCCCATTGGCAGCCGCTGCTAGCCATGCTGGCGCGACTAGGTCCAAACGAGCTCAGCCGGCGCTTCGCCGCCGCCGATCGGCACCTGCGCGATTCCGGGGTCTTCTATCGCGTCTACGAGGATGCATCCGGGGCCGAGCGGCCCTGGCCGCTGAGCCATATGCCGCTTCTGATCGACGGGACGGAATGGCAGGCGCTCAAGGCCGGACTCGTCCAACGCGCGGAACTGCTCGAGGCGGTGCTTGCCGATGCTTATGGCCCGGCCAATCTCGTGCGCGAGGGCAGACTGCCGGCGGTCGTTATTGCGGGCAATCCGGAGTTCCTACGGCCGCTGGTCGGGGTCGCGCCGGCCGGCGGCGCGCATCTGCGGTTTTATGCCGTCGATGTCGGGCGTTCGCCCGATGGCCATTGGTGGGTGCTCGGCGACCGCACCCAAGCACCCTCGGGCGCCGGCTATGCGCTCGAGAACCGCCTCGCGCTGTCGCGCGTCATGCCCGAGGTCTATCGCGGGCTCAAGGTCGAGCGGCTGGCGCCGTTCTTCCAGGCTTTTCAGGCCGAGCTTTCCGCGCTCAATCGCCAGGATGATTCGCGGGTCTGCGTGCTCACGCCGGGGCCCATGAATGAGACTTATTTCGAGCACGCCTATCTCGCGCGCTATCTGGGCTTCCTGCTGGTCGAAGGCGAGGATCTGACCGTCCGCGAGGATGGCGTCTTCATCCGCACGGTGTCTGGTCTCAAGCGTGCCGAAGTGCTGGTGCGGCGACTCGACGCCGACTTCGCCGATCCGCTCGAGCTCAATGCGCGTTCGCGGCTTGGCGTGCCCGGCTTGGTGCAGGCCGTGCGCGATGGCACGGTGGTGATCGCCAATGCGCTTGGCTCGGGCGTTGCCGAGGCGCGGGCTTTGTTGAGTTTTCTGCCGGCGCTGGCGCCGACCGTGCTCCGCAGCGACCTCACGTTGCCCAACGTTGCGACCTGGTGGCTCGGGCAGACGCGCGCGCGCGACGAGATCATCGATCGGCTCGACGAGATGGTGATCGCATCGGCCTTTCTCGGCGAGCTACCGGGCCATGGCGAACGACGCGAAGTTCTCGGCGCGATGCTCGAGCCGGAGGAGCGAACGCGCATCCTAGAGCAGATTGCTCACCGCGGTATCGACTTCGTCGCCAAGGAGGCCGTCACGCTTTCGACCACGCCGGTCTGGCACAACGGTCGGCTGGAGCCGCGCCCGTTCACGCTGCGGCTGTTCCTGGCGCGGACCAGCGACGGCTGGCGAGTAATGCCCGGCGGCTTCGTGCGGGTTGCGGATGACATCGACGCGCGCGCGGTAAGCCTGCAGCGGGGCGGGAGCACGGGCGATGCTTGGGTCCTCTCGGACAAGCCGGTCGCCGAGACCACGTTATTGCCCGCGCCGGATCGAATCAGCATTACGCGCGGCACGGGACCATTGCCCAGCCGTGCGGCCGCCAATCTATTTTGGGTCGCTCGTTACGTGGAGCGCGCCGAGGCGACGCTGCGGATTGTGCGGGCATTGGTCAGCCGAGTCAGCGACAGCGACGAGGCCACCACGCGGGTGGTCGTGCAAATCTGCTCGCTACTCCAAGCGTGGGATGCCGTGCCGAGCGACCTGCCGCATGTCAGGCCGGTGCTCGTCGCTTCCGCCACATTGCAAGGCAGCGACCTCGAAGGCGCGCTTCCCTATCTTGTCGGCGCCGCGCAATCCGCCGCATCGGTGATACGTGATCGCTTTTCTCCGGATGCCTGGCGGGCGCTGACCGACCTTTTCGAGCTGATCAATGCGCCCATCGATCATCCGCCAACGGAAAGCACGATCTTCGAGCGGACCAATGGCGCGTTGCGCATCATCGCGTCGTTTTCGGGATTGGCTCAGGAGAATATGAGCCAACTGGCCGGCTGGCGCTTCCTCGAGCTTGGCCGGCGCATCGAGCGGGCCATGGCTACATGCCGATTCGTGCGCCAATTCGCGTTCGCCGAGCTCGACGGCGCGCTCGATGTCCTGCTGGAGCTCGCCGACAGCCAGATCACCTACCGACTGCGCTACGTCATGGTACCGGCAGCGGCTCCCGTCATCGACCTCGTGGTACTCGATCCCAACAATCCGCGCTCGCTCGCCTACCAGTTGTCCCGCATCGAGGCCCATCTCGCCGCCCTGCCGCAGCGAAGCGGCGACGGCCGCTTGTCGCCGCCCGAGCAGATCGCCACCGCGTTGGTGGCGCAAATCCGCACGGCCAATGCCACGGCGCTCGATGAGCCGGCATTCCTCGCTCTGGAAGAGGCCCTGATGAAGCTCGCGGACCTCATCGCGTCGACCTACTTCACCACGCATGAGCGGGCGGAGGTTCGCTGGGAGGCGCTCGGATGATCTACGATATCCGGCAAACCACGACCTACCACTACGCATCATCGGTCGCCTATGCGCGCCACGTATTGCGGCTGACGCCGATCGACCGTCTAGGACAGCGCGTTCATGCCGCGGCGCTCGACATCGAGCCCGCGCCGATCGAACGGCGCGAAGGGCACGATTTCTTCGGCAACCGGATGACCTGGATCGAACTCGATCAGCCGCACGATACGTTGAGTGTTCGGGTCGCGGCGCGGGTCGCGGTCAAGCGCGATGTGGCGCCGGAAGCGACCCCCCCTTGGGAGGCGATTCGGGAGGCGGCGTTCGCCTCCACCGATCTCTCGCCCAACTCTCCCGCGCATTACCTGTTCCCGAGCCGCCAAGTCTCGCTCGATCCAGAGATTCGCGCCTATGCCGCCGACAGCTTTTCGGCGGGGCGTCCGGTCCTCGACGCCGCCGTCGATCTGATGCGACGGATCAAGGCTGACTTCGTTTACGAAATCGGCGCAACTACGGCCTCGACCACGCCGCCCATGTCGTTCGCGCTGCGCCGGGGCGTCTGCCAGGACTTCGCCCATATCATGATCTCCGGCATGCGAGGTCTCGGTTTGCCTGCTGCCTATGTCAGCGGTTATCTGCGGACCGCGCAGTCTGCCGGAGAAGAGCAGCTCGAGGGCGCCGGCGCGATGCATGCCTGGGTATTGGTGGAGTGCGGCGAGGATGTTGGCTGGCGCGGGCTTGACCCGACCAACGGCATTTTCGCCGGCGATGACCACGTCGTGCTCGCCATCGGCCGCGACTACGCCGATGTCGCGCCGATCGACGGCGTCATTTTTGCATCCGGGGGTCAGCGTCTCGAAGTGTCCGTGAGCGTGACACCGGTGGAGTAGGGCGAAGCGGACGAACGAACTGCCGTCACAGCCGATGAGCCATCGGCTCCAGCGTCGCCGCGCTCCCTACTCCGCCGCCTGCTGGAACGTGAGCGCCTCGTCGGGTCGGTCGAGGTCGACGATCTTGCCGTCCTTGATCACCCACGTGAGGTGCTTGCCCCCCTGCAGCACGGTGATGTCGGCAATGGGATCCTTGTTGAGCACGATGATGTCGGCGAGCTTGCCGGGCGCGAGTTCGCCGACCTGGCCTTCGAGGCCGACGGCGTAGGCGTTGTCGCGGGTCGCCGCGACGATCGCCTCCATCGGCGTGTAGCCGCCGTGCTTGACGAAGATCTCCAGTTCCTTGGCGTGCAGCTCGCCATAGGGCGTGAACGAATTGTTGCCGGTATCGGTGCCGACCAGGAGCTTGATGCCGAGCTTGCGCGCCTTGTGCATCAGCTCGCAAAGCAGGTCGAAGTGGCGTTTCATGCGATTGATGTCGAGCTGCACCTGCTCGGCTTTGACCGTTTGGCCGAGCTCGACCACGACCGCCAAGAACGTTGCGGTGGGAATGATCGGCATGCCACCCTTGGCCACCGCCCGAGGTCGCGCTCGGTGGCGAGATCGGCATGAATGATCCAGTCGACGCCGGCCTCGGCGGCGGCGCGCGTAGAGCCGGCGCCACGCGAATGAATGCCGACGCGCAGGTTGCGGCGGTGCGCCTCGCCCACCACGGCTGCGATCTCGTCTTTCGCCAGCATCTGCGACTCGCCCGAGCGGCTGTCCGCCATCTTGATGAAGTTGACGCCGTGTTTGCTTTGCCGCCGGACCTCGGTGACCATCTCATCCGCGGTGTTGCAGAGCTTGCCGATGGAGTGATCGGGCGTTCCCTCCCATGACGGCTCATCGTCCTCGATGCAGCCGTAGGTGACGATCATGCGGCCCGCGACGTACATGCGCGGCCCCTCCATCAGCCCGAGCTTGATGGCATCGCGCACGCCGACGTCGGTGAACCAAGTGCCGCCCGGCACCGAGATGCCGGTGACGCCGGAGCGCAGCACCTTCTGCACGCTGCGGGCGGACTTGAGCGTGGAGAATTCCGGCCGCGTGGTGCCCTTGCCTTTGCCCTCGCCCTTGATCACCGGATACCCGTAGGAGACGTGGCAATGCGCGTCGATCAGGCCGGGCATGATCCACTGCCCGCCCGCGTCGATCACCTCGACGGTCCTGCGGTCCTCGAGCTCCACGTCGGGCGGCAGCGCGCCCACGCTTCTAATCCGGTTGCCTTCGATGACAATGGCGTCGTTGCGCGCCGCCGGCCTGCCGGAGCCGTCGATCAGGGTGCCGTTGCGGACCACCAGGGTCTTCTTGCTCGCGGCGGTCATGATGATCCTCCCTGTCGCTGATCGGACGATGGACGTTACCTCCAAACGGGCGGCTTCCTCAACCGCAATCGGCTCGTCATGCGAGACTCTCGCCGCGCGCGCGGCAGCCGTTGTGAGCTCACGCCGGATGGGCTTAATATTCTCCGCAGGAGAGGAATGGCGCCATGGCAGACAAGCAATTCGACCGCTCGACACAGGATCTCGGCAACATCGTCAATCTCGGGCACGTCAATGTCTGCATCAGCGATCAGCGCCTGGCGACCTGTTACTACATCACCGGCCTCGGCCTCACCCGCGATCCCTTCCTCAATACCGGCGCCGGCAACATGTGGGTCAATGTCGGCATGAGCCAATTCCATTTGCCGACCGGGCAGCCCGACGTGCTGCGCGGCGTTACCGGGCTGGTCGTGCCGGACCGCACCGTGCTGCTCGAGCGCCTGACGCAGATGCGCAAGCCGCTGGAAGGAACGAAATTCGACTTCCGCGAAAACAACGACTGCGTCGAGACCGTCTGCCCCTGGGGCAACCGCATCAACGTTCATGCGCCAGACGAGACCCGCTTCGGCCGCATCGTGCTGGGGATGCCCTACATCGAGTTCGACGTTCGTCCCGGCACGGCGGACCGCATCGCGCGTTTCTATCGCGACGTCATGGGCGCGCTCGCGACCGTGATCGAGAGCGCAGACGTCCGCAAAGCCCGCGTGCAAGTGGGCGAGAAGCAATACTGGTACTTCCGCGAAACCGACGAGCCCGAGAAGCCTTATGACCGGCACCACGCGCAGATCTACATTGCGAATTTCTCGGGTCCCTATCGGCGGCTGAAAGAGCTCGGCCTTCTCACCGCCGAGGTCAACGATCACGAATATCGCTTCAAGGACGTCGTCGATCTAGATACGCGCGAGGTCCTGTTCACCGTCGAACACGAGGTGCGCAGCCAGACCCACCCGCTCTATGGCCGGCCGCTCGTCAACCGCAACCCGGCGCAGAGCAACCGCAATTACAAGCCTGGCCATGACAGCATGTCGTGGGCCATGGCATGAACCCAGCGTCGCCAAGCCAGTCATGGCCGCTCGACGTGCCCTGGTGATCGGAGGCTCGCTCGGCGGGCTGTTCGCGGCATGTCTTCTGCGCAGCGTCGGCTGGGACGCTGTCGTCTTCGAGCGCAACGCGGAAGATCTCACCGGCCGCGGTGCCGGCCTCAGCACGCACCCTCAACTCATCGACATCTTGCGCCGCCTCGGGATCGATTTCGACGAGTCGATGGGAGTTAGCCTCGACACGTTCATCTTTCTCGATCGCACCGGCAAGACCTACCTCGAGGCCAAAACGGTGCGCACCATGAGCTCTTGGGGGCGCCTCTATCGCGCGTTGCGCGATCCGCTGCCGTCGCAAAGCTATCGTCTCGGCATGTCCCTTCGACACGTGGAGCAGGATGCCGCCGGCGTCACCGCCGTCTTCACCGACGGCGCGCGGGTTGGCGGAGACCTGCTCGTCGGCGCCGACGGCGTTCGCTCCACGGTGCGCGAGCAATTTCTGCCGGACGTTACGCTCAACTATGCTGGATACGTCGCCTGGCGGGCGATGCTGGACGAGGGCGACATCCCGCCTGACATCCGAGCGGAAGTTTTCGAGTGCTACACCTTCTGTTTGCCTGAAGGCGAGCTGTTCTTGGCTTATCCCGTTCCCGGCCGCAACAACGAGACGCAGGTCGGCCGCCGCGCCTACAACATCGTCTGGTACCGGCCGACCGACCCCGACACGTTGGTCGATCTTTGCACCGACGCGAGCGGCCGATATCACGGCACCGCCATCCCTCCCCCCCTGATCCGGCCCGAAGTCGTGGCCGAGATCAAGGCGACCGCCCGCGCGTTCATCGCGCCCCAGGTCGCGGAGATTTTTGCCCGCGCGCAGCCCTTCTTCCAACCGATCTTCGATCTTGAGTCGCCGCAGATTGTCTTTGGACGCGTGGCGCTGTTGGGGGACGCCGCTTTCGTGGCACGGCCGCATGTGGGCGCTGGTGTGACCAAAGCCGCCTTGGATGCAGCAAGCCTTGCCGACGCGGCAGCGGGCGACGATCTCGTCGCCGGCCTTCTGCAATATCAACGCGAGCAACAGCCCTTTGGCAGCGGCCTGGTGGCGCTGGGCCGCACAGAGGGCGCCTACATTAGCGCCCAGCTCAAGCCGCGCGATCAGCGCACCGCCGCCGAGCTCAAGCGGGACGCCCACGACGTGCTGCTTTCACATCAATTGCGCAGCGAAAGTCTGCACAAGGTGCTGGTCGCCTCGCGCCGTGCGTCGTGATTCGATCGATGCAACCGCAACCGCAAGCACGGCATGACGATCGCGAGTTCACGTAGCATGACCGAGATCGCACGGCTCCGGATCGAGATCGACGATGTGACGCCTTCCGTCATCCGTCGCGTCGAAGTGCCCGTCACCATCCGCCTCGACGACCTTCATTTCGTGCTGCAGATCGCGATCGGCTGGCAGAATTGCCACCCGTTCGAGTTCCGTGTCGGGGAGACGGCATGGGGGTTGCTCGATCGTGATGATCCGGAATCGAGTCCGCGCGCCGCCGAGACGGCGACGCTGGCCGACGTGCTGGCGCTCGCAAAGACGTTCCGGTACGACTACGTGTACGGGGAAGATTGGGGACACACGGTCGAGTTGGAGGCGATGTCGGTAGCGGCGCCCGGCATCAATTATCCGCGCCTCGTCAGCGCTCAAGGCCGCTGTCCGCCGGCGGATATCGGCGGACCAATGGGCTATGAGACCTTTCTGCAGGCGATCGCGGATCCCCGCCATCTTCACCACGAGGGCATGATCGAATGGGATGATCCCGACTTCGATCCCAATACGGTCGACGAAGCGGCCATTCGAGCAAATCTTGCAAACCTTGGAAGATATCTCGGCCGCCGCAAGGGCGAGCCGCATTGAGTTGCGGCCTTTGCCTCCCTAGAGGGTGATCCGATCGATCTCGGCCAAGTCCTCCGCCGACAGCGTCCATCCTGCGGCGCGCACATTCTGCTCGACCTGCTCCGGCGTGGTGGCGCCGGCGATGACGCTGGCGACCACGCCATCGCGCAGTAGCCAACTGAACGCCAGCTCGAGCATGGTGTGACCGCGGCGTGCGGCGAATGTCTCAAGTTCGCCCACGATGCGCCAGTTCCGCTCGCTAAGGAACTCCTGCGCGTGGCGTGGATTCTTGGCCAACCGCGATCCCGGCGGCAGCGTCGCGCCGCGCTTGTACTTGCCGGTCAGCAGGCCGCTGGCGAGCGGGAAGTACGGCAATATCCCCAATCCGAGTGCCTTGGCCGTCGGAATGAGCTCGCGCTCGACCTCGCGCACGAGCAGGCTGTACTCGTCCTGACATGACACGAACGCGGCGAGTCCGTGCTGCTGTGCCGTGGCCTGCGCCTCGACGACCTGCTGCGCCGACAGATTCGAGCAGCCGAGGAAGCGCACCTTGCCCTGCTGCACCAGATCGTCGAGCGCGCGCAGGGTTTCCTCGATCGGGGTCTGCGGGTCCGGGCGATGCAGCTGGTAAAGATCGATCCAATCGGTGCGCAGCCGCCTCAGGCTCGCCTCGACCGCGTGCATGATGTAGTGCCGCGACGCGCCCTTGAGCTCGCCTGTCTCATCCATCGGCATGCCGAACTTGCTCGCGAGCACGACCGCTTTGCGCTTCTCGCCGAGAATGCGTCCGAGCCACTCCTCCGAGCCGCCTTTGTCGCCGTAGCTGTCGGCGGTGTCGATGAGGTTGATGCCCAGCTCGATCGCCTTGCCTACGACCCGGCTCGATGCCGCAAAATCGATGCGGCCGCCGAAGTTGTTGCCGCCGAGGCCGATGACCGACATTTCGAGCGTGGAGCCGCCGAGCCGCCGTTTGCCCATCGGGACCATCTTGCTCACTGCGCGCGCGTGAGCCCGAGGATCTTCCGCGCCTCGTCGGGGGTGGCGATCTCGCGCCCCAGCCCGCGCGCGATGCTTACCATGCGCTCCACCAGCACGGCATTGTTCTTGGCGAATTCGTCCGGCGCGATATAGGGATTGTCCTCGTAGCCGACGCGCACGTGTCCGCCGAGCGCGACCGCGAGTGCGAGAATCGACCACTGCTTCTGCGGGTTCATGACGCTCACGTTCCAGATGCAGTTTTGCGGAAGATTATCCACCATGAACTGCAGGGCGCGCTCGGTCGGGGGCGTCCAGGTGCCGCCGGGCCAGCCGATGAACAGCGTGGTGTAGGTGTTCTCCCGGAGATAGCCCTGCTTGCGCACGAATTCGAGATGCCAGAACGCGCCGGTGGTGAAGCATTCGCATTCGAGCTTCACCTTGTGCTCCTCGGCCGCCTTGGCATAGGCCATGAGCTCCTCGACCGGGTGGATCGCCATCATGCGTTTGGGCGGCAGCGAGGGCTCGGGCTGGAAATATTCGTCGTGCGCGTTGAAGCAGACCGCCATCATGTCGGGCCCAAGCTCCATCAGCTTGATCTTTTCCTCGATGCGCGCCGACGCCACGCCGAACTGCATGATGGGATCGACCTTGTTCATGATCGCATCCTGCAGCCGCTTCCAGTCGGCATGATGGATGCGCGATACCTGCCGACCGTCGGCCTGGATCGTCTCCTCGAGCGTGCGCCGGCCGTGGATGTGGGCGATCGCGGCGCCGGCGTTGACGGCGTCGATGTATTGCTGCGCGACCCCCGGAACGTCCTCCTGCGACGGGCAGAGGTGGTTGTGCGGATAGGACGTGCGCGAGTCGCAGGCGACCGTGATGATCAGCTTTTCCATGGGGGCTCCTGAATTATCATGCGCGGGCGTGAGCCGGGCATCCATCTTTGTTCGAAAAAGATGACGAGCTCGAGGGTCATCGTGCTGGCACCGCAACGATCTCGTTCGACCGGGCCGCTTGCAAGATGGCGTCGAACACCGACATGCCGTGCAGGACCTCGTCGATCGGCACCGGGTAAGATCTGCGCTCGCGGATGGCGCGCGCGAATTCGGTAAGCTCCGCATTGAGCATGTTGAAGCCGGGATGCTCGCTGATCTCGTCGGGCGGCGCGGTCACCGGACCGGTCGGTGCCTGCTTCGAGGTTGGCACGAAGCGCAACGTCTGCAGGTTGGGTCTTGAAATCTCCGCCAGCCCTTTGCTGCCGTAGAGCGTGAAGGAAAAGCTCGTGGCGGTGGCGACGGAGCAGAAGATCAGCCCGGTGGCGCCGCCGTCGAAGCGCAGCATGACGGTGGTCGTGTCATCGGAGGGACCCGGGATGTTGCGGGCGGTCACACAGCGCACATCGCGCACCCGGCCCGCGAATTCGATCATATGATCGAGCGCGTGCACGCCGACGGCCGTCAGCGCGCCGCCGGGCGCTTCCTCGGGCGCGGCCCGCCAATTGTCCGGCGCAATGAACTGGCCGGTGCTGGTGGTGTGCTGCGCCACCATGGAGATGACGGTGCCGAGCCGTCCCTCGGCGAGACGCCGGCGCACCTCTACCACTGACGGATGGAAGCGCCGGCAGTAGCCGACCGCCAGTACCACGCCCGCTTTGCGCGCGGCGTCGACCGCCCGATCGGCGCCGGCGCGATCGAGCGTGATGGGTTTCTCGACGTGGATGTGCTTGCCCGCCGCGGCGGCCGCGATGATTTGCGATTCATGCAGGCTGTGGGGCGTGGCCAGCACGACCGCGTCCACATTCGGATCGGCGAGGAGCTGATCGTAGCTGTCGACCAGCGCCAGCTCCTGGCTGCGGCAGAAGTCTTCAGCGGTCGCGCGCGTGCGGGTGTGGGCGAGCACGAAGCGCAGGTCTTTGCTCTTGCCCTGCACCGATGCGACCAGCGAGCGCCCCCAGCGTCCCAGTCCGACGATCGCGGCACGGATCATGTGAGCATTGTTCGCGCTTCGCGGGGATGGGACCGATATCATCGGCCGTGGCTGGATCGCCCGCTTTCGCGGGCGATGACAGTGAGGCTAACATCCGGACCCATCCTTCTCAACGCGCTGCCGGGCAAAATCATGTACACGAATGCCGCCATCATCGGCGTAGGTCAGTCGGCCTATACGCGCCGGCCGCAGCCGGGACAGTCGACGCATACCTTCATTCGCGACGCAGTCGTCGCCGCGCTCGTGGACGCCGCGATCGACCCGCGCGAGGTCGACGGGATGGCGGTCGCCTCGTTCTCGCTCGCGCCGGACGCCGCCGTCGATCTCGCCTGGAAGCTTGGCTTGTCGCTGCGCTGGCTCGTCCAGGACACCAACGGCGGCTCCTCCGCCATGAACATGCTGGGGCACGCGCTGCGCGCCGTTGAGACCGGCGCCGCCTCGGTGATCCTGGTGGCGGGCGGCGATGCCACCGGGCTCGGCGGCTATGCCAAGGTGGCGGCCAATCTCAACATCGCGACCCAATTGCACCTGGCGCCGCTCGGCCACGGCGGGCCGAACGGCGTCTACGCGCTGGTGACCAGCCGGCAGATGAAGACGTACGGTTTGCAAAAATCCGATTACGGCCATCTCGCCATCGCACAGCGCGCTTGGGCGGCGCATAACCCCTACGCCGTGTACCGCACACCGATGACCATGGAGGACTATCTCGCCGCGCCGTTGGTCGCCGACCCGCTGTCGCGCTACGACTGCGTGCCGGTGGTCGCGGGCGCGCAGGCCATCGTCGTCACCCATCCCGATCGCTGTCCCGACGGCCGTGCGCCCGTGCGGGCGCGCGCCCACCGAGCGAGCTTCAACTACGACAATCAGGAGGGCGACGGCCTGCAGACCGGCATCAGCACCTTCGCCGGCGAGCTGTGGCGGGCCGCCGGCGTAAATCCTGAAGATATCGATGTCGCCTCGATCTACGACGACTACCCGACCATGGTGCTCGCCCAGCTCAACGATCTCGGCATGATCCCGGGCAACGATCTCGCGCGCTTCGCGCGCCACAACATCGGCGAGCGACGGTTTCCCCTCAATACCTGGGGCGGGATGCTCTCCGCCGGCCAGCCGGGAGGCCCCGCCGGCGGGCTGAATGGAATTTCGGAAGCGGTGCTGCAATTGCAGCATCGCGCCGGCGCGCGGCAAGTCGAACACGCAAGGCTCGCGGTGACGACCGGATATGGCATGACGCTATACCGCTATGGCGGCACGGCCGCGGCCGCCGTGTTGGAGCGCCTGGAATGAATCGAGGCGTTGCCATCTGGCGCTGCGTCAAATGCCGGACGGGATGCTTTCCGCAGCGGCTCCTGTGCTCGCGCTGTCACGGCGATACGTTCGAACAGGATCGGGTCTACCAGGCCGTGGTGGAGGAGATTTCGACCATCCGGCATATGCTTGGGCAGACCGATTGGCAGCCGCGGCGCATCGCCAGCGTGCGCACCTTCGACGGCCAGCGCATCACGGTCGGGCTCACCGACGAGTCCGAACCCGGCACCGTGATCGAGCTGTTCGAGGAGAACGCGGCGCCGTTCGGCGCTGCCAAGAAATGATAAGGCGCACGTGCCGCGACCGCGGCCATTTCATTTCCCCTGTCCAACGCTACCCCGCCTTCTTCCACCCCGCGTCCGCCTCCAAGACTCGGCGCGCGGCGTTCGCCATCGCCGCGTCGATCATGCGGCCGTCGACGGTGGTCGAGGCACTGCCCTGCGCCAGCGCCTGGTCGAACGCCTCCAGCACGCGCGCGTAATAGTCGAGCTCGGCCGTGCTCGGGCGGTAGAGCCGGTTGCAGGGTTCGATCTGCGACGGATGAATGAGCTTGCGCCCGCGATAGCCGAGCCGGCGCGACAGCGCGGTATCGCGCTCGAATCCCTCCGCGTCGCGCACATTTGCGAACACGCCGTCGAGTGGTGTGTCGAAGCGCGCGGCGCGCGCCGCCAGCAAGGTGTGCGAGCGCGCGTGCAGCATTTCCGGGCCGTCGATCGACCAAGCGCAGCCGAGGTCGGTGTTGAGATCGCCGTCCTGCGCGCCGCCGAAGGTCAGCGACACCACCCGATCGGCCGCAATGGCCATGTCGTAGGCGTTGAGCACGCCACGCGCGCTTTCGATCGAGAGCACGACCTGGATCGCGCCCGGCGTGACACCGCGCCCTTGCTCGATCGCGCCGATCATGGCGACCCAGCGCATCACCTCGTCGCGCGCCTCGACCTTGGGCAGGAAAATGCCGGCAAGTCCGGCGACGCCGATGATCGCGTGAAGATCGTCCGTGGCGAGGCCACTGTCGAGCCCGTTCACCCGCACCCAGACCCGATTGCCTGGGATCTTCGGCGCGTATTGGCGCACGCCGGCGCGGGCATCGACCTTCTCGGCGGTGGGCACGGAATCCTCGAGATCGAAGATGAACGCGTCCGCCGGCAGCCCAAGCGCCTTCTCCAGGAATTTTTCGCGATTGGCCGGGACGTAGAGAAAGCTGCGTGCAAGCGGCATGATCCTTCGTCCTCGCGAGTATTTTCCGCTGTCGCTACTCTGCGGCCTGAACCGCTCCCTTCGCCGCCCCCAGGCGCGTAACCCCTGCCGCCACCAGATCCCGGATCGCGGACTGCGAGTAGCCGAGCGCTGCGAGCACCTCCTCGGAGTGCTCGCCCAGCATGGGTGCATGCCGGTCGATCGCGGGCCCGTCGTGGTCGAAGAGGACGGGATTGCGGGTAGTGCGCATCTTGCCTAAACGCGGATGCTCGACTTCCTGCATCACGCCTCGGGCGATGATCTGGGGATCGTCGAACACCTCCTTGAAGTTGTTCACGCGTGCGCACGGCACGCCGGCAACGAGCAGAGCTTGCTCCAGTTCCTGGCAGCCGCGCCCCTGTACGGCGGGTTCGACCAGGGCGAGCAGCGCGTCCTCGTTGGCTTTGCGCTTGGAATAGGAGGAAAAGCGCGCATCGCCCATGTGGGCGTCGAGACCGAGCACCTGCATGAGTCTGGCGAAAAGCGCATCGTTGGGTGTTCCGATGGCGAGATGGCGACCGTCTTTGGTCTCGAACAGCTGATAGGGCGCGTTGAGGCGATGGCGATTGCCGAGCGGCTGCGGCACCTTTCCTGTTTCGAGATATTCGGCAACCTCCCACGCCGCCGCGGCAATCGAAGCCTCGACCAGAGATACGTCGGCGATACGACCCTCGCCGTTGCGTGCGGCACCCACGAGTCCGGCAAGCGTCGCATAGGCCGCGAACAAAGCGCCGAACACGTCGGCCGTCTGCACGCCCGGCCGCATCGGCATCTTGCCGGGCTCGCCGGTCACCGAGAGCGCGCCCGAAAATGCTTCGATGATGAGATTGACGCCGGCGCGACGCCGGTCGGGTCCGCTCTGGCCGAAGCCCGATACCGACGTGTAGATGATGCGCGGATTGACGGCTTTGACGTGCGCGGCGCCGAGGCCGAGCTTGTCGAGCGCACCCGGCCGGTACGCCTCCAGCACCACGTCCGATACGCGCGCCAGCTTGAGCAGGATCTCGATCGCCTGCGGTCGCTTGAGATCGAGCACGAGGCTGCGTTTGTTGCGATTGAGCGCGACGAAGCTCACGCTCTCGCCGTCGCGGATCGGCGGGGTGGCGCGGCCCATGTCGCCCTGCGGCGGTTCGACCTTGACCACGTCGGCGCCCATGTCGGCGAGCAGCGTGCCGGCGAGCGGGCCGGCGATGAAATTTGCCAGCTCGATGACTCGAACTCCCGCCAGCGGCTTTGCCATGTCGATTTCCTTGCACTCGGACTATCAGGGGGTGGACCGACGCATTCCTCCGTTGTGCATCAGGCAGGAACGCGTTTTAGCTATTGTATCTTCAGTCCCGCCTTGTCGATGATGTCCTTGTACATCGGAACCTCGCGCGCGATGCGCGCGCGGAAAATCTCCGGTCCTTCGGCGACGACGGGGAGGCCCGCTTTCGCGAACTTCTCCCGGATATCGGGGCGGTTGAGGATCAGCGCGAGTTCCTTCGCCAGCCGGTCGATGACCGGCTGCGGCGTCCCGACCGGCGCGTAAATGCCCTGAAAGGTATCGGAGACGGCATCCTTCACCCCTAGCTCCTCGAGCGACGGCACGCTGGGAAGGTCGGGCCAACGCTCCCGCGACGTCACGGCGATGGGGCGCACTTTGCCGGCATCGATCAGCGCCATCAACGATCCGATGTTAGCGGTGTAGAGGTCGACTTGTCCGGCGAGCACGGCGGTCGTCGCAGGTCCCGCGCCCGGGAACGGGATGTGCAACATGTTGATCCCGGTCCGCAACTTGAGGACTTCGCCGGCGAGATAGGGTGTCGTCCCGGCGCCAGGGCTCGTCCAATTGAGTTTGCCGGGATTGGCCTTCGCCTTGGCGATCAATTCGGGCATGGTCTTGATGTCCGATTGCGCCGGAACCACGAATGCGTTGGGCGACGCCCCGATCACCATGATCGGGACGAAGTCCTTGAATGGATCGTAGGTCGCCTGGGCGTAAAGGCTCGGATTGACCACGTAGGCGCTCGAGCACACCAGCAAGGTATAGCCATCGCCGCCGGCGCGCGCCGCCGCCGCAATGCCGATATTGCCGCCGGCGCCGCCGCGGTTCTCGATGACCACCGGCTTGCCCAGCGCCTCGCCGAGCGGGGTATTGATCAGCCGGGCCGCGATGTCGGTTCCGCCGCCAGCGGGAAAGCATACGATCATGGTGATCTGCCGCTCGGGATATTCCGCGCGTGCGGCGGAACATGTCGCGCCCGCCGCGGCGATCAAAATCATCGCCGGCAGCATGCGTCGCAGAATCCGCCCGGCGCGTGGGGGGTTCGACATGGGGGCTTTGCTCCTGGGCGTGTTTTATTGTCCAATGATTATGGCAGCCATTTCCGCCGCCGTCATGCGGTGCGCGGGCGCTGCGGGCCGAACCAACCAGATCGCTCAGGGAGCCATGACCAACAGTTTCGATACGATCATCATTGGCGGCGGCGCGGCGGGATGCGTGCTGGCCAACCGGTTGTCTGCGCGCTCGGGTGCGAAGGTGCTGCTGCTCGAAGCCGGACCGGACACGCCGCCGGGCAAAGAGCCGGCCGACGTGCTCGATACCTATGCGACCTCGTATTACAACGACGCCTATTTCTGGCCGGACCTCAAGGTGCATTGGCGCCGCAAGGACAATTCCCCACCGGTTCACTTTTCGCAGGGGCGCATCATGGGCGGCGGCTCCTCCGTCATGGGCATGGTGGCGTATCGCGGAACGCCGGACGATTACGCCGAATGGGAGGCGCACGGCGCGGCCGGCTGGGGTTGGGCCGACGTGCTGCCTTACTATCGCAAGCTCGAGAACGAGCTGGATTTTACCGGCGAGTTGCACGGCCGCGACGGCCCGGTGCCGATCCGCCGCACCAAGCCGGAAGATTGGGCGCCGTTGTCGAAGGCGGTCTACGCTTTCGCGCAAGAGCGCCAGATCCCGTTCATCGCCGACATGAACGCGGATTTCCGCGACGGCTACGGCGCGGTGCCCATGAGCAACTGGCCGCAAAAGCGCGCGTCGGCGGCGATCTGCTATCTCGACGCGGGGGTGCGCGCTCGCGGCAATTTGACGATCGTGAATGGCGCGACTGCGACCGGATTGGTATTCGAGGGGCGCCGCGTGACCGGCGTGAGCGCGCGGATCGGCGGCAAGGCACAGGAATTCCGCGCGCGCGAGGTCATCCTCTCCGCCGGCGGCGTGCATTCGCCCGTGTTCCTGATGCGGTCGGGCATCGGGCCGGCCGGGCGCCTGCGCGAGCTTGGCACCGAGATGCGCGCGGATCTGCCCGGCGTCGGGGAGAATCTCTCCAACCATGCCATCGTATTCGTCGGTCTGCTTCAGCGTCGGGATGCTCGACAGGCCGAATTGGTACGGCCGCATCCGATGACCGCGTTCCGCTATTCGTCCGGCCTTTCGGGCGCGCCGCGGACCGACATGTACATCAATGTGCAGTGCAAGACGTCCTGGAGCCCGCTCGGCTTCCAGGTCGCCAATCTGGCACCCACCCTGCTCAAGCCGATGGCGCGCGGCCGAGTCTCGCTCACGGCGCGCGATGCCGGGCGGCCCTGCGTCGAATTCAACTTCGCCGGCCACGAGCTCGACCTGAAGCGCTTCATGCAGGGCTTCCGCCGGGCGGTCGAGATTCTGGCGCACGAGAAAGTGCGCGCGATGAGCGGCGTGACGTTTCCGGTGAAGTTCACCGACCGGCTCCGGCGCCTCAACCGGATCACCACCGCGAACAAAATTCAGAGCGCGGTCATCGCTGCGATCATCGATCTCGTGCCGCCGCTCGCCGGCCCGATCTTCTCGACGCTGGCGGATCGGCGCGTCGATCTCGCCGCGCTGGTCGAGGACGATGATGCGCTGGCCGAGCACATCCGCCAAAACGTTGCCGGCACGTTCCATCCCGTGGGCACGTGCCGCATGGGCGCCGCGACGGATCGCGATGCGGTCGTCGACGCGGCGGGACGCGTGCGCGGAATTGCTGGCCTGCGGGTCGTCGATGCCTCGATCATGCCGACCGTGCCGCGCGGCAATACCAACATCCCGACCATTATGGTGGCGGAGAAAATCTCCGCGGCCATGACGGACGAAGCGCGCGCGGCGGCGTGACGATAACGCGTAGGCGAAGGTGAAAAGAAGCGGACCCCCTGAAGGGTTAGTCGGCTCGGCGGGAGTCGCTGATAGCCCGTAGTAGAAGAAACACTCCTTACAGACCCTTGGGATTTCCCTTCAAGATTTGATAGCGAGTTCCCGATCCTTTTTCGTCATACATGGTCGCGCTGTCGCCAGTGACCTCGAGCTTGTAACACTCAGTCTGGGGCTCGTCGGCGTACTTGAAGCAGATCACTTCGCCAACGAGCATCCAACTGCCCGTAGAAATATCGTTGCCCAACATGGATTTTGCTGTGCCATCGGCGGCGTAATATTCCGTCAGTGTCTTCCCGTCCTCAGTCCCAGTGATCGAGTTACCGATCAGCTTGTTCCAAGCTGCAATGCCGACGAGCTTCGGCTCGACCGCAGTCTGGGCTGGCGCTGGAGTTGGACTGCCCGGTATTGGAGTTGCAGCAGGCGCGCTTGGTTCGCTTGTGGCCTGCGCAATTTTTATTGTCTCATGGCCTTCGGCCCAGACGCAAATGTCAGCCGATGCGATCAGCATCATTACCGCGCAGAGAATCGTCCGCATATTTCCTCCTCACAGAGACCTCAAACCAGCCAATACTAACGTCCGGTTGCTAGCGCAAGCAGCAATCCTTCTCATTTCAGCTTCGGCGGTGGGCAAGGTTCACCGCGCCATGTCGCATTCATGATGCATGGAGCAGCCGGCATGTCAGGCCGCCCTGTCGTTGTAATCCGCCTACGCCGCCGGCTGCGCCGCCGCGCCCGCCCGCGCACGCGTGATCGTTTCCCACACCCGCGAGGGCGTCGCCGGCATGTCGATGTGATCGACCCCGAGCGGCTCGAGCGCATCGATGAGCGCGTTGATGACCGTCGGCGGCGCGCCGATGGTGCCGGACTCGCCGATGCCCTTGACCCCGAGCGGATTGGTCTTGCAGGGCACTTCCTCCAATTCCGCCTCCACGTTCGGCATCGTGTCGGCGCGCGGCATGCCGTAGTCCATGAAGCTGCCGGAGAGCAGTTGCCCGGATTGGCGATCGTAGACTTGGTGCTCCAGCAGCGCTTGCCCGAGGCCCTGCACGACCCCGCCGTGAATTTGTCCGCGCACGATCATCGGATTGAGAACGCGGCCGAGGTCGTCGACGACGAAATAACGGTCGATCACCACCTCGCCGGTCTCCGGATCCACCTCCAACTCGCAGACATGCGCGCCGTTGGGATGACTGGGCGGATTGGGGCTGAAACTGCCGCTCGCCTCGAGACCGACGCCGAACTTGTCGGTGAGGGGTCCCATCGGCGCATAGGCGGCTTTGGCAACGTCCGTGATGGTGATCGCCTTGTCGGTGCCGACGACGCGATATTGGCCGTCCTTGAACTCGATATCCGCCGCGTCCGCCTCCATCAGCGCGGCGGCTAGCACCTTGCCCTTCGCGATGATGGCCTCGCTCGCCGCCTTCAGCGCATTGCCTCCGACGATCGCGCTGCGGGCGCCATAGGTGCCGCGGCCGATCGGGACCTGGGCGGTGTCGCCCTGCACGTAGCGGATGTCTTCGAGCGGGACGTCAAGCCACTCGTGCACCAGCTGCGCGAACACGGTGGCGTGCCCTTGGCCGTGCGAATGCGTCCCCCCCAGGATCGTGAGCGTTCCGCCGGGATCGAAGCGCAGATCCATGCGGTCGTTGAAGATGCCGCCGAACTCGATGTAGTAGCTCACCGCGCGGCCGCGCAGCTTGCCGTTCTTTTGCGAGGCTTTCTTTCGCGCCGCAAAGCCCTTCCAGTCGCTGAACTCGATGCACTTGTCCATGAGCCGCTGGAACTCGCCGCTGTCGTAATTCCACAGTGTGGGCGTCGCGTAGGGGAGCTTGCTCGGCGGGATCAGATTGCGGCGCCTGATCTCGGCGGGGTCCATCCCGATCGTCCGCGCGGCGTGCTCGATCAGCCGCTCGGTGAAGTAGGCCGCCTCCGGGCGTCCGGCGCCGCGATAGGGCCCGCTCTGCGAGGTATTGGTGAACAAGCCCTGCGACATGATGTGCATGGTCTGGATGTCGTAGGCCTCCGGAATGAAGCGCACCGAGAACGCTCCCGCCGCCAGCGCCGCGCCGACGAAATAGGCGCCGAGCTGGAACAGACATCTTGCCCGCAGCGCCAGAATCTTGCCGTGCTCGTCGAGCGCGAGCTCGCCGTAATAGACGGTCTCGCGACCGCAATGGTCGGTCAGCATGCTTTCCGACCTGCTCGCCACCCACTTCACCGGGCGGCGCAGGCGGCGCGCAGCCCAGAACACCAGCGCGTCGTCGGGAAACGGGTTGCCCTTGAGGCCGAAGCCGCCGCCGACATCGGGAGCAACAACGCGGATACGATTTTCGGGCACGTGGAAGATGTGCGACATTTCCATGCGCACGCCGTGCGGGTTCTGCGAAGCGGTGTAGAGCGTGTAGGAATCGTCGGCGGCGTTGTAGTCGCCAATGGCGACTCGCGGCTCCATGGCGACCGGGGAAAGCCGGTTGTTCTCGACCCGCAGCTTCACCACGTGCCTGGCCTTGGCGAAGGCGGCGTCGGTCGCATCCTTGTTGCCGAACATGAGGCGGAATCCGACGTTGCCCTGTGGGCAATCGTCCCAGACTTTGGCGGTGCCGTCCTTGGCGGCATCTTCAAGGTTCACCACCGCCGGCAACGGTTCATAGTCGACCTCGACCAGTTCGGCGGCATCGCGCGCTTGGGTCAGCGTCTCGGCGACGACGAACGCGACGCGGTCGCCGACGAAGCGCACCTTCTCGGCATTGAGGATCGGTTGGAACGTGCGGTGGCCCTTGGGAGCGCCGAAGTCCTCGGGCATCAGGTGGGCGGTGAAGCTGCCCAATTTTTCCGCCACCACGTCGGCGCCGGTGAGCACGCAGAGCACGCCCGCCGCGGCCTTGGCCTTGGCAACGTCGATGCGCTTGATGCGAGCGTGGGCGTGCGGCGACAGCACCGTCACCCCGTAGCATTGCCCGGGCAAGCTGATGTCGTCGACGTAGCGCCCTTGTCCGAGCAGGAAACGCTGGTCTTCCACTCGCCGCACAGCTTGTCCGATGCCGAACTTGGCCATGTCCGCTTAGCCTTCTGGTCACGATGTGATGGGTTCCGCCCGAATGTTAGTGGAGACGCGGCGCTCACGCCAGCATGGCCCGGGGTCCGGCGCGCGTAGGAAAATCGCCGGTTTTCTCGCGCCCGGCGCGAACCGCATCTCGCCATCTGCCCCGCTATTGGTTGAGCCATCGCCGCATGAAGCCGAGCAGCCCCTGCGGCATGAAGATCACCATGGCGATGAAGATCACGCCCACGGGAATGAGGTAGAATTCGGTGAAGAAGCGCGAGAAGGTCTCGCGCAGCAGCAGGAAGAAGGCGGCGCCGACGATCGGCCCCACCAACGTGCCGATGCCGCCCATCACGTTGAAAATCACAGTTTCGCCGGAAACCAGGAAGTAGACGAAGTCGGGCGCCGCGAAGCGGTTTTGAATGGCGTAGAGCACGCCGGCGAGGCCCGCGAACAAGCCGGAGAGCATCACCGCCACGATCTTGTAGCGCTCGACAGCGTAGCCGATCGCGCGGGTGCGGCCCTCGTTCTCGCGGATCGACTGCAGCACCATGCCGAACGGCGACTGCGTGATGCGCCGCAGGATCAGATACGACGCCGTCACCACGGCTAGCACGAACCAGTGCAGCGTCTCGGAGGAGAATGGGACCGAGAACAGCCCCGGAATGCCAAGCGCCGGACGGCTGAAGGTGAGTCCGTTCTCGCCACCGGTCACGTCGGTCCAGGTGAAGATGATGACGTAGAAGATCTGCGAGAAAATCAGCGTGGTGATCGCGAAGTAGATGTCGCGCAGCCGCGTGCTGAAATACGCCACGAATAGCGCTATACCCGCCGAGCCGACGAGCCCATAGACGATCGCCAGCCACAGATTGGGCGGCCTGACCATCAGCAGCGCCGCCGCCGCCCCGTACATGCCAAGGCCGAAGAACGCCGAGTGGCCGAACGACACCATCCCCGTGTAACCGATGAGGATGTCGGAGGACATGGCCAGCAGGCCCCAGATGAGAATCTCCGTCAGGAAGCGGCGCCAGAACTCCGGCAGCACCAGCGGCGCCACGATCAGCAGCGCCAAGATGACGCAGAACCCGGTCCAGTAGACGGTCGTGGAGCGCTTGCTCATTTCGGCGTCGGAACGAAGAGGCCGGTCGGCCGGAACAGCAGGGTGAGGATGAGGACCACGAAGGAGACGATCACCGCTTGCGCCGGGCTCACCCAGATCGAGGCGTAAGCCTCCAGCAGGCTGATGAAGATGGAAGCGGCGATGGAGCCCCCGAGGTTGCCCATGCCGCCGACCACGACCACGATGAAGGCTTTCAACACCCAGTCCACGCCCATGGCATGATTGACGCCGACGAGCGGGCCGAACAGCACGCCACTAGCGGCGGCCATGCCCGCGCCGATGGCGAAGACCGTGGTGTAGACCCACGACACCGGGATGCCCATGGCCTCGGCCATGACGCGATCCTGCGTGGTGGCGCGGATCCAGATGCCGTAGGTGCCGTATTTGAGGAACAGCCAGAAGGCGCCGATGATGGCGGCCGAGAGCCCCGCGATCAGCACCCGGTACCACGGGTATTCGAGGTAGAACAGCGTGAACTGGCCGGTGAAGGGCTCCTGAATCTTGCGCGCCACCGGGCCGAATTGCCACAGCGCGTAGTTCTGCATGACCAGTGAAATGCCGAAGGTGGCGAGGATGGTGGTCAGAGGATCGCGGCCGATCAGAGGACGCAGCGTGGTGATCTGCAGGGCCGCGCCGATCAGCGCCACGATCAGCGTGGCGAGCAGGAGCGCAAGCCAGAAACTGCCGGTCGCCGCCAGCACGACCACGCCCATATAGGCGCCGAACATGAACAGCTCGCCATGGGCGAAGTTGACCACGTCCATGATGCCGAAGATCAGCGTAAGGCCGGAGGCAATCAGTGCCAGGATCATGCCGGTGACGATGCCGTTCACCGTCTGGATCAGGATCTGATCGTAGGGAATGGCCTGGAGAAGCTCCAGCACGGGCGTCATGCTACACCCCCAGATACTGATGGACGACCGCGTCGTCGATCTTGAGCTCGGACGCTGCGCAGTGATGCCGCACTGCGCCTTTCTCCATGATGTAGACGCGCTGACTGGCCTCGAGCGTGAGCGGCACGTTCTGCTCCACCAGCAGAATCGCCACGCCCTCCCGGTGCAGAACCTCGATGATCTCCCGGATTTGCGAAACCATGCGCGGCATCAGCCCTTCGGTGGGCTCGTCCAGCAGGATGATCTTGGGCTCGAGCATCATCGCGCGGGCGATGGCGAGCATCTGCTGCTCGCCTCCCGACAGCGTGCCGCCGGCCTGATTGCGCCGCTCGGCCAGCACCGGGAAATAAGTGAAGGCCTTGTCGAGCAGCTCCTGCTTTCTCGCTTCGGTCACGCCGTGGCGATCGAGACCGGTGCGCAGATTCTCCATGACCGTCAACAGGCGAAAAATCCGCCGATCCTCCGGGACGTAGCCTATGCCGAGCCTCGCCAATTTATGCGCCGGCAGGCCGGTGACGGGCTTGCCGGCGAACAGCACTTTGCCGCGATTGGGATGGACGAGGCCCATGATGGTCTTGAGCGTAGTGCTCTTGCCGACGCCGTTGCGCCCGAGCAGGCCCACGACCTCCCCGCGGTCGACGTGGAGCGAGACCCCATGCAAGATGTGACTCTTGCCGTAATAGGTGTGTACGTCCTCCACCGCGACGAGGGGCTCCATGGGCGTGGGATCCAGGCTCATGTCTTAAGGTAGACCTCCAGCACCCGCGGGTTGCGCTGGATCTCCGCCGGCGTTCCTTCCGCCAGGACGTCGCCGTAGTGCAGCACGGTAATGCGCTGGGCCAGCGCCATCACCACCTGCATGTCGTGCTCCACGATCAGGATCGTCAGGTCCTTCGCGATGCGGCGCACCAGCTCCATGGTGTCATGGGTCTCGGCCGCGCTCATGCCCGCCGTCGGCTCATCGAGGCAGAGTAGCTCGGGCTCGGTGGCGAGCGCGATTCCGATCTCGAGATTGCGCTGTTCGCCGTGCGAGAGATTGGCGGCGAGCTCGTGCGCCTTGGCTCTGAGGCCGACCGCCTCCAACACGGCTTCGGCTTTGTCGATGATGTCGAGGTAAGCGCTGTGATGGCGCAGCATGCTCCAGCCGTGCCGGCGCGACTGCGCTGCGATGCGGACGTTCTCCAGCGTAGTGGCGTTGGGCAGGATATTGGTGATCTGGTAGGAGCGGGCGATGCCTTTCTGGGAGATAAGATTGGAAGGAAGCCCGGCGATGTTCTCGCCGTTAAACAGAATCCGTCCCTCTGTGGGACGAAGGACGCCGGTGAGGCAGTTGAAGAAAGTGCTCTTGCCGGCGCCGTTCGGCCCGATGATGGCGCGAATTTCGCCCCGCCGAATTTCGAAATCGACGCTATCGAGCGCGGTGAGCCCACCAAAGCGGACGGTCAGGCCCTCGGTGCGCAGAACAGGGGCCATCGCGCCTTCCCGGACGGCGTCGGCCGGGAAGGCCACAGCAATGGACTGATCGGCCGTCACTTAGGTTGCGACGAACTTGCAGTCCGGCGGGAAGATCGTCTTTTCCTTCGGGACCACCTCAAGGATACGGAACTTGCCATCCTTGATGTCGAAAACAAACTCGCGGATGAACGCCTGGTGGTCCTCCTTACGCAGCACCTTGTCGCCCTGCGGGAAGTCGTCACCTTCCTTCATCTCGAGCCCTTCGAGCGCCTCGATGAGCTTCATCGTGTCCTCGCGACCGCGGAAACCGGACTTTTCCATACCGAGCTTGAGGGCGTTGATGGCCTCATAGTTCGACTGCACGTAGCGGTCAGGGAGCGGGCCGGACGGATCGATCTGTTTGAGCCGGACGACAGCATCATCCATGAACTTCTTGTGTGAGGGCGTGTTGAGCACGCCTTCCAGAACGGGCACATAACGGTTTATGCCGACGAACCCTTCGATCTTGTTGCCGAGCGCCGGAAGATTGGTGGATTCGGCGATGGCGCCGTCGCCGGCCCACTTGTATTTCTTGGTGAGGCCGAGATCGTAAGCCTGGTTGCCGATCGTCACGCCGTCCTTGCCGAAGAAGATGCCGAACAGGCCGTCAAAGTCGCCGCTGATCTTGGACAGGAACGGCGTCATGTCGGCGGTGCCGAGCGGGATGCCTATGGTGCCGACCACCTCGCCGCCGGCCTTCTTGATCTCCTGGACATAGGCGTCGCGCGTCGACTGTCCCCAGGCGTAGTCCGCGTAGGCGATGTACCACTTCTTGCCCATCTTGCCGACGAGGTAGGGCGCAAACGCGACCGCCTGCGCCGGCGCGTAGTCGTAGGGCCGGAAGCTGTAGCGGTTGCACTTGGTCGTGGTCAGCGTGGTATCGAGGCACACGCTGATGATGTTGACGACCTTGTACTCCTCGAACACGGGCATGCAGGCGAGGCAAATGTTGGAGAGGAAGCCTCCGACATGCACGTCGACCTTGTCCTCGACCAACAGCTTCTCGACCTTACGGCGCCCGACGTCGGGCTTGGACTCGTCGTCCGCTACGATCAGCTCGATCGGCCGGCCGTTGATGCCGCCAGATTTGTTGATGCGGTCGACCGCCATCTGCACGCCCACCAGCGCGGTCTTGCCGCCGGCGGCGCCCGCGCCCGACAGCGGCTGCTCGGTACCGATCTTGTACGGCTTGGCCTGCCCGAAGGCGGCCTGCCACGGCGCTGGCACCAGCATGCTTGCGCCGAGCGCACCCGCGGCTGCCGAGCCGTATCCGACCAACCGTCGGCGCGTGACCTTGCCGCGGTACCAGAACGTCTCACCCCAATTTTGCGTTTTCGCTTCGTCAGTCATTGTTGGTTCCTCCCAGGTCGGCTGCAATGGCGCAGACACGCGCCATGACAACTGCCACTGTCTGAGCGCGCGGCGCACCGCGCATGGTCCTGCTTCCCTCAGTCAAGAGATGTCTTGACGTTTGTAGGATACTTCAGGACACCCGCGCCCACAACGAGCGGCAGGGTGTCGCGGGCAATCCTATCGCTCGAGGCTAAGTCGATCCCGGCCCCGCAAGCTATAGCCGGTTTTCCGCCCGCTGCCTGATGATAAGATAGGCAGGCGCTGGCATTTTCGGCTCGCGCCGACAGGAGAGCGCCATGTCTGTTCTCGCCACGTCTCGCAAACCGTCCGCCACCCCGCAGACCGGCCGTGACGCGCGGCTTGCGGCCCGCGCCGGCACTTTCAAGGGTCAGACGGCCGGCGTCGCCCCCGGCTACGTGCAGGGCAATCTCGCCATTTTACCGGCCGACCTCGCGGGTGATTTCCTGCGGTTCTGCCAGCTCAATCCCAAACCCTGCCCGCTGCTGGCGGCTTCGGCGCCCGGCGACTTTCGGTTGCCGACGCTCGCCGACGACCTCGACGTCCGTACCGACCTGCCGCGTTACCGGGTTTTCCAGAATGGCAAGCTTGTCGAAGAGCCTACCGACATCCGCACCCAATGGCGCGGCGATCTCGTCGCCTTCGTGCTGGGCTGCTCGTTCTCGTTCGAGGAGGCGCTGGTGGAGGACGGCATCGAACTGCGCCACATCACCTGCAACGCCACGGTGCCGATGTATCGCACCTCCATTGCGACCGCGCCCGCCGGCCCATTCCATGGGCCGATGGTCGTATCGATGCGGCCGATGAAGCCCGCGGATGCGATCCGCGCCATCCAGATCACCACGCGCTTCCCGGCGGTGCACGGCGCGCCGGTGCATATCGGCAAGCCGGAGTTGATCGGCATCGCCGACCTGATGAAGCCCGATTACGGCGACCCGGTGCCGGTCAACGCCGATGAAATTCCGGTGTTCTGGGCCTGCGGCGTCACGCCGCAATCAGTGGTGGCGACGGTGAAGCCCGAATTTTGCATCACCCATTATCCCGGCTGCATGCTGGTCACCGACCGCCGCAACAGCGAATTCGCGATCATGTGATGGGTGGTCGCATTGGACCCGGCTGCGAGCCGCACTCAGGAGCGCGACCGCTGCGTCCAGGTCTTGGCCCTTTCGTAGGCGGCCTGTTGGGAAATCCCGAAATAAGCTCCGATTTGCCGCCACAGGGCGCCGGCTTGATGCGCCCTCGACATGGCCTTGCCTACGGGCACGCCGCGCGTGACGGCGCGCGCCAGGTCGCGGAGCGCCTTGCGCTGCGCGACACGCCGCACTTGCGCGCGTTTTCTGGCTTCCTGCGCCCTGCGCGCGTTCGCTCGCCTCCAGCTGTCGATATCGGACTGATAGACGATCCCGCGCAAACGTCTTGACCGGCCGATCACCGCGTTGCGCGTCACGCCGAGCGTTTTTGCAATCTGGGCGGCGGTGCGCCCGGCCGCCTGCTGCGCCAACAGCCGTTTGTCGCGAGATCGCGTCCAGTCCGTCGCCATGGCTGCTTCCCTCATTGCTCTGCGCCACGAGCTCTACCCGCGCGGCAGGACATAGTCGGAATGTTGCACACGGGCGTTGACTCTTGCAACACGAATCAGCGAAGACCAGGGAAATTGCGGATTTTGATTTCGTTCGTTCCCAGTACCGCCAGCTCGGCGCAGGAAGGGCACGCTGGTCCGTGGCGCCTCGCAATCGCGGCTGCGGCAGGCAGGACGCGGTCGATTTAGCTCTTCGGCTCCACATCGAGGCGCACCACCCAGCCTTCGAGGCCGGCTTTGGCCGCCGGATAGCGCGCGAGCACGAGTGGATCGTGGCCGGGCACCACGTGGTCGGGCGAGGTCGCGAGCTTTTTGAGCGTCTCGTAGCCTTCGACCACTTCGGCTACGTTATAGGTGATCGGAAATATGCGGCCGGACTCCATGTGCGCGTAGAGGTGCGCGGCATCCGCCGCCAGCACGACCTGGCCGCGCCGAGTGTTCACGCGCACGCCCTGCAAACCCTTGGAATGGCCGCCGATATGGTGGACGGTGACTCCCGGCACGATCTCGTCTTCGCCGTCATGAAAGGTAACGCGGCCGGCAAAGACCTTGCGCACCATCGCGACCACGTCGTCGACCTCGAACGGCAGGCGCAGCGCCGTGTGGCACATGCAGCGCCCGGTCGCATAGGCCATCTCGCAATCCTGCAGATGATAATGCGCACGGGGAAACAGATCGTAGTTGCCCACGTGATCGTAATGCATGTGGCTGACGATAATGGTTCTTACCTCCGCGGGATCGATGCCGACCGCTTTCAATCCTTCGTCGACCGGCTTGATCATTTCGCGCTGACGCTTCTTGCCCATGGCCGCGTCGAAGCCGGTATCGAGGATGATGGGGCCGGAGCGTCCGACAATGGCCCAAACGTAGAAGTCGAGCGGCTGCAGCACGTCGTGAGGATCGCTGCCGATGAAGTTTTCCGATGACTTGCGATCATGATGTCCGTAGCGGATGGCATAGATTTCGTGGATGTCATCGCTCATGGTCGTCTCCGTCAGGGATGCAGCATCATGATGCGTAGGGAGCGCAGTGCGCGCGGTGCGCCGCGCTGCGTCGGGGGACACGGGGCGTCACTTCGGCAGTGGCCCGCTGGCGCGCGGCGCGCGCACCTCCACGCCGGCACGGCGCTCGACCGGCTGCACCACGGTGGTGAGATCCTTGTCCGGTCCGTTTTCGTCGCAGGCGGTCTGCAAGAGCTGCGCGACGGCTTCGGCAACCTGCATCGGCACGCCGAGCGCTTTGCCCTCGCCGAGACATAGCTTGAGGTCCTTGGTCATCAATCCCACGGTGAAGCCGAGGTTGAAGGTGCGGGGCAGCACCACGCGGCCGAACTTGTCCTCGGTCGCAGTGTTGCGGCCGGTGCCGGAATTGATCACGTCGAGCATGATGCGGGGATCAAGCCCCGCCTTGACGCCCATGACCATCGCCTCCGACGTCGCGGTCATGGCGGCGGCGGAAAGGAAATTGTTGCAGAGCTTCATGGTCTGCCCGGCGCCCGGCCGCTCGCTGATGAAGAAGGTCTTGCCGATTGCTGCCAGCGCCGGCTCGATGGCGTTGATCTCCGCGCGCGGACCGGAGGCCATCAACGCCAGCGTGCCTTTCGCCGCCCCGGTGACGCCGCCGCTCACGGGGCAATCGATCTGCACGATATTTCTCGTCTTGAGCGCCTCGAAGATGCGCTTGGCCATGACCGCGCCGGTGGTTGACAGATCGACGAAGCGGCGCACGCGTTTGCCTTCGATCACGCCGCCCGCGTCGGTCGCGACCGAGAGCACGACGTCGGGTGTGGGCAGGCTCACCATCACGGTTTCGACTGCATCGGCTAGCTCGCGAGGGGAGGCGGCGGCTTGCGCCCCAAGCGCGGTCAGACGCTCAATGGCTTCGCGCCGGTTGTCGAACACGACGAGGCGGTGGCCCGCCTCGACCAGCCGGCGAGCCATGTGGAAGCCCATTTGTCCGAGCCCAATGAAGCCGATATCCATCGTCGTCCCTCCCTCGATGCGTCGTTTTGGTCTGTTGCCAACCTACCACGAACGCCCGGTTGCTCCCACGTGAGGGGCGAGCCGCGGCTTGAGATGCCGGTGCTATGGGCGCATCATGCAGCGCGCCGCCGCGCCGGACGTGGGAAAATTGGCGTGCAGAAGTTTGCAGCGCAGTGCGCGGCAAGTAAACGCTGGTTAACAGTGGAAGCGCCGATGCCGAGTAAGCCGGATCCGGCGGAAATGCCAAGGCTCGATGTGTTCGACGAGGAGTTCGGACAGGACCCCGCCACTATTCTGCGCGCAGAACGGCGGGGATTGCGGTTGTTATCTCTCGTCGGAATAGCGCTTGGTGCGGGCGTCATCGGCGCGCTCGCGTTGGCTTGGTCGACCGCGGATGGGCGACTGCGGCTGGAGCTGCAATCGGCGGCCACATCGCCGCGCAAAGCGGACCGCGCAGGGCAGGACGAGGAAATCGATCGCCTCAGGGGCCAGCTCGACGCGCTGAAGAACGACGTCAATGAGCTCACGGAAGCGCAGCATCAGGCGGCGCATACCATCGCAGCGATGAGGGCGGCCGAAGAGGACTTGCGACGCCATGTTCCGCCTCCCTATTGGTACTCGAACCCGGCGACGTTGGATTTAACACTCGCAAAGCAACCGCCACCGGCTGGCTTCGCGCCGCTGCCCCGACGCCCGGCGACCGCTCGCTCCGAACCGCGCGATCCGCGCAAACGTGAGGGCGCTGCGCCAGCATCGCCGGCGGCTCCGCAGTAGCCAGCCGCGTCGGCGTTGCCATTTTCGTGCCATGGCGGCATGGTCGTAAGCAGGCGGCCGGAGCATCCGATGACCGCGGAAAACTTGGTCAAACTTTTGCAAATGACCGGGGCGGCGCTCGCGATTCCGGCGGCGGCCGCCGGCACCTTCGCGGCTTACCAAAGCTATTTTTCGAGCGACGTCACGTGCCAGAAACTGCGCAACAACATCGTCGCCATCATGTGCCCGCGTCCGCATGCTGGATCCGGGCTAATGGGCGACCGTTTATATGACGCCTGAACAGGTCGACCTCGTCAGACGATCGTTCGACGCGATATGGCCGGTCCGTCGCAAGCTCGCTGCGCTATTTTACAGCCGGTTTTTCGAACTCGCTCCCGATGCAATGCCGCTATTTCCGAACGACATGGAAAGGCAGCACCTGAAGCTGATGGATACGATCGCTGCAATAGTGGGCGCACTCGACAAAAGTGAGATGTTCCAATCGATCATCAGCCATGCAGGTCGTCAACATGCGCAATTTGGCGCGAAGCCCCCGCATTTCGCCGCGTTCGGCGATGCATTGCTATGGGGCTTGGAACATCAGTTCGGCGACACGTTTACTCCGGAACTGAAAGAAGCTTGGAGCGCGCTTTACGGCGTCGTGCAAAGCGAAATGATGCGGGCGGGAAGATTACAAGCGTGAACGGGCGCGGTAGACGCTCAAGTCGAGCGGCGACTCGCCAAGACGCGCGGTTTATGGAGCGCCCGTCGCTTAGAGCAATTTGAGCTGCCGGTCCTGCGGCCTGCTGCGCGCGCCCGGCATGGGCTGATGCCTCACCAACTCCTTCTCGATGTCGCACAGAAACGGTGAGGGTTCGAGCATGCGCAGGCGGCCGCGCCAATGGCGTTGTCGGGCGTGGCTGAGGATCAGCCGATCCTTGGCCCGCGTCATGCCGACGTAGAACAGACGGCGCTCTTCCGCCATCGCGGCCTCGTCGGCCTCGTCCCAATGGAGCGGCAGCAGGCCGTCCTCAAGCCCGACGATGAACACGACCGGAAACTCGAGCCCCTTGGCGGCATGCAGGGTCAGGAGCGAAACGCGGTCGGCGCGCGCATCCCGGAACATCGCGTCCGTCGTGAGCGCCGCCGCATCCTGCAGGCGCACGCGATCATTGCCGCACGACTGCGCGAGTGCGCTGAGGCGCTGGAGCGCGATCGTCGCGCCGTCCATGGCGTCGCCGTGCTCTGCCAGCCGTTCGGCGGCGGCGCGCAGTTCATCGAGAAGCGTCGTCGCCTCGCCGCTGTCGCCGAGTTCCCGCAACAGCGCCTGGATCGCCGCTTCGTCCGTGAGCGGTCGATGGGAATTCTTCTTGTAGGGTATGCCGGAGCGGTCGAGGGCCTCGCATAACGGCGCCGATTGGGCGTCGGTACGGTACAGCACGGCGAAATCGGCGAACGAGCGCTGGGTCTCCGGCGCACCCATCGCCCGACCGCTGTCGATCGAGAAGAAGCTGTGGCCTCCGATCATTTCTTCGATTGCCTTCACGATGGATTCGGCTTCGGCGCGTTCTGTCGGCGCCGTGTGGATGGCGATGCGTTCGCGCAGGTCGCACACCATCGCGGCGATCGGCTCGCGCGGTCGAGACCCAATCACTTGCGTGGAGGCGGTGACGATCGTGCCGGTCGAACGATAATTGCGCGCAAGCCGCACGATCCTGGCCGCGGGATAATCCTGGTGGAAGCGCTCGAAACACGACGCATCGGCGCCGCGAAAACCATAGATCGCCTGGTTGGGATCGCCGATGGCGCAAAGGTTGCTCTCGGGCGGCGCGAGCAACGTCAGCAGGCGATATTGCTGCTCGTCGACGTCCTGGAATTCGTCGACCAAAATCCATCGCCAGCGGCTGCGATAGCGCGCCGCAAGACTGGGGTCGGCCGTCAAGGCGCGCACCGAAAGCGCGATGAGATCGTCGAAATCGATCCAATTGCGTGTCGCAAGCGCGCGGCTGTAAGCCGCCGTCGCCTCTCCCACGCCGGCACCCGCCCAGCTCTGGGTGCGCTTTTCCCTGGAGATGGCGCGCAACAGCCGCTCGGCCTTGGGGGCGCCGAGATCGAGCGTCTCGGCGAGCAGTGCGATGCGCTCCGCTTCGCCCGCGACTCGAAAGCCGCGGTGCAGGCCGGCCGCGGTAACGTGCTCGCGCAGGATGGCAAGGCCGAGCGAATGGAAGGTGTGAATCGGAACCTCTTCGGCGCGGTCCGCAAGCAACGCTGAGAGGCGCTGGCGCATTTCGGCCGCGGCGCGGCGGGTAAAGGTGATGGCGAGGCAGGTCTCGGCGGCGACGCCACGCTCGGCGATCAGATGCGCGATACGATACGTCAGCGTGCGAGTCTTGCCCGAGCCCGGACCGGCGACGATCAAGAGCGGCCCCTCGACGATCTCCGCCGCCGGGCGCTGATCGTCGTCGAGCTGCGCAAGGACGCCCGAGCCAAAGCTGCTTGGGGCTTCGCGAACCAGTCGCAGCCGCGGCCGCACCGGCTCGGTCTTGCGGTCATCCGACGCCGGCGCGTGTGTCACGATCGGCTTCGGCGGTTCGTTTCGCATTCGTTTCGAGATCGGCGCGTCGAACAGCAATCCGCCGGCGGTCAATTGCTTGAGCTCGCTGTCCTCGAACAGGCGGATGACGCCGTATTCGCCGTCGTAGCCTGCCTCGCAGATCACCTGTCCGGCGCGCAGGCGCGTGATCGCCTCCGCGAGCAGCGGAGAGCCGGCACGGGCGATGTCCTCGACCGGCACCAACTGCAGGATGGAAAGCTCCGAGCCGAGCTTGGCGATCGCCTGATCGTAACCGCGCACCACCGCGCGCGACGCCGCTCCGCTGGCGGTGAGCTCGGAAAGAATCTCCGGCAGCGGCACGAAGTTCGACACCATACCGGCGGTCGGCGGCGGCAGCGCCTGCGCCTCGCTGCGGTCAGCGAGCACCTCGACCCGGTGCTCGACGCCGATCGTCAGCGACTCCCCGCAGACCGGGCAACGTCCGCCATGCGCCAGCGTTTCCTTCGGGGTGAGCCGCACCTCGCATTTGCGATGGCCGTCGAGGTGATATTTCCCTTCGTCGGGAAAGAACTCGACCGTGCCGACGTAGCCGTGACCGGTCTCCAATGCATGCTTGATGGCGAAGTAGTCGCGCTCGCAGTCGAAGGTGGTCGCCTCCCGTCCGAGCTTGCCGGGCGAATGCGCGTCGGAATTGGAGGTGAGGCGAAAGCGGTCGAGGAAGGACACCCGCCAGTTCATGGGCGGGTCGGACGAGAGGCCGGTCTCGACCGCGAAAATGCGATCGGCGAGGTCGCCGTAGCACTCGGCAATCGAATCGAATCCTGATTGCGATCCCAGCGCCGCGAACCACGGCGTCCAGATATGGGCCGGTACCAGATAGGCGTGCGGACCGGATTCGAGTGCGATTTCGAGCAGGTCGCGGGAATCCAGGCCGAGAATCGGGCGGCCGTCGGACGCGATGTTGCCGATGCGGGCGAGCCGTGCCGACATGCGATCGACGGTCTCGAAGTCCGGTGCGTAGATCAGGTGATGGACTTTGCGGGTGCGGTCGGCCTTCTTGTAGATGGTGGAGATTTCGACCTCGAGCATGAAGCGTACCGAGGCGCGGCACGCCGGCGGTAGCGTCTGTGCGATCGCCTGCTCGATGTCGTCACGCAGGCGATAGAGGCCGGGCTCGGCGGCAACGAGCTTCTGCTTGAGCTCGGCGCACCAGGCCGGATGGGTGAAGTCGCCGGTGCCGACCACGCCGATGCCTTTGCGGCACGCCCAGGCGGCGAGGTGCTCGAGATCGAGATCCCGGCTCGTCGCCCGCGAGTATTTCGAGTGGACGTGCAGGTCCGCGTGGAAGCGCATGTGAGCCACGCCCGAGCTCGTGGATGCTCCAGCCGAGCATCTGGAAGAAGCGGCGCGCGGGTATAAGGCGTGATTCGGCCGAGAGCGAAAAGCACCCCTGTGGACATTCGAGCGCCGTGAGCTCGGCCCTGCATCCTTGCTGGGCGCCGCTGCCCAAGATTTTACCAGGGGCGCACGGCGCGAGCTTGCGGCAGCCGTCGCTTTGGCACTCAACAAATTGATAGAGTTGGAGAATCTGGGCCCGACGCGGCTTGGCACGGGGCTTGAAAATTGCCGCCTGCGCCCATGCAGCCTTCGCTCAAGATCGTCATCGTCGATGAGAATCCGATCCGCGCGGCGATCCTGGAGGACGGGCTGCGCGAGGCCGGCCACGTTCACGTGGTGCGCCTCGCCGAGACCTCGCATCTGCTCGCTCGCATCTACGCCCTCGACCCCGACGTCATCTTGATCGACCTCGAGAATCCGAGCCGCGACGTGCTCGAACAGATGTTCCAGGTCAGCCGGGCGGTGAGGCGGCCCATCGCCATGTTCGTCGATCAGAGCGACAAGGCCTCGATCGAGGCTGCCGTCGATGCCGGCGTCTCCGCCTACATCGTCGGAGGGCTGCAAAAGGAGCGCATCAAGAACATCCTCGATCTCTGTATCTCGCGCTTCAATTCCTTCGCGCGGCTGCGGGACGAGCTTGAGCGCGCGCGCACCGCACTCGAGGAGCGCAAGGTGATCGACCGCGCCAAGGGCATTCTCATGACCGCGAAAAACCTCACCGAAGAGGCAGCTTACGCCCTGCTGCGCAGGACGGCGATGAACGAGAGCAAGAAGATCGCCGAGGTCGCGCAGTCGGTGGTCACGGCTGCGGAGCTGTTGAAATGATCGCGAGCGAAGCCAAGTTGCGGATCGGATTCATCCCGCTCGCCGACGCTGCGGCCCTGATCGTCGCGGTCGACAAAGGCTTCACCGCTGCCGAAGGGCTCGACGTCGAGCTTGTTAGCGAAGTGTCCTGGTCGAACGTGCGCGACAAGCTCAACATCGGCTTGTTCGATGCCGCGCACCTATTGGCGCCGATCGCCATCGCCTCGAGTCTCGGGCTCGGCCATGTCAAAGTTCCGATCGTCGCCCCCTTCGGACTCGGGGTGAACGGCAACGCCATCACCGTCTCGCCCGCGCTCTATGCGGCGATCGCGGCAGCGGCGGAGGGAAACATCATCGACCCGCTGGTGTCGGCACGCGCGCTCGCCCGGGTCATTGCGAAACGCAACGCGAGAGGCGAAGAGCCGCTCACGTTCGGGATGACGTTCCCGTTCTCGACCCACAACTACCATCTGCGCTTCTGGATGGCGGCCGGCGGCGTCGATCCCGACGAGGATGTCCGTCTCGTGGTCTTGCCGCCCCCTTACATGGTCGAAAGTCTTGCCAACGGGCAGGTGGATGGATTTTGCGTTGGTGCGCCCTGGAACTCGGTCGCGGTCGATCTCGGCATCGGCTTTATCCTGCACTTCGTGTGCGAGATCTTGCCGCGCGCGGCCGAAAAGGTGCTCGCGGTGCGCGCGCGCTGGGCGCTCGAGCACCCGGACACGCTGCTGCGGCTGGTGCGCGCCCATGGCCGCGCGGCCGCCTTCATTGAGGATAAGGCCAACCGCGATGAGGTTACGGCGATTTTGGCCGCGTCTAATCGCGTTGGCGTTGCCGCCGAGGTGATCCGCCGCACCCTCGACGGCCGCATGAAGGTCGCGCCGGACGGAACCGTGCGCGTGAGCGACCGCTATCTCCTGATCGGCCGCACCGGCGCGGCGCGCCCCGACCCGGTGCAGGCCGCCTGGCTCTACGGCCAGATGGTGCGCTGGGGACAGGCGCCGCTCTCGGCCGAGTTGCTCTCTGCGGCGAAGTCGGTCTTCCGGCCCGATCTCTACGACGCGGCCATCGCCGATTCGGCGCCGGACCTTGAGGGCGAACCGGCCGACGGAATCGGCGCCTTTGCCGGTCCCGCCTTCGACGCGAGCGACATTGCCGCGCACGTGCGCAGCTGGAAGATCCGACGCGCGTGAGGTTCCAACTCGGATTTTGCGCTGCACAAAATTTTTGCACGCTGCTTTCGGGAGGGCAGGCCGAGGCCCCGGAGGCTAACGCTGAGATCCGATTCTAACAAGCTTATCTGATTGATTTACTGAGGCTTTATCCTGGCCTGCGCACTTGGCACGAAGCTTGTAAAGAAACCGCGAAGCGACGCCGTCGCCGCTGACGGCGCCGTGGGCTTTGTCGCGGACTGGACAGGCAACGCCGCCGCCCTGGGGAGAGACGCTTGCGAGCGCCGGGGGGCGGCGTTTGTCGTTTGGTTCACCAGGAGCAGCGGGACGAGCAGGCGGCTGGGAACAGCACGAGACGTTGAGAGGACGACCAACTCAGATGACAGCCATCGCAACGAAGACCCGCTGCGGAGTAAGCCGGCGCGCTTTTCTGAAGACGACCGCGGGGACGGCCGCGCTTGTGGGCGCACTGCAGGCGAAATTCCCTGCTGGCGTGCACATTGCGGAAGCCGCAGGGCCGGAGGTGACCAAGGCTAACCTCGGATTCATCGCGCTCACGGACGCGGGGGCGCTGTTCGTTGCCAAGGATAAAGGCTTTTTCGCCAAGCACGGCATGCCCGGCGTCGAAGTCCAGAAGCAGGCGTCGTGGGGAGCGACCCGCGACAACCTCGTGCTGGGTTCCGAAGGCAACGGCATCGATGGCGCGCACATCCTCACGCCGATGCCGTACCTGATCTCCGCCGGCAAGGTGACGCAGAACAACGTCCCAACGCCGATGTACATCCTGGCGCGGTTGAACCTCGATGCCCAAGCAATCTCCGTTGCCAAGGAATACGCCGACCTCAAGGTCGGCCTCGACACCAAGCCGTTCAAGGAAGCCCTTGAGAAGAAGAAGGCCGCGGGCAAGCCCGTGAAGGCCGCGATGACCTTCCCCGGCGGTACGCACGATCTGTGGGTCCGCTATTGGCTCGCGGCCGGCGGCATCGACCCCGACAAGGACATTGAGACCATCGTCGTGCCGCCACCGCAGATGGTGGCGAACATGAAGGTCGGCACCATGGACTGCTTCTGCGTGTGCGAGCCGTGGAATCTGCAGCTCATCCACCAGAACATCGGCTACACCGCCATCACCACCGGCGAGCTGTGGAACAAGCACCCAGAAAAATCGCTCGGCATGCGCGCGGCTTGGGTCGACAAGAATCCCGGCGCCGCCAAGGCGCTGGTGATGGCCGTGATGGAGGCCCAGCAGTGGTGCGACCAGCCGGAGAATCAAGGGGAGCTTGCGGCCATCATGGCCAAGCGTCAGTGGATCAACGCGCCGGTCGAGGACATCCTCGATCGCACCAAAGGCAAGTTCGACTACGGCCTGCCGGGTAAGGTGGTCGAGAACAGCCCGCACATCATGAAGTACTGGCGCGACTTCGCCTCGTACCCGTTCCAGAGCCACGAGCTGTGGTTCATCACCGAGGACATCCGCTGGGGCAAATTCGAGCCGGACGTCGACGCCAAGGCCTTGATCAACAAGGTCAACCGCGAGGACCTCTGGCGTGCGGCCGCCAAAGAACTCAACGTGCCGACCGACCAGATCCCGACCTCGACCTCGCGCGGCAAGGAGACTTTCTTCGACGGCAAGGTCTTCGATCCCGAAGATCCGCGCGCCTACCTCAAGAGCCTGGCGATCAAGCGCGCCGAAATCGGCTGAGATTGCCTAACCCCATGCACCGGACCGGGACACCGATGCGATGAACATGCCGCTCGTGAAGGCCGAACCAACGCCGGTCATGCCGGCGCCGACGGCCAAGGTCTTGCCGCTCGAACCGAAGCGAAACGCGCTTGCGACTCGCCTCGCGACCCGCGTCCGCGATGTCGCCATTCGCGTCGTGCCGCCGATCGTGGTCATCACGGTCACTCTGCTGGTCTGGGAGCTGCTCTGTCGTCGCGCCGGCTCGACGCTGCCGCCGCCGTCGCGGGTCCTCGACGATACGTGGGAACTGATCGTCGATCCGTTCTTCGATCGCGGTGGTCTCGACAAAGGGCTGTTCTGGCACCTGTCGGCGAGCCTGCAACGGGTGGCGTCCGGTTACCTGCTGGCTTCGCTTGTGGGAGTCGCGCTCGGCACGCTGGTGGGACAGTCGACCTGGGCCATGCGCGGGCTCGATCCTATTTTCCAAGTGCTGCGCACGGTGCCGCCGCTCGCTTGGCTGCCGCTCTCGCTTGCCGCATTCCGCAACGGCCAGCCTTCGGCGATTTTCGTCATCTTCATTACCGCGATCTGGCCGATCATCATCAATACCGCGGTCGGCATCCGCAACATTCCGCAAGATTACCACAACGTAGCGCGGGTCCTTCGGCTCAATCACTTCGAGTTCTTCTGGAAGATCATGGTGCCGTCGGCGGCGCCCTACATCTTCACCGGACTGCGCATCGGCATCGGCCTCTCGTGGCTGGCCATTGTGGCGGCCGAAATGCTGATCGGCGGCGTGGGCATCGGTTTCTTCATCTGGGACGCGTGGAACTCCTCGCACATCAGCGAGATCATTCTGGCGCTGCTCTATGTCGGGCTGATCGGCTTCGTGCTCGACCGCATCGTTGCCGGCATCGCCACGCTCGTCACCCACGGCACCGCTGCCAACTGAAAGCGAGCGAGAATGATGGCCTATCTCAAGCTCGACCACATCGACAAGACCTTTACCCGCGGTGCGCTCGAGACCGAGGTGCTCAAAGACATCACGCTTGGCATCGAGAAGGGTGAATTCGTCTCGATCATCGGCCACTCCGGCTGCGGCAAGACCACGCTGCTCAATATCGTCGCCGGGCTCACACGCGCGACCATCGGCGGTGTGTTGCTGGAGGAGCGCGAGGTGGATGAACCCGGGCCCGACCGCGCCGTCGTGTTCCAAAATCACTCGCTGCTGCCTTGGCTCACCGTCTACGACAACGTGCGACTCGCGGTCGACAAGGTGTTCTCCGCCACGAAATCGCGCGTCGAACGTCGCGCCTGGACGATGCACAATCTCGAGCTCGTGCAGATGGCGCACGCCAAGGACAAACGGCCGGCCGAAATTTCCGGCGGCATGAAGCAACGCGTCGGTCTCGCCCGCGCGCTCGCCATGGAGCCGAAGGTGCTGCTGCTCGACGAGCCGTTCGGCGCGCTCGATGCGCTCACGCGCGCGCATCTCCAGGACTCGGTCATGGCGATCCATCAGAAGTTGCGTAATACCGTTCTGATGATCACCCATGACGTCGACGAGGCAGTCCTGCTGTCCGACCGCATCGTGATGATGACCAATGGTCCCGCCGCGCGGATCGGCGAGGTGCTGGACGTGCCGCTGGCGCGGCCGCGCCGGCGCCTCGACGTGGCATCCAGCCCGACTTATCTCAAGTGTCGTCAGCGCGTGCTGGAATTCCTCTACGAGCGGCACCGTTTCATCGAGGCGGCCTGACCGGCCGCGGGGCAGCAAGGATAGGTGATGACCCCGGACCAGGTGACACTCGTTCAGCAAACGTTTGCACAAGTCGTCCCGGTCGCGGACAAGGCGGCCGAGACTTTCTATGGCCGGCTTTTCGAAGTCGCTCCGGCCGTGAAGCCGCTGTTCCGCGGCGATATGACGGAGCAACGACACAAGCTCATGGCCACCCTAGCGGTCGTGGTTCGCGGCCTGTCCGATCTGCCCAGCATTCTGCCGGCCGCCAGCGCGCTGGCCAAACGTCATGTCGACTACGGCGCAAAGCCGGAACATTATCCGGTGGTCGGGGAGGCGCTGCTGTGGACGTTGGCGCGCGCATTGGGGCCACGGTGGACTCCGGAGGTCGCGTTGGCGTGGACGGCCGCCTATACGACGTTGTCCGACTTTATGATTGAAGCGGCATATGGTCGGCCGCAGGCGGCCGAATAGCGCTCACTCCTCCTTGTAGCCGTATTCCGGCACGTTGCCGGAATTGCCGTAATACTTGTAGGGCAGGAATTTCCCCGACATGGTGATCTTGACCCGGTCGCCCTTCGGGTTCGGCAAGCGTTCGATCTGCATGTCGAAATCGATGGCGGACATGATGCCGTCGCCGAATTCCTCCTCGATCAGCGCCTTCCACGCCGACCCGTTCACCATCACCAACTCGTAGAAGCGGTAGATTAGCGGATCGGTCGGTGGCATCGGGACGCCAGCGCCGCGCATCGGCACCTCGTTGAGCAGGGCCGCTTCCGCCTTCGACAAGCCGAACAGCTCTGCGGCATTGGCGGCCTGCGGCTTGGTCAGCTTCATATGGCCCAGCAGCGCGCCCACCAGCAGCACCGGCGAAGTGCCGCCGATCTTTTCGTGGATATGTTTCCAGCTCCATTCCTTCTCGCGCTTGATGTCGAGAATTTTCTCGGTGAGATCGGCACGCGTCATGGCTGTTCTCCTTTGGCGTTTGGGCGCAGGATTGCGTTATGCCCGGTGTTGGGCGAGTCCCGGCCCCGACGGCGCGGGCATCGCCCCTTCTGCGGCAACGACTGGCCTCGGGCCCCGCGCTCGGCCCGGGTCCGTCGCATCGAGTGTCGCAGCTCGGCTGGATGCGACCTGCGGCGCGCCTGGTCGCACGACCGGGACGTGACGGGGGTCGTAGTTCGTGTCCTTCATTTCCTCGGCGAAATTCCTGCTGCGGCTCACCAGAAAGTCGACGATGTGGTTGCGCACGCCGTAATAGAGCGGGTGGCGATGAACGTCGTTGCGCTGGCGTTCCTTGGGCAGCGGATTCTCGACAATCTCGGCGAGCACGGCGTTCGGGCCGTTGGTCATCAGCACCACGCGGTCGGCGAGATAGATCGCCTCGTCGACGTCGTGGGTGATCATGAACACGGTCTGGCCGGTCTCGAGGCAGATGCGCCGCACCTCGTCCTGCAGCGTGCCGCGGGTGAGCGCGTCGAGCGCGGAGAACGGCTCGTCCATCAGCATGATCTTCGGCTCGATCGATAGCGCCCGCGCGATGCCGACGCGCTGCTTCATGCCGCCCGAGAGCTCCGCCGGCCGCTTGTGCTCGGCACCGGTGAGACCGACGAGGTCGATGAATTTCTGCGCTTGTCGGTGGAGATCGTCCTTGCGCATGAAGCGCCATTTCGACGCCACCGCGTAGGCGACGTTGCCCATGACCGAGAGCCAAGGGAGCAGCGCGTGGCTTTGGAAGATCACCGCGCGGTCGAGGCTCGGGCCTTCGATCGATTGATTGTCGACGATCACGGTGCCATCCGACGGAGGCTCGAGTCCGGCCAGGATGTTGAGCACCGTGGTCTTGCCGCAGCCGGAGTGGCCGATGATGCAGACGAATTCGCCGCGTGCCATCGACAGCCACAGCTCCTCGAATACCGTCGTGCTGCCGCCCGGCGCCGGAAAGCGTTTGCTGATGCCTTCGATGGAGATGAATTTATCGGTCATGGGATCGGCCCAAGCTCGGAAGTGACGATCGAAAGAGAGCTCGGCTGTGGGTCAAAGCCTCACTCCGGAAACGTCACCAGCCGCGTCGCGCGCGCGAGAATCTGGTCGAGCACCATGCCGACGACGCCGATCACCAGGATCGCGGTGATCACGTTGGTAATGGAGAGGTTGTTCCATTCGTTCCACACGAAATAGCCGATGCCGGTGCCCCCGACCAGCATTTCCGCCGCCACGATAACCAGCCACGCTATGCCGATGGAAATTCGCATGCCGGTGAGGATCGTGGGCGCTGCCGCCGGCAAGATGATGGTGAAGGCGCGGCGGAAGGGGCCGACCTCGAGCGTGCGCGCGACGTTGAGCCATTCCTTGCGCACCGAGGCGACGCCGAACGCCGTGTTGATCAGCATCGGCCACAGCGAACAGATGAAGATCACGAAGATCGAGGACAGGCTCGAGTCCTTGATGGTGTAGAGCGCGAGCGGCATCCAGGCGAGCGGTGAGATCGGCTTGAGCACCTGGATGAAGGGATCGAGGGAGCGGTTCATCAGCGGCGACATCCCGATGAGGAAACCGATCGGAATCGCCACCGCCACCGCTATGAGATAGCCGGTCATCACCCGCGCGATCGAATAGGCGAGCTGGATGCCGAGCCCTTTATCGTTGGAGCCGCGGTCGTAAAACGGGTCCTTCAGGTGCTGCCAGACTTTCAGGCCGACCTCGGCCGGACCGGGCATCGCCGACTTGCCCTGGCTCGCGGTCGCGCCGACGAGCTTGGCGTATTCCGGATCCATGGGGACGGCGGGGCCGCTGCCCATGGTTGCGAGGTGCCACACGCCGACGAACAGGCCGAACAGCAGCAGCGAAACCAGCGCTGCGCGCCACGTCATTCCCATCATCCGTCTCCCGGCGAAACGGTTCTTCAAACGCGCTTGATGGCGAAGCTCTTGAGGTAATCGTCGGGCTTCGCCGGATCGAACTCCTTGCCCATGACCTTGAAGCTTTTCGAACTGGTCGTCGGCGGCACGAGCCCGACCTCCTTCATGAGCTTGGCGGTGTCGGTGGCGAGATAGACCTGCTCGGCCACCGCCTTGTAGTCGACGTCTCCTTTGATCTGTCCCCAACGCTTCATCTGGGTGAGAATCCAGACCGCGAACGATTGCCACGGGAACGGATCGAAATCGATGCGGTCGGGATCGCGCTTCACGTTGCCGAGCCCGTCGGCATAGGTGCCGGTGAGGATCTGTTCGAGCACGATCTCGGGCTGATTGAGGTAGTTCGCCGGCGCAATGGCCGCGGCGATCTCTTTGCGGTTCTCGGCCTTATGCGCGAACGCGGTCGCGTCGATGATCGATTTGAGCAGCGCTGCGTAGGTGTGCGGCATGGTCGTGACGAACTCCTTGGAGGCGGCGAACGCGCAGCACGGATGCCCCTCCCACAATTGCTTCGACAGGATGTGGATGAAGCCGACGCCGTCATAGACCGCGCGCTGGTTGAACGGATCGGGGCCGAGGAAACCGTCGATGTTGTCGGCGCGCAGATTGGCCACCATTTCCGGCGGCGGCACCGCGCGGATCTGGATGTCCTGGTCGGGGTCGATGCCGTGCTCGGCGACGTAATAGCGCAAGAGATAATTGTGCATGGAGTAGTCGAAGGGCACCGCGAACTTGAAGCCTTTCCAGAACTTCGGATCGTTCTTGTCCTTGTGCTTGGTGGCGAGCGTAATGGCTTGGCCGTTGATGTTCTCCACCGCCGGCATGGTGTAGGGCATCGGGTTCGAGCCGGCGCCGAGCGTGATCGCCAGCGGCATCGGCGAGAGCATATGGGCGGCGTCGTATTCCTTGTTGAGGGTCTTGTCGCGAATGACGGCCCAGCCGGCGGTCTTGATCACCTCCACGTTCAATCCATGCTTGCTGTAGAAGCCCATGGGATGGGCCATGATGATCGGCGTGGCGCAGGTGATCGGGATGAATCCGACCTTGAGATCCTTCTTCTCGATCGCGCCGCCCTGCGCGAATACATCGGTCGCGGTCTTGAGCGGGAAAAGCTGCGAGAGCACGGCGAGCGCGGTCGACGCGCCGACCGATTTGAGGAACGCGCGGCGCGCGGCGTCCTTCGGAAACACGGCGCGCATCACCGCCGACGCGACCACGCCTTGGTAGCGCTTGTCTTCGCTCTCGATCGGCGCGCATTGGAGCGCAAGTTGCGCGTCGTGCTCGGCCTGGCTGCGATGGCGCCCGCAGCTGCATCCCGTCCGATCGAGTCGGCGCTCGGGATCGAAGGGGTTGTCGAAGGTCGACATGGCGGTGCGCTCCGGCGTTGTGCCGGCGGGGAGCACCGGCATCCATCCACGAATTAGCAATGGACGTGCCAATCCATCGGTTTGGAGGGGCCGCGATTTCCCCTCTCGGTCCGGGCTTTGCGGGCGAAAACTGCGACCGACCGCCTGTTTGTTAGGCAATCGCTGAAGTTTCGAGCAGAACGACGCGAATGCCGCAGGTCGGCGCACGCGTCACCGAGCCGCGAGCGCGGCGCATCCCTCGCTCGGAGGAAGGCGGGCTCTGCCCATGGTTTAGGCGCGTCCTCGCGAATTCCGCCCGCAACGCCCCTGGGTGCGCCGCGGCGCCCCGCCGATTTTGCATCTGCATCAGCCGGTTGGGAGCGAACCCCAAGCGCTGGCCAGTTCTGGCACGACCTTTGCGGAACCCGCTGCGGACACCCGCTGCGATTGGGAGATTGCCATGAAGCGTCGTGAATTCCTCAAATCGATGACCGCGTTGGCGGCGGGCAGCGTACTGCCGGCGGCGCCTGCGATCTGGTCGCCGGCCAAGGCGCAATCGCGCCAGGAGACGTTGCTCATCGTCTCCGAGAGCGGCCCTAACAATATCGACATCCACGGCGTGGGCACCAACGTCCCCGGCTACGAGGTGTCCTGGAATTGCTACGACCGGCTCATCAGCCACGAGATGAAGACGCTGCCGAACGGCGTGCAGTATTACGATCGCGACAAGTTCAGGCTCGAGCTCGCCGACGACATGAAGGTCGGCGACATGTCGGTCACTTTCAAGCTGAAGAAGAACGCGGTTTTCCAGGACGGCACACCAGTCACGGCAAAGGACGTCAAGTGGTCCCTCGACCGCGCCGTCACGGTCGGCGGCTTCCCGACCTTCCAGATGGGCGCGGGCTCGTTGACCAAGCCCGAGCAGTTCGTGGTCGTCGACGACAATACGGTCCGCGTCGATTTCCTGCGCAAGGATCGTCTCACGCTGCCGGATCTCGCTGTGATCGTGCCAGCGATCTACAACTCCGAGCTCGTCAAGAAGCACGCCAACGAAAAGGATCCCTGGGGCCTCGAATACACCAAGCAGAACACCGCCGGCAGCGGCGCATACCGTGTGGTGAGTTGGAACGCGGGGACCGAGGTCATCCTCGAACGAAACGACAAGTGGGTTGGCGGACCGCCGCCGAAGGTGAGGCGTATCGTCTGGCGCATGGTGCCCTCCGCCGGCAACCGCCGCGCGCTGCTCGAGCGCGGCGATGCCGACATTTCCTACGACCTGCCGAACAAGGATTTCGTCGAGCTCAAGGATCTGGGCAAGCTCAATATCGTCTCGACGCCCTATTCCAACGGCATCCAGTACATCGGCATGAACGTGAAGAATCCGCCGTTCGACAATTTGAAGGTGCGCCAGGCCGTCGCTTACGCGATTCCCTACCAGAAGATCATGGACGCGGTGCTCTTCGGCCTCGCCAAGCCCATGTTCGGGGCACCGGCCGAGTCGCCGACCGAGGTCGCGTGGCCGCAGCCGCACAAGTACAACACCGACATCGCCAAGGCCAAGGCGCTGCTCGCCGAGGCCGGCTATCCCAACGGCTTCGAGACCACGCTGTCGTTCGATCTCGGCTTTGCCGGCGTCAACGAGCCGCTCTGCGTGCTGACCCAGGAGAGCCTCGCCCAGATCGGCATCAAGTGCACGATCAACAAGATTCCCGGCGCGACCTGGCGCACCGAGCTCAATAAGAAGGTGCTGCCGCTCTACACCAACGTGTTCTCGGGATGGCTCGATTATCCCGAGTATTTTTTCATCTGGTGCTATCACGGCAAGAATTCGATCTTCAACACCATGAGCTATCAATCGAAGGAGCTCGACGCGTTGATCGACGGGGCCGTGACCGCGGCGGCGGAAGGCGACAAGACGGCCTACGACAAGGACGTCAAAGGATTCGTCGATCTCGCCTACGCCGACATGCCGCGCGTCCCGCTCTATCAGCCCTTCGTCAACGTCGCGATGCAAAAGAACGTGTCGGGATATCAGTATTGGTTCCACCGCCGCCTCGACTACCGCGCGCTGGTGAAGGGGTGATGCGCTTCCGAATCCGATTGATCAATTCGGATCACTGTCGTCCCCGCGAAAGCGGGGACCCATGACCACCGGCTCTGGAATATGGGTCCCCGCTTGCACGGGGACGACTACATGGTTGGGGCAAATGCTGCCATGCTGATGATGGTCGTCAAGCGCATGCTGATCGCGGTGCCGAGCCTGATCGGCGTGGTGATCGTCACCTTCCTGCTGACGCGGGCGCTGCCCGGCGATCCCGCGGCCTATTTCGCCGGGCCCGCCGCCACCAAGGAGGCGATCGAGCAGATCCGCGTCAAGCTCGGCCTCGACAGGCCGCTCTACGTGCAATTCATCCGTTACGTCGGCGATTTGGCGCGCGGCGACCTCGGCAACTCGCTCACGACCGGGCAGCCGGTCGGATACGAGATCAAGACCCGTCTGCCGGCCTCGGCGGAGCTCACTCTGCTCGGACTGATGGTATCGATGGCGATCGCGGTGCCGCTCGGAATTCTGGCGGCGACGCGGCCCAACTCCATCATCGACCATGTCTGTCGCGTCGTCTCCACCGCCGGGGTGTCGCTGCCGGTGTTTTTCACCGGCCTGATCCTGATCTACGTCTTCTACTATCTGCTCGGCTGGGCGCCGGCGCCGCTCGGACGGCTTGACGTCTTCTTCAGCCCGCCGCCGCACGTGACCGGCTTCTATCTCGTCGACAGCCTGATCGCGGGCGATGGCGAGGTGTTCTTCTCCAACCTCAAGCAGCTGGTCCTACCGGCGCTCACGCTCGGCATCTTCTCGCTCGCGCCGATCGCGCGCATGACCCGCGCGTCAATGCTCGCCGTGCTGGCGTCCGACTTCGTGCGCACCGCGCGCGCGAGCGGGCTCACGCCCTTCACTGTGATCGTCACCTACGCTTTCCGCAACGCCATGCTGCCGGTCATCACCACGCTTGGCATGGTGTTTTCCTTCCTGCTCGGCGCCAACGTGCTGGTCGAGAAGGTATTCGCTTGGCCCGGCATCGGCTCGTTCGCGGTCGAAGCGCTGATCGCGTCTGACTTTGCGCCGCTGCAAGGCTTCGTCCTCACCATGGCGGTGATGTATGTCGTGCTCAACCTCTTGATCGACGTGCTCTACGGCCTGATCGATCCGCGCGTGAGGATCGAGGCATGAGCAAAACGTCTCGCGGTGAATTGAGTACAGCCGCGCAACAGACTCGGTCTGCTCCCTTCCCCACGCGCCCCGGGCTTGCCCGGGTCGCGTCTTTTCTTGCGCAAGTCGGGCAAGCCCGACGTGCGTTGGGGGAGGGCTGGGGAGGGGGGTCGTTGTTATCGCCCGAGGCATCACAGCCAAATTCCAACCCCACCCCTAACCCCTCCCCACAAGGGGGAGGGGAAGCCACCGCGTCTGTGGCAACGTCGAGCGGCATTTCCGCCGGAATACGCATCGCGCCAGCCCTCGCACACAACACTGGCTTCTCCGCCGGGTTGCGGCACGCCCGTTACATTCTCAGCGAGAACGCGGTGACCGGTTTTGCCTTCGCGCTGTTTCTCGCGATCGTGCTCGCGGCCTTGGCCGGTCCTTATCTCGTCCCTTATGACCCGCTCGCCAGCGATACGGCGGCGGCGCTGAAGGCGCCGTCGGCGGCGCACTGGTTCGGGACCGACCAGCTCGGCCGTGACGTGTTCAGCCGCGTCGTCGTGGCGACGCGGCTCGATTTTTTCATCGCCGTCGCCTCGGTGGCGCTGGTCTTTCTCATGGGCGGGCTCGCCGGCGTCGCCGCCGGATTTTTCGGCGGTTGGACCGATCGCGTCGTCGGCCGCATCGCCGATACGATCATGGCCTTCCCGCTGTTCGTGCTGGCCATGGGCATCGTCGCCGCGCTCGGCAACACCGTGCAGAACGTGGTGTTGGCCACCGCGATCGTGAATTTCCCGCTCTATGCGCGCATCGCTCGCGCCGAGGCCAACGTCCGCCGCGAGGCCGGCTTCGTGCAGGCGGCGCGGCTCTCCGGCAACGGCGAGCTCCGCATCCTGCTCGCTCAGATTCTGCCAAACATCATGCCGATCATGGTGGTGCAGATGTCGCTGACCATGGGCTACGCCATTCTCAATGCCGCCGGCCTCTCCTTCATCGGCTTGGGCGTGCGTCCGCCGACCGCCGAATGGGGGATCATGGTGGCGGAAGGCTCCGCGTTCATGGTCTCGGGCGAATGGTGGATCGCGTTCTTTCCTGGCGCCGCGCTCATGGTCGCGGTGTTCTGCTTCAACCTGCTCGGCGACGGGCTGCGCGACATCGTCGATCCGCAACGGCGCACCTGAGGCGGCCATGACCGAAGCGGTTCCGCTCCTCGATGTTGCAGACCTCACCGTCGAATTCTCGACGCGCCGCGGCATCGTGCGCGCGGTGGAGCACGTCGATGTGCGCATCGCCAAGGGCGAGACCGTCGGCATCGTCGGCGAGTCCGGCTCCGGCAAATCGGTCACCTCCTATGCGGTGATGCGCATTTTGGATCGCGCCGGACGCATCGCCGCCGGGGCGGTGCATTTCACCGGGCTCGACGTGCGCGCCGCAAGCGAGGATCAAATGCGCAACCTGCGCGGGCGCGAAATGTCGATGATCTTCCAGAACCCGCGCGCGGCCTTGAATCCGATCCGCAAAGTCGGACGGCAGATCGAGGACGTGCTGGTGCAGCATTCGCAGGTGGATTCCTCCGCGCTCACGGACAAGGCGATCGAAATGCTCGATCAGGTGCGCATCGCTCGCCCGCGCGAGCGCTATCACGCCTATCCGTTCGAGCTCAGCGGCGGCATGTGCCAGCGCGTGGTGATCGCGCTCGCGCTCGCCTGCCGTCCCCAACTCCTCATCGCCGACGAGCCGACGACCGGCCTCGACGTGACGACGCAGAAGACGGTGATGGACCTCATCGTCGAGCTCACCAAGCAGCGCGGCATGTCGACGATCCTCATCACCCACGACCTCGGCCTGGCCGCCACCTATTGCGACCGCGTGGTGGTCATGGAGAAGGGCCGCGTGGTGGAGACCGCGCCGTCGCGCGAGATTTTCACCGCCCCCTCGCATCCCTACACGCGCAAGCTCATGCGTGCGACCCCGCGCCCCGGCACATCGCTGCGCGATCTCTTGCCCGAGGACGAGAGTTCGTACGAGGCGCGTCCGCCCACTGCGACTCCCACCCCAACGCAAGTCGGGCCTGCCCGACTTGCGCAAGACAAGACGGAACCCGGGCAAGCCCGGGTTCCGTGGGGAGGGAAGCGCACCGAGTCTGCCGTGCGATCCAACGGTAAAAGCGGAGCGCCGCTGCTGGTGGTGGAGAAGTTGGTCAAGGAATACCCGCGCAAGGGGCTTGGAGGTTTCGCGAAAATCTTTCAGCACCAGCCCGCGCCCGAGCCCGAGACCTTCCGCGCGGTGGACGGCATCAGCTTTACCATCAACCGCGGCGAGAGCGTCGGCCTGGTCGGAGAGTCCGGCTGCGGCAAGTCGACGACTTCCACGATGGTGATGCGCCTCATCGACAAGAGCGACGGCGTCATCATGTTCGACGGCGAGGACATCGGCGCGATTGCGGCCAAGGCGTTCGCCAAGCTGCCGCTGCGCAAGCGCATCCAGATGGTGTTCCAGGACCCGACCGACAGCCTCAATCCACGCTTCACCGCTGCGCGCGCCATCGCCGACCCGATCTTGCGACTGGCTAATCTGAAGGGACGCGAGGCGGTACGTGCGCGCTGCGAAGCGCTGGCCCGCCAAGTCGGCTTGCCCGTCGAACTGCTCGACCGCTTTCCGCATCAGCTGTCCGGAGGACAAAAGGCGCGCGTGGGCATCGCGCGGGCGATCGCGCTCAACCCCGAACTCGTCATCCTCGACGAGCCGACGGCGGCGCTCGACGTGTCGGTGCAGGCGGTCGTTCTCAATTTGCTCCAGGAGCTCAAGGATACGCTGGGGATGAGCTACCTGTTCGTCTCCCACGATCTCAACGTGGTGCGGCTGCTGTGCGATCGCGTCATCGTCATGCGGGCGGGACGCATCGTCGAACAAGGGCCGACCGAAGAGATTCTGGTTTCGCCGCAAGCGCAATATACTCGCGACCTCTTGGCCGCCATTCCCCATCCCATGTTCGCGTAGCGGGAGTGGGACGGTCCATTCCGCGAAAGCGGGACCCAGGTTTAAGGCTGGATTCCCGCTTGCGCGGCAGTGAGCGCTGGAGCGACTTCGGGATAGAACGCAAATGACCAAGCGAGCCAAATCGAGCAAAAGCAAAGCTAAGACACCGCGCGCACGAGCGAAGGCGCGCGCGAGGCGGATGTTTCCCAAGAGGGGCCGCAAAACTGCCAAGCGCGATCCTCTCGACAGCTTCGTCGATGCCGCGGCGCACGCCCTCGATCTCAAGATCGAGCCGACCTGGAAGGGTGCGATCAAAACCAATCTCGAGGTGACGCTCGCGCTCGCAGCCCTGTGCGCGGATTTTCCGCTGCCGGACGATGCCGAGCCGGCGCCGGTTTTCTCGGCCTAGGGCAACTCGGGATGGACACCGCCTGGGCGCATGCGAGCGAGATCGCCGCTGCCGTATCCGACAGCCGCACGAGCGCGACCGCGGTCGTGGGCGGAGCGCTGGCGCGGATCGCGAAACATGATCGCGCGCTCAACGCGTTCACCGCCGTCACCGAGGAGCGCGCGCTTGCCAAGGCCGCGGCGATCGATGCTGAGCGTGCAAGGGGCCGTCGGCTCGGCGTGCTCGCCGGCGTGCCGTTCGCGGTCAAGAATTTGTTCGACGTCGCCGGGCTGCCGACGCTCGCCGGCTCGAAGATCAATCGCGACCGCGCGCCGGCCGCGCGCGACGCCACCGTCATCGCACGCCTAGAAGCCCACGGCGCCGTGCTCGTGGGCGCGCTCAATATGGGTGAATATGCCTACGACTTCACCGGCGAGAACGTCCACGACGGCGCCTCGCGCAATCCCCACGACGTCAGCAGGATGACGGGCGGCTCCTCCGGCGGCTCGGGCGGCGCGGTCGCCGGCGGCCTCGTGCCGATCGCGCTCGGCTCCGATACCAACGGCTCGATCCGCGTGCCGGCCTCGCTCTGCGGGATTTTCGGCGTGAAGCCGACCTACGGCCGGCTTTCCCGCGCCCACACGTTTCCCTTCGTTGCAAGCCTCGATCACGTCGGACCGTTGGCGCGCAGCACGCGCGATCTCGCGCTCGCCTATGACGCGATGCAGGGCCACGACGACGATGATCCGGTCTGCGCGCGGCGCCCGGTCGAGGCGGTCACGCCGCTGCTCGCGCGCGGCAGCGAGGGCCTGCATATCGCCATCGCCGGCGGCTACTTTCGTGCCGGCGCGTCCGCACCGGCGCAAACCGCGCTCGCTCGCGTCGCCGCCGCGCTCGGGGTGACGAACGAGATCGAGCTTCCCGAAGCGAAACGCGCGCGCGCCGCGGCCTATGTCATCACCGCGAGCGAAGGCGGGGCGCTTCACCTCGGCCGCCTGCGCACGCGCGGGCGCGATTTCGACCCCGCCGTGCGCGATCGACTGATCGCGGGCGCGATGATCCCTGCGGCGCACGTCGCCAAGGCGCAGAAATTCCGCCGCTGGTATCGCGAACAAGTGCTCGCGTTGTTCGCCCGCGTCGATGCCGTGCTCGCGCTGGCGACGCCATGCACCGCGCCCGCCATCGGCCAGCGCACCTTCGTGCTCGACGGGGTCGAACTGCCGGTGCGCGCGAGCCTCGGCATCTACACCCAGCCGATCTCGTTCATCGGCCTGCCGGTGGTGGCGGTTCCGGTGCCGCTCCAACCATTGCCGATTGGCGTGCAGATCATCGCGGCCCCCTGGCGCGAGGACGTCGCGCTGCGAATCGCCCATGCGCTCGAGCAAGCGGGGATCGTTGCCGCCACCAGACCGTCGCTCGAGGGAGGGAAATGATGGATATCGACTTGCCAGAGATCGTCGCCGAAGTGAAGGCTGCATTCGAGCGCTACGAGCAGGCTGTCGTGTCGAACGACGTCGCGGTGCTCGATGTGCTCTTCCGCGATGATCCGCGCACGATCCGCTATGGCGCGACGGAAAACTTGTACGGTTATGGTGAGATCAAAGCGTTTCGCGCGGCGCGCTCCCCCATCGGCTTGGCGCGCACGCTATCGAAGACGGTCATCACCACCTACGGGCGCGATTATGCGGTGGCCTCGACGCTCTTCCGCCGCGACACTCTACCCGGCAAGGTCGGGCGTCAGACCCAGACGTGGGTGCGATGCCAAGATGGCTGGCGCGTGGTCGTGGGCCACGTCAGCGTGATCGACGCGCCGGCGGGGCCGTGATCGCCGCCGATCGGCCGGAATCGCGAGACTTCGATCCCCCGGGCCTGCTCGAATCCCGGAGTTCCCTTGATTGGGACCAAAAGGATTTAATTTCCCCGATGGCGAAAGGTTCCGCTCGCGCGCCGAAATAAATGACTGGCGTGGGTTGTGAATTCGGCCCACCCTTACTCAATCACCGTTAGCCGGCACGGCAGCGATCATGCCCCGTCCTCGCCAGCCTGATCCATCACCTCCTCCACCCGTTTGGATCTGCCCCACCTGTCAGAAGCTGATGCGCGTCCGCGCGATCGAAGTCGCGAATGGACAGGAATGGATCAAGCTTGCATGCGCGGGATGCGGCGCGGAGGCGGCGCAAGCCAACGTGCTGCCGGAGTGACTCGTTAAGGGTGCCCGCTCCAGATCATGCGCCGCAACACGTTATTGCGTTTGACAACGTGGTGACGCAGCGCGGCGACGACGTGGATGAGCACCACCGCGGCGAGCACATAGGCGACAACCAGATGCGACTCCTCGATCCACTGCCGCACCGACCGATCCACCGTGGTGACCAGCGGCGGCACGTCGATTCCGAGCAAGTCTTTGGTCATGGGAACGCGGAACGTCGTCGCAACCATCCAGCCCGTGAGCGAGACGATGAACATCAGGACGTAGAGGCCGGCGTGGGACAGGCGCGCGGCAACATGCTCCCACCGTTGGAGGCCGACAGGAAGTTCCGGCACGGGGTTGAGCCATCGCCATAGCAGCCGCAGGATCAGTATGACAAAGAGATCGTATCCCAGCGCCGAGTGCCAAGCATAGTTGGCGAGCCGCTCCGGCCGCGGAGTCATATGCGTCATCCACCAGCCATGGACGAGCAGGATGAGGATGATCGCGGCGCCGGCCCAGTGAAAGACCTTCGCAAGCCAGCCCCAATCGGTTTTTGAATTGCGCGTCATAATCGTCGTTTCGCTGCAGACATCAAAGCAAGTCTAGTCGCTCGGACTTTGGCGCAATCAAGGACGCAATGTCGGGCAGCCAAATGTCGACACCATCGGTGCCGATCTTACCGAAACGACGCCGCACGAATGCAGGCTCATTGCAGGGGAGCGGACGGAGCGACCTTACGTTCGACATGCAGCACGCCCAAGGTCGATGCTTTGGCCGTCAGCCGCTGCCCACGGGCCGGCAGAGCTTGGGCGGTCGCCGCCCGCTTTGACGCGCGGGCCGGGAGCCTTGCGGCCTGGAGGCGCGGCCTTGGAACCGGGACCGGATCGGCTTTTGCGCCCGCCGCGGCCGCCTCGGAAGGTCCGGCCGCCGACGGTTCTGCATCGGGGGTTGCTGGAGCAACGGCGACGACATCCGCGCGATCCTGAAGCACGTCGCCCTGAGGCGCGTTGTCTTGATGCGGATTCTCTTGATGCGGGTTCTCTTGGCCGTTCGCCTCCACGATGATCGGCGCCGTGCGTTGCGTCGAAGCTTGCGAAATATGCGCTTCGATCAACTGCCGCATGCGAGCATCGCGCGCGCCATTCGAGGTCCCGCCCAACACGACCGCGACGATGTGCTTCTCGTCGCGGCGCACCGATGACGTCAGGTTGTAGCCTGAGGCCTCGGTATAACCGGTCTTGATCCCGTCGACGCCCTTCACCTGCCCGAGCAGGTTGTTGTGGTTGCGCATCTCGGCCCCCTTATAGCGGAAGCTCGGAGTTGCAAAATATTGATAGTAGACCGGGAAGCGGTGCTGGATGGCGCGACCCAGAACGGCCTGGTCGCGCGCGGTCGTGATTTGCGCTTCGGCGGGCAAGCCCGAGGCATTGACGTAAGTCGTGCCCAGCATGCCCAGCGCGCCCGCTTTCATGGTCATGAGCTTGGCGAATTCTTCTTCGCTGCCGCCGATGGCTTCGGCGACGACGACCGCGGCGTCGTTCGCCGATTTGGTGACGAGCCCTTTGATTGCGTCCTCGACCTTGATGGTCTGATTGGCCTTGAGGCCGAGCTTGGTGGGATTCTGCAGCGCCGCCCGTGTCGAGATCGGCAGCTCCGTATCGAGGCCGAGCTTGCCGGCCTCGAGCTGCTCGAACAGCAAGTAGAGCGTCATGATCTTGGTCAGCGATGCCGGGCGGCGCGGTTCGTCGGCACTGACCTCGTGCAGTACGAGGCCCGATTTGTCGTCGACTACGATGTCGGCATAGGGCGGATGATAATTGGGACCGTGAATCGCGCGTGGGCGGGAATGGTCACGCTTGGACTTGACACGTGCTTCCGCCGGATCGCAGCCGGCGGCGGCAATCGTTAGCGTTGCCACGAGACCGGCAAGCGCGAGCCAATGCGAGCGCGAGATCCGAGCCGAACCCATTGCGGCGCCCCCAGCAACCGAATCGCGAATCCCCGTCGGGCGAGTAAATCCTGAATCTGGCTTGCTGGCTGTATTCGGAATGCCACAGTTCGCGGAAATCGCTCGCGATAACCACGATGGTGGCGCGGCTGCTCACGCGCCAGCGCGCCTCTGCGCGGAAATGAAATCAACGCGCGCGGCGAACTCGGGTCCCGCTCTTGTGCCGCGCGTTTCCGGGCTGACCCGGATCAGGCCTCATCTTGCGCAAGTGGCGCACGCCTGGTTGGCAGGGAGGGCTTCGCCTATCGAACCCCGCCAACGTTGACCACTGGACCGGTGTAGTGCTCGAAGCGCTTGCGCAGGTCGACGAGCTGCTCCTCGTTGGTCAGGAAGTCCCGGTAGTCGTTCACTACCTTGTAGGAGAAGATCGGCCTGTAGCCGGCCGGCGGCGGCACGTCGCCCCGCACAGACCAGGTGCCGGTGGCTGCTTGCTGCTCCGGCTCCAGCAACCACCCCATGAACAGCCGGGCTGCGTTCGGATGCGGCGCCTTCTTGAAGATCGCGCCGGTCAGCGGCCAGATCGGCGTCGCATCCACCGTCGAGAAATGCGAGGCCACCGGGCTGCCTTCCTGTTTCATCGGTTCGGTGATGTTGAAAATCGAATCGATGGCGACGATGTTTTGGCCGGAGGCGACGCTGCGCTGCTGGGCGAGATGACCCTGGATGAAGTTCTGCTTGTTGAGCATGTACTTGTCCATCCAGTCCCAGCCGTACTTCCGCACCACGTGATGAAACAGCCAGAGCGTGGCGTCGTCGTCCGCCGGATAGGGCGTCACCGCCTTGCCGCGGAATTGCGGCTTGAGAAAATCAAGCGCGGAGTCCGGCACATCGCCTGAGCTGACGTGCTCGGTGTTGACCATGTAGGGCATGGCGATGACCATCGTGCCATAGAACGCGCCGTCCGGATCCTTGAAGCTTGCGTCGATGGCATCGAAGCCCTGCGGCTTGTAGCTGAGAAGGTGGCCTTGCGCCTTCCAGCGCACGAAGTCCTGCAACGTCTGGAAGATCGCAGCGTCAACCTCGAGCTTGTCGTCCTTGAGCTGCTGGTCGATCTTTTTATCGAGCACGTTGGAGAAGCCCCCCGTGATCGACACCTTGATGCCGGGATAACGCTGCTCGAAGATTTTCGCCTTCGCCTCCCAAGGCGCGGTCGGTCCCCCGACATAGAACGCGAAAGCACCCTCGGTTCTGGCCTCGGCGTAGAGCTGCGGTTGCGCACGAGCGGGTAGGGAGGTCGCGGCAAGGAGCCCGGGTAAACCAATCGCCGCCACCAGGCAGAGCATAAGATGGAGCATGAGCGTGTCCTCAAAGCGCAGTTTTCACGATTCGTCCGGTCGCCTCGACCAGCCAGCGTTCGCTGCCGACGGGCTTGCCGTTGAGCCGCGCGACGAGCCAATCGGCGACCAGCGTCGGCGGGAAGGGGCCGAGATTGGCTGCGGGCACATTGCCCACCGAGTGCCGGCTATCGGCATAAATGACCAGTTGGCGCGGGCATGACATGGCACGGACCATTCGCTCGGTGTGCTCGAGCGGGCTTAGCTCGTCGGCTTCGCCCGCAACCACCAGATAAGGTGTTCGGATCTTCTCGATGTGACCTTCCCAAATCAGCGTCTTTGCGAATTCATCAAACTTCTGTTCATCGGTGAAGTTCGACATCCACATGAAACGCTTCTTGAACGTCGGCGACGCTTCCTCGAAGATCGTGTGGCATCCGGGCTCGAGGCAGGTGGAAATCACCGCGGTTGCTGAAATTCGCGGTTCGTTGGCGGTCAGGATCGTTCCAAAAAACGAGCCGAAGCTTGCTCCCGAAACTCCGATCTTCTGCCCGTCGATCTCAGGCCGGCGCAACAGCCAGTCGACGACCGCGGGACCGGCGTCGATCCAATTCTGCATCGAGACGTAAACGCCGAGGAGTGGACTTTCGTATTGCCCCGGTCCATCGATCGACAAAACCGCGACGCCGCGCTGCATCCAGCGGTCGTTCGCCAGCGCCACATTGACTTCTTTGAAGCTGTCCATGCCGGGGATGGCGATCACCACTGGTACCTTGCCGCCGCTGTAGCCGGGCGGCAGGTGAAACCAGCCTGGAATCGATTTGGTCTTGAACGGGATGGAAACCGCTTCGATCTTGTGGTCAGCGAGCCGCGCATAGTTGGCAAAGCATTCCCGCTTCTTGTTGTGGAGCTCGACGTGCTGCTGTCCGGAGTCGTCGTAGGGCCACTCGGCGGCGCCGTAGTGAATGGCCGCCATGTACCAATTGTCGCGCGCGGTGACCGGATTGCCGCCGGCTTCGGCGTCGCGGGCCTTGGCCTCGCGCCGTTTCGCCGTGTTTTCGAAGGCCGGGCCGATGTCGGCCATTTTTTGCACGCGCGCGCGAATGGCGGCGAAATCGGCATTGGCTTCGACGCCGCAGGGCGCCGACAGATAGATCGATCGCGGCTGATCCCAGTCGATGCCATTGGCCCGAATGATGTTGTCGAGCGCCCAGCGCTGCTGCGAGAAGCGCTTGGTCGTGGTCGCGACCTCTGCCTCGGCGCATGCGACACGATGCGAGACTGCTAGGGTTGCGCCGGCCCCTGCCGCGGCCACCGAACGAATGAAGCGGCGTCGATCCATGACCATACCTCCCGATGCTCGTCGGCTTCTCAACGGCCGGCGTGAAGCCGCAATGCTAATCGAGCGGCTGCGAGCGCGCCAGGGACGCGCCGCCCACGGGCACGGAGTTTCTCGCTACGCTCCACGTCGTGGAGCCTAAGGTCGGGGGGCGTGGGCCAACATCTCGCCGGCGCATGAGCGGCGGCGCGAAGCAGCTCGTTGCGGGCGTCGTCGCTTCACCTTGAATAATGCGCTACAACTCGAATGCTCCTCGGCCGCACCGCAAATCGAGGGAGGAAAGCGCCATGCGAATGATCGACCTCAGCCGCGAACTCTATCATCGCACCCCCACTTATCCGGGACAGCCGCCCATCATCCACGGCGTCTGGAAAACCCACGAGGAGTCCTTCGTCGAGTCTGGAAACGTTCACGGCAACTGCGTGATGTTTTTCTCCATGCCCGACCACGGCGGCACCCACATCGATGCTCCCCGCCACTTCGGCATGAACGGGACGCCGATCGACGAGTACCCGCTCGAGTATTGCTACGTGAAGGGAATTTGCCTCGATCTGCGCCACATCGCGCCGAAGGCCGAAATCACGCCGTCGCAGCTGGAGGAGGCGGTGCGCAAATCGGGCAGCGCCATCCCGAAACGCGGCACCGTGCTGCTCTGCACCGGGCATCACGCGCGCACCTTCCCCAGCCCCGCCTATTCGACCGACAATCCCGGCGTCAACGTCGCGGCGACCGAGTGGCTGGCGAGCCAAGGGATCGTGCATTTCGGCATCGACTCCATGCGCCCCGGACCCATGGGGGCCGTGAACTCGCTCGTGCACAAGGCGTGCCTTGAGCTCGACATCACGCATATCGAAAGCCTGTGCAACCTCGAGGCGCTGATCGGCCAAGGCGAATTCCGCTTCATCGGCTTGCCGCTCAAATGGCGCGGGGGCACCGGCTCGCCGATCCGCGCCGTGGCGGTGTTCGAGAAGTAAGGCAGGACGCATCGAATAATCGGGCGGCTTTGCCGCTGCTTGACCCTCTCGACGGCCGGCTTTAGCGTCAAGTCGACGAACCCGTGGCCTGGAGGGTCATGCGATGGCGTCATTCACCATCACGCCGCTGACGGCTCGCACCGGCGTCGAGGTCGTCGGCCTCGACTTCACGCAGTCGATCGACACCGATACCGGCGCCCGCCTGCGCCGCGCCTTCGCCGAACATCATGTGCTGGTGATGCGCGAGCAAGACTTCACGGCGGACCAGTTCGAGACCGCCGCGCAGGTCTTCGGCGAGATTCAGCTCCACGACAAGCGGGAGCGCCACGTGCCCGGCCACCCCGGCGTCGATTACGTGTCCAACGACCAGATCGAGAACGGCAGGCGCATCATCCCGGGCGAGACCTTCCACACCGACCATTCCAACCACCCGCGCCCGCCCAAGGCCACGATGCTGTTCGCCGTCGAGCTGCCCTCGAGCGGCGGCGACACGCAATACGTCAATATGCACGACGCCTATGATGACCTGTCGGCTGAGACCAAGCGGCGAATCGACGGGCTCAAGGCGGTTCATGTCTATCAGAGCAAATACAGCCCGCGCCCGCTCGGACAAATCACCGAGCAAAGTCGCAGCAAGCTGCCGCCGCCCGGCGTCCACCCGCTGGTGTGCACCCACCCGGAGAACGGCCGCAAGGCGTTGTTCCTCAATCCGGTGCGCATGGAAGCCATCGTCGGCATGGACGACAAGGAGGCGCTGGCGCTGATCGACGAGCTGATGCGGCACGCCACGCAGAAAAAATACGAGTACCGTCACAAGTGGCGTCACGGTGACTGGGTGCTGTGGGACAACCGCAGCGTCATGCATCAGGCCAACCCCGACTACGACATGCGCGAGCGCCGCTACCTCTACCGCCTCATGCTCAAGGGCGAAACGCCGGTCTGACGGTATCACTGCGCTTTCACGCCGGCGAACTTGATCACCTTGGCCCACTTCTCGGCGTCGTCGGCAATGAACTTTTCGAACGCGGCGGGCGAGCCGGCAGAGAGCGTGCCACCCAGCTCGACCAGCCGCGCTTTGATCTTCGGATCGGCCAAGCCCGCGTTGATCTCGCGGTTGAGCGTGTCGACGATCTCGGCCGGCGTATTGCGTGGCGCGCCGATGCCGTACCACGCGCTCGCCTCGTAGCCCGGGACGAAATCGCCGATCGTGGGGACGTCCGGCAGCACCGATGCGCGCTCCGCCGTGGTCACCGCGAGTGGCCGCAGCGTGCCCGCCCGAATGAAGCCGATCGACTCGGGCATGGTGTCGAACATCACTTGCAGCTGTCCGCCGATGAGGTCGTTGAGCGCCAGCGCCCCGCCGCGATAGGGCACGTGCAGCATCTCGATCCCGGTCAGCATCTTGAACAGCTCGCCGGAAACATGGATCGAGGTGCCGACGCCGCCCGACCCCATGCTGATCTTGCCCGGGTTGGCCTTGGCATAGGCGATGAATTGCGGGACCGTCGTTGCGGGAAACGACGGATTGACCACCATCACCAGCGGCACGCGCATGACGGCGCCGACCGGCGCGATGTCGCGCAGAAACTCGAAGCCGGGCTTGTTGTAGAGGCTGGCGTTGATCGCGTTGTTCACGCCCAGAAGCGCGAGCATGTGGCCGTCGGCAGGCGCATTGGCCACTGCCTCGAGGGCAAGATTGCCCGAGGCTCCCGGCCGGTTCTCGACGATGAACTGCCGGCCGAGCCGCTCCGACAACCATTGCCCCATTAGGCGCGCCACGATGTCTTGGCCGCCGCCTGCGGCCAAACCGACGATCACACGCACGGGCCGGGATGGGTAGGATTGCGCCTGCATGATGCGCGTGCCGGCCAGCAGCGCGGCCGCGCCGGCGGCAAGGTAAAACAAACGACGACGCGCAACGTCCATTGCCTTCCCCGAGACATGTGCTGACGAACATTCTGCTACTGGTGGTGCCTCGGATCGCATAGCGAGATTCAAACTGAGGCACCACCCTTGCGACATTCGCCTTGCCAGCGGCGGCGCTTGGGCGCAGTCTAAGCGATGGAGGCCGGCCGTCGGGAGAGGTCATCCTCTGCTCAATTCTTCAGGTGGCCAGTTCTTTTCTTCAGGTGGCCAGCCCCGCGTGTTTCCGGGACGAAGGTTCGTCCGGAGGCAGCGCGGTTGCGCGTGGCCGGCTGACCGGATCGCAAGCGAAGCGGGCCGCTGACGTCGCCCACACGACAATGGTCCGGCATATGCGGTCCTCGGCCGCACCGCCGGTCTTAAAGAACGACGACGGGAGGAATGACCCATGACCAAGCATGATGAGGCGCGCCGCGCGTTCCTGCTGGGCGCGGCGGTCGGCGCAGGTGCCGTCGCTGGCGCAACCCTCGTGCCCGACGCGCTCGCGCAGACGCATGAGCCGTCCACGACAGGAACCGGCCCCCCCCATTCGCACGCGGGCGGCCCGGGGCTCGGCGCATTCTTCAACAACGAAGACGCCGCCACGGTTGCGGCATTTACCGAACGGCTCATGCCCGGCGCACCGGGCAAGCCAGGCGCGCACGAGGCGGACGTGCTCAACTACATCGATCTGGCGCTTGCGGGCGCCTACGCCGACCTGCAGTACTTTTACCGGTGCGGGCTTGCCTCGCTCGATGCCTACTGCCGCAAAACCTACAAAGAACCCTTCCGGCGTCTCTCCGCCGCGCAACAGGACGAGGTCATCGCCGCGCTCGAACAGGGCAAGGCGAGCGAGTTCTCCTGGCCCTCGGCGGCCGCCTTCTTCAACACCGTGCGCACGCACACGATGGAAGGAATGTTCGCCGACCCGATTTACGGCGGCAACAAGGACTTCGCCGGATGGCGCCTGGTGGGATTCCCCGGCGGGCAGATGGAATTCACCGCGGCGGACATGCAGAGCAGCGAACCGTTCACGCGGCTCCCCATCGTCGGCCTGCAGGCCAAGGCCGGCTGACGGGAGGATGTGAGCCATGGCAACCGAAAAAACCGATGTTGTCATCGTCGGCGTGGGCGCGGCAGGCGGCATCCTCGCAGCCGAGCTCGGTAAGGCGGGCATGAAGGTCATCGGCCTGGAGCGCGGGCCGCGCCTGACCACCCAAGACTTCGACCCGCACGACGAATTGCGCTATTTCCAGCGCCAGGATCTGCGCCCGAACATCAAGCGTCAGCCCATCACCTGGCGGCCCAATGCGAATGCACCGGCGACTGCGATCCCGGTGCAGAACTACGGCAATCAGGCGGGCGGGGGCACCGTCCACTACGGCGCCGTGTCATGGCGCCTGCACGAGGACGACTTCCGCGCTCGCTCGCATACCATCGCGCGTTACGGCGCCTCCGCCATTCCGGAACACTCCTCGCTCGCCGACTGGCCGCTGAGCTACGCCGACCTCGAGCCCTATTACGACCGCGCCGAATACGAGCTCGGCGTCTCCGGCAGGGCCGGCAACCTGCAGGGAAAAAAGATCGACGGCGGCAACGTGTTCGAAGCGCCGCGCCGTCGCGACTACCCGCTGCCGCCGCTGCGCTTGGACCAGGGCGCCATGCTGTTCGAAGCCGCAACGCGCAAGCTCGGCTATCACCCGTTCTCGACGCCGCGCGCGATCCTCTCGGAGCCCTATAACGATCGGCCCGCCTGCACCTATTGCGGCTTCTGCCAGGCGTTCGGCTGTCACGTCGGCGCCAAGTCGAGCATCCTCATCACCAAGCTGCCGGAGGCTGACGCAACCGGCAACTTCAAGCTGATCACGGGGGCCATGTGCCATCGCGTGAACAGCGACAACAGCGGTCGGGTCACGGGCGTCGGCTACTACGGCCCCGACGGCTCGGACAACACGCTCGAGGCCGAGCTCGTCATTCTCACCACCTTCATCTACGACAACACGCGCCTGCTGCTGCTGTCGAAGAGCGACAAGTTCCCGAACGGGCTCGCGAATTCGAGCGGGCAGGTCGGCAAGCACCTGATGGCGCACATGATGCCGAACGTCTACGCCCTGTTCGACGACCGGCACGCCAACAACTACATGGGTCCGAGCGCACAGAAGCACACGATCGACGACTTCAACGCCGACAACTTCGATCACGGCGGCACGGACTTCATCCGCGGCTCGCAGATCTCTGTCGGCACCGGCAATCTGCAGGGCGGGCCGATCAGCCACACCACGACGGCGGCGCCGCCCGGCACGCCGCGCTGGGGCGCGGCCTATCGCGATTATCTGGCGAAGTCCTTTACGCGGCAGGTGGCGATGGTCGCGCAAACGGAGAACCTGCCCTACGCCGACCAGACGATCGACCTCGACCCCGAGGTGAAAGATGTGTGGGGCTTGCCTGCGCCGCGTATGACCTACGACTGGCGACGGCTGAACGAGCTCGCGCGCGTCGAGTTCATGATGAAGAAGATGGAGGAGGTCGGGCGCGCCATGGGAGCGGCACAGGTGTGGCGCGCGCCGTTGGGCCCGGGCGCGCCGGGCGCTCACCACGAGGGCGGAACGCGCATGGGGAGCGATCCGAAGACCTCCGTGGTCAATCGCTACGGGCAGAGCTGGGACGTCCCGAACCTGTTCGTCATTGGCAGCTCCACGTTCCCGACCATGAGCGGGTTCAATCCGACGCTCACCATCCAGGCGCTCGCCTATATGAGCGCCGATGCGATCGTGAACCGCTACAGGAAGGCGCCGGGATCGCTGCTGTAGCGTCGGCCCGGGAGCAGGCGAGGGGGTCTGCCTTGCAACACGAACGCGGGTCCGGCGGCGATGCGGGACTCGCGTTGCCGCTTCTGTGACTCCGCGGGAGGTGTGAGATGAGCAGGCTCTTGGCTGCAATCGCAATCGCCGCAACGCTCGTCGGCAGCGCGCAGGCGCAGACCTATCCGTTGCGTCCCATCACCATTGTCGTGCCCTTCCCGGCGGGTGGGCCGACCGACGCGCTCGCGCGCGTGCTCGCCGAACGGATGAAGGGGGCGCTCGGCCAATCCGTCATCGTCGAAAACCCGACCGGGGCGGCGGGCACCATCGGCACCGGCCGCGTGGCACGCGCCGCGCCCGACGGCTACACGGTCATCCTTGGCCACTGGCAGACGCACGTCGTCAACGGCGCGACCTACGCGCTCCCGTTCGACGTGGTGAAGGACTTCGAGCCGATATCGCTGATCGCCGACTGTCCGGTGTGGTTCGTTGCCAAAGCTGCTTTGCCGCCAAAGGATCTCGGGGAACTGGTCGCTTGGATGAAGGAGAATCCGGGCAAGGCAACCGTGGGAATCGGTGGGGTCGGCGGCGGCGCGGACGTCGTCGGAACTTACTTCCAGAACAATACCGGCACCCGCTTCCAGTTCGTCCCCTATCGCGGCGCCGCGCCGATGATCCAGGATCTGGTCGCCGGGCAGATCGACCTGACCTTCACCCAGGTGGCGAGCGCGCTGGCGCAGGTGCGCGCCGGTCAGCTCAAAGCCTATGCAGTCATGGCCAAGACCCGGTGGCCGGCGGCGCCCGATACTCCCACATTCGACGAAGCGGGAGTGCCCGGGTTGCACGCGTCGTTCTGGCACGGCCTGTGGGCGCCCAAGGGCACGCCCAAGGATGTCATCGGCACCCTTCACGCCGCGATCGTGGAGACCTTGGCCGATCTGTCGGTGCGCCAGCGGCTCACCGATTTGGGTCAGGGACTATGGCCGCGCGACAAACAGACGCCAGAGGCGCTCGCCGCGCAGCAGAAGGCGGAGGTCGAGAAGTGGTGGCCGATCATCAAGGCGGCGAACATCAGGGCGGAGTGAGTTCTCGACTGTCCCGTTAGTCCGGGTGTGCAAGTGTCGCAACACACTGACTATTCGCTGGCAGTGGTGCAGGGGTATTCCCCGCCGCGAGTGCGAATTCGCTACCGGTAAGGCCGCTGATGTGATATCTCTCTTGGCGGCGGGGCGATCTTGAATCTTGCTTGAGTCTTGGCGGAAAGATCGCGTGCACGCTAAGAAAGCAGCATCGGGGACGTTGAGTGTAGTCGCGGTCCGCTGAGGGCGTTCCGCGGGAGGGTGTTGTGGCCCCGGTGTATAACCTGCATCCTGAATTTGGTCTGTTGTGTCCTTCACCGAAGTTTCGCCGTTGGGCGAAGGTCACACTCGCTTGTCTTGCCGGTTCGATCATCATTGGCGCGCTCGCGCTGCAAGTCAGCCATGAGCGCGGCGCCGACGGCGCCTTGCTGATCGCACATGGGGACGCCGCCGCAACCAACGCCGAGGTCGCGCCGACGGTCGGTCGGGCAGCCATGACCGCCGAGATTTCCCCTGTGCCGGAGGATAGCGTGACCGCGTGCGAGGGAGATGTATCGAATCGCAGCGATGCGAAGTGCGGGGTGGGCAAGGTGCGCAGGCTCAAGAGCCGGCGCGCGGCGAACGAAGGCGCGATCATTGGCGCGCTTCCGTTGGGCCGCATCGCTCTCGTGGCACCGGAGCCATCTGCCGCGCCCCCCGGCCCCACGGACGCCGCCAATAGCGAGATCCCGACCCCGGCGGTAGCCAACCCGCAGAGCCCGCGAGCGCCGAAGAAGGCGCGAAAGCCGTCGCGCCGGACTGGCGGCCACGATTGGGCGCGCGAGTGGAGAGTGCCCTCCTCGCAATGGAGCGCGCGGGCCTATGCGCCCGACAACCCTTATCTGCGCGGCCATTACCAACCTTCCTGGCGCTCCGCCTGGTAAGACCTGCCGGCGGGATCGGCTGAACCGCACGCATCTCGAAGGGCGACGGCGCCGTGTGGCGGCGCTCAGCCATGTGCGATCCGTTGCGTCTGCGCCCTTCCCAAGGGCGGCGGCGCTGACTATTTGACACACGGCAGGATTGCCGGATCGCCGATCGGTGCTTCACTCGGGAGCGGAGTTGTCATGGAGCGTCGGCTTGCCGCCATTTTCGCCGCCGATGTCGCGGGTTACTCGCGTTTGATCGGCGTCGACGAAGAGGGCACGCTGGAGCGGCTCAGGGCGCATCGACGCGAGTTGATCGACCCCAAGATCGCCGAGCACCAGGGCCGCATCGTGAAGACGACGGGCGACGGCGTGCTGGTCGAGTTCGCCAGCCCGGTCAAAGCGGTGCGCTGCGCGATCGAGGTCCAACACGGGATGGTCGATCGCAACGTCGATGTTCCCCGCGAGCAGCGGATTGAGTTCCGCATCGGAATCAATCTCGGCGACGTGGTCGTGGAGGACGGGGATATCTACGGCGATGGGGTGAACGTGGCCGCGCGTCTGGAGAACCTCGCCGAGCCGGGCGCGGTCTACATCTCGCGCGCCGTTCGAGATTTCGTCGACGATCACGCCGAGATGACACTGGAGGATTTGGGCGAAAAGCCGCTCAAGAACATCGCCAAGCCGGTGCGGGTTTTCCGCATCGCCGCGCCGGATCGAGCGGTGGCTGTGTCTGCGCCGGTGGGATCGCCGGCGCCGCCGCACAAGCCGTCGATCGCCGTGTTGCCGTTCGCGAACATGAGCGGGGATGCCGAGCAGGAGTATTTCACCGATGGCATGACCGAAGACCTCATCACCGACCTCTCGAAGGTCTCCAGCTTGTTCGTGATCGCGCGCAACTCCTCCTTCGCCTACAAGGGCAGGTCGGCTAAAGTGCAGGAGATCGGGCACGACTTGGGCGTGCGCTTCGTGCTCGAGGGCAGCATCCGCAAGGCCGGCAATCGTGTGCGCATCACGGCGCAGCTCATCGATGCCGGCAGCGGCGGGCATCTGTGGGCGGAACGGTTCGATCGCGATCTCACCGACATCTTCGCGACCCAGGACGAGGTGGTGGAGAAGATCGTCCGCGCGCTTGCGGTCACGCTGACGCAGGGCGAGGAGCGGCGGGTGGGCCGACGCGGGACCGGCAATGTTCAGGCGTATGAGTTCTGGCTGCGCGCGCGCGAATCGCTCAGCCGCAGCACGCGGGAGGGGGTCGCGCAAGCCCGGGCGATGCACCTGCGGGCGATCGAGCTCGATCCGAATTTCGCGGCGCCGCATGCGGGACTGTCGCTGGCCGCGATTTCGGACTACGTCAGCGACTGGGCGGCGGATCCGGCGCAGGCGCTCGATGAGGCGGAGCGATGGGCGCGCCGCGCGCTCGAATTGGACGATCAGGAGCCGGTGAGCCACTTGGCGCTCGGCAATGTGCTGCTGTGGCGGCGCAATCTCGAGGGCGCGCTGGCGGAGTTTCGCCGCATGATCGAGCTCGATCCCAACTTTGCACAGGGCCATTCCGCGACGGGTCTGGCACTGATGTATGCCGGCCGCCCAACCGAGGCGCTCGAGGCGTTCGCGATCGCGAAGCGGCTCGATCCGCACCATGCGTCCATCGTGCTGCACTTCATGGCGCAGACGCATTTCAGCCTGGGACAATACGAGACCGCCGCCAAGCAACTCCTCGAGCGCATCGCGCGCACCCCCGCCACCGACTCCAGCCGCATGGTGCTGGCGTCCTGCTACGGCCATCTCGGGCGCGCGGATGACGCGCGCGCGGCGTGGGCGGGGCTTCTCAAAGTGAATCCAGACTTCTCGCTGGCGCAGCGCGAACGCGTCCTGCCGTACAAGAACGCCGCTGATTTTCAGCGCATCGTCGAAGGCCTGGCGAAGGCCGGATTGCCGTAGGCGTGCCGAGCGAGGTAGGTCGTCGGACGAGCGTGACCGTCGACGAGATGATAGAATGAGTGCGGGGGAATTTATTGCCGCCCAATCGGCCCTCAAAAAAGCTTTGAACGAGGTTTCGCGATCAAAGGTCTAGCCCCACAGCCAAGGATCGATCTCATGAAAATATGCTACGCGGTGGTGTTGGCCGCGCTCGCGGGTGCCGGCATCGGTGGCCTAACGGTCGAGCGCCTTCACGCGCAAGCCAAGCCGCCGGCATATTATATCGCCGAAATCGACGTGACCAACGAGGACCTCTACAACAAGGAGTGGGCCCCCAAAGCCGACGCCACAATCAAGGCCGCAGGCGGCAGCTACCTCGTGCGCGGCACGAACATTGAACGGATCGAAGGAGCTGCGCCAAAGCGGTTGTTGATCACCAAGTGGGACAACATCGACAAGCTGACGGCGTGGCGTGAATCCGAGGCCTATATGCGGACGCTGCCGATCCTCGATAAGGCGGTCAAATCGGTGCGCTCATACGCGGTCGAAGGCGTAAACTAGCGGCTGTGGCGCTTCGCTGTGCATTCCATTGAACCTGGTTTTGAAGGCGTTCCGACGTGGGCCGGCCACCGTTCCGGCTCGGATGTCGGTGCCGTCGTTCGGCCACGACATGGCCTTTTTGCCTGCTGGAAACGAACCTAGCGCCGCCGCGATGAGAGATCAGGAGCTTGCGGGTATTGGCCGGCTGTTAGGGATATCTGGATGTCGGTGTGCAGGCTTGTGGCTGGTTTGGTGGGCTTGGCGCTCGCCGCCGTCGTTGTGACCGTTCTCGTGGCTGTGGGCAGCGAGGTGAGGGCGGAGCTCGCCCCGGCGGTCGCCAAAGAAGGCCCTGCATCCGCGCCGCCAGCATTCAGTTCGGGTTGTTTGCAGGCGCCGTGGCCCTACGGGTGTCAATGGCGGAGCGCCCCGGCCAAGCGGATCGTTCGCGCTGCACGGCCGATCTGAAGCACACCGCGAACAGCACCCGGTTGTGATAGCCGCCCGACTTTGGAACCGCTGCTCGCCGTTTGCGCTCGCGAGCAGCATCCCGCAGGGAACCGCACCCTTCCGGCAGGCTTAATGCGGTGGCAAGGTGCCGTTATCAACGGCGGCATTGGACTTCCGACAAGGCGCATGAACGGCGCGAGGACGGGTAAAGGAGTAGCTCACCCCATGCCGGACGATTTCTCTCCCAGCACGCGCTACCGTCGCCTTGCGCGCGAATGTCTGGAGATCGCGCAGACCTTTCCGGCCGGAGAGCGTCGGACCGTCCTGCTCCAGATGGCGCAAGTCTGGCAGCGCCTGGCGGACGAGTACGCGGACAGCAGCGCGCCCCTGCTGCGGCCGCTCGAGGGCGAGCAGCCGGTCATGCAGCAGCAACAGCAGGCTCAGCCCAAGGACGACGACAAGAAAGAGTAAGCCATCGCGTATGGCGGCCGCACCCCCGGTCCGGAGCATGCGATGGCGCTGATCCGGCAAAATGCGGGGTGTGGACGAGTTCCGGTTTCGGGGGTATCGCGGACGAGCTAACGCGCGCGGAGACAGCCATGCTGAGGGACGACAGGGGTCATGGAGGCGGTCGGCCGAACACACCCCGTAACGTGCTCGGTGACCGGCTCGAAGTGTGTTCGCTAAATCCCATGACCGGCTTCTTTCGCGACGGCTGCTGCGATACCGGGCGAGAGGACATCGGCAGCCACACGGTCTGCGCCGTCATGACCGCGGCGTTTCTCGAGTTTTCCAAATCGCGCGGCAACGATCTTTCGACCCCGGTGCCGGAATTCGGCTTTCGCGGCCTCAAGCCCGGCGACCGTTGGTGCCTCTGTGCGCCCCGTTGGCAGGAGGCTCTCGAAGCCGGCCAAGCGCCGCGCGTGGTCTTGCGCGCCACGCACGAAGGCGCGTTGAGCCACTGCTCGCTCGCCGATCTCAAACGTTTCGCGGTGGACCTCGCCTGAGGCCGGCAGCGTTTGCCCCTATGTGGCTTGAGAACGCGAGCGGCAGCAACCCTTCGAATTCACGGCCGCTGTGGCGCGCGGCAATTGTGCATCAAACACAAACGAACGTGCGGTAGAGCGCGAGACCATGGCAACGGTCGCATACATTCTTCTTGGCTTGGTCGGCCTCATCGGTCTCGTCGCCGTCATCTGGCGCGTTGGTTCCCGCCGCCGCTCGGTCCCCTGTCCGGTATGGCTGCGGTGGCTGGTGGAGCAGGACAATCCCTTCACGAAAACCAATCGGGCAGCCGTCATCGTCGAGCGTTTGGAGCTCGAGCCCGGTATGGCCGTGTTGGATGCCGGCTGTGGTCCCGGCCGGCTTGCCATTCCGATCGCCAGGCAAGTTGGGCCGCAAGGCGAAGTCGTGGCCATGGATATTCAAGCTGGGATGCTCGAGCGCGCGCGGGAAAAGGCAGCCGCCGCAAACCTCGCCAATATTCGATTTCTCGAAGGCGGCCTGGGGGAAGGCAAACTCGGCCGCAATCGGTTCGATCGATCGGTGCTGGTGACGGTCCTGGGCGAGGTTCCGGATCGGGAGGCGGCGTTAGGCGAGATCTTTGACGCCTTGAAGCCCGGAGGCATCCTGTCCGTGACTGAGCTCATTTTCGATCCCCATTTCCAGCCTCGCTCGACGGTCGAGCGACTCGCGCGTTCGGTCGGATTTCGCGAGCGAGCGTTCCACGGCAATCGCATTGCATTCACGTTGAACTTGCAGAAGCCCCATGAGGGGACGGCGCAACGAACGTAAAAGCTTGCAACACCCTCCGCTTATTCCCGCGCAAGCGGGAATCCAGTCCTGTACAATTCTAGAATCTGGGTCCGGTCGACCCCGTGAAAGCGGGGAGAGGGAATTGCATCTCCCCGCTCATTCCCGCGCAAGCGGGAAAGATCGGCTCGTCCCCACTTTCGCGGGGACACGCGGATCTTACTAATGCATGTCTCGCAGGGGCCTAGAACGCGCGGCGGGCGCCGTTAGCGGAACCCCAGGCAAAGAAGTTCATCGGGTTCAAGAACTCTCGCGAGGGCCGCTCGTGGCGAACGGTCTTGCGCTTGGTGTGGGTCTTTTTCGCCGCCGCAGGGGCGGGGTCCGTGGACTCCGCTGCCGCGATTGTGCCTGACGTCGGTTGCTCGGATGCGACGGCCGATGGCGACTCCGAGCGCGCGGTCTCCGTCGACCCGGGTGCTGCTTTCGTGCCGATGGTCATCATCGGGGGCTTCGATGCGACCCGCGACGGCGGTTCTGCGCGGGCGGTCTCGGTGGGCTCCGCCGCCGGCTTCGTGACGACGGTCATCATCGGTGGTGGCGATGCGACGCGCGCGGACGTGACGATGGTCATCATCGGTGGTGGCGATGCGGCGCGCGCGGGCGCTTCAGAGCGGACCGCCTCGCTGGACGCCGGTCCCGCTGCCCGAACGGTGGTGGACGGTTTCGACGCGACCCGCGACGCCGGTTCTGAGCGAACGGGAGCCACGACCGTTTGGCGCGCGTCCGGTACGATCCGTGCAGGCGAGGGCTCGTAGGCGGTCACCCCCTGGTTTTTTCCCAGCGTGGGCTCGACCAACCAATGGAAGCCCGTGGCAAGAACCACGTAGACCCCCAGGCAGCCTCCGACGACCGCCAAGGCCGAGGACCCGCGAACCCGTGAACTCTTCAGACGCATTGAATGCCCCCCCAACGCCAACCCCATGGGCTACCATCCCTTTAGTCGCGGGGATGGGCCGATTGGTTCAACCTTGCAACCATAAATTCTATTCTGGTGAGGAACCCGGAAAACGTGCATCCAGTCAGCGGCCAGTCCCCCTGGGGTCCGCCGGCAAGTCTGCGGCGGGCCTGTGCGCCTATCCCTTGCAGGCGCGGGTTGGCGCCTCAGGCCGGGAGGTAGATCGTCGACAGCACAAATAGCATGCCGATGATCGTATAGAGCAGGACGCTCGTGCGGTCCGAAGTCCAGTCGGTCATCCAGGTGGTCATAACGTGTCCCCTTCTTCCAAGCGGATGTATCTTCCGGAAAGAGATATACGAGGGCAGCCGCGCGCCGTCTGTGATCCGCGTCACAGTTTTGCGCATTTGGCGGCCAGGTGAGGGGGCTTGGGCTTGGGGGCTTGGGCTTGGAGGCCCGCTGATCGGCGCTGAATGAGGTTTCGGCGCGGTTGAAAATCAGTCTTGCGTCGAGATCAGGCCCTTGGTGGTGGCGACGATCCAGCGGCTGCCCCAGCGCACGATCGAATCGATCCGTCCGACCCCCGGCACCGTATCTCCCTGCGCCGCTCGCCAAGCGCCGCTCGGCCCGTCCAGCACCACCGTCCCGCCCGCGACCTCGCGGATCGTCCAGCCCTCGATCGTGGTCGGCCGCGTCTCCGGCATCGCGGGTCTCGAAAAAACCTTGGCCCGTTCCTGCGTCGCCGCCGCTGCCGACGCGATGCTGTTGGTCGTCGATGGGTCTTTGTCGGCCGCGGCGCTCGCGAGGCGGGGGCTGCGCGAGCGCTCGTGCCAGCGATTGATGGGGTTTGCGCCGGAAGCCGCAGCCTTCGCGGCTGCGCCTGCCATCGCCTGCCGATCCGTTTTGGCGGCGCAGGCGATCTCCTGACCGGCGTCTCGCGCGCAACTCGGGGCACTCACTTGCTGGAGGGGCGTCGCGGCCGGCGCGGGGGCGAAGAACCGCGACGAACTCGCCCCAGCGATCCATCCCACGCCCAGCGCCACCGCGAGCGCGCCGGTGACGATCGCGGGATGCAGCCACGGGGCGCCCGTCAATGCGGCCGACATTTCGAACGCGTCCCGGCGCGGCGCCCTCATGTCGTGATCGCGTGCCGACGCCGCCGGCGGAACGATCATCGGCAGAAATTTCGATCTCTGATCGCACGCGCGCGTCGGCGCACCCTCGTCGACAAACGCTGCGCCCGCTTCCTCGCTGCCGTCGGCGGCGTTGGCCGACTGCGCCACAGGCCACAGGTCGAGCTGCTTCGGCTCCGCGCCGAGTTTTTTCTCAGGCGCCGCCCACAGCACCCCGATTGTCCCGGGAGGCCTCTGCCCCTCGTCGTCCATAGTGGGGATCCTCGGTGTGAGCCACGCAATCGTGGATCACGCCGGGATCATCGGCGCCAGAGCTAAACGGAATCTTAACGAAATCCCCTATGCACAATCATGGTTTCCGCCGCTTTGCGTCGCGATACGCCGCAAGCTCATTCACCCGACGGACCGAGCGCTTCCGAAAGACGCGCCGAAGTTGTACGTTGGCGCCGCGCGTCCGCGTCCGCGGTGGCGGTCTGCTGGCGGTCGCTCCCGCCGCTGTCACGCGGGCACAGCTGCGCCGTCGGATTGCGAGGAGGGACCGCCATGACGCTTGTGCGCCGCGAATTTCTGCAGCTGGCGGCGGGTGCCGCCGCGCTCCCGACTCTCGCGCGCGACGCAAGCGCGCAGGGCTATCCCACGCGGCCGGTGCGCCTGATCCTCGGCTTTCCCGCGGGCGGCTCGACCGACTTGGTGGCGCGCATCATGGCGGCATGGCTCTCGGAGCGGCTCGGGCAGTCCGTGGTCGTCGAGAACAAGCCGGGGGCCGGCACCAATCTCGCGGCCCAGACCGCGGTCAATTCACCGCCCGACGGCTACACGCTCCTGTTCGTGACCACCACCAACGCGATCAACGTAACGTTCTACCCGACGCTGCCGTTCAACTTCCTGCGCGACGTCGAGCCGGTTGCTGGCCTCGTCGATCTGCCGTTCGTCGTGGAGGTGAACCCGTCGGTGCCGGCCAAGACCGTCGCCGAGTTCATCGCCCACGCGAAAGCCAATCCCGGCAAGATCAACACGGCCTCGTTCGGCACCGGCACCATCAGCCACTTGGCATGGGAGCTGTTCAAGCTCATGACCGGCGTCGACACAGTACACGTGCCCTACCACGGTGGCGCGCCGATGGTGACCGATCTCATCGGTGGGCGCGTGGAGGCAGGGATCGACGCGTTGCCGAACTCGCTGCCGCATATCCGCTCGGGCGCACTGCGCGCACTCGCCGTCACCGGGCCGGCGCGATCGGCCGCGGTGCCCGACGTGCCGACATTGGGCGAGACCGTGCAAGGCTACGAGGTGAGCGGGTGGACCGGCATCGGCGTTCCCGCCGGCACGCCGGCGGCGATCGTTGCCACACTCAATCGCGAGATCAACGCCGGCCTTGCCGATGCGCGCATCGCGGCGCGCCTCGCCGAGATGGGCGGGCGGCCGATCGCCGTGAGCGCGGAGGAATTCGGCCAACTCTGGCGACGCGACACCGACAAATGGGCCAAAGTGGTGAAATTCGCCGCCGCGAAGCGCGAGTAATGGCGACGCCGCCGATGCGAGCCGCCTGCCGGTGACTTTGACACTACTATGGAGACGCCATCTGCGCACACACCGCAACAAGAGGATTGTTCGCTGGCACCGGGCTGCTGCAAGCTGCGGTGCGCTCGGTTGGGGTGACGGCGGAGTTTCGTTTAGGGCCGCAGTAGGCGGTTAACAGCATCTCGTTCTCACGGCATTTCACCGCGCAGGTCGTCTCGTCGCAGTTCGAGCGGACGATCCGAATGCCGGATGCGGTGCCCGGCGGGCCTGCATCGCCTTGCGGACCTTTGGGCCCCGTTGGTCCTTGATCTCCAACTGGCCCTTTCGGAGCTTGGATCGAAGTTATCATTGTGCCGGCTAACGCAATCACAATCAGCATCCCGAAGACATACATGGCTTTCATTGGTGGCCCTGCTCGGACAGCGCGGGCCGAGGCGCCTTCAGCCGTCACGCCTTTGTCCTGAATTTGGAGCCCAGCCGGAGGGAGTCGCATTCGCTCGCTCGTGAGCGGCCCGATCGCGCGCGGGGTGAACACAAGCCGTCTTACATGATCGTGGCACCCCGAACATTCGAACGTGTGTTCCTCGTAACCAGGAACCATCATGGTCTTGTCCGGCGCCACCGCGATCAGGTGCATCTCAGCGCCGCACGCAACACACCTCATGTCGGTCGTCCATTCGCTTTCCCGACCACGGGCATCGCTGACTGCGCGCGCGCCGCGAGCGGCCGAGAAGCATAAATCGCAGCCGCGCCGATGAGCGTAACGAACTCGCGGCGCCTCATTCGATCACCTCGTTGGCGCGGGCGACGAACACATCCGACAAAGAAACCCCGAGCAACGCCGCCGCCTTGAGATTGACGGCCATATAAAAGCGCGGCGATTGCTCGATCGGCATCTCGGATGGCTTGGCGCCGCGCGCGATCTGGTGGACGTAGCTCGCGATGTCGTAGAACAACCCCATGAGGTCGATGCCGTAACTGATGAGCGCGCCGGCCTCCGTGTTCTCGCGGAATGCCACGATCGAGGGAATGCGGCGTTCGAGCAATGCTTGCGCGATGGCCGCGCGGTCGCGCATGAACATCGGCCCCGCCGGCAAGATGATCGGCTGCCCGCGGGCGTCGTCCATGGCGCCGAACGCGCCGGCGTAGCCCTCTTCGCCTTTGACTTCGATCATGCGCGGCTCCAGGCCGAGCTTGCGCGCCGCCTCCGCGGCTGCGTCGCGTTGCTCGCGCGAAATCGTGTCGTATACGATGCCGAGCACGGTCGCACGCGGGAACGCTTCGCGCGCGATCTCGACACGCTTGGCGGCGAGCTCGAGCTGGCGCACGAAAATGCCGGTCACGTTGCCCCCGGGACGCGAGAGGTTCGCCACATAACCCTTGGCGAGAGGGTCGAAATCGATCGCCAGAAACACGACCGGCCGCCCATCCGCGGCCGAAATCGCCGCGCGCAGCGCGCGCTCATTCCCGACCGCGAGGAACACGTCGACCTTGCGCGCCGCAAGCTCGCGATAGCCGTTTTCGTAGCCTTCGAGATTCGGTGTTTGGATGTAATCGAACGTAAAGTTGCGGCCTTCTTGATACCCGAGTTCGGCCATTCGCTTGCGGAAGTTGTTATAGAGCGCGGACTCGCGAGGTTGCACGCCGACAAAGCCGACACGCAGCATCGTCGGCTGCGCGTGCCCTGCGAGCGGCCACAAAGCCGCACCGCCGAGAGCCAGGATGAACTCGCGCCGCCTCATTCGATCACCTCGTCGGCGCGCAACGCCAAGCCCGCCGGCACTTCAGAAGCCCGCCGACCAATCACGGTCGATTGCCCGCATCGTTAGGCTGCCAGAGAATGGCCGACTAGTCCTTGGGACGGACCTGAATCGTTCTGAATCGAGGTTCGAGCGCTCTGGTCCCTGCAGTATTTCGCGTGAAAAGATAGCACAGCCAACGGTGTGGCGGCCCGTTGGCTACGGGATTTCGGCTCGGGCTATGCTCATTTTGGAGCTACGCAGACCTCACGCCGTCAGGCTAGGTCCGCTTTACCCTCGAAGCGGGCATGCGCGGACTTGGCTCAAGATGCCTGTTCAGCGCCAGGGCGCAATCCGTCGCCTGGTTGCCAGAATGCCGGCAGTCGAACGTCGTGCTCCTGCTCGTTGCCCGTTCCCGATAAGCTGGCGACCTCTGCGGGGTTCGCGCCTCGCTCGGCGTGTCGCGTCAGGCGGATGAACGCCTTGGCGCCTGGAGGGGAGGGAATCCATGATGACGAAATTTGCGATTGTTCTGGCGATCGCGGCCGTTGGCTTCGCAATAAACGACGCGAGGCCGGCAACGGCGCAGGCCTATCCGTCGCGGCCCATCACGATCATCGTGCCGTTCGCGGCCGGCGGGACGACCGACGTCATTGCCCGCATCCTGGGCGAGCACATGTCGCGCACGCTCGGGCAGCAGCTCATCGTCGAGAACGTCGTCGGGGCGGGCGGCACCACCGGCTCGACGCGTGCGATGCGCGCAAACCCCGACGGATACACCATTGAGTTGGGCAATATGGGAACGCACGCGGCGTCCGTCGCGCTCTATCCCAGCCTCGCCTACAATCCGCAACTCGATTTCGCGCCGGTCGGCATGGCCGCCGGTCTTCCGGTGCTGTTGGTGGCGAAAAAGGACTTTCCACCGAACGACCTCAAGGAATTCGCAACTTACGTGAGAGCGAACGCCGACAAGTTGAACATGGCGCATGCCGGCGTCGGCTCGATCACGCATTTCACTTGCCTGCTGCTCAACTCGATACTCGGCGTGAAGCCGACCATGGTGCCCTTCAACGGCGCGGCGCCCGGCATCAGCGCGCTGATCGCCGGTCAAGTCGATTACATGTGCAATGTCGCCCCCGACGTCGTTCAGCAGATTCAGAACGGGGCATTCAAAGCCTATGCAATCGGAAGTTCCAAGCGCAATCCGGCGCTGCCGGACGTGCCGACCTCGGAGGAGGCCGGCCTTCCGCAATTCCAGGCATCGGCCTGGAACGCCTTGTTCGCGCCCAAGGGGACGCCGAAGCCGATCCTCGACAAGCTCAGCGACGCGCTCGACAAGGCGATCGATGATGAGAACACACAGAAGCGCCTGCTGGCCCTCGGCAGCGAAATTCCCGACGCGGCCCGGCGCGGTCAGCAGCCCCTCGCCGGGCTGGTAAAAGACGAGATCGCGCGCTGGACGCCGATCATCAAGGCGGCGGCAGTGAACGCGGAATAGCAGGCTCGTGGCCTCGACCGCCGGCGAGCGGACCACGATGAAGCTTCCTCGCCGCAAGTTCTTGCTTCTGGCCGCGGGCGCTGCCGCGTTGCCGGCCGCCGCGCGCTCGGCGAGCGCGCAAGCCTATCCGACGCGGCCGGTGCGCATTGTCGTCGGGTTCGCCGCCGGCGGCTCTACCGACATCGGGGCGCGCGTGATCGGACAATGGCTGCATGAGCGGCTCGGCCAACCATTCGTTATCGAGAACCGGCCGGGCGCGGGCACCAATATCGCGACCGAGTCGGTCGTGCGCGCGCTGCCCGACGGCTATACCCTCCTCATGGTCGGCCCGTCGAGCGCGGTCAACGCGACGCTCTACGACAAGCTCAATTTCGTGTTTCTGCGCGACGTCGCACCGGTTGCGAGCTTGATCCGGCAACCGCAAATCATGCTGGCTAACCCGTCGGTGACGACGCAAACCGTTCCCGAGTTGATCGCCTACGCCAAGGCCAATCCCGGCAGGATCACGATGGCATCGGCGGGCGTGGGTTCGGCCGGTCATTTGGTTGGCGAATTCTTCAAGCTGATGGCCGGCGTGGATTTCGTTCACGTGCCGTATCGCGGCGCGGGGCCCGCATTGGCCGATCTTCTCGGCGGACAGGTCCTGATCTCCTTTGCCGGGATTGCCGGATCGATCGAGCATGTGAGAAGTGGGAAGCTGCGCGCGCTCGCCGTCACGACTGCGGCGCGTTCGCCGGCGCTGCCGGACGTCCCGACCGTGAGCGAATTTGTGCCTGGCTTCGAGGCCGGCGACTGGCTCGGGCTCGGCGCGCCCAAAAAAACGCCCTCCGCCATTGTCGATAAGCTCAATGGCGAGATCGCTGCGGCCCTCGCTGATCCCAAAATCACGGCGCGCTTTGCCGATCTGGGCGGCACGCCGCTTGCGCTGACACCGGCTGAATTCGGCAAGCTCCTCGCCGATGAAACCGAGAAATGGGCCAAGGTGATCCGTGCCGCGCATATCAAGCCGGAATGACGCCGAGGAACCGCCGATGCTGCATATGCGCTCCGCGCACGAAAATTCACGCGAGCGCGCTGGGTCCCGATGCACCGTAAGCGCGCTCGTGACGCACCTGCGTCATCTAGCTCGTCGGCACGAGGCGCGGGCTCTTGACGCCTTTCGGCGGATCGACGTTGCGTCTCACTCGTCGTAAACCAAATCCCCGAACCGCACCCAGCGCTTGCCGTCGAAGCGAATCAACTGCAACTGCTGAACCGCCCAATAGTCGGTCGGACTGGTATTGACCTTGATTCCCGGCAGCAGCATTGGGAGCTCGAGGTCGCGCAGGTTCGTCGCCTGGCGCATGATATTCTCGCGCGAGAGATCGCTGCCCGCCTGTTTGAGCACCTGTATCAAGGCGCCCGCAGAGTTGTAGCCGTAGACGAAGCTCGGCCGGCGCACATCCTCACCCGGTAGATACTTGCTCATCCAGGCACGCCAATCTTTCATCCCCGGGTCATTCTCAAAGGCAGGATCAAGCGGATCCTTGGCCCAGGCATAGGACAACAAACCGATGCTGCTCTCGAGCCCGGCCGGCTCGAGAACAATGGGTACCGAGGCTGAGACACTGCTCATGAAAAAAATCGGCTTCCAGCCGAGATCATGGACCTTGCGGATTGCCTGCACGGCAAGCGGCGGGGGGGTGACGGCGATCAACGCATTGCACCCGGTGGCCTTGAGCTCGACGATCTGCCGGTCGATCGAAGGATCCGTGAACTCGTAGGTCGCTGCCTTGACGGTCGCGGCGTATTTGTCGCCCAGCACGTCGCGCACGCCGGCCGTATAGTCGCGACCGTAGTCATGGTCCTCATGGAGGATGCAGATTTTTGGATTTGGATCCTGCTGGAGAATGTATCGCGCGTAAAGACGCGCGCCCAGTCGATAGCTCGGGCGCATGCCGGCGATCGTGTAGGGCGTAGCCTTGTAATCGCCCCAGCGGTAGGCGCCGCTCTCGATGAACAGCTGCGGAATTTTTCGCTCGTTGAGATATTTCGCAACCTCGAGCTGAGTGGGCGTCCCAATCGAACCGAAAGTAAAGGCGACGTGCTCCACGTCAATCAGCTTGCGCGTCTCGTTCCCGGTTCGCCACGTCAGGAAGCCGTCGTCGACACTGATCAGGTTGATCTTGCGGCCATTGATGCCGCCCTGATCGTTGATCATCTGCATGTAGGCCTTCTCGGCCAAACCGAGAGACGAGAGCCAGGCGCCCGGACCGGTATAAGGCATGGTCTGGCCGATCTTGATCTCGCTGTCGGTCACTCCCGGCGCGTTCTCCGCGGCCGCCGACCTCGCCATGGCGCCGCTCACGAGCAAGCAGCCGATCAAAATCCGAAACACCGCGCGCCCCCTTTGGGCGTCGACGTGACCGATTGCCTTCGGGTGATGGCGCAACGCCCGCAACGGTTCGCCGACCGCCGGCTGCTGCGCGCATGCCGCGAGCGGATAAGCCGTGGCGCCACTGGAAAGTGCGATGAACCCGCCGCGTCTCATGTCCTCCCCTCGGTCCGAGGATCACACCCTACCATATCGTTTTAGGAATGCCCGCTCTATCACGGCAAGATAAGCCGCCGATGGCCGAGTTGGGTTCATGAGCAGGCCCGGCCGCTGGGCCAAAGTCCGCTTTGCCAGCAAAACCGAACACGCCTTCGCCTCGACATGTCCGTCAGCGCCGGACGCGGACGTCACCGCATATTCAATCGGCGCATGCGCGCGGCGCGCAGGTACGAGGACGTTCTTCGCTTTTCATTCGCCCGCCTTCCACTTTGCGAGCGGCCAGATATCGGGAACTTCGCTGCCCTTGTGCGTCCAGGGATCGACCGTCCAGAGCTCGTTGGTCTTGCGATCCTGGATCACGGCCGTGTTGTGCGGACCCTCGGTGATTAGGAACCGCGAGACCGGCGCGGCAATCGTATGGTGTCGCAGCAATTTGAGCTGGTCGAGAACGAGCAGGAGCGAATTGGTGTTGTTGGTCGTATCGATGCAATCGAATTGACCGCGATTGCCCGCTAAGCCGATGAGCGCGCCGGCCCGCGCGACGCGCATCGTAGTGCCGGTGATGGGGGCGATGCGCCGTTCGAACCACGCCTCGGTGCGGCCGATTGCAGCCCGTTCCGCCTGAGCCGAGGCCGACCCCGACGCCATGATCGCGGCCATCTGGGCGTGATCGCCGCTCGTGAGAGCGATCTCGGTGCGGAAGAGGCATCCGAAGCCGTGGCAAATGACAACGCGGAATGGGCTCGGAGAGGTCAGCGACCACTCCCGGAGCATGGCCATAACCGCGGGATCGACTTTGTCCGCGACGGCGGGCCCCCCAGCCGTCAGCAACGCCACGAGCACCATCGCGAAGCGGCGCACGACCACCTCCCCCGATGAACCCCCCAAACGAATTTACAAGGCGGGCGACTCCCCGCAAGGCGCAACCGGCCGCAGGGAGGCGCTCCGTGTCATTTTGTGGGAAAGCGTGACTTATTTGTCAGCCTCGCAGACGCAAGCGCCGCCAATTCAGAGATGACGGAAATAACAGTGTTTTTTGCGCCTATTGAGACCGAGATGGGGCAGATAAGACCTCGCGTCGGCCCTCAAGTCCCGCGATGTCAGCGCACCTTTCGTTCGTTGACGCGCGTGGCGGTTGCGGGGTCGTTTTGGTCGTCACGCCACGTCGGATGATGGAAATGGATGACGAAGTCGCCATTGTACGAAACGACCGCCCGGTCGAAGCTGATGGTACCGATGTGGCGCCAATTTCGGAAGGTGCGCTGCTCGCGGAAGAACGGGCCGTGCGTCTCCCCGTCATCGGTGACCTGGATGTTGAAAGTGAGCGTGCGCTTGGGCCGGGCGTCGCCGCGGTCGTAGATCTGCGCCATGATCTCGTCGCGGAAGTCCAGTCCCGCGCCCTCGATTCTGGGCTGGGCCGGCGCCACCGTGAGACGCATGAAGGTCGGCGCGCGCGTTGGCTCGCCTGGCGCCTTTCCGAGCTCCGCAATCTGGTAGAGCTGGCGAATGCTCGGCTTGTTGTCGACCAGCTTGAACACGACCCCGACGACCATCAACAGCGGCATGCCCAAGCCGCGCCGCAACGCCGTCGTGTTTGGAGCGTTGAGCAGTTCGACGTCGTTGATGTAGTCGTTGTAGTCGCCGCCGATATCCTGCTGAGTCATGAAACTGGCGGTGCGCAGCGGCGCAACGTGTTCCGGGTCGACGGTCGGGAACAGCTTGCCGACCAGCGACAGCGACCGGAGATGGCCGCGCCGCGTCTCGTGGCAGCAGGTCGAATAGCGCCCCACGATCAAGGCCAGGCTGCCGTTGCGGAAATAGCCGGAGTAGCCGGTGTCTTCCGTGATCTGCCACAGGCCGGTCAGGCAAATTCCGTTCGGATGCACCAGACGGCGGAAGCCTCTTCGATCGGGGCCCCAACGCAGGTCGGCGGCGGAATCGACGGCGCGCTCGGTGGCCTGGCGAAAGGCGTAGGGCGGACCGAACGGCAGGATGCCGGTGAGCAAACTGCTCAGCGTGACGGGGTGGACCGGCAGCGGCGGCTCCCCGTCCGCCCCCCATGTTCTTTGGTTGGGATTGGCGAACAGCGCTTCGCGTACGTCGGAGAAGCGCGAACCGGCGTACGCGCGGTCTTCATCGGTGATGCCTTCTATCCCAAACGAACGCGGACTCACGGCGGTGCCCTCACGTTGGGATCAAGTCGCTCTCCATGTCGATGGCGGCGTCAGATTATCTCGGATCTGATCACGGCCCGCAAGCCGGCGTTACCTCGGTCGTTCACAAACGATGAGGGAATCCCCTTTCGTGTCATTCGGCGGCCATATAGTTTGAGCGCAGAGTCGTCCGCGGGACTGCCGACGTTTCGTGGTTGCGCATATCCGCGGGCATGTTTGGGGGAACATTGTGAAACTTCCCCGTCGGAAATTTCTGCATCTGGCAGCCGCTGCTGCCGCGCTGGCAGCCGTGTCGCGCGTCGGGGCCGCACAAGGCTATCCGTCGCGGCCGGTGCGGCTGGTCGTCGGCTTCGCCGCCGGCAGCACGACCGACATCCTCGCGCGCCTGATCGGGCAATGGCTGTCGGAGCGGCTCGGCCAACAATTCGTCATCGAGAACCGCCCGGGCGCCGCCGGCAATATCGCCGCCGAGACCGTCGTGAAGGCGCCCGCCGACGGCTATACGCTTCTCATGGTGCCGCCGGCGAGCGCAATCAACGCCACGCTCTATGACAAGCTCAGCTTCAATTTCCTCGGTGATATGGCTCCAGTTGCCGGAGTGGTCCGCGTACCGAATGTCTTGGAAGTCAATCCATCGCTTCCGGTGAAGACCGTTCCCGAGTTGATCGATTATGCCAAGGCCAACCCGGGCTCGCTCAGCTTCGCCTCGGCCGGCATCGGGACGGCAAGCCATTTGGCCGGCGAGTTGTTCAAGGTGATGACGGGCGCGCAATTGGTTCACGTGGCCTACCGCGGTGATGGGCCGGCGATGACCGATCTCATCGGCGGGCAGGTCCAGGTCGGGTTCGCGACGATGACCGCGTCGATCCAACACATCCGAGCCGATCGGCTGCGGGCGCTGGCGGTGACCACGGCGACGCGCTCGCAGGCGCTGCCGGACATCCCAACCGTTGCTGATTTCATACCGGGCTACGAGGCCAGCTCGTGGTTCGGCATCGCCGCGCCGAAGGATACGCCCGCGGCGATCGTGGATGCCCTCAACCGGGAAACCAACGCAGGCCTCGCCGATGCCAAGATCATGGCCCGGCTCGCCGACATGGGCGGCATGGTGCTTGCGGGCTCGCCCGCCGATTTCGGCAAGCTCATCACCGACGAAACCGCAAAGTGGGCCAAGGTGATCAAGGCTGCGGGTATCAAGCCGCAATAAACCGACCGGCCCCTTGACGCTCGTTTCGCGACTCGCCCTGGCCGGCCCCATGTCTGGAGCGGCGATCGCTGCGAAGCGGCGTCGCCGTCGATCAGCGTTTGGTCACGGCACCAGAAGGCTGATGATCGCTGGCCGGCGATGTTTTGAGATCGAGCACGACGCGCTTGATGTCCGGTCCCATGTCCTGCGCGTAGAAACCGAGTTCGGCGCACATTTGCAGCATGGTGGCGTTTTCGGCCAGCACATCGCCATACACGCGCCGCAGACCTTTTGCTTTGGCGTAGTCGATGACGCGCTGCATCAGCAGCCAGCCGAGCCCGTGACCCTTGAGCCGTGAGCGCACCAGAATCGCGAATTCAGCCGTCTTTTCGTCGAGCTCGTCCTTCAAGCGCACGAGCCCGAGCATCTGGCCGGTGTCCTTGTCGAGCGCGATGAAAGCCATCTCGTGCCTGTAGTCGAGATGGCGGAGCTTATCGCTCTCCTCCGCGCTGAGCTCGGCGACGCGCGCAAAAAACCGAAGCCGCAGATCCTCGGCGCTGACATCGGCTAAAAAATCCGGGTACAGCGCCACGTCTTCAGGCCGCGTCCGGCGGATCAGAATGCGCTCGCCGCCCGGAAGCGTTTCGTGCGATTCGCTCGAGCCAAAGTCGCCCTTGTCCGGCATCGGCGCGGCCAGTGCTCTTGCGGGGTTATGGACCGGGTTTTATGCCAATCGAAGGCCGCGCGCAAACGAGCGGCCGCTTTCTATTTTATCGACGCGGAATGCATGCACATGAGGCGGGCGCTTAGCGCTCGGCGCCTGCGAGCTGGTAGGTGCCCCGCTCGAACGCATCGTAGGCAGCCAACGCCTTGGCGTCCGCGAACGGCAGGTACTGCATCAAGATCACGCCCGCAATGCCGCGGCTCGGGTCGATCCAGAAATAGGTATTGTTGATGCCGCCCCAGCTCAGGCTGCCGGGGGAGCGCTTGCCGGGCGCTTGATCCGTCGTGATCAGGAAGCCGAGACCCCATTTGTCGCGGCCATCCGCAATGAAGGTGAAGTCGGCGCTGCGCGGCAGCGCGGTCTTGAGCGCGGGCACCGATACGGCGCCGATGTTGTTTTGGCTCATCAGCGCCACTGTCTCGGCTTTGAGCACGCGCGCGCCGTCGAGCTCGCCGCCATTGAGCAGCATGCGCATGAAGCGGCCATAGTCGTTCGCAGTCGAGGCCAGACCGCCACCCCCAATTGGTTCCGGTATGGTGAGTCCCGGCTGCGGCGTCTGCAAGACGACGGCGCCGTCCATGCGCTCGCCCGCGCGCTGCTGCGCGGCGACGAGGCGCGAGGCCTTTTCCTGCGGCACGTTGTAGGAGGTGTCCGACATCTGCAGCGGGGCGAAGATGTGCTGGCGGAAATAGTCCTCGAGTTTCTGGCCTGACACTTTCTCGACCAGTTTGCCGACGACGTCGGTGCTCGTGCTGTAATGCCAACGCTCGCCTGGGTCGAACAGCAAGGGACCGCCGAACGGATAGTTTTCGCCGGGCTGTGGCTTGAAGTCGCGCAGGATCGCACTCGTGAACGGATAACCGAGTCCGGATGTGTGGGTGAGGATATGCCGAACGGTCGGCGGCCTGGCTGCCGGGCGGAGCCGATAGGTGCCGTTCGCCGCGTCGAACGATTCGAAGACCTTCAGGTTTGCAAACTCCGGCAGATACTTTTCGACCGGATCGTCGAGAGCGAAGCGGCCCTGCTCGACAAGCTGCATGGCCGCCGTCGACGTGATCGGCTTGGTCATCGAGGCGATACGGAACAGCGCGTCGGCCGTGAGCGCGCGCCCGGTCGAGACGTCTGCCACGCCGAAGGCGCCTTGATAGAGCACGCGCCGACGATCGATAACCAGCGCGACCACGCCCGGCACGTCCTTGTGCTCAACCGCGCCACGCAGCGCCGCGTCGATGCCCGCGCCTGTCGGAGAATTTTGCGCGCGCACCGCGACCGCGGATGCAGCAAGCATGATGCCCATACCCACCCCAATTCCCACGATCTTCTGATTCATGAAAGCCTCCCTATCGACGCACCGCCCGGCTGCCGCCGACGCGCCGGTCGATCCACTTTGTACCCCTGTTGCAGCGGCTGCAACTGGGCCTGCAATCTCTGCAATCAACGGGGTTCGCCCGCGAATGCCTGCTGCAGCGCCGACAGTCGGTCGAACGCGGCGGGCGGCAGCCCACCTTTTTGGGCGGCCGCGAGCGCATCCTCGAACTGTTGCGGCGTTGCCATACCGACCAGGATAACGCCCATCGCCGGATGCGAGAGCGCAAACCGCGTGGCGGCTTCGGTCAGGCTCGCGGCAAAGCCCTCCTCGATCAGCGGCATCAGGCGGCGGGCGCGCGCGACATCGGCGTCGTAGTTCATGGCCGAGCCGATCGGCTCGGGCGGCGGACTGGCAATCGGATGACGCGCGGCCGATCCGGACAGCGCGCCGCCGGCGAGCACGCGGATGCCGACGACGCCGACGCCGGCCGCCCTGGTATGATCGAACAGTCGTCCATAATCTTGCGCCGGATAATTCCTCGGCAGTCCTACGGCAGCGGACGGATTGAGCATATTGTAGACCACCTGCGCGCTCTCGAAGGCGCGCGCGTCGATCACCTGATGCAGCGCCGCGGTGTCGCCGACGGCGGTGAGCCCGAGAAAACGCGTCTTGCCCTGCTGGCGCAGCCGCTCGAACGCCGGCACCACATCACCGAGCACCTGTCGGACGCTGAGCGCTTCCCCGCCGCCCGTCTCGGTGATCGCATTGTGCAGATGGAAGATATCGACCCGGTCGAGGCGTAGTCGCGCCAGACTGCCTTCGAGCGACCTCGCCACGGCGTCGGTAATGCCTCCGAAGTCGCTGCTTGGCACCCGGACCTTGGTGCCGACGGTCACGTTGGACGGTTTGAGCCTCTGCAGCACACGGCCGAGATTCTTTTCCGATTCGCCGTTGCCGTACTGCACCGCGGTGTCGAAGTAGTTCACGCCGGCGTCGATCGCCCGCGCGATGGTGCGCTCCTGGTCGAGCGGATCGCCGCGCACCATGAGTCCGCCGACCGCGCCGCAGCCGAAGCCCAGCACCGAGAGCTGCAGTCCGGTGCGCCCGAACAGCCGCAGTTCCATCGCCCGTCCCTCCGTCCGCATGCTGGGAAGGCGCGCGCTCCTCAAGCGCGCGTCCCTTGCTGCGGCGACAACAGCAAAAATCAGCGCTGCCGGGCGAGCCTGGCGCACACGGAGCGCGGCGAAGGTCCGGCCTCGCTATAACAATAATCCAGGGTGTTCTGGTCGACGAGGCGGAAGATGTAAGTCCCTTCCTCGTCCGATCCCATCATGAGCTGACCGTCCGGCGCGAAAGCGCCCCAGAGCTGCTCATCCTCATCGCCGGTCGGGTTTGAGCGTTTCAAATGCCCAACAAAGGTGTTGCCTTGCTGCTGCGTGATGACCAGCGTGGCAAGTCCACCGCGCCGCCCTTCCACCTTGGCAATCCGATCCCGCTGCCCGGTCCATGTCCCGACGAGCGATGGCACATCAGCGCTCAGTGCCCTCCCTGAGACGAGACTGGCGACGATCAATGAATAGATTAGAGCCTTCATCTGGGACCCTCCATGCTGCTAACGCTCAACCCGCCTGAGCGGTGGGGCTGCCGGCCCTCCGGCTCCGGTGCCGTCGACCAAACGATAACACGTGTCTGATTCGCCCGGAGGCATCCGCTTCGAATCAGCAAGGGTAAGTCGTTCTTAATTTGATGGCGCTGGTCGCTGATTATTGTTCTCGCGCAGCCACTGTTCATAAGCCGGATCGCTGCCATCCAGTCCCAGCGTTTTGAGTTTAGCAGCATCGAGCAGACGCACCTTGGGCGAAGACTGCTGCGCGCTCATTTCTTGGAAGAGCTTCTTCGGCATTCCCATGCGGGCCAAATAAGTTTCGACCCTCTTCGCCACACCTGTGTATTTTTGTTTGGCTTTATCGGAGGACAGATTCGCGACGAACTCTTTTTGGTCGAAGTTCATGCGCTGAAGCCCCACGTTTTCAGGCGTAGGAGTTCGCCGCACACCTGCCGCCAGGACAAGCACACATGCGCCGTAGCACTCCCCCTGTTCGTCCACCGCCGTCCAAGCCGACTGTTTCCTGATTTCCTCGCCCAACTCCATCGCCGCAACTACATCTCCTCCCGGCGAGCTGAGGAACACCTTCAGGTCATCAACGTCTGGACGGATGGACCTGATCAGCTGCACGGCTTGGCTCACCACGGCTTTGCTGATCGGACCATGAATCTCGACTCCGCCGACGTGTGCATCACGGTCCAAGTTGTAAATATTGACGGTGCCCTCGGCGGCTTGTTGGTCGGTGGGCGATTGTGCGGCGAGCGGCGAGAGAAGGGCCAAGCCCACCAGGCACGCCGCGCATAACCTCACGCTTCTGAAGAAGTCCCGCATGCACAATCCCTGAAGTCGTTCCTATTAGGTTGAAAATTGGGGCAAATCTGGGAAAAGCCGCCGTTTGGTGGACGACGTTGCGTTCGCCGGGGTGGCGTTTGTGCAACAGATGCCAGAAAAAGCGCTCGGATGAGGCTTTTTCAATTGTCGGGCACGTCTAACGGTGGGAAATTCGGCTCCGATCAAACATGGGGGGTCACGATGCTGAAGATTCTAATCGCAACTGCCGCGTCCTTGGGCATGCTGGGCGCCGCCGCCGCCGCCGATCTGCCACGTAAGGAGCCGCCTCCTCCGGCGCCTCCGGTCGGCAAGGCTCCGATCGGCAAGTATCCGGTCGGCAAGGCTCCGATCGGCAAATATCCACAGCCCGTCGTCACCAAGGGCTGACCGCCGCACATACGCGTGGACTTGGGCCATGACTTGGGCCATGCCGTCGGTGCGAGGCATCGTCGTTGTTTTGACCGGACTGCTGCTTGCCGGCTGCATGCAGTCCGGTCCGGTGTTCGATGCCAATTTCACGGCGCGCGACCGCCAGCAACTGACAAACCCGCCCTACCAGCAGGCGTGGATTGCGCCCGCATATCGGCGTCAGGTCGTCGACTACCACCGTAAGGAAACGCCCGGTTCGATCGTGGTCGATACCGACGCGCGCTACGTCTATTACGTGCTGCCCGACGGCAAGGCGGTTCGCTACGGCGCGATCGTGGGCGAGAAGCCCTGGGCTGGCGTGGCCTCGGTTGGCCGCAAGGAAGAGTGGCCAGGATGGACGCCGACCGAGGGTGAGAAGCGCCGGCTCGGCCCGCTTCCGAACTATGTCGAAGGCGGTGCGGCCAATCCAATGGGGGCGCGCGCGCTCTACCTCTACGCCGATGGCAAGGACACGCTCTATCGCATCCACGGCACGAACCAGCCGGGATGGATCGGACACGCGATTTCGTCGGGCTGCATCCGGTTGACCAATGAAGATGTGATCGATCTCTACAGCCGGGTGAAAGCGGGTGCGCTCGTTGTGGTGCTGGGACCTAATCAGGGAGCCTCTCGCGTCGCATCGGCCGCGACCCGATAGACAACCTACTCCGGCCTTCTCTCCTTGAAAGTCGTTATCCTTATCCCGAGCCCCGACCGTTACCACGTGTTGGGCCTCACGCTTTCGAAAACATGATCCGCTGATGATGCGCGACCGGCCGATGTCCGCCTCGGGCCATGGGCGGGTAAACGGCTTGGGCCCGGTGCGCTTTGCGCGCGCAAGCGCAGACCGCGAGCTGCCCCGATATGCGTCAGACACCGAGACCAGGTCCCTTCCGAATTTTTCGGGGGCCGCGCAGTGCGCGGAAGCGTCGCCGCTGGCTTTCTGCGAACGCTTCCGGGGATGTCAGCTCGGCAATCCACCAGTCTCTGAGGCTATAGTCTTCGGCGTAGGATTGGGCATCATGGCTATCGGCGAACAAGCCGACAATTTGGAAGCCATCCGCAGGACTGCCGCATATCAAGATCGTCCTAGGCATGGCCCTTTGTCTCTTTTCGTATGACTCAAAGGCGGGTGGGGCGCGCTGCATTGGCGGCTATTTCCACAGCCGGGGCAACGAGCATGCCAGATTTCGGCTTCGGCCGATGTGACGGCCATCACGAAATGGTCGATTTGGGGCTCAGAACAAAGCAACATTGCGTGTCATCCGCCGAAACGGCGACCCCCGCGTTCGCGGCATCATTTCTGTTCGGAAGGATCGTGAACTCGGCCTCCCGTTGGAGTAGGCTCGTCGCGGGCGGACGACCGTCCGCCCCCAAGGAAACGAATAGGGAGGCGGATCGTGATCGACAATTCGCTGTCGCGGCGCCGCTTGCTCGCTGGAGCATCTGCGACGACCGCACTGAGCCTATTTGGTGGCATGTCGGCGACGCAGGCCAAGGCGCCGGTGCTGAACGCGCCGGCACCGGCATTCTATCGCTTCAAGCTCGGAACCATCGAGGCGACCGTGGTGTCGGACGGGCCGCTGTCGATCGGCGATCCGAAAAACACCTTCCGCGGTCCCACCGCGGAGGAACTTAGCAAGATGATGAGCGATCAGTTCCTGCCGACCAACAACGTCGTGCTGGACCAGAACGTCCTCGTGATCAACACCGGTGACAAGCTCGCCTTGTTCGAGACCGGCATGAGCTCGGTCAAGCGCAACGACGACATGGGGCGGCTGGCCGCCAACCTCAAGCAGTCCGGCATCGAGCCCGCCGACGTCGACGCGGTCATTCCCACCCACGCGCACATCGACCATATCGGCGGGATCATGGCGGCGGACGGCAGCCGCAATTTTCCCAACGCGCAGATCTATATTTCCCAGGCCGACCTGGAATTCTGGACCGACGACAAGCGGCTCGGCACTCCCGCCGAAGGCTCCGCGCTCGCCGCGCGCAAGAACCTCATCCCGAACCGGGACCGCATCGTGTTCTACAAGGACGGCCAGGAGGTTCTCCCCGGCGTGCAAGCAATGCACACCCCGGGGCACACGGTCGGACATACCAGCTTCGTGGTAAACTCGGGCGGCAAGTCGCTGTTCGTCGTCGGCGACCTCATGCACCATGTCATCCTGGTGGAGAGACCGCGCATGGAGGTCGGGTTCGACACCGATCCCAAGCAGGGCATCGAGACGCGCGTCAAGGTCATGGACATGCTCGCAGCCCAGCGCATGCCGGCGCTGGTCTACCATCTGCCGTGGCCCGGCATAGGGCATTTCGCCAAGCAGGGCGACGGCTTCCGCTACGTGGCGGAGCCGATGCGACTGGTGCTTTAGTTAGATGCTGCGACGGCCCTCGCCGGTAACGCGGCGAGGGCTTTGTTGCGTAAAATCGTCACCGGCAGCGCGCGGACGTGCAGCGTCGGTGTTGCGGGTGGTCGCTCGCGCGGGCTAACGGTGGCGAGCGGGGTCATGCGAGGCCTCGGCCCCAATCCGTGCGCGACGGCGGTTCGGGCTCCCGGCGAGCGAGCGGTCATTGTTGCGCTCGTGCCAGACGATTGTCTCTCCCAAGGAAAGCGCGCAAGGGACCGCGCGTCATCGCTTCGCGATAGCCGCGCAAGTCTTCTTCGTCCATGGCTTGTTTGTTCGGCTGTCCCGCTTCCGCTTTCACAGTGACCTTCGGCCCCAATAAAACCGTTGTGCCGAGGCCGGCGTAAATGTAGCGGTCGCCGAAAGTCTCTTTCAGGATGGCGAAGGCGGGCTCGCCGGTGCAGTGAACCGGAGCGAGATACCGCACACTCCAGTTGTCACGCAACGAGACAGCTATAGTGCTGATCTGGTCGTCTTTCGCCGGCAAGAGATGAGTGCCGCCCAAGACCAGATGTATCGGCTTATTGAGCGTACTCTTGGCCGCCTCGGCGATCTTTTCGATTGTTGAATGACTGCACCCGACAATGAGAACAATTCCGTCGGGCGTGTCGATCGCCAACGAGATTTCCTTCACCTCAAGGTCGACGCCCCAGGTCCCGTTCAGCAGGATCAAATGGAATCCGGGTGCCACTTCGGTCGTCTTGGTTATCCACGTAAAGTTGCCTTCAGGCCACGGGCTGCCGAAACGCAGCGTCTCGGGCGGGCTTCCGTCGAAATAACGCATGTCCGAAGGAAGCGACTCGTTGCGCCTATAGAAAGTGCCCGGCAAAGCCGCGCCGAACACTCCGAAGTTTTCCTGCGGCGCATAGATCTTCACGCCGGGGTTGATCTTCAAAAGATGATTTAACCCGCTCGTGTGGTCGCCGTGGCGATGGGAGACGACTGCGAAATCCAACTGCTTCAGGTCGATACCCTTGGCCTCGACATTATGCGCGAAGATCTCCGCATTATTGCCGGTATCGAACAAGATGCGCTTGCCGCCATATTCGATCAGCGCGGAAAACCCCCAGTCTTTCTTCATCGTCGAGGTCTTGCCGAAGGCGTCGTAAAGAACCGTGATCTGCCCCGTGCTCGACTGAGCGTAGGCCGCGGAAGCGCCAATCGCTGCGGCTGAAACCATCGTCGCAGCAAGCTTAACAAAGACATGTCGAGTCATCGCATAGCTCCCTCGACGTGAGTGCGTCACCGCGCATGCCAATGCGTGGCGTGGATGTTGGAAGGCCCGCAGGAGAAAGTCTTGCGGCGAGGATGAACCCGCCGATGGCACGTTCGCCGCTCCGCCGCGACGGTTCGCCATGTCCCGCTGCAAGGGCGTCCCGCTGCAAGGGCCGCTGGCAAAATCTAGCCGATTTCCGGCGCCTGAGAAATGGCTTGGATCGCAGAGACCGGTGCACTCCTGCGCTGGTAACGCCTCGGAACCATATGCTATTATATTTGTTGTGCCGTTGGTTCCATCACCGATGGAGGACCCAATGTGTTGGGAAGTCGATTACAAATTCTTCGCTGAGCAGAAGAAAGCGCAGGACGCTCGGATCAAGCAAGAAAAACGTGCGGGCGTCATCGATGGGCTCCTGAACCAAGCCAATGAACAAGGCGAGAAGACCGAAGTCGAGGCAACTCCGGTCAAAGAGGTTGCACCCGCAAAATAGTCGCTGCGCCCACAGCCCCGCTCCGGCGGGGCTGCATCTATCATCTGAATTCAGTGTCCTGAACACTCGGCCATATCCGTTCACTGGCGCTCACGCGGATCGTCGTGAGGATCCAAGTATTCGAGGCCCAACGGACCGATGGCCGTTACCTGGGTGACGTACTCACCGGATTTTGCCCAATGGAAGTGGGACGTATTGCCGGGCAGAACAATGACGCTGCCGGGTGGATACGCTTTGACCTTGTCGCCGTCGAACTCATCCCCCAGGCCGATGTAGAAGACGCCCGACATGACGGTGTAGATTCGGTCCTCAGGGTGTTTGTGCGGCATGAGCTTCACGCCTGAGGGCACTTTGACCCTGATCACGTAAGGTCCCGCTTGAGTGGGCTCTCCAACAAGCACGGCCAGTCGGGCCGACGGCGGGAACGCTGGGAACGGCTTCCAGTCGATGTCTTCCGGCAGGATCGATCTGAAAACGGCTTGGCCTGGTTGGTGCGGTCGAGGCATTGCGATCCTCCTTATCTGGATGTGTTGCATCGTGGGAGCCAACTGGCGCCTCGGATCAACTTGGCGTCCAATGTGATCGCGGCGTTGAGAACCGCGGTGCTTGACGAACCGGGCTGTCGAAATACGCGCCGATGAGCCTCCACATCTGAGGCCTTCTCGTCCCCGATTGAGCGCGGAGCCGTGGTTCGCAGATCGGATCGGGTGCGCGCGGCGCGTGTCCACAGATCAACGGACCGCCACATCTCGACCTCCTGATGCACAGTCGGTCGCTCCACCGCTAACGCTACATCCGTTCGTGGTTAGGTCAGCGAAAAATTGCGTAAAGAACCGATGAAATTTTCGGCACAATCGACCAAACATGCGCGCGTTGCGAAGGCACGGGCCGGAGATGTGATGTGCCACTCGCGTCAGCTCGGCGAGCCGACGCCGCAAGTCTGTGTCGGCGCGAGTTCGAGCCGCGCTATCGCGCGCCGTGGCGCTGCCGACGCGCGCTTGTCTGCTTGCCGTCGACGCGTCGCACTTGCGGCCGCAGCCGAACGATCTTTACGATGTTGACCGGAAGCAGCACGGCGTGAAGAAGAAGCACGGGATAAAGCTGTCCTGCGATGCCGTAGAGGATGAATAGGACATTGCTTGCGATCGCAAGCCCCCGCAACGGCACGATGGTATCCATGCAAAAGGTCGCCAGGACCATAAGCGCCGCTAGATATCCCACGAAGTCGATCCAGGACATTGGGCAATCCTTTGCCGCTGCAGCGCAGATGAAAAAAGCAGCGCGCTCGGCCCCGAAGCTCTTGGCCCGGGCGCCTGGGCTTCGTGCGACTTAACGGGTGCGTTGGTTTCTGTCGGCCGTCGCCGTCACCGCGGTTGCAGGCGGTTCTTTGGGTCCGTTGGCCGAGTGCTGGCTCAGGCTCACCAGCGCAAATAAGGTCAGCGTACAGGCGCTATAGACGACCAGCACACCCCAGGCCCAATTTCGCGCCACGCGGCGGTCTTCCGCCGTCAGCGCGCGCCGTAACCTGTGCATCATGGGAGACTCCATCGGTGCAAGGACGATTATCCCTCCTGACCGATCTCCCGAAGGTGCGGCGCTTCACAGAAGTCTCGAGTCGCGCTTCTTCTTTTTTGATGGTACGCGGAACAAGCCGTGTTCGGTTTGATGCAAGCTATGCGCCAACTCGGAATCGCACTAGATCCAGTGACGGCGCGATGGGCGAGGTTGTAGCGCGCACGTTTCTCAGAATTGTGAACGGCTCGCGCAATCCCATGAATTTTTCCACGCGCGCTGCGCAGGACCGAAATCATGACGGCGGATGAGGCAGGCTGGCGTAACTTGCGGCGCAGTGCCGCGATCGTGAGCGAAATTTGCGCAACGCCGCGTCTCCGTGACGGCATAATCCGCGCGCAACAGGCGCTGCGGTAAAATTCTGCCGGTGCCGTCTTGCTGCATAGTCTTTAGCTATAGATTGAAGCGCACGTGGCGAGTTGTGGCTCGTCGCCGAATGCGCCGCCCATCAATTGACCACGCGCGCAAAAAATTCATGCGATCGAGCATTGGCTATCACAATTCTGAAGAGTTGCGCCGGCTTATGGATCGTGGATGACTAGCAGGGGTCGAATCCATACCCAGCAAGCTGGATGGGTTCGACATAGCCGCCCAGCCAAGACCCACCATGAAAGGAGTCACCGATGAGCTGGAAGACTAAAACGTTGCCCGTTGTTTTCGGCCTCATCGTCTTGTCGGGGTCTACCGCATCGAGAGGCGAGGAGAGCCGCGATCCTTCGCATTTCACCTATGCACGGCTCTATTGCGCACCCGACGGAAATACGCACTTTCAGGACATGACGGTCGATCTCCGCAAGACGGACTTCGCGCCGCCGGCGCCTCCAATCCACATCGGTAGCGACTTTGCGGCTTCGCGCGCGTTCTTCGGAGGATTTGACGCGGGCTGGGGCGCTCGGGACCTGGAAAACCGCCTCAACCATCCTACGCCCGCAACGCAATTCGGCATCGTCCTGCAAGGGATCTTTTCCATCACCACGACCGACGGTGAGACGAGGCGGCTTCCTCCCGGCAGCGTGTTTCGATTAGAAGACACCTCGCCCTGCAAGGGGCACATCACCGTCGTGGGCGACCAGCCCGGATTCCTGATGTTTGTTCGCTGAGTGCGGGGCGGCGAGCGGCAATGTCATCCCATCACGACCATTAGAATCGCGATGCTCGGCCTGCGCCGGCTGCGCCTCCAATCGCCTTGCAAACCTCGGCACCGCTGCGAAGCGACGTGGTGCGCCACAACCGACCACGCACTAAGATATTGATGTGAATTCGGTTGGTCCATGCTTAGGCGCGGAACATATCCGCGCGCGCCTTAAGCGCCTCGAAACCGGCAGCAAGATCCTCCACACGCCAGATTTTCGCTGTGGCCACCGTAAGGCCGGGCGTGCCGGCCGCTACCTCAACCTCACGCATGTCCCGCAAGGTGACAGGATTGCCGGCATTCCCCAAAATCGCTAACCGGCGAAGAGCAGGGACAACGTCGCGCAAGAGTTCGGGTCGTTTGCCGGCAAGATCGCCGTGCCAAAGCGATAGGCCCGGGACATTGCCGTCCGGTCGCGCCAGACTCACGATCAGGCCAGTGCCGACCGGGTCTCCCCCCGCGAAGACAATCGGGATGACCGATGTCGCCCGCTTTGCGAGAACACTTGCGGTTCCCCGGCAAACAATGACATCGACTTTCTGCCGGACGAACTTGGCAACGATCTCGGCTGCGCGCTCGCTGCGTCCCTCCGCCCATCGAACCTTGATCGCGGCGGCGCGCCCCTCGATCCAGCCGACTGCATGCAGCCGCTGCACGAAAGCGGCGACCCCCTGGCTCTCAACCAAAGCCGTCGTCGGGCTTGAGCACCCGATGGTTGGCAGCGCCTGCTGCGCGCGCGCCGCGAGCGGCCAGGCGGCGGCCGCGCCGCCGAGAAGCGTGATGAATTCGCGCCGTTTCATTCGATCCCCCCAAACTCATCCGCCAACCATTGGTTGGATGGTGCCCCATGTCTTCCGGCACGCTGCCAATCGCTGACGTGAGCAAGCAAATAAGCCCCGCGTTGGCGGGGCTGAATTCACAAGAACCAGCGAAGGTCAGCACCGCATATGCGGTACCGGTTGACAACTACGAGCCTAGCGCTGCTGTTGTCGTCGCGATGTGATAGCGATCACAAAAATGCGCTTTTTTGCCGAGTGTTGCAGAAGACCCGCCGCCTCATGAGAAACATTCCCTTAACCGCGGGCGCAAGCTCAAGCCGATCGTACCTATCGCGGAGTGCTAGGGCTCGACTGGGTGAGCCTAACCGTAGCCATGGGATGCCTCACCTTTAGGGGGCCTCTGTCTCTCACTCGGCCAATCCAAATTGCCGCTGCAGTTCGAGATTGGCTCTTTCAAAAGTGTCCTTGACGTCGTCTTCGACGACGCGCTCTCCTCCAACGATCTCTGCATTCCAATCGGGGAGGTCGGCCTTTGTTCGAAAGACACGGATATTGAGGTCATCGATGATCGCCCCGTGCTTCTCTTGGAGCGCGGATCGCAGCATGCCCTCGAGCTCCTTGGCCGTCTTTCGAAGTTTGTTCATTCCTGAATCGCGCTCAATCGTTCCCATGCCTAGGCCGTATCTGCTGATGTCCCTTTACCCCGAAAGCCAGTGTGGAGCACCAGTATGCCCATCCGTCGCTGTGTCCGAGGCTGACACTGGCGTCACTTGATTTCGATGTGCGCTGTTCTCCCGCAGCGGATGGTGATCAATCGAGCCGATGGTGCGAGCTATGGTTCTGAGAGTGGCTTCAGCCCCGCCTTTGCGATCGCCGGCGCTGCCTCCGGCGATGCGAGGAAGCGGATCAGAGCACTGGCGGCTTGCGGCTGCTGCACCGTATTGGCCAGCGCCGCCGCGAAAAAAGTCACCGGTTGGACCTCGGCCGGAAGCGTGCCGACGAAGGTAATTCCCGGCACGTGTATCAGTTCGCTCACCTGTTGAAAGCCGATTTCCGCCTCGCCGCGCGCGACCACCGCGGCCACCGGCTCGCCGGACGGAGGTCCTCGCACCTTTCGGCTCTTGCCCGCGACCTCATCCGCGATGCCGAGCTTGGGGAAGAGCGTGGTCGACAGATAGGTGCCACTTCCGCTGTCCGAGTAGGCGATGGATTTCGCCGCAACCAGCGTGCTGCGGAGTGTCTCGACGCTGCTGATATCCGGCTTTGCGGCTCCCGCGCGCACCACCATGCCGATCAGCGAGCGAGCGAGCTCGACCTTGCTGTCGGCGCGCACCAATCCCCGCTTGCCGAGCTCGTCCGCGGCCCCTCCATCCAGGATCACGACGTCCGCGGCCTCGCCTCGCGTGAGCCGGGTGGGAATCGCCTCTGGAGAATCGCCCATCGATGGACCGCGCGTCGTGACCAAAGCGGTGACCGCTTGCGCGCTCGAAAGCGGGGCCCAGCTCGGAATAGACTCCATAAAAACCGGCGGAGATCATCACACGCACGTCGGCCGCGGATGCGGCCCCCGCCATCAAAACGGCGGCGACGCCAAGCGTGGGCAACCAGCGAACAATTAAGCTTCGTTTCATAAGGCTGCTGCTGCCGGGCATGGGGTAGGATATCGTAGTCTGATCACCGGCACTGCCGCCTCTTGTGCGCGCGCCGCGAGCGGCCAACCGGCCGCGCCGCCGAGCAGCGAGATGACCTCGCGCCGCCTCATTCGATCACCTCGTCGGCCCGCGCGATCAGCGTCGGCGGAATGGTCAGGCCGATCATGGAAGCAGTCTTCAGATTGATGATCAGCTCGAATTCAGTTGCCAGTTGCACCGGCAGATCGGCGGGCTTGGCCCCCTTCAGAATCCGGTCGACGTAGCCCGCCGCACGCTCGAACAATATGCTGAGATTCGCGCCGTGGATGATGAGGCCGCCGACATCGGTATATTCCCGAAACGGGTACACCGCCGGAAGCTTGCTCTTCCCCAGAGCAGCCGCGATCTCCCCCCGCTGGGCAAGCAGCAGAAGGTCGGGCGCAACCAGGACTCCGTCCGGATGCGTCCGCTCCAGTTGCAGCAAAGCACCCTTGATGCCGGCACCACTTTGGATGTCAACCACGTCGACCGCCACCCGTAATTGTTCGGCAGCAGGGCGCAGCTTTTGCAGCGACACATCGAGTATTGGGTTCGCAGAATTCGCCAGCATGCCGACCCGAGAGAGATGCGGAAGGAGGTCTTTCAGCAGCTCCAGTCGCTTGCCGTCCAAATCGACATTCTGCGCGGCGAAGCCGGTGATATTTCCGTCGGGACGCGCGAGGTTCGAGACGATACCGACGCTGACCGGATCGCCAATGGCGCCCATCACCACGGGAATCGTGCTGGTTGCCTGCTTCGCCGCCAGCGCGGCCGGAGTTCCCCATGTCACGATCAGGTCGACTGGGAGCGCCGCAAGTTCGGCGGCCATCACCGGGTAGCGCTCGTCACGACCTTCTGCAAAGCGAGATAACAGTCGTATATTCTGGCCTTCGGCATAACCATAGTCTCGCAACTTGCGTACAAACCTATGGATCGGCGGTAAGGGTTGCGACGCAAGAATCCCGATGGTCCGCACACGCTCGCCCTGCTGCGCGTGCGCCATGAGCGGCCATGCGATGGCCGCGCTGCCGAACAGCGATATGAACGCACGTCGTCTCACAGGCTCCCCTCCTCGGGCTGGGGCGCCCTCACCCTAGCACACCGTTGCGCGAGGATGCTGCCGTGCGTCGCAGCCCCACTTGTGCGAACCGCCGAGCGTCAGCGGCATCAATTCGATGGGTGTTCCGAACTGTCCGCTGCTTCACGCGCTGATCGGTCGGCGTCCGGACGCGGCGTCAATGTCCGCGCAACCTCGCGGGCGCAATCCGCGCTGCGCACGATTTCGTCGAGGTAGGGCAGCACCCTGTGCCCGAGACCGGTCAACGCGATTGCAGGCTTCCGGTGAAACAGCGCCCCGCCCAGATCCCGCTCCAGCGCGCTGATGGCGGTGGTGAGCGAGGGTTGCGCGATGCCGCAGCGGCGGGCTGCGCGGGTGAAGCTGAGCTCCTCGCACAGCGCCAGGAAGTAATGGATCTGCTGCATTTGCAATGTCGCCTCCCGTTGCTGAGCAGTGCAGCCCCACCACCTGACCATCGCGCCGATGGCTCGGCTGGCCGGTTCTGCTCCATGCTCAGCCTGTCACAGGCCGATCGGCCGGTCCTTGGGGCAGACCTGAATCGTTCTGAATCGAGCTGGGACGCCTCCACCGGCCCCCGCCGCCAGCGCGCTGTCCGCTATACCTCCGATAGCGACCGAACTGGCGCCTCGCATTGCACCCACGCGATGCGCGAATCGCGGACTCAATCCGCCGCAGCAAACGAGCTGGACGGGCGGCAGCAACGACGCTGGGGTGGTGAGGCCAAGCGCCTCGGCGGGGGTCCGATTGCGCAGGGCTTACGGAGCGTTCCGGCTGCAGGAACTATCGGGTTATTTCAGGCGAGCTCCGCCCGGGAGGAGCGTCGACAACGACGCTGTCAAAATCGATGTCCATCTTTCCATCGACGATCGGCTTGCGCGACAGCATTTCCGAAGGCGCATACCACGGCTGCTTCTCGACGACGCCGTTCTGAACCGCTTGTGCGACCAATTTTCCGATCTCTTCACCCTCCAAAGGGGCCAGCTTCTTATCGGCATCATACCTGTAAAGCTGAGGACAATAATACAACGCATGGATCCGTGGATCGTATCCTTCCAGAACGAGGTAGTGCTCGGGTCGCATAAAAATATTGTACTTTGTGACGACTTTCTTTTCCAAGGTCGCCAATGCAACCCGAAGCTTTTCAGCCGATGGGCCGACGATGGTTCCAGCCTCCAATAGAATGATCCAGTCCTTTTTGGCGATGTTGTCCGGATGGACCGGGATGTAGTGGATTGGCACATTTCTTCGGAAGAGACCCATTGTCCTTAACTTCTCCCATCGCAAGTTGCACCAGGACGCCAGAGTATCCGGTCGTTGACGCCAGTACAACCTAACCGGTTGCGCCGCCGCTTGGTCAATCGTCTCGGTCGTATCCACCCGCACCGACGAGCAGCGCGCTGGTGCCCGCTTGCGCGATCATCGTGAAGGCGGGCCACGTACTTCGAAAATCGGTGCGGCCGCGATTGAGGTTCGGCGATAATCTACCATAGCGTTGTTTCCTGGGAGTTGACCCTCCTTTAAAATGAAAGGGCCCGCCCGGTTCAGGGCGGCTCCCAGTTTCTGGTAGCCTTAGTTTCAGCGGAAAAAGCCGATGATACGCCTACTGCTCACTTTTCTGGTGTGTGCCGTGACTGCGTCGCAGGCGGCTGCACAGAACAGCGTCAGCCAGACATTGTTCGGACTCAGTGAGGATCAACGGAACGAAACCTTCACGCGCCTGCTCCAAGATAACAATGCGAAATGCGACCTGGTCATCCGCACGTTATTTAATGGCGCTTCGGGGGAGCTCGATGTCTGGGAGGCGCTATGCCGAGATGGAAATTCATATTCGGTCAGCATCCCGCCAGAACCAAACGCCGCTATCGAATTGTCGAGCTGCCGTGAGCTGCTGGCAACAAGCAAAATGCTTTTGGAGGGGGCGCGCAGCAAGAGCAAAGCTATTGGTTGCAGGATCACATCAGTAGAGAGACCCATTGAACGTCATAACCACCGACGTCACAGGGCCACGGAGCCCAAACCACAGACATAGACTTGGCGTCCCAACATGCGAGACGGGTACGGCCGTCCACGCTTCCCAACGAACGCACGACGGCCATGACGCACGCCGTCTTGCGCTATCCGCTCGCGACTTCCTTGAACCGGCGCAAGGTCTCGATGTGATCGTCGAAGTTCAAGATGCGGTACATGGGGTACAACATGACCATGTCGGCGCCGAGTCGACGCCATCCGTCCGCCGCCGCCGCCCAGCCTTGCGGATCCGCGCCATGCATGCGCAGCCAGCCCTCGATGCCGAACTTGGCAGGATCGCGTCCGAACGACTTGAGCTGTTCCTGCAACGCGGCGAGCTTCTGCTCCGCCTGCGCGTCAGCCGCCATGATCGGCATCCAGCCGTCGCCGAGCCGGGCGGCACGCCGCACCGCGGCGTCTGACGAGCCGCCAAACCAGATCGGGATCGGCCGTTGTACCGGCGGCGGCACGATGCTGACGTCGTTGAGATCGTGGAAGCGCCCTTTGAAGCTCACGAGGCTCTCCGTCCACAGACGGCGCAGCACCTTGACTTGTTCGGCTTGGCGCGCGCCGCGCGTCGTCCACTGCGCGCCCAGCGCTTCATACTCGACGTGGTTCCATCCCAGGCCGATGCCGAGCCGCAAGCGCCCGCCGCTCAACAGATCGACCTCCGCCGCCTGCTTGGCGATGAGGCCGGTCTGGCGCTGCGGCGCGATCAGAATGCCGCTCGAGAGCCGGATGGTCTTGGTGACCGCCGCCAGAAAGCCGAGCGTCACGAAGGTCTCGTGGAAGGGCGCCTTCTCGTTATAGAGCGGAACCCAGCCGTCCCGCGCCGTCGCGCCGAAGACGTGGTCGGGGACCTCGATATAGGCGTAGCCGAGTTCTTCCGCCGCCTGCGCCCAATCGCGGATCTTCGCCGGATCGCTGCCGATATCGAGTGACGGGAAGAAGGCGTTGAGCTGCATGTGGGACCTCCAACCGGTTTCGGACGCAGCCTCACGTCGTTCCGCTAGAGCGCGCGGCGTGAAATTGGGCCGCTACGCCGTGCAACTTTGCCGCCATATAAGAATGCTAGTCTCCATTATTCCGCGCTGGACGCGCGTCACGCGGGCGTGTTGCGGCGGTTTCTCGGCTTGTTGGGCGGATTGGGTTTCGGGCGTATCCTTCCCGGCTGGCGCGGCCCGGCGTCCTGTGCGGCCGTTGCGGTGGCCTCGGCGTGCTTGAGCGCGATGGCGGCGCGCCATTTCGCGGGATGGACTCGGCGCAGCGCGCGGAACTGGCGTTTCTCCGCTTCGCTCAACGTCGCCTCGTACGCCCGCCGCGCGCGCGCGTCATAGCGCCAAGCGAGAAGCGCCAACACGGCAAACGCAATCGGGACGAAAGGAATCATACGCCAAGCTATCACGATGTCCGGGCCATGGAGAACCGCACATCGGCTATTTGCGACGATGCTGATGCCGTTTCACACGGACGCGCTCCACGCGTGTCGATCTGCGACCAGATCCGATGGAGGCATGCCATGACTGCCTTGTTTCACGCGGCCGTTACGCGACGTCGTTTCCTTCGCACGAGCGCTGCTGCGCTCGCGGCTAGCGCGCTGCCGTCGGCCGCGCCGGCGCAGGGCGCAAGGTTCCGCAGGTTTGAGATCTCCGATCCGGGAATGCCGCCGCGCATGCTCGACAGCTACAAGAAGGGCATACGCGAAATGCTGAACCGGCCGGCGACGGATCCCCGCAACTGGTACCGCAACGCCTTCCTCCATGTGTTCGACTGCCCGCACCAGAACTGGTGGTTTCTGGCCTGGCACCGCGCCTATATCGGATGGCTGGAGGCGACCATCCGCGAGTTCAGCGGCGATACGGAGTTCGCGCTGCCCTACTGGGATTGGACCAAGACGCCGCGCGTGCCGGCCGCCATGTTCGGCGACGTGCTCGATCCGAACAACGCCGCCTTCATCCCGACCTTCGCGGCGTTCAAGCCGCAGTTCGACGCGCCCGTCACCGCGCTGTGGGCGGCGTTCTCGCCGGCGCAACAGGACGTGCTGGCGCAGCGCGGGCTCGCCAGCACGGCGGATTTTTGGAACGCCGTGGCCGCGGCTCCGGCGGGAATGTTTTTCGAGCAGCCGGCCGCGCGCGGCCTCACCCCGGCGAGCCCCGATCTTGATCGAACCACGAGGGCGACGGTTGCGCTGCCCACCATCAGAAGCGCATTGCGAACGGCGAACTTCGCCGGCAGTGCCAATGGCAGGGACGCGGCTGGGTTTGCCAGCGCGCAGGCGGCAAGCCACAACGATCAGAGCCGGGAAGGCATTCTGGAAAGCCAACCCCACGACAACGTGCACGGCGCGATGGGAGGCGCGGCGCACAACGCCTTCATGGTGTCGTTCCTATCGCCGGTCGATCCGATCTTCTTCCTGCACCATGGCAACCTCGATCGGCTGTGGGACGTGTGGACGCGCAGGCAAGCGGCGCTCGGACGTCCGACGCTGCCGCAAGGCGCGGATCTCGCGGCGTGGTCGAGCGAGCGGTTCCTGTTCTTCAGCGATCCCAGCGGCCAGCCTGTGGCGAAGACGAGCGCGGGCGATTACGCCGCGATGAGCGTCTTCGACTACGACTATTCATCCGGCTCGGGCGAGGATGAGGTGCCCCCTCCCGGGACCCCGGTAGCGGCGGTGCCGGCGACGCGCGCTTTCAGCGCGCAGATCACCTCCTCGACCATCGGCGCCGGCGTGCCGGCGGGCGGTGTCGCGCAGGTGCCCGCGGCCGCGCTCGAGGCGGCCGCGCCGCAGGCGCCACCGCGCGTCGCCGAGGTCACGTTGAACCTCGGGCCCGCCGACCAGGGTCGCCGCTTCCGCGTCCTGGTCGCGCCGGCGGGCGGGGGCAACCCGATCGAAGCCGGCGGGATCACGATATTTAGCCATCACGTCCACGGTCCCACCACCTTCACCGTGCCGCTGCCGGAAAATCTCGCCGTGACCGCGGCCGCCCCTGGGGCGAGCGTTCCCCTCGACATCCGCGTCGTCCCGCTCGAAGCGGCGCCCGGCGTGGCGCTCGGTCCACGCGAGCGCGCGACGGCGACGTCGCCCCAGGTCGCCAAGATCACCGTGCGGACGAGTTGACGACAAGAATGCGGCGGTACCTCGCGATCGCGGCGCTGGTGGCGAGCGTTCTCGCGTCCACGACAAGTGCGCGCGTCGCCGAGGAGGCGGCGGTGATCGAGCTTGCCGCGCCGCGTGCGGCCGCTGGCAGCGAATCCGTCGAGCTTGCGGTCACGACCGGGGCGCTGCCGCCGGGCGCGCGGCTCGCGCTGTCGACCGAGAACGGCGAGATCCTCGGCGCGGTGGCGCCTTACGCGCCGGGCTCACGCTCCACCACGGCCACGGTGCCGGTCCCGCGATCCGCCATCGTCGACGGCCGGCTGCGGCTGCGCGTGGAGGTGTTGGAGCCGGGCGCGCCGCCGCGCCCGCCCCGGCCCGGCGAGGTTCAACGCCTCGAGCTCATGCCTCGCAGCGAATGATTCCCCCTGCCGCCTACCGGCTTGCTGAATCGGCGACCGCCGAATCTCACCCTTTCCGCTGCGCCTTGATCTCGTTGAATTTGGATAAAGCGCGCTCGAATTTGTCGTTGAACAGCCACATCGCCTCGAGAATTTCGCCGTAGGTCGCCGACGTTTTCGCCCTGTCGGCGCGGCCGAAGGTGAAGATGCTGTTGTTGCGCAGATAGGCCATGACCGTCGGATCGGACACTCTATATGTGACCAGGTTGGCGGATTTGAGCGCGGACTTGGTCGGGCTCGGAATGATTTGGATGAGCTCGAAGAGCTTCATCTGGTCGATCGGATTCGGCAATGCTTTCACGATCACCGGTATGTGCGGGAAAACGTCCGCGTGCGCGTTCATGAGGCCGTCGCGCACGGCGGTCCAGTGATTGTAGCGATGATCGAGACTGCCGGCCCGCGCCTCTTCCTTTTCATCGCGCGCGTTCAGCGCCGGATCGAACGCGGCGATCGACGATTTGATCGCCGCCCATTTCCTCTGGCCGCTTTGATCTTCGGATACGCCGGTTTGCAGGCTGCCCTTGTACTTATTCGAGCGCGCATTCCCCATGTTCTGCGTGCCGTTCGTCTCGGCGAAAAAAATGCCGAGGCTGATGCGGCCCGCTGCTTGCGCATGGACCGCATCGAGGCCCTTGGCGCGCGCAATCGCGGTTGCGAGCTCGACGACGTCGGCAAATGGCGTATTCGAGTTTTGCGCGTTGCCGGGCGGCGCCTGCATGATCTTGAAGAGATTTGCATACTCCTCGAGCAGCGGCTCGTTGTCGGCATCGAAATACGCCGGAGGAATGCCGAATTTGTTGGGCCTGCCGATTTTGGCGGGAAGCGCGTCGGTGAGATCCTTGTACGCGCTCAACATGGCGTTGCGCGCAAGATAAAGCGCCTGTCCCGGCAAATTCGGCAGCGGTTGATTCGAATCGATCTGCGCGCGCCGCGTCCGCAAGATCGACTTGAAGTCGTTGACGGCCTTGTCGTACGCGCTGAGCGCTTCCGACTGCGATGGCGTGAGCGCGGCCGGCTGAGCCCATGCGGGGGAGACGAGGCCGAGGTTGCCGATGGCAGCCGGGACGCGCGCCGCGACCGCGTCCATGATCGCGTCGATGACGCTGGAAACCGCCGGCGCGATCAAAAGGGCGAACGCAAGCGCTGGCGCGCGCGCGGTTGCACGCCGATAGTTGGTCGATTCAGCCCCCTCATCTGCCACTGTATGCGTGCTCCTCATAGTGCAGCCCCAGCCAGTCCATGCCGTAATCGTTTTGCGGGTCGCGCATGATGGTGTGGACGTGATTGGGTTCCTGAACGGCGAATTCGACGATCAGCCGCGGTCCATGCACCCGATAGTAGAAGGGGCTGCGAACGTCGTTGGTGGGGCCGCGCCAGGAAAAATGCAGTTGCTCGAGGCCAGCCCGTTGAATGGCATCGAGGTGCCGCTCGGCCGCGTCGGTATCGGCGTTGTGCACGTACTCTTCGACCAACGCGAGCAGCAGTTGCTTTTGTGGCGCCTCGAGATCGCCGGCGGGAAGGCCCTCGAATCGGCTCAGGCTGTTGCGCCGGCCGACGCCCGTGAGCACGTCGGAGAAAAACGGCTCGGTGGACACGATGGCGACCTTGGCCTGCTCCGGATGGAGCGAGCCGACGAGATTAAGACCATGCAGCCCTTCGTGACTGAGCACCGCAAAACCGGCATATGGTCCGGTCAGGTCCTCCAACGGTTGCGCGCCCAGGAACAACGGCGCCGCCGTCACGCGGCCGTCGGCGCAGGTGAAGGTGGCGCCGAGATGATGGCCCGTGAGCAACCAAGCCCATGCTTTGCCGCGCACCGGCTCGCCGAAGATCGCAACCCAATAGTTTGCCGATCCCATGCTCTCGATGGCGTTGCGTCCGGCCCGCGGTCGTGGCGGATTATGTTGCAGGTATTCCAGCTCCGCCGCCCGCAGAATGTCGTCGTGGCGCATGATCGCTGCGATCTTGTGATAGCCCTGGCTGCTCGTGGACGCGCGCAGGAGATCGTGCAGCCGGCGCCTGCTGTCCACGCCGAGCGCGCCGATATTCACTCCAACCCGCGGAACAAGCGCGACCGGCAGATTGCTCCACGACGTCCTTTGATCCGCTTCGAGCGGAAAGGAGACGGCCTTGCGTGCGGCTTCGTCGAGCGATGCGAGAAAGGCGGCGGCGGCGTCGCGCATGCGCCATGCGGCATCGGTGTCGGCGGTGGAAGGCGGTTGGCCCGCGCTCTGCGCAACGGCTTCGCGCAACTGCCGGGCCAGCAAAACCGCGGCGGCAACGCTCAACCCGAAATGTCGTCGGTTCATGGCGCCTTCCCGCTATTTCTGAATGACCCGCGCGCTTTGACCTTGCTGAGCCTAACGCTCGCTTCATCCAACGGACATTGCGCTCCGATTAATTCCTCGTAACAAATGCTCGGCGACCATCTTTCGACACGTGAACAACAATATCCTCAGCTGGCGCAAGCAATGATGACCGCCTCTCGGCAGTTCCTGACTGAGCGCCGTGGACCCTAGTCCCTAGCTCGATCGGCGAGCGCCCCCTTTATCGCGAGCCACCGCCGAAGTAGCGGCTGGCATCGCGAATCAAATATGCCCGGATATTCGGATCGGGATCAGCGCCCAGAACGATAGCGCCGGCCTGACCGCAGGGGGTCCAACAGACAATATTTGCTTTCGGCGTATTGCGCGGCATGACCGTTATGCCCGGTGTCGGGTTCGGATATTCCTGCTCGACATAGGTGCCTTGTCTGTTCGCCTTCCGAGCGTCGGCAGAGGAAGAGACCGAAATGCCGAGAGCGCAAACAAGCAATCCAAGCAGGACTGACGTCTTGTTGTTGCTGGCAATGACCATGGAATTTCTCCCTATCCGCGCCGGGAAACTCGGGCGCCTATGGCCGGCGAAGCCAGTGGAACCTTGCTCGCAGTGAGTGGCTCCTGGTCGCTAGAGCAGTGCCACAGCGGCTGGAACTCAAAGCGAATGGGATCCGTCTCACGCGGTTTCCCGTCCAGGTCTAAGACCCCGCTATACCATATCGACACGGGAAGGATCACGCGGGCGGCAAGCCGGGCGCTACGACTTTGGTCGGCGTGCGGTTGTAATTCACAAGGAATTCCAATGCCTTGTGATGCATTTGAACCAATTTGCCTGCCGGACGACTAATAAGACGGGAACAGGGAGGCGTACCATGCAAACAAAGCGGTATTGGCTGGACTACGATCCCGTCGCGCTCGCAGTGCTCGTGATCGGTATCGGCGCGATTGAACTGCTCGCTTTGAGCATTTGACCCCGCGGCCTCTCTTACCGTTCGAGGCGAAGGGGCTTTAGATCTGTTCGCGCATCGCCCCGCGGCAAGCACGCCGCGTCGTAAAGAATTCAGCCGTTTTCACTCGATCACCTCGTCGGCAGTCCGGCGGACCTAGCCGCGAGCCAGCGCGCGATCTCGGGCCAAGTTTGTCGCAGCGTGGTTGCTCCCATGAACAGCCCGAGATGCGTGCCAGGCGTGATCTCCGTGCGGAGCTCTTTGCTGCTAACAAGATATCTGGCCGCGAGCAACTGTTCGGCAGCGACGACCTCGTCGTTGCGTGCCGCGAGCAGGAAAATTGGGCCTCGCACCATCGCGAGATCGATCGGGCGGCCGAGTGCCGCGAAACGGCCCGTTGCCAGCTGATTGTCTTTATAGAGCCATTGGACAACCTCAAGATAATAGGTGCCGGGGAGATCGATGGGGCGCATGTACCATTCGCGAAAGCGCGCGATCAGTGCAGAGCTGCCCGGCATATCATCCGGAACCTGTAACAGGTCACGAATTGCTTGCGGTTCGAGCGGCGGATGTCTCCACAGCTGCAGCAGATGCGCGCCGCGGACGCATCCACCGCCGACCTCTACCAGTTGTTTGGCCATGGACGCCGGCGCGCTGTGGGCGAGCCGAGATAGCTCGGATTCGCCGGCGTTGATGTCAACCGGTGCTCCTGCCAGAACAAGCCCGCGCACCTTGCCCGGGTAGCGCGCGGCATAGACCAGCGCCATCCAGCCGCCTTGACACACCCCGACCAGATTGGCGCAGCCGCCGAGCTCGTCCACCACGACGTTGAGATCGGCGAGGTAGCTGTCGATCGAAAAGAAGCGCATGTCGGGGCTCGCCGAGCGCCAATCCGTCACGAATAGATTTCCCAGCCCGGCCATTTGCAGCGCCGCGACGAGACTGTGGTCGGGCGCGAAATCGGTCAGCGTGGCGTCATGCAGGGCCAGCGGCGCACAGACCAAGGTGGCAATGCCGTCGCCGTCCGGCGAGAACTCGCGCAGCCGCATCGAGGGCAATTCGAGCGCGACGCGGTTCGGCGTAGTCCACCGCGGCTCGCGCGGCACGGAGTTCGAGGGGTCCCCGGCGGCCAGCTGCGCAAGTTCCTTGGCGAACGCCGAAACCATCTCGCTCGCCGTCGCCGCGGCGAGTGCCGGCCACAGGAAGGGCGTCAAAGGAACCAAGGCGCACCGTCGTTGTAATTGTCGGTCCAACGCGCCCGGGCGCGCGGCGCGTCAGTTGGTCGGCACCAGGTTGACGTCTTTCGCCAGCTTGACGATCGCCGCCACGTCGTCGCGGTAGAATTTGCCGAACTCGTCCGCCGTCATCGGCATCGGCTCGACCCCGAACGTCGCCAATCGCTCCTGCACGGCCGGCACCGCGAGCGCCTTCTGCGTTTCGGCGTTGAGCCGATCGACGATGGCGCGCGGGGTCTTCGCCGGGACGGCGAGACCGCCCCAGAACAGATACTGCGCGTCGGGATAGCCCGCCTCCACCACCGTCGGAACGTTCGGCAGCGCCGGCGCGCGTTTCGCCGTGCTCACGGCCAGCGCCACCACCTTGCCGTCCCTGATGTTGGGCAGCGCGGGTGCGATCGGCAGATAGTAGAAGTCGACGCGCCCGGTCATCACCTCGGTGAAGGCCTCGACCGGACCACGGAACGGAATGTGCTGGACGTTGATGCCGGCCGCGAGCCGCAATCGCTCGGCGGCCCAGTGCGAGGCCGAGCCCAGCCCGGCGGAGGCAAAGTTCAACGCGCCCGGCTTCGCCTTGGCGGCGGCCACCAGGTCGGCGACGGACGTCCAGCCTTTCGCGGGCGCGGCGACCAGCACGCTCGGCTGCACGCCGAACAGGGCGACTGGAACGAAATCGTGCAGCGGATCGTACGGCAGCGTCTTGTAAAGTGCGACGGCAGAGCCCTGCGAGGACGTCAACAGCAGGATCGTGTAGCCGTCCGGATCGGCCTTGGCCACCGAGGCGGATCCGATCGTCCCTCCGGCGCCGGTGCGGTTCTCGATCACGAAGGACTGGCCGAGCTGCTTCGAGACCTGATCGAGCACGATGCGTGCGATGGTGTCGCCGGCGTTGCCCGCGCTCACCGTGCTGACGGCCAGAATCGAGCGGTTGGGCCAATCCTGAGCGAGCGCAGCAGGCGCTAATGTGATGAAAGCGGCGCACGCGATGGCGCCGCACGACATGCGCAATGACATCGCAACCTCCCTGGAATGCCGCCGAAGTTCTGATCGACTTCGTTGGTCACGTTTTTCGTCGGTCACGTGGGGGCGGTGGGCCGCACCTCCCGATCTCGGGCCAGCCCTCCACCGTGACGGGCCTATGATGCTCCCGATCGGGGCGCACGGGCAACCGGCGGCGTGCGCCCTGCGCTCGTGCGTCGCATGGGCGCCCCGTTGCCTCTTTTTATCGCGGCCCTCTCTGGCTAAAATCGCAGGCGTAGAGCGACCGAGACGCCCATCGTAGGCGTCCGGCACTTCAACCCAACTCATTCTCCGGGACCCCTTCGAGCGTCCCGTGTCCTCGCTCCGACCCATGTCGGGCGAAAGGAGTGCCTTCAATGTGTGACTACAGTCTAGACCTCGTCGCATCCCGACCCGCGAAGGTCGGAGACGAACTGGTAACGACGATGTTCGAGAACTCCATGACGCGGGGATTCGCGGCCATCGGGGCGCCGAACGTGGCTGTGTGCCTGTTACCCGGCACGGAGGTCGCGTTCGAACAGGACGTCAGGTACGAGCGCTTTTTTGCTTTCCTCCCGCACGTCAAGCTCGGGACGAAAGTGGCTCGGTTCCGCCAGATCAACGTGGGCAAGCCGAGGGTGCACCACGATGCGCTGGAGTTCCCCGACGGGGAGACCGTGCTGCTCACCCGCCTGTGCGAAGACCAGCACGCGACCGTGCTGCAGCTGCCGGCTTCTCCGCAGCCCGTGAACGCGGCGGAGCGGCAAAAGAGCAATTCGCTCGTCAGGTAATCGGGCTGCTCACGATCGAGCTTGCCTGGCCGTTGGCATGATAGAAGAGAGCGAGCGGGATGCCGGTCGCTTTCCAGCGGGTCGTGCGCGAGACGGCGAGACGTCTAAGGCCTCGCTCACCTCTGCGCGTGCGGCCGGCGACGCGCGCACGAATGGGGGATCGCCATGAGCTTCAAGACCATTCTGGTGCCGATCGAACAGCACGATCGCATGAACGCGACATTGGAGACCGCGCTCCTGCTCGCGCGCAAATTCGACAGCTACGTCGAAGGGTTCGCCTTGCGCGTTGAGCTCCCCACCGCCTTCGCGGTGGGCGACGTAGCCGCCGTGCCGATACCGGCATTGGAGCACGACATCGCGGAAAACGAGCAGCGAGGCCGCAGCCTCTTCGAGAACTTCATGCAAGCCCATGGCGTGCCGCGCGGAGCTGACACAAAGGCTCTGTCGAGCGGTTGGTTGGACAATGCCCCCGAGGGCGACCACTTTGTCGGCAGCCACGGTCGCCTCTTCGATGTGATTGTCTTGGGTAAGCCCGGTCGCGATCCGCAGGGCCCACGGATGACCACGCTTGAGGCCGGCTTGTTCGAAAGCGGTCGGCCGGTGTTGATTGCGCCGCGGTCGCCGCAGCCCCAGATGGGCACGAATGTTTTGATTGCATGGAATTGCAGCACCGAGCAGGCGCGCACCACCGCCTTTGCGCTGCCCATCCTCAAGCGTGCCAGCCGCGTCGTCGTATTGACGGTCGAAGGCGGAGCGGCGGTGCCCGGACCGACCGGGCAGCAACTGTGCCGCTATCTGCAATTGAACGGGGTGCCGGCAAAACCGTTGACCGTAGGTCTTGATGGCCGCGTGACGGGTGAGGCGGTTCTAGCCCACGCGAAGGCGTTGGGCTGCGACCTCCTGATCAAGGGCGCCTACACGCAGAGCAGATTGCGGCAAATGATCTTTGGCGGCACCACCCGCTACATTCTCAACAACGCGGAATTGCCGGTGCTCATGGCACACTGACCGCTCGTGCCGACGCTCCGACGCTTTAGGACATCGCATATGGCTCGCGCCACGGTGGCGAATGCCGCCGGCGTGTGCCGGCAAATAAGACTCTAGACACCATAGTGTGAGAGCCGTCCGCCATGATGGGAGCTTTGCGCTATAAGGTCTCCCCGGGAGACCATCATGGTCAAACATGGCGCACTGTCGAAATCACATGTGTATAAGCTGCTCCGTTCAAAGGACGCGCGCGTTCGCCGCGCCGCGTTCACGCTCCTGGAGACCAGCAATCCCAGACTCAGAAGAAATAGCGAGCTTTTCATAGAAATCACGCGGTTCATTTGGGACGCGAATCCGAGCTACGACGTTTATCAGGAATTCACCAAGCGCCACTTTCAGGCTCGCTATAAGGTCCACGAGCTCATCGGCGCCCGTCTTAAGATAGAAAAACAAAAGCAACAGAGCGCCGCCGCGCAGGAGCTCGCCGGCAACGCGCGTCGTTGCGAGGGCGGATTTTTCCAGCGACTGTTTCTGCGCCCATCTCGCAGTTAAGGTTGGCGAGCTGGGCTGTCTAAAACCTCGCAGAGGTGCGTGCGCGAGTTGCGCGACGCACGCGGTATCCGCCTACGACGCGAGCGCGGCTGAGGAGGTGTGCAGGTATTGGTTTGCCCTTCGATGTGGTTGCTATGCAACAGTTCGGTGCGATCTCATTATTCGATGGACCTATTCCACACCGAGACGAATTGGCCTTCCTGAGCAGCCTGTGCACGGTGAAGGGGAGGGCTGGGGGATGTCGTATGCAAGTTACTGTCAGGATCAGGCTACCGCCTGCGCGCGACGCGCACGATTGGCGAGTTCACCAGCGATCGTCGCCTACTGCCGAAATCTGCAATTTCGCTGGCTGAGGCTTGCCGCGCAGGCACAAGCGACGGGTGGCGCCCTGGGCCGCGAGAACGCTCCAGCGGCTTCGCTGGGCGACACAACCGCCGCGACATGCCCGGTGGAATACGGGAAGCGGGCCGGAGAGTTGATCGCACGCGGCGCGCGCTCGCTGCACTCGACTTTGCGGCAAAAGAAGTTGGCGGCCGAGCGGTGCGTGAGATGAAGCGCGCTGGTGCCGGATCGTTGCGAGCCATCGGGCCTCACTCGAGCATGCTGCCTTCCTGCGCTGGAGAGAACGTTCAGCGGCAAGTGCGCGGTAGGGAGCAGAGCATGGGTCTCGCGCTTCGCCCGACCGGCCTTAACCCTCCGGCGGACAAAGACCGCAGCGACTACACCCTCTTCAGTGGCGAATTTGCCGTGGGTCGGATTTATGAAGAACGCGGCGCGCCCGCGGATCTCCAGTGGTTCTGGGCGATCACCGGCATTTTTGGCATGCCGGCGGACATGCGGATGGATGGCCACGCGCCGACGCTCGAATCGGCACAGGCACAGCTCGGCGAGAGCTGGCGCAAGTGGCTGGCCTGGGCGAAGCTGGCCGAGATCGAGGGCTAGGGACCTGCCGAGCAGGCAAGCACTACGCGTACGCTTCCGCTGCGCGCGCAGGGCGATGCCTGTTCTCCGGTGCGACCGGTTGCGATTGGGTACGCCTTTATAGTAGGCCCGAGTGGCTCCCCAAAGGATATCCAAGCAGGGCTTGCCGACCCCAGGCGAATTAGATTTTATGCAACTGGCACGATTCAGTTTCAACCTGGGATTCCCGATGCTGTTGTTTCGCTTCTCTTTCCCTATCCAGATCGTCCTGTTGGCGTTCCTTGCGGTGCCGGTGTCGCACGCTTTCGCGCAACGTGTAGACATGTCGATCGGTGATGAACCGGGCGTCATTCCCAATGCTGCCGATGAGCAACTGTCGCCGCAGTTTCGGCGCCAGGTCGTTCTTTACCGCTCCACCGAAGCTCCCGGCACGATCATTGTTCAAACGGCCGAGCGGTTTCTCTACGTCGTGCAGCCGGGCGGGCGGGCGCTGCGCTACGGTATCGGTGTCGGCCGCGAGGGTTTTCAGTGGCAGGGCCTGCTGCACATCACACGCAAGCAGGAATGGCCCGACTGGACTCCACCGCCGGAAATGATCGAGCGGCAGCCGTACTTGCCCCGCTTCATGGCCGGAGGGCCTGGCAATCCCATGGGCGCGCGGGCGCTTTATCTTGGCACCACCGTCTATCGCATCCACGGCACCAATCAGCCGAAGACTATCGGCAGCGCGGTCTCGTCCGGATGCTTCCGGCTGGTCAACGGCGACGTGATCGATCTCTACGATCGAATTCCGGTCGGGACCAAGGTCATCGTCCGGCAGAAGCCGGAATTGTGATCGTACGATGCAACCTTCAGCAGCGAGATAGAACATGCGGAAGCTCTTTGCGCTGAACTTTCGATCCGGCCTGTTGATCGGTTTTGCGGTTGCGATTGCAGTTGCGGCGGCCGCTATCGCTTTCGACCGATACGATACCCAAACTCTCAAAAGAACCGTGCGTCGCGACGCGGTGCTGTGCGGGGTCAACACCGGCCTTCCCGGTTTTTCGAGCGCCGACGAGAAAGGAAATTGGTCCGGCTTCGATGTCGATTTTTGTCGCGCCATTGCGGCGGCGATTTTTGACGATCCCAACAAGGTCAAATTCGTCCCGCTCGACGCCAGCGAAAGCTTCACGGAACTACAGAAGCGCAAGGTCGACGTGCTGTCCCGCAACACGACCTGGAACCTCTCGCGTGAAACCAATTACGCTTTGAATTTTGCGGCGGTCTCTTACTACGACGGCCAAGGATTCATGGTGCCCAAGTCGCGCAACGTCGAGAGCGGCCTCGAGCTTGATGCGGCCAAGGTCTGCGTGCAGTCGAACACGACGTCAGAGCTGAACCTCGCGGACTATTTTCGCGCCAACAATATGAAGTATCGGGAAATGAAATTCGCGAAAATGGACGACGTGTTCAAGGCTTACGATGGCGGGCAATGCGAAGTTTTGACAACCGATGCCTCCCGGCTCTATGCGCTGCGGCTTAAGCTTTCGAGGCCGAGCGATCATGTCATTTTGCCGGATGTCATTTCGAAGGAGCCGCTCGCACCGGTGGTGCGCCACAAGGATGATGACTGGTTCTTGATCGTGAAATGGACTTTCTACGCGATGGTCAACGCCGAGGAGCTTGGAATCACGTCCCAGAACATCGACGAGGCGCTCAAATCCACAAAACCGGATGTCATGCGGTTTGTCGGCACCGAGGGCACTTATGGCGAGGAGCTCGGCCTCACCAAGGATTGGGCCGTGCGGATCATTCGCCACGTTGGAAACTATGGCGAAGTCTATGAGCGCAATGTCGGTGTCGATTCGGATCTCGGCATACCGCGCGGACTGAATGAATTATGGAATGCGGGCGGCATTCTTTATGCTCCACCGATCCGTTAGTTGCTTGCGCTCATTTCGTCGCACACGAGAGGCGGCGCGTTGATCGGCGCCGTGCGCCGCGTGCCGCGGTCTTCGGTGGGAACGGGTCGGGTACTTTTTTGGGAGAGATACGGGGCGGGACGCAACATGGCACCGCAAATAAAAACGTTCCGGAGGACGCTCCCCATGCACAAATATGTCGGGTTTTTCCGGTTCGGCCTTTTTTCCATGATTGCCGCCATGTTGACGGCGAATCCTTCAGCCAAAGCCGAGTCGTACACACTCCCTGGCGAATCCTCTAAGCCTTCGGCTGAGGAGTTTATTGGAACGCGGGGGCTGGTGGGGATCTACTACGGACACTTACCTCGCGATGGACATCCTCGCCAGAAGGTTACGCTCGTCCTGTTAGCAGATCCGGAGTCTGGCGCTCCGAAGGGATATGTGCTGGAAAGAATCGGAGTCGCAAAGATGCCTAACGCGCGGTTTATTACCAAGGGGAGCTGGAAGCTAATAAAGGATCCGAATCGCCCAGCAGCAGTCATCTATGAACTCGACTCAGAAGCTCCGTCAGAGCTCAGGGACTTCTGGGAAGTCGACAAGTCGACGCTTCTTGTCTTAGAAAAAGACCTAAGAGTTCAGCGAAGTGGATTTGGCGACCCATACACGGTGGCCTATGCGCTTTATGGCTTGCAATGTAACCCAGGCCAACGAATGCGGGACTGTTCACACGAGTAGTTTTCGATCAGTACCCAGCAAGTGCGCGGAATCATAAATTTGTGATCGTAGGCCATCGCTCGCTGATGTTCGTTTTGCTCCCGGAAGCGGACAAGTAGCGGGCCTCGGTTGGGTCCGCTTAGTGTCGACCACGTCGCCCGCAGGAAATTGTGCTGGCGCGGGCGTCGGTCAAGCCACCGCGACCGTGGTCTGACGGTATTTCAAATCACGATATTCACCCGATCTCACGGGCGGGTATTTGGCCTTGCCCGCTGGGGCGATGCATTCGATGAGAGCGTCGTAGTTGGGCTGCTGAAAGAAGGCAATGGACAGACGCTTTGCCCGTAACGCCTCCGATGCCGGCGGATTCCCAACCCGGTGAGTGTTGGAAACCCAGCGGTCATTGGTCCAGCGCATGAGGAGATCGCCAATGTTGACGACAAAAGTTTTAGGATCGGTCTCGACAGCGATCCAGTCTCCATTTTTGGCAAGCACCTCCAGCCCGCCTGGAACGCTCTCTCCATTGAGGATCGTGAACACTCCATAATCGGTGTGCGCCCCAGCACGCAACTGCCCCGGCTTGGGCGCGCTCGTCTGCTCCGGATAAAAGTTCAGGCGCATCGCGGTGATGTGCCTGTCAATCTTGTCGTCGAAAAAATGCTCTTCGAGGTCGAGCGCAAGTGCGGTGAGTCGCAGCATCAGCGCGGCGAGTTTCTCCATTTCCGCATAGTAAGCTTGAGCCGCATTGGCAAAGCCCTGCGGCTTGAGCGGCCACAGATTCGGTATGAAATAATTCCGGCCTTCGGGCCCCGTATAGTACGGCTCGTTTGGCCAGCTTTCCCGGCCGAAATGATAGAACTCTTTGAGGTCGGGTGGCGTCGCGCCGGCACTCGCAAGCGCCAGCGCCTCGAGTCCTTGTGCGCGATAACCCCGCGGCGTGCCGGGAACGGGATGAATTGCGCTGCGCTTCCCCTCCAAAGGCAGAGCGAAGAAGGCGTGCGCCTTCGACCGCAGCTGATCCATTGTCGCGATGGGCACGCCGTGACCGGTAATGGTGAAGAATCCGATCTCACGGCAGGTTGCGTCGATCTCACGTGCGACGGCTTGCCTGGATGCAAGCCCACCGCTGCGCGCCGCAGAAAGGTCGATTACCGGGATCTGCTGCATGTTCTTCTCGCCGTAAACAGGCTGTGGTCATTTCCCCACCGTCCACTACCAAGGATTGCCCGGTGATGAAAGCCGAATCGGGCCCTGCGAAAGAAGGCAACCGCCACCACACGGTCCACTGGCATCATATCGCGTGCGAGGACGCGTCCGCGCAGCGAGGGCTGCTTCACTCCCGCTAGCTTGCCCTTCGGCACACCGTGCTTACCTGACGTTCAGGAAGCATCGACTGTCGAGGACAACCGAGTGCACTGGAAGAAGCGTCAGAGGGAGATTGAACGGCTCAGGGCGAGGCACGGCGCCGATCGAAGCCGCATCCGAGAATTCCCTGACCTGAAAGTGGAGCAGCGCGCAGCGCCGTGCTCGAATGGCATGCGGGGCACCACCGCTCGTCGACCTCGCCCTGCGGGAATGAAGCAATTCCCGGTTGGGCATAGTCACAAGCAGGGGCTAGAGCTGATTACGCCCGGTACGGACCTGCAATGGATGGGGGGCAAAAAGACCTGAGCAGGCGGCGACCGCTAGCAACCTCAGGTGAAGGCGCCCCGAAACATCGACTCAGATGTCCTCCATCATCTGGAAACGCTCTTCGTCCGTAACCCTGTAGACCGTAACCCTGTAGAAATCGCGCTGCGGTTTGGGCGCGGCGGTGCCCGAGCTAGAATACGTGCAGGCGATCAGACATGATGCCTCGTGGCCGGTGCAAAGGGGGAGTGAGATGAGTAGAGCATTTTTCGGCTCGGCGCTTGCCACGTTGCTGTTCGCCGGCCAAGCGCCGGCTCAGCCTTATCCATCGCGTCCTGTGACTTTCATCGTTCCGTACGGGGCTGGCGGTCCGGTCGATACTCTGGCGCGACTTCTGAGCGAGCCGATGCGCACGTCGTTGGGCCAGCCGGTCATCGTCGAAAACGTGACCGGCGCGAACGGCACGATCGGCGTTGCTCGCGCCGTACGCGCCGCTCCCGACGGCTATACCGTGAGCATCGGCAACTGGCCCTCGCACGTGGTCAATGGCGCGATTTATACGCTGCCCTACGACATCCGTACGGATTTCGAACCTGTCGCGCGGCTGCCGAGTAATCCCTACGTGGTCGTGGCAAGAAAGGACCTACCGGCCACCGATCTCAAGGGCCTGGTCGCATGGCTCAGGGCCAATCCCGACAAGGCGACCGAAGGCACGGCCGGACCCGGTTCCGGGCAGCACGTCAGCGGGATTTACTTTCAGGAGGTCACAAGGACCCGTTTCCAGTTCGTGCCGTATCGTGCGGGCTCCTCCGAGATTATGCGGGACCTTGTGGCCGGACACATCGATCTCACATTCGATCAAGCAATCACGGCTCTGCCGCATGTGCGCAACGGCGGGGTCAAAGCCTACGCCGTGACCTCGAACAAGCGGCTGGCTGCGGCGCCCGACATACCCACGGTCGACGAGGCCGGTGCGCCGGGTGTGTATATTTCGACTTGGTATGGACTGTGGGTGCCGAAAGGCACCCCGCCTGAAGCAATCCGCAAGCTCACGATGGCCGCAATGGACGCGCTTGTCGACCCAACGGTACGCCAGCGGCTAACCGACCTCGGTCAAGAAATTCCGCCACCGGAGCAGCAAACCGCGGAAGCGCTGGCCGCGCATCAAAAGGCCGAGATCGAGAAATGGTGGCCGCTGATCAAGGCGGCCAACATCAAGGCCGAGTGAGTCCCACGTGGATCTCATCGTCCGCAACGCACGTCTTGCCGATCGGTTATCGGGCGAGCTCATCGATATCGGGGTGGAACAAGGCCGTATCGTCGCCCTCGAGCACGCGCTGGCTGGCGAAGCCGAGGTTTATGACGCCAAGGGATGCCTCGCCTGTCCCGGGCTGATCGAAACCCACATCCATCTCGACAAATCGCGGATCATCGACCGTTGCGCGCCGCAGGAACGCAAAACACTCAGTCCAGTGAAAGGCGTTTCACCATTGAAGGAGGGCATGTCGGTCGAGGACGTGCACGCGCGTGCCGAGCGCACCCTGCAAGACTGCATCAAGCACGGCACCACCCGCATGCGCACGCAGGTCGAGGTCGATCCCGCCATTGGCATGCGCGGCTTCGAAGGCGTGCAGTCGCTGATTGCCGATTACAAGTGGGCAATCGACATCGAGATCTGCGTCTTTCCGCAGGAAGGGCTCATCAATTATCCCGGAACCGATGAGCTGCTAGTCGAAGGCTTGAAACGCGGCGCCACCGTGGTCGGGGGCGCTCCGCGCTACGATAGCGATCAAGCGGGTCAGATCAGGCGCATTTTCGAGCTCGCTCGCGAGTTCAATGTCGACATCGACATCCATCTCGACGTTGGCCCGACCGCCGATGCCATGAACATCTACCTGGTGCGCGAGCTTACGGAACAATTCAAGCGTGGCGGACGGGTCGTGGTCGGCCATATGGCCAAGCTGTCGCTGTTGCCGCCGGAGCAGGTGGCAGCGCTGGCACGCAGCCTGGCGAACGCCGGTATCGGCGTCACCGTCCTCCCCACCACCGATCTCTTTCTCATGGGCCGTGAGCGCGACCACGCCGTCGTTCGCGGCGTAGCGGATGCAAATCTGCTCTGCGAGCACGGGGTGAATTGTTCGCTCTCCTCGAACAACATCCTCAATCCCGCCACCCCCTATGGCGACTGCTCGCTCATTCGCATGGCCAACCTCTACGCCAATGTTCTACAGGTCGATCGTCCCGAGCGGCTGCGCGAGTGTTTCGGAATGCTCACGGATCGCTCGGCGCGGCTGCTCAATCTTGCCGACTACGGCTTTGCCGTCGGCCGCCCGGCTGACATTGTCATCGTCAATGCTGAAAGCCCCGAACAGGCGATTGCCGAAATCGCCCAGCCGCTCGCGGTATTCAAGCATGGACGGCAGACGGTGGTGTGGCACCCGCCGCAACTGCTGAGACCGCGGCAGTACTGAAATCGTGGCGTCCCCCGCGCCAAATCGCCGTCACTGGCTTATGTCGCCTTTCGAATTAACAGGGCAGACCTGCGGCGCGACGCTCATTCCTGCGTTTGCACTTGCACCGGCTCACCCAGCTGCGCCGGCGTGCCGACAGCGATGACGAGATAACGCTTCGGCGTTGTGCCCGTGCTTTGCGTGACCTGTCGAATCGGGCCGATGGTGTTGACGATGGCAGCACCGGCAGGATTGGTCACAAACCCAGCAAGCGGCTCCAATCGTCCGCCGCCTCTTGGATCGTCGGAGAGCGCCAGCACGAATGGTTGCTTGGGCGGCAGTCCGGTCACCGCGGCCTGGACCATTTGCACCAGGCCCTGGTCGAATAGCGTGACCCGCGTTGCCGGCTTGGAGTCCTTACCGGCCAACGTGAGCTGCACGACTTTCGCGGCTACCCCGAGCGGCTGCAGGTTCTGCGTCCCATCTCCTTGTGGCACCGCGTTCGGAACGTAGGCGACGCCTTGCGGCGCTTGTCCCACTGCAGTTGTATCGAGCACCTTGTTTTCGAGCGTGTCGATCGCGGCCGCGCCATCGGCGTTTTCCAGTCCGACATAGACCCGCGTTCCGTCACCCGACGGCCATAAGCCATGGGGCAGGGCGCCCGTTGGGATTGTGGCGACCTGTTCGAAGCTATCGGTCCTGAACACCTTCACCGTATTTAACCCTCCGACCGTCACGTAAGCGAATTGACCACGAGCGTTTCGGGCGACGTTGACGTGATTGGTGATGGGGCCGGTGTCGATCACCTTGATGACGTCGAATGGAGGTCGTGCATTGAACACCATCGTCTTGCCTACATCCTTGAGCGTCAGCCAGACCTGATTGCCGTCGGGTGTCGCAGCGATGTCGGGGCAGAACGGGCTTTCCTGCTTGACATGCCCGATGATCTCGTGCCCGGCAGTGGTAATGACGACGGTTTCTGGACTGAAGCTGGAGCAGACATATCCATATTTGCCGTCGGGCGAGAAGATCGTCATGCCGGGCCCATTCGGCACCGTGATACGGGTCTTTTCCTTAAAGCTCGTGCCGTCGAGGACGGCGACATAGTTCTCGCCGCGTATGCTGACCCAAACCTCCTTGCCGTCCGGCGTAAAGAAGGCCTCATGCGGCGATCGGCCGACATAGGCTACGTGTTTGATCGCGTTCGTTGCCGTATCGATAAATGTCACGGAGTTGGAGCCGATGGACACCACGGCGAGCGTGCGATGATCCGGCGAAAATCCCATCCCGTGCACCAGTAGCTGCCCGCGGTAGAGCGGGCTGAGATTTCCAGGTGTCGGATCGCCAAGGCGAATGACGCCGAGCAGCTTGTTGTCGGCCGGATCAATGACCGACACGGTGTTGGAGAACTGGTCCGACGTGTAGAAACGGTCGCGATGGCTTATCGCGATGTCTGGCGAGTCCGCGGCGCCCGGAGCTTGTCCCGCAAACGCGGGAGCGATACAGGAGAGCAGCAGCGCGAATGCGAGGCGAAGAGTCATTGGGTCAGCTCCTTCAGCGCAATAGTGCCGAGCTCGGCGGCGAACGACGTCTGCGAGGGCGGCATTCATCGTTGCGGCGCGGATCCATCATGCAGGTAGCGCTGCATCAGCTCGATCTCTTGCTGCTGTTCGACGATGATGCCCTCGGCAAGACGCCGCAGAGCTGGATCGCGGCCGTAGATGAGTTCGAGCTTTGCCATGTCGATCGCGCCCTGATGATGCGGAATCATCATCGCGGCGAAATCGCGATCGGGGTTGCCCGTCGGCTTTGCGGCCATCATGCCGGCGTCCATGCGTTCCATGGCCTGCATCATCTGCGCTGCGAACCCGGATTCCGGAGAACCGGAACTCGTATCGCCATGATGGCTCTGTGCAAGTGCCGGGCCGACAACCGATGCGGACAGCATAAGTGCTAACCATAACGTTCTTGGCATGCCGTGCTCCAAGTGCTGAGGCAACAGGAAGGCGCCGGTGCGCCGGCGTTTGCCGCGCCGGAGTCTAAAGAGCTCGGACCTGTCGGTCATCCCAGAAGCGGTCGAGGTTCCCGCTGCTCAAGGCTAAATGCCGATGGCGTGGCATGGCAGTGCAAGTATTGCCGTGATTTGCGCAATCTTGCGTAAAGCGTAACGGTTGGCCCGGCCGCTTAGTGCCTCCGTCCGGCGCGTACGTCGGTGTTCTGCACTGCGACGGTCCGCCACCGCCCATCAACCTTCCGCACCACCCGGGTACCGATACTGGTGCGCTCGCTCTCGTCAACATCGCCGTAGATGTGGAAGCGCGAATGCATCACCGCGACGTCCGGCGCCAGAAAGCTCACATGCATCTCCGGCGTCTCACGGGTACTCGATCGAAACGGCCCGTTGGCACCGTGCAGGCGCCGCATCAAATCCCGGAAGCCGTCGCGGGTCTTGGTCCACGCACCGTTGACGGTAACGAACTGGGCATCGTCGACCAGCGACTCGACCATGGCGTCCGGGTCGTGTTGGCCCCATGCCTGATTGAACCGCAATTCAATCTCGCGGATTGCATCTTCATCTGCCTTGGTCATGATGATCTCTCCCGTCTTGCCTCGGTCCATGCTCCGCGAGATTTTTCTCCACCACCACGCCTCACGCTATCGGCCCGCAGGGGTTGCGATGGTCATGATTCCTCCGATGCATGAGCCCATGCTGCGTCCATACCCATGCACAGTACGCCCAGTCTAGAGGGGCTAGACGGCTACATCGGGCGTATAATTTATCGAAGCCCGCGTCCAATTTAGGGAACGTTCACCTGACACGGACGTTGCCTGCTCCCGCGCTCGTTGTCCCCAGGGAGGTCAATGATGAAGCGCGTTCTGACCGCTATCGCAAGCGTGGGCATTTTGGCTGTAACCGTCGGGGTGGAGACCGCGGATGCACAGTCCTCTCGCCGCTACGGCCCTGCTCGAGCCTATAACTCGCCCGCCTATACCCCCCAAAGCCGCGGCTCGGTTCGCCGTGAGGGCGTTCTGCGCACTACTCCGTTTGCCGACCCGAACAGTCCGGAAGCCACAGGCGGTGGCAGCCTTGGCTACAATCGAGCCCTCCCGCACTGGTGAGAAGCCGCGGGATTGACCACGAGCAATCGCTGGCAAATGTCCGCTTTACCCCGTCCGCCGCAAGCGCACACGAGGGTGATGCCAGCGTGCTCAGCATGGACACAGCCGAGCGGTTGGCCCGTAGGGACGGGGGCGGCTGCCGTTACCTGGTGAGGTTGTAGCGGATGTAGGCGTCGCGGTTGGTGGGATTAAGCCCCAAGCCCCCGTTAAGTGGAAAAGACTGATTCAATTGATTGATCTGCGCGCTGGGGTTGGCGACGGGCGGTGGAATGTAAACGCCGGCCGATGGCTGGGACAGCGGCAGCGAGGGTGGGGTTAGAGGTGCCGGGTTGTAGGCGCCGCTGCTGCCCCGTCGGGTGATGCGGGTGCGCTCCGCGCGCGTGGGCGCCTGCTCCTGCTCTTCCCCGCGGGCGGCGCGTCTCGGGCAGTCCATGCCCGCCATGATGATTGGCGTTCCATAACAGTTCGTGGTCGTCGTCGTCGCTGTACGCTCGGCGCTTTGTATATGTCTTTGTATGTGTTTCTTGGGGCGCGCCGACGCGGTCGTCGCCGCCCCAAGGACAGCAACGGCCAAGGCGAGGGTCACCATTCTGGATAGCGGTACGCTCATGCTTGTAGAGATAAGCACTTCCTAGTGGCACCCGCTACTGGCAGGGACCGGGAGACACGCTTTTTTTACTGCGCACGGCAGGGCGATCTTTGACGTCGTCGAGAGCCCGCCAACCGTTCATCTCGGTTTTCGAATCGAGCGCAGCTACGACAGGCCGATCTGGCGCACCACCTTGAGCAGGCGATCCGTGTCGGCTTCCAGGAAGCGCGCGAATTCCGGCCCATCGAGATAGGCGACCTGGCTTCCGGCCTTCTCGAAGCGCTCGATCACGGCCTTGTCCTGCATGAAGGGGCGGATCGCGCCGCGCAGAATGCCGGTCACGTGCGCGGGCGTCTTCGCCGGCGCAAACACGCCGGTCCAGAGAATATAGATCACGTCCGGATATCCTGACTCCTGCAGCGTCGGCGCGTGCGGAAAATTCGGCAGCCGTTCGGTGCCCCACTGCGCCAGGAGGCGGACGTTTCCGGCATCGATCTGGCCCTTCGCGGTCGACGCGAGCGTGGGCACCACCGGCACCTGATCCGACAACAGCGCGTTGAACGAAGGACCGCCGCCTTGATACGGCACGTGCACCATCTTGAGCTGCGCGGCATTGAGAAACATTTCCATCGCCAGATGCACCGTGCCGAGGTGCCCGGACGTGCCATAGGGTATCTGGCCGGGGTTCGCTTTGACCGCCGCGATGAAGTCTCCCAACGAATTCCACGGCGATGAGTTCTTCACTGCCAGGATGGGCGGATCGGCAAACATGCGCGCGAGCGGCACGAATTGGTCCATCTCATACGGGGCAGGCTTGCCCGCCAGCCGGTTGCCTTCGGGGATGACGGCAAGCGAAGGCAGCGCGGTCATGATCGTGTAGCCGTCGGGCTCGGCGCGCGCGACGTAAGCGTGCCCGATCCCGCCTCCCGCTCCGCCCTTGTTCTCGACGACGACCTTCTGTCCCAGCGTGTCGGCGAGATGGGCGGCGAGCGGGCGGGCCGCGTAGTCGGCGACGCCGCCCGGCGCAAACGGCACCACGAGGGTGATCGTGCGCGATGGATAGGTTTGCGCGTGCGCGATTATGGGCCCGGCCGCCGCCGCGCCGGCGACGAGCGTAATGAACTCGCGGCGCCTCATGTGCTCCCCTTGGTCCGAGGGATCACATGCTATCATATCGCTAAGGAGAATGCCGCGTTGTCGTGGAGGCGATGCGTGATGCGTTAAGTCGTCGCCGGTTTCATCGACTACCTAGCGCGTCCGCCTCCCGACGCTCACGCTCTACGCCCTGACGCTTTGCCTCGAGACATCCCTCCGGCATGCGGGATATCTCGGTCGGAGGTTCCGCCTTCCGATACGCCGCCTTCCGGCGCTGATACTCGAACTCCTCACGATCCGCCTGGTAACACTCCAGGAGTTTGCGTCGCTCCAGGTCGGCAAGCCCCGCGGCTTGCTGAGGAGGGATTTCGTAGAACCGGATCGGCACGAGGATGCGGAATGAGGCATCGCGAAGGCCGACATGGTCCGGCGCTGGAAATGGCTGTGATTGCTGCAGGAGGAGCAGCGCAGCGCTGCCGAGTTCACGGTCAACGGTGACGATGCGGGTTCCCGGCAGCACCCACCCGGCGCGGTTGATGTTCAAGTCGAAGTACACCACGCCGATTTTGCCCCGGGTTCTAACGCCGGGCAGATAGCGCCTATTGTGTTCAATGTCCGCGGCGATTTGGTTCTTCCACTCGAGCAACGAAGAAAAATCGTTTGCCGGCGCGTCACGCGCGACCGCAAATTCGGCGCCGGGGGACACGAGAGCCGATACGACAACAAAAATGCCGAGCAATCGCGATGTCAGCATCTCAAATCCGAGCCAAGAACCCGAGCCAAGAATCCGAGCCAAGAGCGGATGAAAGTTACATGACGATTCTGTGCTAATCGTTGCCGAAAAATCTGTTGGAGATGGTTTACTGATGGCGAAAAAATGGCCGCCCGCTCTATCGACAAACGTGTTGCCCGGCGGCTGCGCCGCGCGACCTCGATCCCGCCCTATATCAGCTCGGGGTCAATGGCGTCGAACCCCCCGAGCCCCATCGGCTCCGGCCTTATGGTTTATGGTTGCTGACCCAACAGCGGCCGAGTTCCGGGCCAGTGGAGGGGTCCGACTGGCACGCGAGCTTCGAGGCAAATCGTGCGGTCCGATCGAACTATTGGCAGAAGTCCCAATAGCCCCGAGTCTGCGAGGAATTCGACCAATACCAGCACAGGTCCAAAGACGGCGAGGTCGGCACGGCAGTGGCGGCAATGATGGTGCCCAGCGTGACACCGTCAAAGACGCTCCCGTAGTAGGGTTGCCGGACCCACGGCCTGACGGGCCTGACGACCTCGGTGGATTTCACGGCCACAGCGCTGGACTTGCTCACCGCGACATGGGTCCTTCGGGCTGCGACGGCGCGATGTCGAACCGCGACGTGACGAGTTTTGACGGCGGCCCCTCGACGTGCGCTCGCGACGTGACGGGTTTTGACCGCGACGCCCCGATGTCCGCTTGCGACGCGACGGGTTCCGACGTTGAGGCCTCGATGTCGAACCACGACGCGACGACTTGCGGTGCGACCTTTGCGTAGCGCGACCGTTTCGGCGGCGGCCGGCGTTGCCAACGCTGGCTGCAAACCGGACGGCGGAACCACCGTTGCGTTGGTGCCCTCCTGGAGGGAGACGACCCCCAATGCGAGCAGTACGGCTGCAATTGAAGCTTTCGACACTCTCGCTCCTCCTCTGTTGACGAGGTGATTGAATGAAGCCCGGGTCGTGGTCAGTTTGATCGTGGCCGGTTGACGGAGCTAGCCCCTTCGTACCTCTTTGAGGGCTTGGCGGACGAGTCCTTTAGGATGCGGTCCCTCGCATCGCTTCCGCCCGGCGCGGCGGCCGTACCTTGCCACGAATCCAAGGCCCTTGTCGTTATTGGGCAACGCGACAAGAAGCCGCCGCGTTGCTCAGCTCCGCCATCGCGCATGCAGCGCAGCATATGCCGTGGACCGCTCAGCTTATTCGACGCTCAGAGAGTTCATTTTGCTTTCAACTCTCTTTCTAAAATGTTGGTTAGCCCTTCAACCGCGGTTCGGCATTCTGGGCGCTCCCACGCTGGTCTCTTGGGATGATCCCAGCAATAGCCCTTGCGGACGGCGTTTAGCATTTTGCGTGTAATGGCGGTCGGGCGACAATCCGCTCTCTCGAAAACGGGGCTGTCCCTGCCGCCGCGCCAATTCATGCGGTACTTAGCTTCTGCCTCGCACTCCGCCAAACTGGAAAACGGAGGAAGAAATCGAGGGTCGCCTTTATTTCGCAGAAACTCACGTTGCTCTTGAATCAGCGCGCCGTCGCTGCGGCGATAGGCCGAGTCAAGCCAATAGATTTCCGGCTTGGCGATCTGCTGTGCGGTCCCTTCGGCGGCTTTGCTCGCCGTGTCTTCTTCGCCGCCTTTCCGGCTGGCTTTGAGGTCGTTGCTTGCGCCGTGGGCAGACCCCGTAAATGCAAAAGCCAATGCAACGATTGCAATGTAGCGCATCAGTCGATTCCTTCCGGTGCCGCCACGACGCATAGCACGCAAGAACCATCGGCAAGAGTTCAGAGGCAAAAGGGGGCTGACGAGGCAACGCCGCGGGCGACCCGCGTTCCCACGGAAAAACTCATCTGGACGGACCGGACCCCCGCCAAGGCTCTGTGCCAGAATAATCGAACTGGCGGGCCTGAGGCCAGCGCGTACGTTGCTCGCCCCTGACTGGTCGGCCGAGAGCTCGCGGAGCGTGACAAATGGACAACCCGAATGACCGCTTCGGCGCAGCGACGTAGGCGCGCAGGGATTGTGCGTATACTCTTCCCGGCATGGGAAGGAAACGAACAATGGTCGCACGTCGTGCCGTTCTGATTGCGGCCCCGCTGGCAGGCCTCTTTGCGCTCGGTGGCCGCGGCTTCGGACAGGAGTTCCCGACCGGACCAATCACGTTCGTTGTCGCTTTCCCGCCCGGCGGCAGCATCGACGTCGTGATGCGCGCAATGGCTCCCAAACTTCAGGAGCGGCTCGGCAAGCCGATCGTCATCGAGAACCGCGTCGGCGCCGGCGGCAACATTGCGGCCGCCGCCGTTGCCAGCGCGCCGCCGGACGGTCACACGCTGCTGGCGCCAGCAAGCTCACTCGCCGCCAATCCCACGCTGATCAAGCACATGCCGTTCGACACCCTCAAGGACCTACAGGGAATTGCGCTCCTGTTCCGGACGCCGCTTGCGCTGGTGGTCCACCCCAGCGTGCCGGTCAAATCGGTTTCGGAATTGATCGCATTGCTCAAGCAGAAGCCCGGCGAGATCACCTTTGGCCACAGCGGCGCGGGCGCGGCAATCTTTCTCGCCGCCGAACTGTTTCAGAGCATGACCGCCACCAAGATGAACGGCATCACCTATCGCGGCGCGCCGCCCGCGCTCAACGACGTGATGGCCGGTCACGTTGCGCTCATGTTTGCAGACGCGGGCAGCGTGGTCGGCCACATCAACGCCGGCAGGGTGCGTGCGCTCGGCGTGAGTTCTACCGCACGCGTCCCGGCATTGCCCGATGTCCCGACGATTGCGGAGTCCGCAGTGCCGGGCTTCGATGCCGTCGGGTGGACGATGATCTGCGCGCCGTCGGCAACGCCCAAACCGGTGATCGATCGGCTGCATGCCGAGCTCAAGGCGGCGGCCGCGACGTCGGAAGTTCGCGACGTGATCGTGCGGATCGGCACCATCCCGGTCGACAGCCCGCCGCCGGCCGAGTTGCAGAAATTCCTGGCGTCGGAGATCGACCGCTGGGGCGGCCTGATTCAGCGCGCGGGCCTCGCGAGAACCGAGTAGGCCGGCCGGCGTCGGTAATCCCATTCGAACCGAAGATGGACTTCAAGCATGAACGACGAGGCGCTGCTGCGGGAGAAGGCTGCGACGTTGACGCGAATGCTCAACTTCCAGGGCACGATCGGGATGTTCGGCCACGTGTCGGTGCGCGTGCCCGGCACGGACAAGTGCTTCATCAGTCCAGGAGCCTCGACCGACAAGACCGTGGTGCGGCCGGAGCACATGTTCGTCTACAACATCGACGGCACCATCATCGAGCATCCAGGCGGATTGATCCCGCTGGAGTGGCGCATCCACACGCAGATCCACCGCGACCGGCCCGACGCCATGTGTGTCGTGCACCTGCACGCGCCGCACGCCCGCGCGCTTGGGGTCGCCGGCAAGCAAATCAAGCCGGTGTTCCTGCACGGCTCGTTCCTGTGCACCGGCGTGCCGACCTGGGACAACCCGCGCCTGGTGGTGAACGACGCGCAGGCCGCCGACTTGTCGCACACACTCGGCCGGCATCGCTGCGCGCAGATGCGCGGCCACGGCAGCGTCGTGGTGGGCGCGAGTGCCGAGGAGGCGTTTTTCGCCTGCACGTTCCTGGAGGAGAACGCGCAAATCCAGCTTCAGGCCGAGGTCATGGGCGGCGCCATTCCCCTGAGCGAGGACGAGGCGCGCGACTGCGCCGAGGGCACGTTCAATCCGCGGCTGTTTCCGCTGCTGTGGGCGTACTACGAGCGCAAAGTGAAGTTGGACTAGGGCGCGAACCTGTAAACCGGGCGGCGCGCCGCTCCCATGGCCGCTGTGGGCTGCGAGACTCAGCTATTCTCGATCCAGGACAGGACCTGGCCGGCGAGGGCATCGCTGTTCTTCTCGAGCATCATCATGTGGCCGTTGCCTTCGATTCCGTGGTCGCCGAGATAAAGGAAATCCGCCTTCGCGCCGTTCTGATTGAGCCATTCGACGATGGCCCCGTCCAGTTCGCGCGGATGATCGATGTCTGCGGTTCCGGTCATCACCAAGATGCGCTTACCGCGATAGTTGGACAGATCGGTGACCTTGAGCTGGCTGCCGCGAATATTGCGGCGCTGGTAGAGCAGCCGCGGCGGGATTGGGGTCAGTGAGGAGGCATACACCCCGATATACTCGCGCGGAAACTGCGTGCTCTTGCCGACGAGCTTGACCTCGACGAAGTTGCGGTCGGAAACGACCAGCTGCTTGAGGTTGATGGTCATCGTGGTAGAGCCGCGCACCACGACCGTATCCACGGTCTCGCTGGCGATGTCGGACACGGCCTGGATATTGCCGGGCGGACCGGGAGCGATGGCCACCAGCTTGGCGAGGTGCTGGCCGTAATTTTCAATGAGCTTCCAACCATAAGCGCCGGACATCGAGTGCGTCATGACGATCGCCGGTTGGCCGAGGGAACGCACGATCTTGCCGAGGCCCTCGACCACCACGTCGCCGGTGAGATCATCGATGGGGATGTAACCGCTGCGGCCGACGCCGGGCCAATCCGGCACCACCACCTTGTAGCCGGCGCGCACGAAGGCCTGAGCCCAGCCCGGACGCCCATCGACGGTCGCAAGATAGCACGCGCCGGTGTGGCCGCCGCCGCAGATCAGGACCATCGGCGGCTTCGTCGACCCGCCGGCCGGCTCCAGAACTTCGTAGTAAGTCGGAGGCGACTCGATGAGGCCGCTCGCATAGTTGAGCGGCGGACCGCCCGGCTCACGTGCAGCCACGCTCTTGCTTGACGCTATCACTCCCACGCCGGCCGCGCCGGCCGCCATGCCAAATTCGCGACGCGAGATGGTGTTATCGTTCAAGGCACCCTCCTCGAATTTGTCGTCTGTTGGCGTTTCGCAAGGCACGCTCAAATGAGCACATATGCGCTGCGGCAAACTATACCTTCCTTCGATCACCCTGTCGCGGCGGTAGCCGGATCGACCCGCTGTTAGAACAGGTCTATGGACTGAAGGCCGACAAGCATGGAGGTCGTCATGGCCGTGTCAAAGGTTGTCGAAATCTCTGCTTCTGCGGTCGCCTCGCGGCGCATTGCTCTTATCGCGGCGTCGGCCTTTCTTCTCGCCACCGTCCAGGCGCAGGCGCAACAGGCACAAATCGCCCAGGAAGGGCGAGTGATCGTGACCGGAGAGGGCGACGTTGCCGTGGCTCCGGATCATGCACAGATCACAGGTGGCGTGACCACCAGGGCCAAGAGCGTCAAGGAGGCGACTGACGCCAACTCGAAAGCGATGGCTGCGATCACCGCTGCGCTTCTCGAAGCCGGCATTGAGCAAAAGGACATCCAGACCTTGCGATTTTCAATCCAACCGGTTTATGCGCCCCAGGGGCCAAACACCGAACCCAAGCTTTCGGGATATAGCGTCTCCAATCAAGTCCGAGTGAAGATACGCCAGATCGGCAAGATCGGAGAGATTCTCGATCGTCTGATCGCGGCGGGAGCCACCGATCTTGGAAACATCGCGTTTCTGGTGTCTAACCCGTCGCAAGCGCTCGACCAGGCTCGCGAGGTTGCCATCGCTGATGCGCGCCGGAAGGCCGAGGTCTACACGCATGCTTCGGGCCTTCGGCTTGGACAGGTGAAGTGGATCATCGAGGACAGCGGCGTTGTTCTTCCCGTTCCGATGCGGGCGCAGGCAGGTTCGGCATCGATGGCCGCGCCCGTGCCGATCGCGACGGGCGAAGACACGTTAAGAGTGAAGATCACTGTCGGCTTCGAAATTGCCTCTTGATGGCATGAACGCTTCGACGGCCGGCGCATGAGCGCGCGCGATCTGCAGGTCGGCGTCGAGATCGTGCTGAGGACGTAAAGACCGGCTTGCGGTCCGCGGATTCAGGCAGGCGCGTGTGATAGAGCTAATTGACTCCTGGTCGATCGAAATCGACGGGAGAACCAATGAAAAGCGTCACTCTAGAATGCGTACTCGTTCTCGTGGCTTTCGCCGTCTTGGAGGAGACCGCGTTAGCCCGCAGCTACCTCAACTGTTCGGCAAAAAAAGTAGTGATAGTAGATGCGCCGAAAGGAGCGACTTCATCGAGCACCGAAGAGAATTTTGGCTTCTGGATTGATGACGCGACAAAGATCGTCACGCTCGCAGACGGGAAGAAGCTCAATGTCCGCCGCTTCGATGACCGCTGGATCAGCGCTGTCAGCGGCGATGTGTCCTATGAGCTGGATCGCCAAAACGGCAATCTGTCCTATGCAGGTTCAGCGATGAAAGACGGCATTGCGACGACAATAATTGGGGCAGGTCAATGCACACTCGCGACAGGTCCGGCGCGGTAGGACCGATCACGTGGACCAACATAAGCAGAGCCGCTTCGCCGCATGTCCGCTTTACCCGCCGGCAAATCCGATTGCGCGCATCGCCTGAAGAACGAGCGAGCAAGGGTGCGCGCGGGTTGCGCCATGCGGCTAAAACGTTTTTCGGTTAAGTGGAGGCGCCCATGCGCGTCGTCTCGACGAAGCGCTCGGTGGAATCGTCGATGCTGCGGCCGGCTCGGCCTCGGGGCGCATGAATATAGAGCTGGGAGGATTTCGCCGGCCGTTCATCCGTCGCCACCCGTGGCGGCAACGGCAATTCGTAATGAACCGGCCGGGCATGATCCGCCAGCATCTTCTCGGCATTATAGACCTTGCTGTAGTTCATGATGCCACGCAAAAAGTTGGTCTGCCCTCGCAGGAGAAGACGCGCGAGCACCCCGGCAAACGCCGGCATGGTCCACCACGCCATGTGTTTGCGGTAGAGCACCCGCTGGGTGCGCAAGAGCTCGCCATAGAACGCCGCAAGCGGCAACTTTGTCGGCAGCACGGCATGCTGGATATCGAATAAGCGATAATCTCGCGTCTGCAATCGGCGTTGCTCGGTGATCCAGGTCTCCGTTCCCGGATAGGGCGTATTGATGCTGATGTTCACCACCTCCGGTACATTCATGCACCATTCGCGCACCACCCGGAATCGATCCTCATCCCAATCCGGGTCGGCAATGATATTGATTGCGACACCGATGCCTAACGAGCGGGCGAATTCCAGGGCCTCGAAATTACGCCCCAGTGGGATGCGTTTGCGAAATTTTTGCAAACCATCCTCGTCGAGCGCCTCGATGCCGAGAAAGATGTAGGTGAGGCCGATCTTCTTCCAGAACTGGAACACCTCCTTGTTTCGAAGCAGCACGTCACCGCGCGTTTCCAAGTAGAAGTTCTTGCGGATCCCCTTGCGAGCAATCGCTTCGCCGATTGCAAAGCCGTGCCGTTGTTGAATGAACGCGACATCGTCAACGATGAAAACGCCCCTCTCCCGGATCGAGGCGAGGTCCTCGATCACGCGTTCCGGGCTGAGCAGCCGATAGCTGCGGCCGTAGAAAGTCCAGGCGCTGCAGAACGAGCAGTCCCAGGGACACCCGCGCGAAAATTCGATCGACGCGCAGGGATCGAGCACGCCGATGAAATATTTGTGGCGCTTGCGTACAAGATCGCGCGCGGGCCTGATGTCGTCGAGGTGCTCGACGAAGGCCGGCCGAGGGCCCTCTCCGTCCGACGTGACGGCGCCTGGCACCTTGATTATCGCGCCGCGGTCGCCCGCCACGGCTTCAAGGAGCTTGACGATGGACGCCTCGCCCTCGCCCTTGAGCACGCAATCGATCGCGCCCTCGCCATGTTCCACAATGGCATTTGCGGTGAAGGAGGCGCTGTGACCACCAACGCAGATGAAGGAACGTGGCAAACTGAGTTTGGCAGCCTTCGCCAGATCGACGATCTCGGGCACATTGGCGAGGTAGTTGCAGGAGAACGCGATGAAATCCGGCTGCCATTCTGCAATCATGCGGTGGTAGTCGGCGTGGCTCTCGACCTGCAAATCCAGGAGCCGCACGGAGTGCCTGGCGCGGCGGGCAGCCTCCGCCACGAGTTCGAGGCCCAATGGTTCAAGCCGAAGGAAAACGTTCGTGTAGAGCAACGGTCCGGGATGAACGAACAGAGTCTTCATGGGAACCTGCGGGGCCGACAAAGGTCAGTCGAAGGGATGACGGAACTCTCACGATCCGCGCCCTGTTGGTCAAGGCCGTCGCAGTCGGTTTTTGGCCAGACGACCGAGCGGCCAACCCCATACGTCCGTTTATGTCCGCTACGCCTCCAATCACGACCGCTCGGCGGGTGGCCCGTTTACGAAATACCGCCGCGTAAGTCGCCTGTCCGCTTCAACGATATGTAGATGCATCACAAAAGTGCATGCGCCAACGCCGAGGCATGTCCGCTGAGCGCCTGAGCGGACATGGCTGGCGAGTTATTGGATCGCTTCGTTGGCGCGAGTCGCAACGAGTTGGGCGCTCGAGGCCGAGCGCCCGGTCTCAGGTCACGAGTTGCTCATGTGCATGCGCGGATGTGCCGATCTGAAAAAGAACCAGAAGGCCGATGCCGCGGCGAGGGCTGTGGCCAAGATCAACAACAGATAGGTGAGCCAGGACGACTCGGCCGATACGCTGGCGGCAGCGGCGCGATCGAGGTCGTTGACCTCGTTCGGGTCGACCACTTGCGCCGCATTCGTCACTGCATTTGCCACTGCATTTGTTTTGGCGGCTTCCGTGGCGTCTGCGCTCATCGCCGCTGGCGCGCCGGCGCCGGCGCCCTCGGTCGCTGGGAGAGCGGGCCAGCCCGCCGCCGCGGCCGCCACCGGACTTTCGCCCCGGCTTGCGTCATTGAGAGATTGATCCGCGCGCGGCGGCGGCACCATCGCGGGAGCGGCTTCTGCCCCTTTCTGCGAGCTGGGCTCGGCCGCCTGCTCCTGCGCAGCAGGCTTGCTCGGCTTCGCGCGGGCGGTGGCGCGTGGCGCCTCGCGTTCGGGCTTTGCCTGTGCCTTCGCAGTTGGGCGCGCAGGCTGGCTCGCTTTCCTTTGCGGCTGCGCCGACGGCGCGGCCGCAGTCGGTGCATCGGCGGTCTCTTGTGGCACCCTTATGGGGCAGGGATAGCGATCGTCGTCGCACGCCTGCGCACGCGTCAAAGGCAGACCCGCGAGCACCCCAGCCCCAATTGTCACGATTGCCAAAGTGCGTAGCGTGAGCATTGGATTCCCCCTGTCCCCTAAAATGGATGGACCTATACCGAACCGCCACAATGGCGCCCCATTGACGCAAATGGGGCATTGTTCGCGCAATCCGAGGGCGGAAATGTTAGCGGTTCCGAGGTAATTGATTGCTGCATCGTTGTTAGTGTCTGAAAACGCTATCCATTTGCGTTCGCAATCGGTCGCGAAACAGAACATGATGCTGCAACTTCGTCCGCGTAACGCCTGCTAGAAAGCGGACTCGTGGCGATGCTGGCGAGGCGACACCACCACTCGTCACCGCTTCGGGGCGACTTGACAGGCTTGCCGTCGCCGTATATTTAACGACAATGTTAATTTCGCAGTGTGTTAAATAATGCCCGATACTCTTTCCGTCACCCTCTCGGCGCTCGCGGATCCGACGCGGCGAGCGATCCTGGCGCGGCTCGCCAGGGGGGAGGCGACTGTGAACGACATCGCGAAGCCCTTCGACATCAGCCTGCCGGCGGTGTCGCGGCATTTGAAGGTGCTGGAGGGCGCGGGCCTCATCTCGCGCGGGCGCGAGGCGCAGTGGCGGCCCTGTCGGTTGGAGCCCCGGGCGCTCAAGGCCGTCGACAACTGGCTGTCGCGCTATCGCCGCTTCTGGACCGAAAGCTTCGACAAGATGGACGCATATCTCGCGGAGCTTAAAGCCAAGGAGAAGCGCAAGTGAGTGCCAGACTGGCCGACGACGAGCTCCTCATCACGCGCACCTTCGATGCACCGGCCGCGCTGGTCTTTGCGCTCTGGTCCAAGCCGGAACATATGAAGCGCTGGATGGGCCCGGCGAATTTCACCTGCCCCGAGGTCGAGATCGACTTCCGCGTCGGCGGTACTTACCGCGCGATGGTCACGTCGCCGGCGCGTGGCGAGAACTGGTTCGGCGGCGTCTATCGCGAGATCGTCGAGAACAAGCGGCTCGTTTTCACCTTCACCTGGGACAATGACGGCCCGTCCGCGGGCGTCGAGACGCTCGTCACGATCACCTTCGAAGAGAAGGGCGGCAAGACGGTCCAGACCTTCCATCAAAGGCCCTTCCTCAATGTCGAGCGCCGCGACAGCCATGTCGGCGGTTGGACCTCGTCCTTCGACAAGCTTGCGGCTTATGCCGCGCAGATCGCAAAGGAGCACAGCGCATGATCACCATCTCCGCCTTCAAATGGGTTCCGGAGTTCGCCTACGGCCAAGTGCGCGATCTGCGCGCGCGCTGGGCCCTGGAGGAGGCGGGCATCCCCTACAAGACGCGCCTGCTGGAGCTGGGCGATCAGGACAAGCCGGACTACCGCGCCCTGCAGCCCTTCGGACAGGTGCCGATTCTTCAAGACGGCGACTTCACGCTCTTCGAATCCGGGGCGATCGTGCTCCACATCGGCGAGCGCAGCGAGACTCTCCTGCCCAAGGATCCGCTCGCCAGGGCGCACGCGACGCAATGGCTCATCGCGGCGCTCAACTCGATCGAGCCCTTCCTCATGAATGTTGCGCTGATCGACCTTTTCTACGCCAACGAGGAATGGGCGAAGCTGCGGCGACCGGGCGCCGTGGATTTCGCGAAGCGGCGTCTCGCCGGCCTATCCAAATCGCTCGGCGACAAG